>Ga0196960_10000016_pt1 | contig 61601 bp, 60 predicted proteins | sample S3v_5metaG_FD_183187 | JGI IMG/M metagenome (GOLD analysis project Ga0196960, IMG submission 183187) | Soil microbial communities from Anza Borrego desert, Southern California, United States - S3+v_5 | ecosystem: Environmental > Terrestrial > Soil > Desert | place: USA: California | collected...
CCGAGGGCGTCGACGCGCTCGGCCACCTGCCGCAGCACCTCGTCGCCCGCCCGCGCGCCGAGCGCGCCCGTCACCGCGCCGAAGCCGTCGATGTCGAGCGTCACGATCGCGAGCGGCTCGTCGCCGCGGCGGGCGTCGGCCAGCTCGTCGGCGACACGCAGCGTCAGGCCGCGCCGGGTCGCCAGGCCGGTCAGGTCGTCGGTCATGACGATCCGGTTCGTCGCCGTCGCCTTGCGCAGCTCCCCGTACATGAGCACGGTGCGGACGACGGCGGCCAGCACCGTCGCCGCGGCGAGCGCCGTCACCACCGGCCGCTCGGTGATGTCGAGGAGCAGCAGGAGGACGACGGACGACGTCACGAAGCAGGCGGGGACGGCCAGCGTCGACCAGCTCAGCCAGTCGCGCGCCTCCAGGCGGACCTCCCGCTCGGGCTGCCAGGCGGCGAACGCCAGCAGCGCCATGCCGCCCATCCACAGGACGGCGGGGACCGTCGGGTAGGCCAGGCCGCCGGCGCGCTCGTCCACCTGGACGAGGTCGCCCATGTCGCCCGCGAAGAGCGCGGCGAAGCACAGCCCGGCGAGGATCCACGCGCGGTCGGGCACCGCGCGCGCGACGGCCGCGCCGACGAGCACGGTGGCGAGCAGGATCACGTCGACGAGCGGGTACGTGTACGCGAGGATCACGTCGGCGCCGTCGGTGGCGAAGTCGGTGAGCGGCCGCAGGAAGAGGGCGGCGACGAGGGCCGCCGCGCCGCAGCCGGCGATCACGCCGTCCAGCAGCGCGGGGGAGCGGATGTCGCGCGCCCACGAGCGGATGAGGAGCGCCCCGCAGGCGTAGGCGAGCGGGTAGAAGGCGGCCCACAGGAGGCTCGACAGCTCGCGGCCCAGACCCGCGTACCAGGCGACGAAGCCGGTGGCGTAGCAGCCGATCCCGACCGCCTGGAGCGCCCACGGCAGGCGGTTCCGGTCGACGCGGAGCGGACGCGTGGCGGCGAGCACGGCGGCGACCGCCATCGGCGCGATGAGCGCGACCTGCTCGGCCGTCGTGTCCGTGCCCGGACCGCCGTGGCCGGCCAGGACGACGGCGGCGCCCGCGGCGAAGGTGGCGACGAGCAGGGACGCGAGCGCGCCCACCCGCGCCGCGACGCCGGGCGCCACGTCATCCCGGAGCAGGCTGCCGAGCGGAGAGCGCACGTCTCCGAGATCCCTTCCCGGTGGCCGCATGCGCGACGCGGGGTGGGGGACTCGCGGAGGCTCGGGCCGCGCAGGCGCGTTCGCGTCCCGACCGTCCGTCCATGCGCCTCCATTCGGTGCATCGACGTGCCGATCCCCGGCGGGCATGTCGTTCCCCGTCCGTCGCCGTTCCCTCCCGCTCCTCCTCGCCGTGCTCGCGCTCGCGACGGGTCTCGTTTCGCTCGCCGGTGCCGCCGCCAGGCCGGGGGAGGCCCGGGCCGCGAGCGCCGCCGCGCGGATGGTCGCCATCGCCCGCGGCGAGCTGCGCAAGGGCGTCCGCGAGATCCCGGACGGGTCGAACAAGGGCGGGCGGATCCGCATGTACGGCGGCTCGACGTCGCCGCGCTTCTACCCGGCACCGTGGTGCGCGTACTTCGTGTCGTGGGTGGCGCGGAAGGCGGGGCGGCCGCTCGGGCCGGCCGGCGCGGGCTTCGGCTACGTGCCGTACCTGCGCTCGTGGGCGGCGAAGACCGGCCGTTGGAAGAAGACGCCGCGCAGCGGGGACCTCATCGTCTTCCCGCAGCACGTCGGGCTGGTCGAGCAGGTCTACAAGAACGGGACCCTGACGACGATCGAGGGCAACTCCTCCAACCGCGTCGCGCGTCGGTGGCGCCGGTGGGGCGAGGCGCAGGGGTACGCGCGGGTGGCGACGGGCGGGAAGGTGACGTCGACGAAGCCGTCGGGCGGTTCGGAGAAGCCCTCCACGCCGACGCGCAACGGTGGGCAGAAGCCGATCGCGCGGATCAGCGTCTACCCGGGGACGGCGGTCCAGGTCGGCGAGCCCGCCGGGTTCTCCGCCAACGACTCGTCGGGCGATCTGACCAAGTACGCGTGGGACCTCGACGGCGACGGCGCGTACGACGACGGCGCGAGCGACAACGCCGAGCGGGCGTACGCGAAGCCGGGCGCCGTGCGGATCGGGCTCCGGGTGCGCGACCGCAAGGGCCGCACGAGCTACGCGCACCAGACGCTGACGGTCACCGCGGGCGACGCCGCGCCGACGCAGCCGGTCGTGACGCCGAAGGCGGCGGGCCGTCCGCCGGTCGCCAAGGGGAACGGACCCTCGCGGGTGGCGGTCAACGCGGTCGCGACGTTCGACGCGGGCCGCTCCTCCTCGCCCGACGGCGCGGCGCTCTCCTACGCGTGGGACTTCGACGGCAACGGCACCTACGAGGCGGCCGGCCGCTCCGCCACGACCCGCTTCACCGCGCCCGGCGGCCGCGACGTGCGTCTCGCCGTGACCGACGCGTGGGGCCAGCGCGCGGAGACGACGGTGCGGGTCGAGGTCACGAACGACGCGCCGAACGCCGTGGTCGGGCTTCCCGCGCAGGTCGTGCTCGACGAGCCCACGACGCTCGACGCGTCCGGCTCGGTCGACCCCGACTCGCGCGTCGCGTCGTACGAGTGGGACCTCGACGACGACGGGCTGTTCGAGACCGCCGGCGCCCAGCCGACGTGGACGTTCACCTCCGCCGGCTGGGTCAAGGTGCGGCTGCGGGTCACCGACGACTTCGGCGCCGCCAAGGTCACGACCGCCTCTCTCCGCGTCCTCCAGCGCCCGCGCGCGCAGCTCGCGCTCGTCTGGAGCACCCCGCTCGCCGGCGCCTCCCTCGCCTTCTCCGCCAACGGCACGCTCGACCCCGACGGCCGCGTCGAGCGCCTCGAGTGGGACCTCGACGGCGACGGCCACCCCGACCAGACCACCTACTCGCCCGGCGTCAAGGTCTGGTGGACCTACCCCACCTCCGGCGACCACACCGCCACCCTCACCGTCACCGACAACGACGGCCTCCGCTCCGTCGCCACCCTCCCGGTCCCCGTCCGCTAGGTCGCCCGGCGCGGGCGGTTCGAACCGCGCGGAGCTGACCAACGGGGGACGTGGGCGCTCGTAGGCTGGCTGGTCCATGGGCCACGTCTCCGCTTCCGACCTCGCGTACGCGCATCCCGGTGGGGACCTGCTCTTCGAGTCGGTCTCCTTCACGCTCTCGCCCGGCAGCAAGACCGGGCTGATCGGCGCGAACGGCGTCGGCAAGTCGACGCTGCTGAAGGTGATCACCGGGCTGCTGCCGGCGGACGAGGGGGCGACGGCGTACGGCGGGACGCTCGCGTACATGCCGCAGGACGTGGGCGTCGGGCGGGCGGAGCAGACGGTGCGGGAGCTCCTGACCGCGCTCGCGCCGCCGATCCTGCGCGCGCCCGGCCTCAAGATGGCCGAGGCGGAGCGCAAGCTGGCCGAGGGCGACGACGAGGCCGGGATGGCGCTCGGCGAGGCGATCGGCGAGTGGTCCGAGCTGGGCGGCTACGAGCTCGAGGCGCAGTGGGACCGCTCCGCGCGCGTCATCACCGGCCGCTCGTTCGCCGAGATCGCCGAGCAGCGCGCGGAGACGCTGAGCGGGGGCGAGCGCAAGCGGCTCGTCCTCGACGTGCTCTTCCGCTCCGACGCCGACGTCCTCCTCCTCGACGAGCCCGACAACTTCCTCGACGTCCCCGCCAAGCGCGAGCTCGAGCAGCAGATCGCGCAGACGAAGAAGACCGTCCTCGTGATCTCCCACGACCGGGAGCTGCTGGCCTCCGCCGTCAAGCAGATCCTCACGTTGGAGGGGCGCGGCTGCTGGATCCACGGCGGCTCGTACGCGACGTACCCGGAGGCGCGTGCCGAGCGCCAGCGCCGGATGGGCGACGCGGTCAAGCGCTGGCACGAGGAGGAGAAGCGGCTCAAGGAGCTCGTGCGCCGCTTCAAGGAGCGCGCGCGGTACGCGCCCGAGTGGGCCAAGCGCGCCGACGCGGCCGAGTCGCGCTGGCGCCGCTGGGTCGACGCCGGCCCGCCGCCGCCCCCGGTCGCCGACCGGCAGATCAAGGTCCGCATCCGCGGCGGCGACGCGGCGCGGCGGGTGCTCAACCTCCAGCACGTCGGGATCGACGGGCTCGTGCGCCCGTTCGACGACGAGATCCACCACGGCGAGCGCGTCGGCCTCATCGGCCCTAACGGCGGCGGCAAGACGCACATCATGCGCGCGCTCGCGGGGGAGTCGGAGCCGTCGTCCGGGAGCGTCGGCCTCGGCCCGCGCGTCTCGATCGGCCACTTCACGCAGCTCAACGTCCGGCCCGAGTTCGCGGGCAAGGTGCTGATCGACGTCGTCCACGAGCGGACCGGCAACGACCAGAAGGCGCTCCAGTCGCTCGCCGCCTACGGCCTCGTCGACGCCGCGCGCCGCACGTACGAGACCTTGAGCGGCGGCCAGAAGGCGCGGCTCGAGATCCTCTGCCTGGAGCTGGAGGGCCACAACCTCCTGCTTCTCGACGAGCCGACCGACAACCTCGACATCGACTCGTCCGAGGCGCTCGAGCAGGCGCTGGAGGAGTTCGAGGGCACGGTCGTCGCCGTCTCCCACGACCGCACCTTCCTCAAGCGCATGGACCGCTTCCTCTTCCTCGACCGCGACGGCACCGTCCTCTCCCTCCCGGACGAGCGCACGGCCGCCGAGGCCCTCGTGGACCCCGACCACGCCGCGAACCTCCAGCTCGCCAAGCCGCTGTCCTGACCACGGCGCGCGACGCCTTTCGTACCCATGCGGTACCAAAGGCGTCGCGCGATGCGCTGCGGCCGCTCAGGTGGCGGCTTCGACCGCGACGTCGGCCGGCGCGGGGACCGGGGCCGTCTTGCGGCCGATGAGGATCGCTGCCGCGACCGCGCCGAGGAAGGCGAGGGCGGCGCCGGCCAACAGCGCCTCGTTCATGCCGTCGACGTACTCCGCCGCCGAGCCGCCGCCCAACGCCGCTTCGGCCGGGACCAGAGCGCCGAGCGCCGCGACGCCGACGGCGATCCCCGCCTGGCGGAACGTGTCGTTGACGCCCGCGGCGAGGCCGGACTGGTCGGCCGCGACCGACGACAAAGCGACGTTCGAGACCGCCGGGTTGAACATGCCCGTGCCGACCATCCCGACCATGAAGCCGGGGAGCAGCACCCACCACGCCGAGTCGGTCTCGGCGACGAGCGCCATCCCGACCATGCCGGCGCTCACCAGCGCGAGGCCGAGCGAGATCAGCACCCGCGGTGAGACACCGCGCTCCAGGAAAGACGCGGTCGCGCCCGCGACCACGAGGTTGAGGATCGTGCCCGGGATGTACGCCAGGCCGGCCTCCACCGCGGACAGGCCGAGGATCTGCTGGAGGTACAGCGTCACGTAGAGGAAGACGGCGAAGAGCGAGGCGGAGATCGCGAAGGCGCTGATCTGCGCCCCGGAGAAGTCGCCGTTGCGGAAGAGCCCCAGCGGCAGCATCGGCTCGGCCACCCGCGCCTGGATCGCCACGAACGCGGCCAGCAGCACGGCGGCGCCGGCGAAGAGCGACAGGATGAGCGCGGACGTCCACCCGTCCTCGTTGCCCCGCAGCAGCGCGAGCACCAGCAGGAAGAGCCCGGGCGCCAACGTGAACTGGCCCGGCCAGTCGATCCGGCGCGGCGCCGGGTCACGCGACTCCTCGACCCCCACGCGGGTCAGCCAGAGGCAGGCGAGGCCGAGCGGGATGTTCACGAGGAAGACCCAGTTCCACGACAGGCCCGAGGTCAGCGCACCGCCGACGAGCGGCCCGACCGCGAACGAGGCGCCGATCGTCGCCCCGTAGACGGCGAGCGCACCAGCGCGCTCCTTCGCCCCCGGGAACGCGTGCGCGAGCAGCGCCAGCGAGACCGCGAACATGAGCGCGGCGCCGATGCCCTGCACGGCACGCGCGGTGTTGAGCACCTCGATCGACGGCGCGACGCCGCACACCACCGAGGTCAGGGTGAAGATCGTCAACCCGACGTAGAAGAGCCGCCGCCGCCCGAGGCGGTCGGCGAGGAAGCCGGCGGAGAGCACGACGCTCGCCAGCGCGAGCGTGTAGGCGTCGACCACCCACTGCAGCCCTCCGAGGCCGGTGTCGAGGTCTGCGGCGATGTCCGGCAGCGCCGTGTTCACCACCGCGATGTCGAGCATGAGCATCGCCGTCGCGGCGGACACGACGGCGAGCGTGAGGCGTTGTGTCCTGGTCATGACGCTCACCCTCCTCGCCCCGCGGGTCAAGGGCATCGGGGGTTCCCCGGTTCCGCACCCCCGACCTCCCCTGGCGTCCCCCGGAGGCGCCAGACCACCAGCGTCAGGCGACGCACAAGCGGATCGCGAAAGTTCCTCGTCCTTCCTGCCGATGAAGCTCCTGATGGACACCGACGGGGTCACCGGGAAGGTCGCGTGCGCGACGAGCAGCCTGCTGCTCGCCCGCATCCGCGCGACGCTCGGCGAGTCCGCGGTCGACGACGTCGTCCGCCGCTCGGGCATCCCGTACACGGTCGAGCACCTCACCGACGACGCGAACTGGATCCCGTACGCGGACGTCACCGCCCTCTTCGAGACCGCCGCGCAGGTCGCCGGCGACGACGACATCGCCCGCCGCGTGGGGGAGGAGACCGTCCGCCGCTTCGCCGGCACGTCGGTCAGCACCGTGCTCCGCTCGCTCGGCTCGCCGGAGGCGGTCTTCGACCAGATCGCCATCGCGATGACGAAGTTCTCGACGGTCTCCAAGCTCGAGCGCGTCGAGGTCCGGCCCGGCCGGGCCGTCGTCCGCTCGATCACGCGCCCCGGCTACGTCCGCGACCGGCACATGTGCGCGCTCACGCGCGGCACGCTCTCCCAGCCGCCCTGCCTCTTCGGCCTCCCGCCCGCGCTCGTCGACCACCCGCAGTGCGAGCTGCGCGGCGAGGGCCCGTGCACGTACGTCGCCACGTGGGACGCCGCCCTGGCCGCCCAGGCCGCCGACCCGCAGGTGCTCGTCACCGCGCTCGAGCAGCAGATCTCCGGCATGACCGAGCGGCTCGAGTCGATGTACGCGACCGCGCGCGACCTCATCGGCCTCGACGACCTCGACACCGCCCTGCAGCGGATTACCGAGCGCGCGGCCACCACCGTTCAAGCCCCGCGCCACCTGCTCGCCGTCCGCGCCGGCGACCCGGAGGAGCTGCACGTCCACCACCGCGGCTACGACCTCGGCGAGGACGTCCACGCCGCCGCGCTCGAGCTCCTCGACGACGCCCGCGCCACCGCCGGCGGCCGGCTCGTCGCCCCGATCGCCTCCGCGACGCGCGCGTACGGGACCCTGATGGCCGTCTCGCCCGGCGGCGCGTTCTTCCCGCACGAGCAGGATCTGCTGGAGATCTACGCGGGCTACGCCGCCGCCGTCCTCGACACCCACGCCGCGCTCGACGCCGCCCGTCGCCGCGAGGAGCAGGCGCACGTCCTCCTCGCGCTCGCCCAGGCGCTGGCCGCCGCGCCGACCGTCGACGTCGTCGCCGAGCGGCTCGCCCAGGCCGTTCCCGCCATCGTCGACTGCGACCGCGTCGTCGTCTACCTGTGGGACGACGCCGAGCGCGCGCTCTTCTACCGCACGAGCACCGACGTCACGCCCGAGGTCGCCGAGCAGCTGCGCCAGGTGCGCGTCACGGCCGAGCAGAGCCCGGCGATGGCGGCCATCACCGCCGACCCGCGGCCCGAGCCCCAGTTCTTCACCGCCGACACCGAGGACCCGTACCTCGGCCCGCTCCTGCGCCGCACCGGCGCCCAGCTGTGCGTCGTGACGCCGATCGTCGCGCGCGGCGTCTTCCACGGCCTCCTCAGCTCCGTGGTGGACGACCACCCCGAGCGCCTCACGCCCACGCCCGCGCTGCTGGAGCGGCTCACCGGCGTCACCGCCCAGGCCGCGACCGCGCTGGACTCCGCGCACCGGCTCGAGCAGATGGCCCACCTCGCCAGCCACGACCACCTCACCGGGCTGCTCGGCCACCGCGCCTTCCACGAGGCGCTCGACGCCCTGCTGCGCTCCGAGCGCGCGGGCGACTGGCCGTTCACGGTTGCGGCCATCGACATCGACGACTTCAAGCGGATCAACGACGCGCACGGTCACCCGATCGGCGACGAGGCGCTCCAGCGCGTGGCCGACGCGCTGCGCCGCGGCGTCCGCGACGGCGACACGGTCTTCCGCGTCGGCGGCGAGGAGTTCATGGTCCTGCTCCCGGGCCTCCACGCACACGACGCCGTCGAGGTCGCCGAGCGCCTGCGCGACGCCGTGGCGTGCGCGCCGTTCGAGCTGCCGCTCCGCGTCAGCGTCGGCCTCGCCTCCTGGCCCGCCGACGCCCACGACCGCGCCGACCTGCTCGCCCGCGCCGACGCGGCGCTCTACGACGCCAAGCGCTCGGGCAAGGATCGCGTCCGCGTCGCGGTGTGACCGCCGTCACGGTTCCGGCCCCGCACAGCGGGCATGCGAGACTGTGACCAGATGGAGAACGTGATGACGCAGGAGGGTCTCGAGGCCGCGCAGGCGGAGCTCAAGCGGCTCGAGACCGAGGAACGCTTCAAGATCGCCGAGCAGATCAAGACCGCTCGCGAGTTCGGCGACCTCAAGGAGAACGCGGAGTACCACGCGGCCAAGGAGGCCCAGGGCTTCCTCGAGACGAAGATCCTCCAGCTGCGTGACCGGATCCAGAACGCGACGGTGGTCGACGTCCAGCAGGGCTCGGACATCGTCGGCTTCGGCTCCACCGTCGAGCTGGAGGACGAGAGCTCGGGCCGGACGCTGAAGTACACGCTCGTCGCCGCCCGCGACCAGGCGCCGTCGGAGGGCAAGCTCTCCTTCGAGTCGCCGGTGGGGACGGCGCTCCAGGGCAAGCGGAAGGGCGACATCGCCAAGATCCACACCCCGAAGGGCGAGCGCAACCTGCGCGTCGTCAGCATCAGCTGACCTGTGTGCGGGCTGGCGGGTGAGCGCCGCTTCGGCGGCCGCGCGGACGTCGGCGCCGTCGAGCGCATGGCGGCGGAGCTGGACCGGCGCGGGCCGGACGGCGCGGGTCTGTGGGCGCAGGACGGCATCGCGCTCGGCCACCGCCGCCTGAGCATCATCGACCTGACGCCCGCGGGGGCGCAGCCGTTCACCGACCCCAAGCTCGGGCTGACCATCGCCTTCAACGGGATGGTCTACAACTACCCCGAGCTGCTCGAGGAGCTGAGGGCGGAGGGGTACGAGTTCGCCGGCCACTCGGACACCGAGGTCATCCTCAAGGCCTGGCACCGGTGGGGGACGGACGCGCCGTCCAAGCTCCACGGGATGTTCGCGTTCGCGATCGCCGAGCGCGACACGGGGCGCCTGCACCTCGTCCGCGACCGGCTCGGGATCAAGCCGCTGTACCTCGCGGACGTCGAGGGCGGCAGCGCGCTGCGGTTCGCCTCCTCGCTCCCGGCGATCCTCGCGGGCGGCGGCGTCGACACGTCGATCGACCGCACCGCGCTCCACCACTACCTCTCCTGGCACGCCGTCGTGCCGCCGCCGCGGACGATCCTCGCCGGCGTGCGCAAGCTGCCGCCGGCGACGATCCTCACGGTCGAGCGCGACGGGGCGAGGTCCGAGCGCCGGTTCTGGGCGCCGGACTGGGAGGAGCACGGCGAGCTCGAGCACGTCGACGAGGAGGGCTGGGCGACGCTGATCCTCGAGTCGCTGCGCCGCGCCGTGCGCAAGCGGATGGTGAGCGACGTGCCGGTCGGCGTGCTGCTGAGCGGCGGGATCGACAGCTCGCTGATCGTCGGCCTGCTCGCCGAGGAGGGCCAGCACGGGCTCCAGACCTTCTCCGTCGGCTTCCAGGACGTCGGCGGCCAGTCCGGCGACGAGTTCGAGTGGTCGGACATCGTGGCGAAGGAGTACGGCACCCAGCACCACCAGATCCGCGTGCCCGACCACGAGCTCTTCCCCGCGCTGCGCGACGCCGTCGGCGCGATGGCCGAACCGATGACCTCCCACGACGTCGTCGCGTTCTACCTGCTCTCGCGCGAGGTCTCCAAGCACGTGAAGGTCGTGCAGAGCGGCCAGGGCGCCGACGAGGTGCTCGGCGGCTACTCGTGGTACCCGCCGCTGCTCGACGCGCAGGGGCTGGGGGACGACGTCTACGCGGGCGCGTTCTTCGACCGCACGCACGCGGAGATGCTCGGCCTGCTCGCGGACGACTTCAAGCTCGACCACGACCCGTCCCGCGCGTTCGTGCGCGAGCACTTCTCCCGGCCCGGCTCCGACCGCCCGCTCTCGCGCGCGCTGCGCCTCGACACCGAGGTGATGCTCGTCGACGACCCGGTCAAGCGCGTTGACAACATGACCATGGCGTGGGGGCTGGAGTGCCGCACGCCGTTCCTCGACCACGAGTTCGTCGAGCTGGCCGCGCGCGTGCCGGGGGAGCTGAAGCTCGCGCAGGACGGCAAGGGCGTGCTCAAGGACGCGGCGCGGTCGGTGCTGCCGGCGTCGGTGATCGACCGCGAGAAGGGCTACTTCCCGGTGCCCGCGCTCAAGCAGCTGGAGGGGCCGTACGTGCAGCTCGTGCGCGACGCGCTGCTCTCGCCCGAGGCCCGGGAGCGCGGGATGTTCGACCCCGCCGCGGTCGAGCGGCTCCTGGCCCGCCCGAACGCGACGATGACGAACATCGGCGGCAACGTCCTCTGGCAGCTCGGCGTCCTGGAGCTGTGGCTCCAGACGCGCGGCGTCTAGACGAGCGGCTCGTCGTCGCCCTCTTCGGCGCCGGCCTCGGCCAGCGACTCGAGGGCGGAGAGCGCGAGGAGCTGGGCGGGCGTGCCCTCGACCTCGCCGCCGGGCAGCTCGCGCAGCTCGGGCATGAACGAGGCGCCGACCTGGACCTCGTCGCCGCCGGCGTCCGCGAAGGAGATCACGGCGCGGCCGGCGCCGAGCACGGCCGGCGGGTCCTCGAAGCCGTTGCGGACCGACTGGAGGACCTCCTCGACCTGGGCGCGCCAGTGCTCGCGGGCCGTGTTCTGCTCGTCCGGGGTCATGTTGCCGAGGTGACGGCCGTGGATGCGCTCCATCGCGGCGAGGCCGGCGCGGACGCTCTCCTCGGACACGATCAGCTCGACGGGGATCTGCTCCATGGGCCGGAGCGTAGACGGAGCGCCCCGGTGGCCACCAGGACCCCGGCCAGGATCGTCACCCCGCCGACGACCTGGAGCGCGCTGGGCGCCTCGTCGAAGATCGCGACGCCCAGCAGGACGGAGCCGAGCGGCTGGAGGAGGAGCAGCACCGACCCGAGCGCCGCGGGCAGCTGGGGGAGGGAGACCGAGATGAGCATCCAGCCCAGCACCTGCGAGCTGAGCGCCAGCAGGACGAGCCAGGCCGTCGCCTCCCAGCCCGGTGTGAGGTCCATCGCGCCGGCCGCCTCGCCGTACGCCAGCGCCACGACGGCGGCCACTAGGGAGACGTCGAGGAGCGGCCCGGCGGGGCGGCGCGCGCCCGCGTTCGCCCGCCGCATCAGGAGGATGAACGCCGCGTACGTCACCGCGTTGAGCAGGCCGTAGACCACGCCGAGCGTCGGGTCGTCGCCGTAGGCGCCGTCCTCGACCAGGCCGGAGATGAGGACCACGCCGGTGAGGACGATCGGGAGCGCCACGAGCACCCGCGGCGACGGCTTCTCACCCATGGCGGCCCAGGCGGCGACCGCGACGAAGACGACCTGGAGGTTGCCCAGGACGGTCGAGAGCCCCGCGCCGACGTTCTCGATCGCGTGGTGCCAGAAGATCAGCGTCGCGGCGAACAGCGTGCCGGCGACGAGGGCGGTGCGCAGGTCGCGCGGGCGCGGACCCAGCCTGCGTCGCTCCCCGTACGCGAGCAGCGCGAGGACCGGCACCGCGTAGGCGCAGCGGAAGAAGGCGGCGCTCTCGGGCGACACCTCGGCCAGCCGGACGAGGATCGCCGAGAACGCGATCGTCAGCGCGCCCGCGAGTGCGAGCGCGACGGGCCGGTCGGGCGTTACTCCCCGCCCCGCTCGGCGGCCAGCTTGGAGATGCGCTCCTCCAGCTCCGGGATCCGGTTGCGCAGGCGGCGCAGGTCCCAGCCGGTGAGCGTGATGAGCCGCATCGGCGTCGAGGCGCGGACGGTCGCGCTCCGCACGCCCTTCTTGATCACGCCGACCTCGCCGAAGACGTCGCCGGACCTCAGCGTCGCGATGACCTCGCCCTCGTGCGAGACCTCGGCCTCGCCCTCGTCGATGATCGAGAGGTTGTAGGAGTAGTCGCCCTCACGGACGAGCTCGGCGCCCTCCTGGACGCTGACCTCCTGCGTGACCTTCGAGACGGTCCGCAGCGCTTCCTCGTCGAGCCCCTCGAACAGGGGCAGCTCCGCCAGCCGCTTCTGGTTCATGGCCCGCGACCCTACCGACCGGGCGCCGCGCACGCGACGCCCGGCCGGGAGCGTTCAGCGCGCCGCCTGCTCCGCGACCCGCTTGGCCTCCTCGGGCGACGGCGCGAACGCGAGCACGGTCACGTTCCCGCGCGCGGCCTGGGCGGCGTGGCCCTTGCCGATCCGCAGCACGCCGTCGATCTCCGTCGCGCTGACCGACTGCTTGAGCGCGGCCTTCAGCGCGCCGGTCAGCTCGCGCTGCTGCGCCTCGTCCTCCGTCTTCCACACGAGCGCGGCGGCGAGCGCCTCGCGGCACGCGCCCTCGCAGTCCTCGATGTCCTCGGTCGCCCACGCCTCGAAGCGGCCGGCGGCCCAGCCCTCGGCGCCCTTGCGCGCCTGGTCGAGCGGCAGGCCGGCCGCCAGGATCGCGAGCGTGTCGATCTCACCCAGGTCCGCACGCGCGAGCCGCTGCCACTGCTGGTTGAGCGCGCCGGTGACGGTGAAGCGCGGGCGCTCGGCCCGGTCGGTCGGCCACTTCTCCGGGTTGAGGATCGCGCTGGAGGTCGTCGGCGGGCGGCGGAGCGCCTGGTCGACGGTCTTCCAGCCGCCCTGACGCTGCAGCGTGCGGACGAACGTCGCGCCGTCGGCGTAGTCGAACTGGCTCAGGACGTTGAGGCCGGGAGGCGCGTCCTCGTCGCCCAGACGGCCGCGGATCTCCTCCTCGATCATCTGCTCGATCGGGCGGTTGTCGTCCAGGTGCTTGGAGCGGTACTCCAGCTCGGCCATCGTGGCGGTGCCCTCCTGAAGCGCGTGGCGGGCCATCGCGCTCTCGGCGAACGGCTTGCTGGAGCGGCTGAAGCCCGGGAAGTGCTGGTCCTCCAGCGCGTGCGTCAGCTCGTGCGCGACGACGGCCTCGGCGAGCTTCGGGTCCTTGTCGGCCAGCTCCTTGACGACGAAGAGCCGCTTGCGCTCGGGCACGTACAGGCCGAGCACGCCGCTCTCGCCGCTGCCGCCCAGGTCGTCGAGCTTGCTCTCCGGGACGATCCCGGTGAGCGCCATGACGCCCGTGGATGCGACGGACATCGCCTCCGCGCGCTCCTTCGAGCGGCCCGTCAGGTCCTTCGCCGCCGCCTGGTCGATCTTCTTCAGCTGGCCGTCGAGCTGGTCCTTCGTGACGAACTCGACCTCCGGGTCCGTCTTGAACTTCAGCCCGCGGATCGCCTCGACGCGCTTGACGATCTCGCCGGTGGGCGGCAGGTCCGCCGCCTCGGCGGTCGTCTCGACGGTGCCACCGTCCTCGCGCAACGCGAACACCCCGACCGCGATCGCCGCCACGAGGGCGAGCCCCAACCACACCTTGCGCACCGTGATGCTCCTTGTTCCGCCGAGTTCCAGTCCCTGAAAAACCGCTTGTGAGAGCGCGATTACCCGCGAACACCTGTGTTTCACAGGGATGCCTGCGCGGGTACATCGGCCCGCCGCGGGTAGAGAGACCCGCGTGACTGCGAGACGGCGCATCGGCGCGGCGATGGGGACGGCCCTGGCGGGCGTGACGGCGTACGACCTCGCGCAGCGCCGCCACGCGATCCTGCGCAACTTCCCGGTGGCGGGCCACTTCCGGTACTGGCTCGAGGCGGTGGGGCCGGAGCTGCGGCAGTACATCGTCACGAGCAACGACGAGGAGCGGCCCTTCTCGCGCGACCAGCGGCGGTGGGTCTACGCGTCGTCGAAGAAGGAGGTCAACACCTTCGGCTTCGGCACCGACGACGACGTCGAGAAGGACCCCGGGCGGTTGGTGATGAAGCACCAGCCGTTCCCCGTCGCGGCGCCGCGGCGCGGGACGCCGGGCTCCGCGCCCGAGTACCTCGTGCCCGCGCCGAAGGTGCTCGGCGGCGCGCACGGGCGGCGCCACGCGTTCCGGCCGGCGTCGCTCGTGAACATCAGCGGGATGTCGTACGGCTCGCTGTCGCCGCCGGCGGTCGAGGCGCTCAACCGCGGCGCCGCTTTGGCCCCGTGCCTGCACAACACGGGCGAGGGCGGCCTGGCCGACGCGCACAAGCACGGCGGCGAGCTGGTCTTCCAGATCGGCACGGGCTACTTCGGCTGTCGCGATGAGGCCGGCGCGTTCTCGTTGGACCGGCTGTGCGACCGGATCGCCGAGGCGCCGGTGCGGGCGATCGAGATCAAGCTCTCCCAGGGCGCCAAGCCGGGGCTCGGCGGGATGCTGCCGGCCGCGAAGGTCACGCCGGAGATCGCGAAGATCCGCGGGGTGCCGGAGGGCGAGGACTGCGTGAGCCCGGCGCGCCACACCGCCTTCCACGACGTCGACTCGCTCATCGCGTTCGTCGAGGCGATCGCGGACCGGACCGGGCTGCCGGTGGGCGTCAAGTCGGCGGTCGGCCAGCTCGAGTTCTGGGAGGAGCTGGCGCGGCGGATGCGCGAGACCGGCGCGGGGCCCGACTTCGTCACCGTCGACGGGGCGGAGGGCGGCACGGGCGCGGCGCCGCTGGCGTTCGCCGACCACGTCGCGCTCCCGTTCAAGGTCGGCTTCGCGCGGCTCTTCGGGGCGTTCGCGCGCGAGGGGCTGCACGAGGACGTCGTCTTCATCGGCGCGGGGCGGCTCGGGCTGCCCGACCAGGCGGTCTTCGCGCTCGCGCTCGGCGTCGACATGCTCAACGTGGGCCGCGAGGCGATGCTCGCGATCGGCTGCATCCAGGCCCAGCGCTGCCACACCGGCGGCTGCCCGACCGGCGTCGCGACGCAGAGCCGGTGGCTGATGCACGGCCTCGATCCGGAGGTCAAGCACGCGCGCGCGGCCAACTACGTGCGCGCGCTGCGGGGCGAGCTGCTCTCGCTCTCGCGCTCGATGGGCGTCATGCACCCGGCGCTGCTCGGCCCGCACCACGTGGAGCTGCTGGGCGAGGGGTTCGCGACGGCGCGGCTGGAGGACGTCTTCGGCTACGACCCGTCGTGGCGGGCGATGGACACGTCGCGACGGGCGGAGATCGAGGCGCTGATCGGCCCGCCGGCGGACGTGCCGGTGCCGGGGACGGAGGGCGGCCCGATCGCGGGCGACGAGTCCGGGCGCGGCGGGGCGGGCACGGAGGAGCGCGACCTGGCCACGAGCGACGGCGCGGGCGGCGGGGCGCGCGAGGGGGACTGACGCGCGTTTACGCGGCAGGGTCGAGGTCGACGCGGACGACGAGCTGCTCGGTGCCGACCGCGAGCAGCGCCGCGTCGTTGAGCGGCCGCCGGAGCTTGCGCAGCCGCTCGTACGGGTCGTCGTCGGGGAGGATCGTGGCCGTGCCGCTGAGCCAGCCGCGCCCGGGGATCTTCACGCGCACGCGCGGGTCCTGCTGGATGTTCTTGACGTAGTGGCTGGCGTAGCCGTGCTCGGTGACGATCCAGAAGACGTCGCCGCGCAGGCCGTTGCCGACCGGCGTGGTGCGCCTCTCGCCGCTCGTGCGGCCCGTCGTCTCCAGCAGCACCCAGTTGGCCGGGAACGCGTCGCGCTCGATGGCGGCGCGGACGAGCGGGTTGGCCAGCCGGTTCGTCACGAAGCGGGACACGCGCCGCTTCGTCTCGCGGATGCGGTCCGGGGCGGTCACGTGGCGGCGCATGCCCGTTCGCCTACCCGTCGCCGTCGAGCACCACGCCGCGCCGCGGGACCGGCGACGACTGCGCGATCGACACCGGCGCGCGCTCGTGATCGCGGGGTGGCGCTCCATCGAGTGCACGATTACGGAGATTCTGACGCTGCGATCGAGCCTGAGCCCGCGCCGGCGGGGTGAGGGTGCGATCGGGCGCCCAGCGCGCGATCGCACCTTCGCCCGCCGCCGTCCGCCCGCTGTAACGGCGGTCAACGGTGAGAAACGGCTCAGACCGCGACCGGCGCCGCGACGGGCGCCAGCGTGACCGGGATCCCGTTGAGGATCGCGGTCCCGCTCAGCGGCTCGAGCGCCGCCTCGTCGGTGAGGAGATTCGAGTTGGTCCCCGCGTGGGCGCGCGCGACCGCGAGCTCCACGCCGTCCGCGTCGTGGCCCCAGCCGTGCGGCACGGAGACGACGCCCGGCATGACGTCCTCCGTCACCTCCACCGGCACCTCGATCTCCCCGACCCGCGACGCGATCCGCACCGCGCCGCCCTCCTCGAGCCCCAGCCGCGCCGCGTCGTCCGGATGCACCCACGCCGTGCAGCGCGGCGGCCCTGACACGAGCTTCGGCAGGTTGTGCATCCACGAGTTGTTCGAGCGCAGGTCGCGCCGCCCGACGAGCACCATCCCGCCCTCGTCCGCCGCGTCCAGCGCCGCGTGGAGCCGCTCGACGTCGGCGACGAGGAGGTCGGGCGCCAGCTCGACGCGGCCGGACGGCGTCTTGAGCGCCTCCGGTAGCCGCGGCTCCAGCGGCCCGAGGTCGATCCCGTGCGGCGCCGCGCGCAGATCGGCCAGCGACAGCCCGTAGGCGCCGCCGCGGAGCATGAGGTCGAGCAGCCGCTCGGGCCCGCGCAGCGCCGCGTCGGGCTCCAGGCCCGCCCGCCCCGCGACGTCCGCGGCCACCATGCCGTCGAGCGCGGCGACGTCCACGTCGGTCCCCGCGCCGCCGGCGATCGCGGCCAGCCGCAGCAGCGTCTCCCACTCCTCCGGCATCGTCGCGGGCAGCACCGGCGGCGAGAAGTTCGCCATGTTGCGCACCGCGAAGCCGTAGAGCGCCAGGTCGTAGTGGGCCTTCTCCAGCGGCGACGGGCCGGGGAGGATCACGTCGGCGTGGCGGGTCGTCTCGTTGACGTAGACGTCGATCGCGACCATGAAGTCCAGCGAGGCGAGCGCCGCGTCGAGCCGCGCGGAGTTCGGCGTCGAGACCACCGGGTTGCCCGCGATCGTGATCAGGGCGCGCACCTGCCCGTCGCCGGGCGTGTCGATCTCCTCGGCCAGGCAGGCGGCCGGCAGCTCGCCGAACACCTCGCCCGCGCCGCGCACGCGCGACGCCCAGCGCCCGAACCGCGCGCCGCGACCGCTGCCGGTTCCCCGAGCGACATGCGCGGGCAGCGGGAACATCGCCCCGCCCGGCCGGTCGAGGTTCCCCGTCACCGCGTTGAGCACGTCGATCAGCCACGACGTCGTGGTGCCGAACGCCTGCGTCGTCGTCCCGATCCGCCCGTAGACGACGCCCGCGTCCGCCGCCGCCAGCTCCCGCGCCAGCCGCCGTGCGACCTCCGCCGGCACGCCCGTCGCGCCCGCGACGGCCTCGGGCGTGAAGTCCGCGCAGAGCGCGCGCACGACGTCCACGCCGTCCGCGAGCGGATGCGCGTCCTCCAGCCCTTCAGCGAAGATCACCTGCAGGAGCGCCATCAGCAGCAGCGCGTCGGTGCCCGGCCGGATCGGCACGTGCTCGTCGGCCACGCGCGCCGTCCGCGTCCGCCGCGGGTCGACCACCACGAGCTTCCCGCCGCGCGCCTGCAGCGCCGTCAGCCGCCCGCGCACGTCCGGCGCGGTCATCAGCGAGCCGTTGGACGCCAGCGGGTTCGCGCCCAGCATCAGCACGTACGACGTCCGGTCGAGGTCCGGCACCGGCACCACCGAGCCGCCGCCGAACATCAGCGCCGACGCCATCTGCTTCGGGTACTGGTCGACGGTCGACGCGCTGAAGACGTTCTTCGTCCCCAGCGCCTTCAGCAGCACCCGCCCGTAGAGGAGGTTCGAGAGGTTGTGCGCGGACGGGTTGCCGAGGTAGACCGCCACGCCGTCGCGCCCGGCCGGCCCGCCGAGCGCCCGCGGGAGCCGCTCGGCGATCAGCACGAACGCCTCCTCCCACGACGCCTCGCGGAAGCCGCCGCCGTCCGCCGCTCGCACCAGCGGCGTGCGCACCCGGTCGGGGTCCTCGTGGAACGCCTGGAGCCCCACGCCCTTCGGGCACAGGAAGCCGCGCGAGAACACGTCCTCGGCGTCGCCGCGCACGGAGACGACCTCGCCCGCGTCGGAGAGCGTCACCTCCAGCCCGCACGTCGCCTCGCAGAAGGGGCAGGTCCGGTACGCGCTCCGCATGGGCGGACCCTAAACCGCCGGCCGGGGCAGGGGAAGGGGCGCCGGCGGCGAACTGACGTCGGTCGCCTCCTACTCTCTGTCGATCCCCGTGCGACCCGTCTACGTCACAGGACACAAGAACCCGGACACCGACTCGATCGCCGCGGCGATCGGGTACGCGGAGTTCCGCCGTCGCCAGGACCCGGACACGGATTACGTGCCGGTGCGCCTCGGCGACCTGAACGCCCAGACCACCTGGGTCCTGGAGCGCGCGGGCATCGAGCCCCCGCGGTTCCTCGCGCACGTCTCGCTGCGCGTCAAGGACGTCATGCACCGCGACTTCGCGCGCGCGGACATCGACGAGCCCGTCCGGCACGTCGGGCTGATGATGGCCGAGAAGGACCTCGACCTCCTGCCGGTGACCGACCGCGACGGCAAGCTCGCCGGGATCATGACCGAGCGGGTGCTGGCGCGGAAGTACATCCGCGAGTCGCGCGCGGCCTCCAGCCTGGTCGACGCGCCGACGTCGCTGGCGCCGATCGCCGAGGCGCTCGACGGCGAGGTGCTCGTCGACAACGGCAAGCAGGTCGCCGGCCGCGTCTGGGTCTACGCGATGGACGCCGAGTGGGAGGACAGCGGGATCGGCGAGGGCGACGCGGTCGTCGTGGGCAACCGCGAGGACGCGCAGCGCCGCGCCATCGAGATCGGCGTCGACCTGCTCGTCGTCTCCAACGCCTCCCGGCCGACGCAGGAGATCCTCGACCTCGCCAAGGAGCGCGGCACGTCGATCATCACCTCCAAGCTCGACAGCTACGTGTCGGGCCGGATGATCACGCTGGCCGCGCCGTGCTCGACGCTGATGGACGACGAGCCGACGACCGTGCGCCCGGAGGACCTCATCTCCGACGTCTCGGACACGATCAAGGACGTCCACTACGGCGCCGTGATCGCCGTCGACCACGACAAGCCGGTCGGCGTCGTGTCGCGCAGCGACCTCGTGCGGCCCGAGGCGCGCCGCGTGATCCTCGTCGACCACGCCGAGCAGGCGCAGACCGTGCCCGGCATCGACGAGGCGGAGATCGTCGAGATCCTCGACCACCACCACATCGGCTCGATCGAGACGCGCGTGCCGGTGCGCGCGACGTTCGACCCGGTCGGCTCTACCGCCACGCTGGTGGTCGAGCGGTTCCGCCAGACCGAGATGAAGCCGAGCACGGAGGCCGCGACCGTCCTCCTCGGCGCGGTGCTGTCGGACACGGTGATCCTCAACTCGCCGACGACGACCGACCGCGACCGCGAGGTCGTCCGCTACCTGGAGAAGCTGCTGGACGTCGATGCGACCGAGTTCGGCCGCGAGATGTTCGAGGCGGGCTCCGACGTCTCCGAGGCGAGCGCCGAGGACATCGTCATGCGCGACGCCAAGGAGTACGAGGTCGGCAACGGGACGATCGCGATCGCCCAGGTCGAGACCGTCGGCGCCGCGCTGGCGGACCGCACGGACGAGCTCCTCCAGGCCGTCGAGCGCGCGCGCGAGCGCAACAACCACATGGTGATGGCGCTCATGGTCACCGACATCCTCGAGAAGGGCACGACGCTGCTCGTCGGCGGCGACCGCGCCGCGGTGTCACGCGCGTTCGAGGCCAACGCCGAGGACGGCGTGGTCGACCTGCCCGGCGTGATGAGCCGCAAGAAGCAGGTCGCGCCCCGGCTCCTCGGGGCGTTCTAGCCGGGACCGAGGCTCAGGCCGCCGCCGCTCCGAGCGGCGGCAGCAGGTCCTCGAGCGGGAGCGGCCGCGCGAACAGGTAGCCCTGGCCGTGGTCGCAGCCCAGCGCGCGCAGGAGGTCGAGCTGCGCGCGCTCCTCGATCCCCTCCGCGACGGTGCGCAGCCCGAGCGTCCGCGCGAGGCCGACGATCGCCTCCACCAGCGCGGGCTCGTCGCCGGTGAGGAACGAGCGGTCGATCTTCAGGACGTCGACCGGCAGCCGGCGAAGGTAGGCCAGCGACGACCAGCCGGTGCCGAAGTCGTCGATCGCGACGCGCACGCCCAGCGCGCGGCAGCGCTCGAGCACCACGCGCGCCTCGTCCGCGTCGCCGACGAAGGCGTGCTCGGTGACCTCCAGCATCAGGAGGTCGCCGCGGTCGCCGAGGCGGGCCACGGCGTCGGCGACGAGGCCGAAGAAGCGGGGGTCCCGCAGCTGGCGGGGGGAGACGTTGACACTGACGTACCGCGCGGGCTCGCCCTGCTCGGCCAGCGCGGCGTTGAGCGCACGCAGCTCCTCGACGGCCTGCGTGAGCACCCACGCGCCGAGGTCGACGACGAGGCCGGTCTCCTCCGCGAGCGGGATGAAGTCGCCGGGCGGGACGAGGCCGCGCTCGGGGTGCTGCCAGCGCACGAGTGCCTCGACGCCGGCGACGCCCTCGTCGCCGAGCCGCACGATCGGCTGGTGGCGCAGCTCGAGCTGGCCGTCGGCGATCGCGGTCCGCAGCTCGGCCACCTCGCCGACGCGGCGCGCGACGTCCTGCTGCATCCACGGCTCGAAGACGCGGTGGCTCCCCGCGCCGTCCGCCTTGGCCTGCGCCATCGCCACGTCGGCGTCGCGCAGCAGCTCGTCGGCGTCGGCGCCCACGGCGGGGACGGTCCGCACGCCGGCGCTCGCCGTCACGCGCAGGAGGCGGCCCTCGAAGTCCAGCGGCTGGTCGAGCGCGGCCACGAGCCGCTCGGTGACGGCCATCGCCTCGGCGGGGTCGTCCAGCTCCTCCAGGAGGACGCCGAACTCGTCGCCGCCGAGCCGCGCGACGGTGTCGCCGGGGCGCAGCTGGGCGCTCAGGCGCTGGGCCGCGGTCTGCAGGAGCGCGTCGCCAGCGCTGTGGCCGACGGTGTCGTTGAGCGCCTTGAAGCCGTCGAGGCCGATGAGCACGACGCCGAGGTGGAGCCCGGGCCGGTCGCGGACGGCGCGCGCCGCCGCGTGCTGGACGCGGTCGACGAGGACGGATCGGTTCGGCAGGCCGGTCAGCGCGTCGTGCCGAGCCTGGTGCAGGAGCCGGTCGTGCGCGGCGAGCGTGGACTCGGCCATCGCGTCGAACGCGTCGGCCAGGTCGCCGAGCTCGTCGTCGCGCTGCGAAGCGATCCGGTGGTGCAGGTCGCCGCTGCCGACGCGGCGGGCGGCCTCGCGCAGGGGGAGCAGGCCCACGCGCAGGTCGCGGCGCATCCGGCGCGCGAGGAAGGCGGCGATCAGGCCGTTGAGGAGCAGGAGCGCGACGACGAGGAGCGTGGTGCGGCGGCGCTCGGCGGCGTCGGCATCAGCGTCCTGCTGCACCTCCGCCAGGCTGAGCCGCTCGGTCTGCCCGAGCGCCATGTCGGCCGCGACGACCTTCGTGTGGAAGCGGCCGAGCTGCGCGACGGTCGGCGTGCCGGCGCCGCGGACGGCGCGCAGCTCGGCGAAGGCGGAGACCAGCATGGAGCGCGCCTGGGCGATCAGGAGCCGCTCGTCGGCGGTGTCGAAGCTGTCGATGGCGTCGATCGCGGCGACCGTGCGCTGGCGCTGCTCGTCGAGCTCCAGCCGCGCACCCTCGGTCTTGAAGTACGTGGCCGCGGCGACCGCCTCGAGCTGGCGCATCTCGTTGCGGGCGCCGGAGAGCTCGCCGCTCTCGGTGATGATCTCCCGCGCGGTGCGGGCGGACCGGTCCGCCGCCTGCCTGCCGAGGCCGAGCTGGACGCCCGCCAGGATGAGCAGCGGCAGCACCATCATCGCCAGGGAGGCGATGAGGCGCTGCGCGAAGGAGCGGGTGCGGGCGGGGGCGACCATTCGACATAACGGATCGGCACCTGGGTGACGAACCGTCATCGGTCGATCGGCCAGAGATCAGCCTGCTGGCGCGGAAGGACGCTCCACGCGCCCGTCGGTGGGCGCCGCCGCCGGCACCGCCACGGGACGCGACAGCATGCCCGCCGCCTGCGCCTCGCGCTCGAGCTCGTCGCGGTGCTCGGGCGCCGCGATGCCGATGAGCCGCCGGGCGCGCTCGGCCAGCGTGACGCCGCGCAGCTCGGCCAGCCCGTGCTCGGTGACGACGTTGTCGACGGTGTTCTTGAGCGTCGTCACCACCGAGCCGGGGGTGAGCGCGACGCGGATGCGGCTGCGGCCCTTGCCGGTGGTGGAGTGCAGGACGACGAACGCCTGCCCGTCCTCGGAGTACATCGCGCCGCGCGCGAAGTCCGCCTGGCCGCCGGAGGACGACCAGTACCGGCCCGCGATCGTCTCGGACGCGCACTGGCCGTAGAGGTCGACCTCGGTGGTCGCGTTGATCGAGACGAACCGCTTCTCGGCCGCCACGATCCGCGGGTCGTTGACCTCGTCGACCGGCAGCAGCTCGACCGCGCTGTTGCCGTCCATCCAGTCGTAGAGCTTGCGCGTGCCGAGCGCGAAGGTCGTCACGACCTTGTTCGGGCGCAGCCGCTTGTAGGTGCCGGTCACGACCCCGGCCTCGACGAGGTCCATGATCCCGTCGGCCAGCAGCTCGGTGTGGATGCCCAGGGCGGTGTGGCCCTTCAGCGACGCGAGGATCGCGTTCGGGATCCCGCCGATGCCGACCTGGAGCGTCGCCCGGTCCGGGATCCGCTCGACGATCTTCGCGGCGATCGCCCGGTCGCGCTCGTCGGGGACCGCGGGCGGCACCTCGACCAGCTCGCGCTCGGCCTCGATCCACCCGGCGATCTGGCTGGTGTGGATTTGGTTGAGGCCCATCGTCCGCGGCATCCGCGGGTTGACCTCCAGGACGAACGGCACCCGCCCGATCAGCCGTGCGACGTACTCGGCGTTCGTCCCGAGGCTGAAGTGCCCGTGCTTGTCCGGCGGGCTGGCGGCGGCGAGCACCACCGTCGACTTCGTGCACCGCTCGAGGATCGCGGGCATCTCGGAGAAGTTCGCCGGCACCAGATCGCACGTCCCCTCCCAGTACGCCTGGCGCGTGGCCGCGGAGAGGAAGTAGCTGACGTGGCGGAGCCGGTCGCCGTAGGCGCCGTGGATGTACGGCCGCTCGTGCAGCGCGTGCATCTGGTGCACGCGCACCCCCTGGAGACGCTCGTTGTGCGCCTCCAGGGTGTCGAGCAGCGTGACGGGCTCGCCGTTCGCCATCGGCACGATGACGTCGGCGCCCGCGGGGATGTGGTCGAGGACGGCCTCTGGCTGCACTACTTCACTTCAGCACGGCTCAGCCGCCACATGCCGATCGCCAGCGGGACGAGCAGCCACAGCCCGAGCGACGTGGCCAGCTGCGCCCACTCCTCGCCGCTCACGCCGCCGCCCTCGTCGGGGAACAGCGCGCTGCCGGTGCGGTTGAGATCCAGCCAGTCGGCGGCGGAGTCGAGCGCGGAGATGGCCTCGCCCAGGATCGTCCACGCCGTCGGGATGACGAAGTACAGGACGATCGCCAGCGGCGAGTTGAGGAAGACGAAGCCGAACGCGAAGCCGACCGACACGTTGATGAGCTGGAACAGCGCGACCCGCGGGATGGTCTCGCCGGCCTCCCGCCACGCGTCAGGCGCGCCGCCGACCGCCGCGCCGAACGCCGCGGCGACGATCGTCACGGCGACCGACAGCAGCGCGAGCACGAACAGCGCCAGCGCCTTCGCGGCCACGATCCGCCAGCGGTTCGGCGTGAGCGTGAAGGTCGTGAGCGCGCTGCGCTGGGACCACTCGCTCGTCACGAGCAGGATGCCGAGCACCGGCAGCAGGAAGCCGAGCGGGAGGAACTGGAGCATCTCCAGCAGCGACCTGAACGTCTTGTTGGCGTCGTCGTCTTCGAAGATCAGCGTCCCGAACAGCGCGAGCAGCGCGACGCCGACGATGGTGACCAGCAGCCAAAGGCCGGCGCGCGTGTCGTAGGCCTTGCGCAGCTCGACCTTCGTGAGCGTCGCGAGCGACGGCCGCGGCTCGCGCATCAGCGTCTCGCGGTTGGGGGCGGTGAGCGTGGCGGACATCAGGCGGGGACCCCCTGCGGCGCGTCGGCCGCGGTGAGCTGGAGGAACAGGTCCTCGAGGCGGGCGCCCTCGGCGGCGCGCAGCTCGAGCAGGACGGTGCCGGCGGCGGCGGCCGCGCGGCCGATCGCCTCGGCGTCGGCGTCGACGAGGAACCCGTCGTCGCCGCTGCGGACGGCATCGATGCCCGCGCGGGCGAGCACCTGCTCCAGCTCGTGGGGATCGAGCGCGCGCACGAACATGCCCTTGCCCGCCAGGAGCTCGTCCTTGGCGCCCTGGGCGACGATCTTGCCGCCGCGGATGACGACGAGCCGGTCGGCGACCGCCTCGATCTCGTGCAGCAGGTGGGAGGAGAGCAGCACGGTTCCGCCCCGGTCGGCGAAGTCGCGCAGCAGCCCGCGCATCCAGTGGATGCCCTCCGGGTCCAGGCCGTTGGCGGGCTCGTCGAGGACGAGGACGCTCGGGTTGGCGAGCAGCGCCTGGGCGATCCCCAGCCGCTGGCGCATGCCCAGCGAGTACATGCCGACGCGCTTCTTGGCGGCCGACGCCGGCAGCCCGACGTGCTCGAGGAGCTGCGGGACCTTGCTCGCGTCCAGCCCCAGCGTCATCGCCGAGAGCGTCAGCGTCTCGCGGCCCGTGCGGCCCGCGTGCTGCGCCGAGGCGTCGAGGAGCACGCCGATGTGGCGGCCCGGGTTGGGCAGCTGCTGGTACGGGACGCCGTGGATCGTGGCGGTGCCGGAGGTCGGGACGGTCAGGCCGCAGAGCATCCGCAGCGTCGTGGACTTGCCGGCGCCGTTCGGGCCGAGGAAGCCGGTGACCGTGCCGGGCTCGCACGTGAACGACACGTCGTCGACGGCCAGCTGTGGGCCATAGCGCTTGGTCAGGTGCTCGACAGCGATCATGGCGACCAGCATGCGCGATGGCGCAAGGACGCGCAATCCGCCCGCGGTCGAGAGCGCCGCCAACCTTGGTCGGTCCCAGCGATGGACGAAAGGCGGTGCGGCGACGACGTAAGGTGCGCGCCATGGGTACGGAAGGCGCTGTCGAGCATCCCCGGTTGCTGCCGGGCGTGCTGGTGCCCGACCCGGACGCCGGGCGGGTCCGGCGCACCACGCGCGACTGGTGGGTCGACCTCTCGGTCTTCGCGCACGTGGTCGTGTTCGCGGCGCTCTTCATCGCCAACGAGCACACGAGCAACGGGCTGGACGGGGCGCTGCTGGTCGTGGACCTGCTGCTCGGGGCGGCGCTCACGGCGGCGCTGTGGTGGCGCCGGCGCTGGCCGGTCGCGCTGGCGCTGATCGCGGCACCGGTCTGCGCGGTCTCGTCGGCCGCCGGGCCGGCCGGCGTGGTGCTCCTCTTCACGGTCGCGGTGCACCGCCGGTGGCCGGTCGCCTTCGCGGTCGCGGCGCTGCAGTACGCGACGCTCCCGATCTTCATGGAGATCCACCCGGCGCAGGACGACGAGCCGGGCTGGCTGATCTACGTCCTCGTCGCCTTCATCACCGGCACGGCGCTGGCGTGGGGGATGTTCGTCCGCGCGCGCCGCCAGCTCGTGGTCTCGCTGCGCGACCGGGCCGAGCGCGCGGAGGCCGAGCAGCAGCTGCGCGTCGAGCAGGCGCGCCACGCCGAGCGGGCGCGCATCGCGCGCGAGATGCACGACGTGCTCGCGCACCGGATCTCGCTGCTGTCGCTCCACGCGGGCGCCCTGGAGTTCCGCTCCGACGCGTCGCCGGAGGAGGTCGCGCGGGCGGCGGGCGTGATCCGGTCGAGCGCCCACCAGGCGCTGGAGGACCTGCGCGAGGTGATCGGGGTGCTCCGCGACGGGGCGGTGGCGTCCGAGCACCCGGAGCGGCCCGAGCGCCCGCAGCCCACGCTCGCCGACCTGCCGTGCGTGCTCGACGAGTCGCGCGAGGCGGGGATGAAGCTCGACGCGGCGATCGACGTGGTGGACCTGTCGCGCGTGCCCGCGTCGCCCGGGCGGACGGCGCTGCGGATCGTGCAGGAAGGGCTGACGAACGCGCGCAAGCACGCGCCGGGGGCGGCGGTGACGGTGCGGGTCTCGGGCGCGGCCGGGGACGGGCTGGAGGTCGAGGTGCGCAACCGCTCCTCCGTGCTCGTCGGGGCGGGCGTGGCCGCGGCGGCCTCCGGGATCCCCGGCGCGGGGACCGGGCTCGTCGGGCTGGTGGAGCGGGCGACGCTGGCGGGCGGGCGGCTGGAGCACGGCGTCGAGCCGTCCGGGGACTTCCGCCTGCGGGCATGGCTGCCGTGGCCGGCGTGAGCGCGGAGACCGCCCCGGCCGCGCCGATCCGGGTGCTCGTCGTGGACGACGACGCACTCGTCCGCGCGGGGCTGACGATGATGCTCGGCGGCGCCGAGGACCTGGAGATCGTGGGGGAGGCCGCCGACGGCGCCGAGGTCCCCGCCGCGGTCGCGGCGCTGCGGCCCGACGTCGTGCTGATGGACATCCGCATGCCGCGCGTCGACGGGCTCGCGGCGACCGAGACGCTGCGCGCCGCCGGCGAGGGCGCGCCGGAGGTCATCGTGCTCACGACCTTCGACGCCGACGACCACGTCCTGCGCGCGCTGCGCGCGGGCGCCAGCGGCTTCCTGCTCAAGGACACGCCGCCGGCCGAGATCGTCCGCGCCGTCCGCCTCGTCGCGGCCGGGGAGGCGATGCTCTCGCCCGCGGTCACGCGCCGGCTCATCGGCCACGTCGCAGACGACGGCGTCGCCGACCGCGCCACGCGCGCCCGCGCGGCCCTCGCCTGCCTCACCGAGCGCGAGCTGGAGGTCGCGGTCGCCATCGGCCAGGGCAAGTCGAACGCCGAGATCGGCACCGAGCTCTACATGTCGGTCGCCACGGTCAAGGCCCACGTCTCCCGCCTGCTCACCAAGCTCAGCCTCAACAACCGCGTCCAGATCGCCCTCCTCGCGCACGACGCGGGCCACGCCTGAGCGCCACCGCGGCGCGGTGGCGGCCTCAGGTCTCGATGTCGAGGAGGCCGCGCTCGAGGACGAGGTCGATGCCGAGGGTCTTGTAGCCGACGGAGTCGAAGACGACGGTGACCTGCCCCTCCTCGACCTGGCCGACGGTCCCCGGGCCCCACTCGTCGTGCGTCACCCGCTGGCCGACGGTGAACGGGCCGGACGCCTCGTCGTTGGCGATCTCGTCGCCGCGCCGCTCGCAGACGTCGCACAGGCCGCACGGCGGGTCGTAGCCCTCGCCGAAGTAGCCGAGCACGAACGCGCGGCGGCAGCCGTCGGTCTCCGCGTACGCGCGCATCATCTCGACGCGGGAGCGGTCGAACTCCTGCCGGTGCTCCTCGGACTCGTCGGCGCGGTCGACCGCTTCGATCAGGTCCTGGTCGCGGTCGATCTCGATCGCGCCGTCGTCGCGGACGTGCGCGAAGCCCGCCTCCTCCAGGTGCTGCACGGCCGTCGCGAGCTTCGTGTCGCTCAGCGGCAGCTCCTCGGCCAGCTCGCCCGGCGCCACCGGGTCCTCGTGCACGAGCAGCGCCTGCGCGACCTGCTCGAGCTCGTCGTGCTTGACCCGCCCGGACGCGAAGAACCGCCGCAGCCCCAGGTCCTGCGGGCGGTAGAAGAGCACCGCCTCGGCCGGTTCCCCGTCGCGCCCCGCGCGCCCCAGCTCCTGGTAGTAGGAGTCGACCGACTCGCTGATGTCGTGGTGGAAGACCCACCGCACGTCGGGCTTGTCGATCCCCATCCCGAACGCGATCGTCGCGACCATCACGTCGATCCCGTCGTTCTCCATGAACTGCTCCTGGCGCTCGGTCCGCAACCGCGCGCTCAGCCCGCCGTGGTAGTGCTCGGCCCGGATCCCCCGCGCCCGCAGGTCCTCCGCCGTCTCCTCGGCGCCCTTCTTCGTCGCGCAGTAGACGATGCCGGCGCCCTCCGCCTCCGAGACGCGGTCGAGCAGCGCCCGGTGCTTGCGGTCCGCGTCCTCGTGCCGCACCACCTCGAGGCGGATGTTCGGCCGGTCGAAGCCGCGCACGATCACCTCGGGGTCGCGCATCCCGAGCACGTCGAGGATCTCGTCGCGGACCGGCGGTGCCGCCGTCGCGGTCAGCGCGAGCACGGTCGGCCGCCCGAGGGCCTGGATCGCCGCGGGCAGTCGCAGGTAGTCGGGCCGGAAGTCGTGCCCCCACTGCGACACGCAGTGCGCCTCGTCGACCACGAAGAGCGACACGCCCGCCGCGCCCAGCTCCGCCAGCACCTCCTCGTTGGCCAGCTGCTCGGGCGCCAGCAGGACGAACTCCAGCTCGTCGTCCTGCGCCTCCTCGAGCACCTCGTCGCGCTGGCGCTCGGTCAGCGTCGAGTTGAGCACCGCGGCCTCGCCCTCGACCGACTCCATCTGGTCCTGCTGGAGCGCGATCAGCGGGGAGACGACCACCGTCGGCCCGTCGATGAGGAACCCGGCCATCTGGTAGATCGCCGATTTGCCGGACCCCGTCGACATGACGCACAACGTGTCCTTGCCGGCCACGACAGCCTGCACGGCTTCGAGCTGGCCGGGGCGCAGCTCGTCGTGACCGAGCTTCTCCTCGGCCACCAACTCAACGGACGCTTTCGAGACTGGGTCGCTCATATCCTGGAACCGGTGGCGAGTGATGCCCTGAAGGAGCAGCGCCGGAACCTGCCGGACGGTCCTGGCGTGTACCTGTTCCGCGACGACCGCGGCAAGGTCATCTACGTCGGGAAGGCCAAGTCGATCCGCAAGCGCGTGAGCGGCCATTTCTCCAACCGCGTGACCCGTGGCGAGGTCCAGATGGTCGAGATCGCGGCGTCGATCGAGTTCCTGCTCGTGTCCTCGGAGTCCGAGGCGCTGCTGGTCGAGCAGAACTTCATCAAGCAGTACCAGCCGCGGTTCAACATCCGGCTGCGCGACGACAAGTCGTACCCGTTCATCGCGATCTCGATGGACGAGGACTACCCCCGCGTCTACTTCACGCGGGAGCGCCACCGCAAGGACCGCCTGTACTTCGGGCCCTACAGCAGCGCCAAGCGGACGCGCTCCACGCTCGACACGCTCGGCAAGATCTTCAACTACCGCTCGTGCCAGGGCGCGATCCCCGGCCGGCGCTCCGGCTCGCCGTGCCTGGACTACTACATCCGCCGCTGCGGGGCGCCCTGCGTCAACTACGTCACGCAGGAGGAGTACCGCGAGTCGATCGACGGCGTGGTCGCGTTCCTCCAGGGCCGGTACAAGGAGATCGAGTCCGACCTCGAGCAGCGGATGAAGGACGCCGCCGCCGTCCACGAGTTCGAGCAGGCGGCGATCGAGCGCAACCGGCTCCAGGCGGTGCGGTCGCTGCTGGAGAAGCAGCGGGTCGCCAACCAGGCGGTCGGCTCGATCGACGCGGTCGGCGTGGCGGCGAGCGGGCCGGACGCGAACGCGCAGGTCTTCCAGGTCCGCGACGGCGTGCTCGCCGACCGGCAGACCTTCTACCTCTCCAACCTGTCCGAGCTGTCCGAAGCCGAGGTGCTGGAGGAGTTCCTGCTCCAGTACTACACCGAGGCGCCGTCGGTGCCGAACCAGATCGTCGTCGCGCACCCCGTCGACGAGATCCTGGGGGAGCTGCTCAGCGAGCGGCGAGGCTCGCGCGTGGAGATCCGCGTGGCCGAGCGGGGCGACAAGCGGCGGATCCTCGACCTCGCCACGCGCAACGCCCACCTCGCGCTGGAGACCGAGAAGCTGAAGGCCGAGCGCTCGCGCCAGCAGCGGACGGAGGCGCTGGACGAGCTGCAGAAGGAGCTCGGCCTCGACCAGCTCCCGCTCCGCATCGAGTGCTTCGACATCTCGCACGTGATGGGCACCCACACCGTCGCGTCGATGGTCGTGTTCGAGGGCGGCGCGCCGAAGAAGTCCGACTACCGGCGCTTCAACATCAAGACGCTGACCGAGGGCGTGGCCGACGACTTCGCGGCGATGGAGGAGGTGCTCGGGCGCCGGCTCAACCAGTGGGAGCGCCAGCAGGACCTCTCGCCCCACGACCCCAAGCGCAACGAGTCGTTCGCGACCCTGCCGAACCTGATCGTCATCGACGGCGGGCCGGGGCAGCTGTCGGCGGGCCTGAAGGTGCTCGACGGCTTCCGACAGCGGGGCGTCGCGGTGGTCTCGCTGGCGAAGCGGATCGAGGAGGTCTTCCTTCCGGGGCAGCGCGTGCCGGTGGTGCTTCCCCACGACACGGTCGCGCTCCAGCTCCTGCAGCGCGTCCGCGACGAGGCGCACCGGTTCGCGATCACCCACCACCGCACGCGGCGCGACAAGGCGATGACCGAGTCAATCCTCGACGGGCTCCCGGGGATCGGGCCGACGCGCAAGCGCGCGCTGCTCAAGCACTTCGGCTCGCCCGAGGCCGTCCTGGACGCGTCGCGCGAGGCGCTGGAGTCCGTCCCCGGCGTGCCGTCGAAGACCGCGCGCGAACTCCACGCGCACCTGCGCATGCAGCGGGGCGACTGACCATGCATCATGTGGCGCGATGGCGATGATCGACCCGGACGCCCCGCTGCCTGACGAGCAGGCACCCGCCCTCCAGGACCTCGTGGTGATCACGGGCTTCTCCGGCGCGGGCAAGTCGACGGCGATGAACGTGTTCGAGGACGCGGGCTACTTCTGCGTCGACAACCTCCCGCCGGAGATGATCCGCGGCCTGGCCGAGCTGCTCCGCCACCCGGGGCAGAAGGTCCAGCGCGCGGCGGTCGTGTGCGACGCGCGCGGCGGGGAGCTGTTCGAGCCGCTGGTCGAGGTGCTCAGCGAGCTGCCGCAGTCCGAGCTGCCGCACCGGCTGCTCTTCCTCGACGCGGACGACTCGACGCTCATCACGCGGTACAAGGAGACGCGGCGCCGCCACCCGCTGGCGCCCGAGTCGACGGTGGAGCAGGGGATCGCGCTGGAGCGCGAGCTGCTCGCGCCGCTGCGCGAGACGGCCGACCTCGTGGTCGACACGACGGGGCTCTCCGCCGCCTCGTTCCGCCGCCGGATCGTCAACGAGATGCTGCCGCGCGGCCAGAACCGGCGGCTGGCGGTGACGTTCGAGTCGTTCGGCTTCAAGCACGGGCCGGTGCGCGACGCGGACCTTGCGTTCGACGTGCGCTTCCTCCCGAACCCGCACTACGTGCCGGAGCTGCGGCCGCTGACCGGCCGGGACTCACGGGTGGCGGAGTACGTGGGGCGCGACGGCAAGCTCGACGAGTTCTACGAGCGGCTCCACGCGCTGCTCGACTTCCTCCTGCCCGAGTACCAAGCCGAGGGGAAGGCGCACCTGACGATCGCGATCGGCTGCACCGGCGGGCGCCACCGCTCCGTCGCGATCGCCGAGCACCTCGCGACGCGGTTCGACGGGCGGGAGGGGATCACGGTCGACATCGTCCATCGCGACGCGCACCTCAACCCGGTCGAGGCCTACCGGCCCGTGCCGCCGCCCGCGACCGCGGAGACCTCCGAGCCCTCGTAGGCCGGGGCCGCCCGCTCGTGTTCGACCACATCGGCTTCGAGGTCTCCGACCTCGCGCGGTCGGCGGCCTTCTACGACGCGGTGTTCTTCGCGTTGGGCGTGCGGCGGGCGTTCGAGTCCCCCGGCGCGGTCGCCTGGGGGGACAACCACCCGGCGTTCTGGATCGTCGCGCGGGGGCGGGAGCCGGGGCCGTCGTACGGGCACGTGGCGCTGCGGGCGTCCGGGCGGAGCGCGGTGGGCGCGGCGCACCGCGCCGGCGTGTTGGCGGGCGGGGTGGACGACGGCGCGCCGGGGCCGCGGCCGAACTACGGCCCGCGGTACTACGCCGCCTACCTGCGGGACCCCGACGGGCTGCGGGTCGAGCTCGTCACCGGCCACTCCTGAGCAACGCCCTGACCGTCTCCGCGGTCGCCGGCTGCTCTGCGCGCCGGGTGATCTGCCGCCAGACGAAGCGCTGGTTGAGGTAGCCGGCGCGGGTCAGTGCGGCGTCCCGCTCACGGTCCTCGATCGCGGCGAGGACGCCGCCGTGGGTCGCCATCCCGTCGGTCTCCACCACGACGCGCTGGTCGCGCCACAGGAAGTCGACGGTGAAGCCGAGCAGCGGCGCGTTCACCTCCGGGCGCGGCAGGCCGTGGCGGTCGCACAGCTCCAGGAACCGCTGCTCGAGCTCCTCCTTCGTGGGGGCGTCGTCCCAGGCTTGGAGGACGGTTGCGAGCCGCCGCGCGCCGGCCCGGTGCGCCGCGGCCTCCCGGACGGCCGCGACGTCCAGGATCCGCTGTCGCTCCGCCCCCTTGATCGCCGCCCGCACCGTCCGCTCCGGCGCATGCGCGGCGAGGTCCACCAGCGTCCGCGCCGGCGTCGTCACGGGGATCCCGTTGACGACCGCGCGGGGGACGTCGGGGGAGCGGTGGAGGATCAGCCCGTCACGCTCGCGCTTCCGTCCGCCGGCGCCGGGCACGGTGACGTGGATCGTGGCCCCGGCCGAGTCGAGCATCCGCCACAGCACGGCGGCGGACACGTGGCTCAGCGCGGACCCCGGTCCCCCGAGGAGCACCGCCGCGATCCACCGGCCCTCCGGCGTCAGCGCCGGGTGCCCGACCGCGTACACGCCCCGCCGCACGGGGTGCAGCGTGCGGGCGAGCTGACGCTCGACCTGCTGCCGGGAGATCCCGGCTTCGAGCATCTGCCACCGCGCGACGATGCCGTGCTGCCGCCCCGCCGTCGCGGCCAACCATCTGTCGACGTTTTCGACTCGCATAGCGAGTCATAGGCGTCGAGCGTTGGAAGTTCGCCCCCCTAGCGGCGGCGGAGGGCGCGGAACTCGTCGAGGGTTCGGGCGTCGTGGGAGGCGGCTGAGGCTGGGGCGACGTCGAGGTCGTGGGCGGCGTCGGAGCACCAGAAGGACGGGTGGCGGGCGATCCAGCGCTCGGCGTCCGCGCGGCCCAACGCGACCAGCTCGGCCACGAACCGCTCGTCGAAGAGCAGGAACGAGAGGAGCTCGCCGCGGGACGGGCCGTTCCCCAGCAGCCGCGAGAGCAGCAGGTAGTCGGGGTCGCGGAGCTGGCGCCAGCCGCCGTACCGCGACGCGAGCACCTCGGCCGCCAGCTCCCCGATCTCGCCCCGGCGCGAGGGCGCGACCAGCGCGTAGGAGACCCGACGGTACGCCGGACGCCCGCCCGCGGCGCGGTACGAACGCGCCGACGACGCCGCCGACGACCCCTCCACGAAGAACGAGTTGATCGCCGCGAGACGGTGGAGATCGTCCGCGACCTGGTCCACCAGCAACCCGTCGAGGACGTTGGCCGTCACGTCCGCCAGCCGCGGCGTCCGCACCCGCTCCCGCTCCGCGCCGCCCGCAAACGGCTCGAACCCGATGACCACCACCCGGTCCGCGCCCAGCGCCAGCGCCGGCGCCAACGGCGCGTTCAGGCGCGTCCCGCCGTCGATGTAGTGGTCCGCGGCGGCCGCCGGCGACGTCACCTCCACGGGCGGGAAGAGGAGCGGGATCGCGGCGGAGGCCCGGACGTGCTCGCCGCTCAGCGTCGCCGAGACGTAGTCGAGCTTGGAAGACGGCGGGGAGGACGGGGGCGCGGAGGTCGACTCGGTGAACGCGACCGGCCGGCCCCGGGAGAGGCCGGTGGCGACGACGCAGACCGCGTCGATGACCCCGTGCTTGACGTTGCGGTGCAGCGCCATCCAGTCGATCCAGCGGTCGAGCGAGCCCGCGAGCGGCGCCGGGTCGAGCAGCGACGGCAGCCGCATCCCGGGCACCTCGAACGCCTCGCCGAGCGCCCTCACGAGCTTCACACCCAGCCGGGGCGAGACCATCCGCCGCAGCACGTCGCCACGGCGCATCTCCAGCCATCGCGCGACGATCTCCCGCGCGGCCTCCTCCGCCGGCCGGTCCGCCAGCGACCCGACGACCGCGGCGTTGATCGCGCCGACCGACGTTCCGCACACGATCGAGACCCGCTCGCCCCGCGCCTCCAGCGCAGGCAGCAGCACCGACAGCGCGCCGGCCTCGTAGGCGCCACGCGCGCCGCCCCCAGGCAGAACGAGGGCGACGCGGGACGCGCTTCTGGTCGTGATGGCAGATGCCATCGCCCCACCATCCTGTGCGGTGCGCCCCGGAGCGACAACCGACCGTGCGCACAGGGCGGACGGCCTCCGGAAGGACCGAAGGGATAAGGTCCGATGCCCGACTTTCGGCTACCAGGAGGACTGGAAACGACATGCCCGTACGCGTGGGGATCAACGGCTTCGGGCGGATCGGCCGCAACCTGTTCCGCGCCGCCAAGGCGGCCAACGCGGACATCGACTTCGTCGCCGTCAACGACCTGACGGACAACAAGACGCTCGGCCATCTGCTCAAGTACGACTCGATCCTCGGCCCGTACCCCGGGACCGTCGAGGTCACCGACACCGGCCTCGTCGTCGACGGCGACGAGCTGCGCGTCCTGGCCGAGCGCGACCCCGGCAAGCTGCCGTGGGGCGACCTCGGCGTCGACGTCGTCATCGAGTCGACCGGCTTCTTCACCGACCGCGAGAACGCCGCGAAGCACCTCGACGGCGGCGCGAAGAAGGTCATCATCTCCGCGCCCGCCAAGGGCGAGGACATCACGGTCGCGCTCGGCGTCAACTTCGACCAGTACGACCCCGAGCAGCACCACGTCATCTCCAACGCGTCGTGCACCACGAACTGCCTCGCGCCGTTCGCCAAGGTCGCCAACGACACGGTCGGCATCAAGCACGGCCTGATGACGACGATCCACGCGTACACCGCCGACCAGCGCCTGCAGGACATGCCGCACAAGGACCTGCGCCGCGCCCGCGCCGCCGCGCTCAACCTGATCCCGGCGTCGACCGGCGCCGCCAAGGCCGTCGGCCTCGTGCTGCCGGAGCTGCAGGGCAAGCTCAGCGGCTTCGCGGTGCGCGCCCCCGTCCCGACCGGCTCGGTGGTCGACCTCACGTTCGAGGCCAACCGCGAGACCAACGTGGAGGAGCTGAACGCCGCGTTCAAGACCGCGTCGGAGAGCGACCAGCTGAAGGGCATCCTCGAGTACACCGAGGACCCGATCGTGTCGTCGGACATCGTCACGAACCCGCACTCGTCGATCGTCGACGGCCTGCTCACCTCGGTCATCGACGGCACGCTCGTGAAGGTCGTCTCCTGGTACGACAACGAGTGGGGCTACTCGAACCGCGTGGTGGAGCTGGCGCAGAAGGTGCTGCCCGCGTGAGGACGCTGGACGATCTGGGCGACGTCGCGGGCAAGCGCGGCGTCGTCCGGGTCGACTTCAACGTCCCGCTGCGGGACGGGGCGATCACGGACGACACGCGCATCCGGGCCGCGCTGCCGACGTTGAAGGCACTGCGTGAGCGGGGCGCGAAGCTCGTGCTGCTGGCGCACCTCGGGCGGCCGAAGGACCGGGAGCCCGAGTTCTCGCTGGCGCCCGTGGCCGCGCGGCTGGGGGAGCTGCTGGAGACCGAGGTCCCGGTCGCGGCGGACTTCGACAGCGTGCCCGACGCTGACGTCGTGATGCTGGAGAACGTGCGGTACTTCGTCGGCGAGACGAAGGACGACCCGGCGCTCGCGCAGCAGTACGCCGACCTGGGCGACTTCTACGTCAACGACGCCTTCGGCGCCGCGCACCGCGCGCACGCGTCGACCCACGGCGTCGCGAAGCTGCTCCCCGCCGCGGCGGGGCTGCTCCTCCAGCGCGAGGTGCAGACGCTCGAGACGATCCTGGAGAACCCCGACCGCCCGCTCGTCGCGATCGTCGGCGGCGCGAAGGTCACCGACAAGATCGGCGTCCTCGACGCGTTCCTCGCGCGCGCGGAGACCGTCCTCATCGGCGGCGCGATGTGCTTCCCGTTCTTCAAGGCGCAGGGCCACGACGTCGGCTCGTCGCTGTGCGAGGACGAGGGCATCGAGCCCGCCCGGCGCGTGCTCGCCGAAGGCGGCGACAAGGTGCTGCTGCCGCAGGACCTGACGCTCGGCCGCGAGTTCTCCGCCGACACCGAGGTCCGCCACTCAGGCGGCGTGGACGTCGAAGACGGCTGGATGGGCCTCGACGTCGGCCCGCGCACGGTCGAGCGGTACACCGAGGTCATCGCCACGGCCGGCACCGTGTTCTGGAACGGGCCGATGGGCGCGTTCGAGCTGGAGCCGTTCAGCGCCGGCACGAAGGCCGTGGCCGAGGCCGTCGCCAAGGCGCCCGGCACCACGGTGGTCGGCGGCGGCGACAGCGCCGCGGCGATCAAGCAGTTCGGGTTCGCGGACGACGTGACCCACCTGTCGACGGGCGGCGGCGCCGCCCTGGAGCTGCTCGAGGGCAAGACGCTCCCGGGCGTGGAGGTCCTCCGTTGAGCCGCAGGCCGATCATCGCCGGCAACTGGAAGATGAACAAGACGGCGGCCGAGGCGCGCGAGCTCCTCGGCGCGCTCGACGGCGGGAGGTTCCCCGACGTCGACGTCGCCGTCTGCGTGCCGTTCACGGCGCTGTGGGCGGCGCAGGAGACCGTCAACGGGATCCAGGTCTACGCGCAGAACATGCACGAGGCCGCGAGCGGGGCGTACACCGGCGAGGTCTCCGCGCCGATGCTGAACGAGATCGGCATCCACGGCGTGCTGCTCGGCCACTCCGAGCGGCGCCAGCTCTTCGGCGAGACCGACAAGGCGCTGCAGAAGAAGGTCCCCGCCGCGCTGGAGGCCGGGCTCGTCCCGATGCTCTGCGTGGGGGAGACCGAGGAGGAGCGCGACCGTGGCGACATGGAGCGCAAGCTCCGCCATCAGGTGCAGGAGGGGCTGCACGACGTGCCGGTCGAGCGCCTGCACGAGGTCGTCATCGCGTACGAGCCGATCTGGGCGATCGGCACCGGCAAGGTCGCCACGCCCGAGCAGGCGCAGGAGGCCGTCGGCTTCGTCCGCGCGCTGGTGAGCGACCGGTCGCGCGAGGCCGGCGAGGCCGTCCGCGTGCTCTACGGCGGCTCGATGAAGCCCGACAACGCGGCGGAGCTGCTCGCGCTGCCCGACTGCGACGGCGGCCTCATCGGCGGCGCGTCGCTCAAGGCGGACGACTTCCTCGCGATCGCCGCGGCAGCGCAGAGCGCATGACGCCGCCTCCGACGTTCCCGAGCGTCGCGCTGGTGATCCTGGACGGCTGGGGCCTCGCCCCGGCCGGCCCGGGCAACGCGGTCGACCTGGCGAGCACGCCCGTGATGGACGAGCTGTGGGCGACGTACCCGCACACGACGCTGACGGCGTGCGGCAAGGCCGTCGGCCTGCCCGAAGGGCAGATGGGCAACAGCGAGGTCGGTCACCTCAACCTCGGCGCGGGGGCGATCGTCAAGCAGGACCTGACGCGGATCGACGAGTCGCTCGTGGAGAAGCACGAGGCGAACGAGGTGATCGAGGCCGCGTTCCGGGACACGCCGCGGCTCCACCTCGTCGGGCTGGTGTCCGACGGTGGGGTCCACGCGAGCCTGGAGCATCTCGAGGCCCTGGCCGCGCTGGCGCGGGAAGCGGGGGTCCCAGACATCGTCGTGCACGCGTTCACCGACGGCCGCGACACCTCGCCGACCGGGGGCGCGGACTACGTCGCACGGGTCGAGGCGCTCGAAGGCGTCCGCATCGGGACCGTGATCGGCCGGTACTACGGGATGGACCGCGACAACCGGGAGGAGCGCACGGAGGCGGCGCGCACCCTCATCGTCGACGGGATCTCCGAGCACCACGCGGACACGGCGGTGCAGGCGGTGCGCGAAGCCTACGAGCGCGACGAGACCGACGAGTTCATCACGGCGACGACGGTCGGCGACGAGGCGACGATCCGCCCCGGCGACTCCGTCCTCACCTTCAACTTCCGCCCCGACCGGATGCGGCAGATCGTCACCGCGCTGGCGCCCAGCGCCGACCGGCTGACGACGCTGACCGAGTACGAGGAGAGCTGGGAGTACGCCGTCGCGTTCCCGCCCGCGCGCCCGACCGTGACGATCGCAAAGGTCATCGCCGACCGGGGCGACAAGCAGCTCCACGTCGCGGAGACCGAGAAGTACCCGCACGTGACGTACTTCTTCAACGGGGGCGAGGAGGAACCGTACCCCGGCGAGCGGCGCGAGCTGCTGCCCTCCCCGCGCGACGTTCCGACGTACGACAAGAAGCCCGAGATGAGCGCGCGCGGCGCCGCCGACGCCTTCATCGCCGCGTGGCAGGAGGAGTCGCCGCGGTTCGGCGTCATCAACTTCGCCAACGCCGACATGGTCGGCCACACCGGCTCGATCCCGGCCGCCATCAAGGCGGTCGCGACGGTCGACGCGTGCCTCGGCGACGTGGTCAAGACCGTGCTGGAGTCGGGCGGCGTCTGCCTCGTCACCGCCGACCACGGCAACGCGGACGAGATGCTGGAGGAGGACGGGTCGCCGGACACGGCGCACTCGCTCAACCCGGTGCCGTTCATCGTCACCTCGCACGACGTCGAGATCGACGGCGAGGGCATCCTGGCCGACGTCACGCCGACCGCGCTCGCCCTCCTGGGCATCGAGCGGCCGGCGGAGATGACCGGCCGCCCGCTCGTCAAGCTGAGCTGAGCACCCCGCCGCGCGCGGGCGTCACGCGCCGAACGTGACGTCCACGCGCGGGAGGTCCTCCGGGGCCGGGTAGGCGCGCTCGGTGCGCAGGACGCGCCGGGCGAGCGCCGCCGCCAGCTCCTCGTGCACCGCCGCCTCGTGGCAGGGCGTGGGGAGGGAGACGTGGAGCCGGTAGTGCGGCTGGGCCATCGGGCGGCCGGAGGCGAACGCGGCGCCCTCGTCCACCTCGCGCGCGAACGCCCACGCGCGCGCGGGGATGAGGTCGGCGCCGGCGGAGTCGAGGTGGCGCTCGACGAGGTCCGTCAGGTCCTCGAGCAGCCCTTCGCGCCGGGCGGGATCGAGCTGGCGACCGAGGACGAGGAGGTCGATGAGGGCGGGTCGGGTCACGCCGCGGATGGTCGGGCACGGCCCCCCGGGCCACATCGGGGAATCCCCCCGAGCCCGGGCACGCGCGTCCGCCGAAGGTCGCCCCGGGGAACTTCCGTCGCGGGCGAAGTACCCTTTGTTGTGCGAACAACGAACCGGCGGTCGTCGACCTCTCCACAGACGCCGCCTCCACTGCTACCTTCGCGCCACGCCGTGTCTACCCAGGTCACCACACAGCCGCTTTCCGACACCGAGCTCGGAGCTTGGCGCGGGCTCCTCAGGACCCACGCCACGCTCGTCAAGCGCCTCGACGCGGAGCTCGAGGCCGAGCACGGTCTCGCCCTCACCTCGTACGAGGTCCTGCTCCACCTCTCTCACGCCGCCGAGCGCAAGATGCGCATGTGCGACGTCGCGGAGTCCGTCCTGCTGTCCCGCAGCGGGCTCACGCGCCTCATCGACCGCCTCGAGCGCGACGGCTTCGTCGAGCGCGTCTCGTGCGCCGACGACGCCCGGGGCGCCTACGCGCGCCTGACCGACGGCGGTCTCGACAAGCTCCGCCAGGCCCAGGTCACGCACCTGGACGGCGTCCGCAAGCACTTCCTCGCGCACTTCGAGGAGTCCGAGCTGCGCACGCTCGCCGACGCCTGGACGCGCGTCGGCGGGGCCGGTGCGACGGCCGGAGGCGCCTGCTCGGCCGAGTAGCGCCCCGCCGCATCCGATCTGCATCGCCCGAAGGGCCCGCCACGTGCGGGCCCGTCGTCGTTCTGCGGAAGATCGCGCAGAAGACTTGACATCAGCTGACTGACATTTCTACACTGCGGGTACACCAGCTTCGACGTCACCGAACGACCAGGAGGCAGCAGACATGGCGCTTGTCCGTTGGGAGCCCGCTCGCGAGATCAACGCGATCCAGCAGGAGATGAACCGGCTCTTCTCGACCTTCTTCGACGCTCCGGCGAACGGCTCGTCGGCGTCCGCCGCGGCCCCGAGCCGCTGGGTCCCGGCGATGGACCTCGTCGAGACCGACGACCACTTCGTCCTGCGCGCCGACCTCCCAGGGATGACCGAGCAGGACGTCAAGCTCGAGGTCGAGCGCGACGTGCTCACGCTCTCCGGTGAGCGGCGCATCCAGCACGAGGCCAAGAAGGACGGCTTCTACCGGCTCGAGCGCGCGTCCGGCTCGTTCTCCCGCAGTCTGACGCTCCCCGAGGGCGTCGACGCGGACGCGATCGAGGCGACGTTCGAGCACGGCGTCCTCGAGGTCCGCATCCCCAAGCCCGCGGAGCGCCGGCCGCACCGCGTCGAGATCGCCGTGGGCGGCGCGCGCCCGGCGATCGAGACCCAGGCCGCGGAGGCCGCGCAGAACAACTAGCCGGGGGCTCGTGGCGCTCTGAGCCGCGCCGCGAACCTCCCACGCAGTTTCCAGGTTCACGATCGCCCGGATTCCGGGTACACCTGGGTCACTCTCCTCCTCAGAACCCCTCGGTGGCGCGGCGACCCCCGCGCCACCGGCCGTTAACGGGCGGGTGCAGGGAGAAGGCGGCGCGGCCCCGGCGCCGCCGTAGATTGGGGGCACATGGCCGCGCCCTTCGAGATCATCGCCCGCGACGAGCAGACGCGGGCCCGCGCGGGCCTCCTGCGCACCGCCCACGGCACCGTCCGCACGCCCGCGTTCGTCCCGCTCGCGACGAAGGCGACGGTGAAGGGCATCGACCTCCCCGAGATCACCGCGACCGGCTACGACATGGTCCTCGGCAACACGTTCCACCTGTGGCTGGAGCCGGGGCACGACCTGATCGGCGACTTCGGCGGGCTCCACGAGTTCATGCGGTGGGAGCAGCCGATCATCACCGACTCCGGCGGCTTCCAGGTCTTCTCGATGGGCTACGGGAACGTCAGCGCCGAGATCAAGAAGACGGGCGCCGGCCCGGGCGGCAAGTCGGTCATGGGGATCACCGAGGAGGGCGTGACGTTCAAGCACCCCAAGAACGGCGACGCGATCTTCATGGGGCCGGAGACGTCGATGGAGGTGCAGGCCAAGCTGCGCTCCGACATCGCGCTGGTCTTCGACGAGTGCACGCCCTTCCACGTCGACCGCGAGTACACCGCCCGCTCGACCGAGCGCACCCATCGCTGGCTGCAGCGCTGCCTGGACTGGCATGCCGACCACGGGCCGGAGGGGCAGCTCGTCTACGGCATCGTCCAGGGCGGCGTGTACCACGACCTGCGCACCGAGTCGGCCGAGCACATCGCCGCGTCGGCCGTGGACGGGATCGCGATCGGCGGCTCGCTCGGCGCGGACAAGCCGCAGATGTACGAGGTCGTGGAGTGGACGACCGCCGTCCTGCCCGAGGGGAAGGCACGCCACCTGCTCGGCATCGGCGAGGTCGACGACCTGATCCGCGGCGTCGAGCTGGGAATCGACACGTTCGACTGCGTCACCCCGACGCGGCTGGGCCGCCACGGCGTCGCGCTCGTGCCGGAGCCGGAGAAGCGGTTCCGCGTCGATCTCACCGCCGCGCGCTTCAAGGCGTCGCAGGAGCCGATCGAGGCCGGGTGCCCGTGCCCGGCATGCGCCGGCGGCCACCACCGCGGCTACCTGCGGTACCTGGCGAAGAACCGCGAGCCGAGCGGCCAGCGCCTGCTCACGCTCCACAACCTCACGTACCTGGCGCGGGTGATGCGCGACCTGCGCGACTCGATCGGAGCCGGCACGCTGGCCGAGACGGCGGCGGCGCTGCGGGCGGGGAAGGCGCCGTCGACGGCGCCGGTGGAGCGGTTCACAGCCGCCGCCGTGTCTGCTCCCTGACCGGACGAAGGCGCTCGACACGGTGTCAGAGGGCTTGGCGCACTAGAACGTTCGCCTAGTTGCGGCAAAACGCGCTAAAGACAGGTGGATTTCCGGGGCGTCGGGGTATTAGATTCCGCGCTTCCGCCGCACCGAGTCATGGATGGCGACGTGCGGACGGCTCTTCATGAACAGGGCGACCTCCATTGCACAGCTCATGGGCGGCGTGCGCCGCCTCGCCGCGCTCGCGCACAGCGCCCGCGACGAGGACACGGTGCTGCGCGCGCTCAGGTACGAGCTCCAGTACGCACTCGACGTGGACGAGGTCCGCTTCGAGCTCGAGGCCGACCGCTCCTGGCCGACCCTCCCGCTGATCGTCGACGGCCGCAAGCGCGGCGTCTTCGTCTTCGTCACGCACCCGCCGCGGAGCGCGACGGACGAGGAGATCGACGTCGCGGCCGCGCTGATCGAGGCCGCCGCGGCGGTGCTCGCGCTCCAGGAGGCCCGCCACGCCGCGCGCGTGGACTCGCTGACCGGCGCGCTGAACCACGGCGCGATGATCGGGCGGCTGGAGGAGGAGATCGACCGCGCCCGCCGCTACCGGACGGGGCTGGCGGCGCTGATCATCGACCTCGACGACTTCAAGTCGATCAACGACCGCTGGGGCCACGCGACCGGCGACAGCGTGCTGCGGCAGGTCGCGGCGCTGCTGCGGAGCGAGTTCCGCGCGCACGACCAGGTCGCGCGGTACGGCGGCGACGAGTTCGTGGTGCTGCTCCCGCACGCGGTCGGCCCGCGGGCGGAGATCGCCGCGCGGCGCGCGCTGCGCCGGCTGCGCGACATCCACGTGGTGACGGAGGAGGGCCGCCGCCCGCTCTCCGCCTCCATCGGCCTCGCCGAGTGGGCCGAGCCCGAGACGCCCGCCGAGCTGCTCGCCAAGGCCGACCAGGCCCTCCTCGCCGGCAAGCGCGGCGGCAAGGACCAGCTCCGCACCGCGTCGGGCGAGTGGCCCTGGGACGGCGAGACCGCCCCGGTCGTCGCCCAGCCCGCTAGCTGACCGCTAGCGGGTGTTTTCGTCGACCAGTTCCTTCATGGACTGGACGAGCTCGCTGGAGGAGCTGCCGGTGACGGGCTGGACGTCCGCGCCGCCTCCGCCGGAGGAGGAGAGGGCGAGGTAGGCGACGACGGCGACGATCGCGGCGAGCAGGAGGAGCGTGGCGGTGATCGCGCCCCGGCGCGACTTCTTGGGGGCGGCGGGCGGCGGCGCGATGCCGGCGGGCTGGTAGGGCGTGCCCGTCGCCGGCCCGGGCGTCGGCTGGAGCCGGCGGGCGGGGGCGGGCTGCGCGGTCGTCTGGCCGAGCATCCGCGTGGCGGTCGTCGGGTCGCTCGCCAGCACCGACGTCGCGTCGGTCTCGTCGAAGGTCTGGCCGGAGGCGCCGGCGGCGAGCGCCTCGCGCATCTCCGTCGCGCTGCCGAAGCGGTCGCGCGGATCCATCTCCAGCGCCCGCGCGACGGCCTGGGCGACGCCGTGGGGGACGGACGGGTCGATCTCGTCCAGCATCGGCGGGTACTCGCGCTGCTGCTTGAGCGCCAGCTCGGTGAGCGACTGCGCCTCGTACGGCAGCCGCCCCGCGAGGAACTGGTAGGCGACGACGCCGAGCGAGTAGAGGTCCGACCGCGGGGTCGCCTCCTCGCCCGCCGCCTGCTCGGGCGACAGGTACGCGGCGGTGCCGAGGACGGAGCCGACCTGCGTGATCCGCGAGCCCGCGTCCGCGCTGGCCTTGGCGATGCCGAAGTCGGCGAGCTTGACCGGGCCCTCGTCGGAGCGCAGCAGGTTCCCGGGCTTGACGTCGCGGTGCACCACGCCGTGCCGGTGCGCGTGCTCGAGGCCGCGGCACGACTGCTCGACGATGAAGAGGCCGTCGCGGAGGCTCAGGCGCCCGTGGTCGCGGAGCAGCTCCGCGCCCGACTGGCCCTTGATGTACTCCATGACGATGAAGTGGCGCCCGCTCGGGTCGTCGAGGCCGAAGTCGAAGACCTGGACGATGTTGGGGTGCACGAGCCGCGCCGCCGCCAGCGCCTCGCGGCGGAAGCGCGAGACGAACTGCGGGTCGTCGGCCAGGTGCTCGGCGAGGAGCTTGACGGCGACCTGCCGCTCCAGCCGGCGGTCGAAGGCGAGGTGGACGGTGGACATGCCGCCGAAGCCCAGGCGCTCGCCCAGCTCGTAGCGGCCCGCGATCGTCTCGCTCATTCGATCACCGCCCCCGGAGCCTCTTCGCCGCCGGGATCGCTCGGGACGTCCGGGTCCGGCGCGGGCTCGGCGCCCGGGTCGGGCTCGGGCTCCGGCGCGGGGGCCGGGGTGGTCTCCTGCGGCGTCGTCTGCTGCGGGGTGGTCTGCTGCGGCGTCGTCTGCGGCGCGGTCTGGGTCGTCTCCGTCGGCTGGGTCTCCGGCGGGACCGTCTCCACCGGCGGCTCGGTCTCGGTCGTCGGCGTCGTCGGGGTCGACTTCGTCCCGATCTCGCACTCCTCCGGCGCCTGCTCCTCCAGCCGGGTCACGCCGTCGCGCAGCTCGCGCCGCAGGTCGGCGTCGACGGAGCCGGGGAGGTCCTGGACCTCCTTGCGCAGCGAGGCCAGGCGGCCGTCGGTGGCCTCGCACCGGCCGGCGCGGACGGCCTCGTCGATCGCGTCGAGGTCGTCGCGGATCGACTCGGCGCGGCTGGCGGAGATCAGGCCCGTGCGCTCCTCGCCGCACGCGACGGCGATGGAGCACAGCGCGCCGAGGGCGAGCGCGAGGAGCAGGGGGAACAGGCGAGGACGCACGGCTATTGACCGTACCCGAGCCGATCCGCAAGCGACTCCGGAAGGCCCGCCTGGCGGATCGCCGCTTGCGCCCCGGCGATGTCGTAGACGGTGCGCTTCCAGGTCGCGGAGCCCTGCTCGGTGTCGAGCAGGAGCCAGGCGGCGCGCGGGTCGCCGTCGCGCGGCTGACCGGCCGAGCCGGGGTTGAGGATCCAGTGGCGGTCGCGCAGGTCGGCGGTCGCGCCAGGCTCGCGCAGCGCCCCGGCGGTCCTCCCGTGACCGTTCTCACGCGTGAACGCGAGCGCGACGTGGGAGTGGCCGACGAAGCAGACGCGCTGCTCGGCGACGTCGAAGCAGGCGTCGGCGATCGTCTCGGAGACGACGTACTCCCAGATCGGGTCGCGCGGGCTGGCGTGGTAGAGGCCGAACTGGCCCTCCACGCCGGAGGGCGCGAGGCCCTGGAGGAACGCGCGGTGCTCGGGCGTGAGGACCCGCTGCGTGTACTTCGCGCTCACCGCGGCGCCGTGGGAGAACTCCTCGATCCCCAGGTCGCCGGTGGCCGCGAGGTCGTGGTTGCCGGCGAGGCAGATCGCGGCGTGCTCGCGGGCCAGCGCGACGCACTCGTTCGGCTCGGCGCCGTAGCCGACGACGTCGCCCAGGCACCAGATCTCGTCCACGCCGGTGGCGCGGGCGTCGGCGAGCACCGCCTCGAAGGCGTGGCGGTTTCCGTGGATGTCGGAGACGATCGCGGCGCGCACGTACCCTGCAACGTCGTGGTGGCCCGTAGGTGGCAGCTTCCCGTCGCGCTGGCGACTGCCGTGGCGGTCGCCGAGCTGGCGGTCCTGCTGCTGCGACCGCGTGACGGGGTCATCACGCCGGCCGAGGTGAGCGCCGGATCCTACTTCACGGGCGCCGAGCTGGCGCGCGCGGAGGGCTTCCGGGACACCCAGACGCTGCTCTACGTGCTCGCCGTCGCGCTCGAGCTGGCGGTGCTCGTGTACGCCGCGTGGCGGCCGCCGCGGTGGCTGCTGAACGCGCGCAGGCCCGTGCTGGCGGGCTTCGCGGCGGGCGCGGCGCTGAGCGTGGCGACCGCGCTGGTGGCGCTGCCGGTGGGCGCGATCTCGCGCCAGCGGTCGATCGACGTCGGCCTCACGACCCGCTCCTGGCTGGGCTGGCTGCAAGATCTCGCCCTCAGCTGGACGATCGCCGCGCTGATCGCGGGTGCGGGCGCCGCGCTGGCGGTCGTGGTCCTGCGGCGGTTCGGGCAGCGGTGGTGGATCCCCGGCGGCGCGATCGTGATCGCCTTCGCGGTCCTGCTCACCTACGCGCAGCCGGTCGTGCTCGACCCCCTCTTCAACACGTTCCAACCCCTGCCCGCGGGCCAGACGCGCGACGACGTGCTGGAGCTGGCGCAGAAGGCCGGGCTGGACGTGGGGGAGGTGCAGGTCATCGACGCCTCCAAGCGCACGACGGCGGCCAACGCGTACGTGACGGGGATCGGCCACACGAAGCGGGTCGTCCTCTACGACACGCTGGTGGAGGACTTCAGCCGGGAGGAGACGCGCCTGGTCGTCGCGCACGAGCTCGGCCACGTCCACTACGACGACGTCCCGCACGGGCTGCTGTGGGTCGCCCTCGTCGCGTTCCCCGGCATGTTCGCCGTGGCGGCCATGACCCGGCGGCTGGCGCCCGCGGCGGCGCGGCGCGGGGACGCGAGTGCGGCCGCGGCGATCCCGGCGCTGGCGGTCTCGATCGCGATCGTCGTGCCGGTGATCACGGCGATCTCCAACCAGCTCTCGCGCGACGTCGAGGCGCGCGCGGACAGCTACTCGCTCCAGCTCACCGACGAGCCGGAGGCGTTCATCGCGTTCGAGAAGCGGCTCAGCGTCCGCAACGTCTCCGACCCCGACCCGGCGGCGTGGAAGACGTGGTGGCTCGGCACGCACCCGCCGACGATCGAGCGGATCGGCATCGGCGTGGCGTACGAGCGCGAGCGGGCCGAGGCCCGCGAGCGCTAGCTAGGGCTGCGGCGGGGTGGCGCCGCCGGGCGGTCCGCCCTCGGGCAGGTTCCGGATGCCCTCGCGCGTCTGCCACTTGGAGTAGTTGTCCTCCATCGCGTCGATCAGCTCGCGCATGAACCGCGGGCTGAGGTTGACGCGGGAGACGACGACCCCCGGGACCTCCTCCTCCTCGACCTCGTGGTCCACGCGCGCGAACGTGACGGTGAACTCGTAGTCGGAGTGGGAGACGTTCGCGAAGTTCGCGTAGACGCCCGCCATGATCTCCGGCGAGAAGTGGATGTTGATGTGACGGCCCGGCTGCTCAGGATCTCCTGCCATGCGGGCTAGCATCGCACAGCGATGAAGCTCACCGTCCTCGCCGTCGGGCGGCTCCGCCCGCCGTACGCGGACGACGTGGAGCACTACCTCAAGCTGCTCAAGCCGATCAAGCTCGAGCACGTCGAGGTGCGCGAGGACGCACAGGTCCCGGGCCGGATTCCGAAGCGTTCGTTCGTGGTGCTGCTGGACGACCGCGGGACGCAGTTCGACAGCGTCGGGTTCTCGCGCTGGATCGAGGACCGCCGGCACGCGGGTCTCGACGTGGTCTTCGTCGTCGGGGGCGCGTTCGGTCTGGATCTGCCGAGCGTCGATCTGCGCCTCTCGCTGGGGCGGATGACCCTCCCGCACCAGCTCGCGCGGGTGATCCTGCTCGAGCAGCTCTATCGTGCTCACAAGATCCTCGCCAATGAGCCCTACCACCATTGATGCCCTGCGGTCGGCGGTCGAGGAGGCCGCCACCGCCCTGACCTCCGAGACGCCCCGCTCGCGCCCGACGCTCGAGCGCCCGAAGAAGGCCGAGTTCGGCGACTTCTCCACGAACGCCGCGATGCTCCTCGCCAAGGGGCTGGGCCAGCCGCCGCGCGACGTCGCCGCGCGCCTGGCCGACGCCTTGACCGAGCGCCTGGGGGACCGTCTGGAGCGCACCGAGGTCGCGGGGCCGGGCTTCCTCAACCTCTACCTCGCCGACGGGTGGTACGTCAGCGCGCTGCGGGGCCTCGTGGACGCGGGCGACGCCTGGGGCGGCGGGACGGTGGCCGCGCGCGAGAAGGTCAACGTCGAGTTCGTCTCCGCCAACCCCACCGGGCCGATCCACCTGGGCCACGCGCGCAACGCGGCGTTCGGCGACGCGATCGCGCGGATCCTCGCGTTCCACGGCCACGACGTCGCGCGCGAGTTCTACGTCAACGATGCCGGCGTGCAGATCACGAAGTTCGGCGAGTCGCTCCTCGCGCGGGCACGGGGCGAGGACGTGCCGGAGGACGGCTACAAGGGCGCGTACATCGCCGAGGTCGCCGCGCAGATCGACGGCGCGGCGGAGATGGACGCGGCGACGCTGGGTGCGCGCGGCGTCGAGCTGATGGTCGCGCGGATGCAGGAGACGCTCGCGCGCTTCGACGTGCGCCACGACGAGTTCTTCTCCGAGCGCTCGCTGCACGCGGGCTCGCCGTCCGAGGTCGAGCAGGCGTTCGCGGTGCTGGCCGAGCAGGGCCGCACGTACGAGAAGGACGGCGCGCTGTGGGTGCGGACGTCCGAGCTCGGCGACGACAAGGACCGGGTCGTTCGCAAGGCCAACGGCGAGCTGACCTACTACGCCTCCGACATCGCCTACCACTGGGACAAGCGCCAGCGCGGCTTCGACCGGATGCTCGACGTGCTCGGCGCCGACCACCACGGCTACGTGGGGCGGATGAAGGCGGCGGTCGCGGCGATCGGCGAGGACCCGGCGATCATCGAGCTGCTCATCATGCAGTTCGTCCACCTCGTGCGGGGCGGCGAGCGGGCGTCGATGTCCAAGCGCGCCGGCGAGTTCGTGACGCTGGACGACCTGCTCGACGAGATCGGGAGCGACGCGGCGCGGTGGTTCCTCCTGAACCGCTCGCACGACACGACGATCGACCTCGATCTCGACCTGGCCGTCCAGGAGAACTCGACGAACCCCGTGTACTACGTGCAGTACGCGCACGCGCGGATCGTGTCGCTGCTGGCGAAGGCGGGCACGGAGGTCGATCTCGCGGCGGTGCCGGACGTGTCCCTGGTGCCGGCCGAGCGCGCGCTGCTGCAGCGGCTGCTCGCGTTCCCCGCGGTGGTCGCGGAGGCGTCGGACAAGCGCGAGCCGCACAAGGTCGCGACGTACGCGCTGGAGCTGGCGCGCGAGTTCACCGGCTTCTACGAGCAGGCGCCGATCCTCAAGGACGACGTCGCGGCTGACTCGCGCACCTTCCGCCTGGCGCTCGCCGCCGTCACCCAGCGGACCATCGCGCGGTCGCTGGCGCTGCTCGGCGTCTCGGCCCCGCAGTCGATGTAGTCGGGGCGGCGCGGGCGGGGTAGGCCTCGCTCATGCCGCTCGACAAGGAGGATCTCCCGAGCACCCTGCAGCGGTCGCCGCGGAAGGTCCAGGACACGTACGCGAAGACGCTGGAGAGCGCCGAGGAGCAGTACAGCTCCGAGGAGCGCGCCCACCGGACCGCCTGGGCGGCGGTCAAGCACGTCGCCGAGAAGAAGGGCGACCACTGGGAGGAGAAGGACTCGTACGGGCCTTCGGACTCCCGGGCCGAGCGCGGCGGTGCGTCCGCGCGCGAGGGTGCGGGCGAGACGCACGGCGGCATCGACGCGAACAAGACGAAGGACGAGCTGCTCGAGGACGCCCGCGAGGCGGAGATCGAGGGCCGCTCGACGATGACCAAGGACGAGCTGGTGGACGCGCTGGAGCAGCACTCGCGGCGCGCGACCGCTCGCGCGAGGGGGTAGCGCCATGACCGACACCGGAGAGACCACCGGGACCGACAAGCAGCCGCCCGAGGCGCCCACCGCGCCGTCGCCGAAGTCCGCGGAGCCGCGGAACGTCGACGCGGAGGGGTACGAGGACGTCAGCGGCGGGGAGACTACGCCGCAGTCCGGAGCGGGCGAGACATCGACCAAGGAGCACGCAGATGGCTGATCAGAACGTCGAGAGCGACCAGGGCAACGTGGACGCGGGCGGCAAGGCCCACACGTCGTCCACCGAGGGCCACCCGGCGGGCGACGGCGCCCGCAGCGACCGCGAGGTCGGCGGCCCCGTCGCCGAGGAGGGCGCCGAGGAGTCCACGGGCTCCGCCAAGGGCGACATCCAGACGAAGGGCTTCGACGCGCACGAGTAGGCGCACGGCCGGCGACCGCGGCTCGGCGGGCTCTCCCCTTAGAGGTTGTAGAGCCCGTCGAGCCCGAGCTTCTCGAGGAAGCGCTGGGCGTCGGTGTTGAGCGTGGTCATCTCGCCGGTGAAGATGAGGACGCCCATGGTGATCAGCACGACGCCGCTGATCGCCGTGATGATCACGTAGCGGTCGCGGAGCCAGCGGAAGACCGACGTCGCGCGGTGGAAGGCCACGGCGGAGACGAGGAACGGCACCGCCAGGCCGGCCGAGTAGATGGCGAGCAGGATCGCGCCCTGGCCGACCGTGTCCTTCACCGCCGCGGCGTTGAGGATCACCGTCAGCGTCGGGCCGATGCACGGCGTCCAGCCGATCGCGAACGCCGCGCCGGCGATGAGCGGGCCGCCGCTTCCCGCGCGCGCGAGCAGGCCGGTCGGGTGCCACTCCTGGTTCAGCCGCGTGATGAACGGGGTGAGGACGAAGAAGACGCCCATGAGCACGATCAGCGCACCGGCGATGTGGTTGAGCAGGTCGCGGTTGTCGCGCAGCGTGGAGCCCAGGCCGGTCGCAACCATGCCGAGCGCGACGAACACGGCCGTGAAGCTGAGGCAGAAGACGAGCGCGGGGAGCAGGACGCGCGAGACCTTCTGCTCGCCCTCCTGCAGGTCGGCGACGTTGACGCCGCTGACCGCGCTGAGATAGCCGGGCACGAGCGGCAGGACGCAGGGGGAGATGAACGAGACGAACCCGGCCGCGAACGCGGCGAAGACCGTGGTGTCGACGGCGCTCATCGGTCGCGGGCGCGCAGGTCGGCGTCGAGCCGGGCGAGCTCGGCGTCGCTGGCGGAGCCCGCGCCGGCTCCCGCTCCCGCCGCCACCATCGGCGCGGGCGCGCGGCGGCGCCAGCGGGGGAGGAGGAGCATCGCGAGCGCGACGAGGACGACCACCACGACGACCGGGATCGCGTACGCGGCCCAGCCCAGGCCGTCGTCCTGCTTGGGCATCGCCAGGACGGCCGGGCCGTACTCGGCCACGAGCCGGTCCTTGATCTGGTCCTTCGTCAGCCCCTGGTCGACCAGGGTGCGGATGAGCTCGCGCTGGCGGTAGGCCTGCGGCGACTCGGCGACGTTGAGCGCGACGCGGCAGGAGACGCACATGACCTCGTCCTCCACGTCGGGGAGCGAGGTCTTCGGCGTGGCAGCGAAAGTGGCGGGGACGCTGAGGGCGAGGACCGCGAGGAGCGCGAGCGCCGCCGCGACGAGCCGCCGGGTCACGGCAGGACCTTCGTGAGCGCGCGGTCCATGAAGTCCGCGTCGATCTGCCCGCGGCTCATCGCGACGACGTTGCCGTTGCGGTCGATCACGAAGGTCTCGGGGACGCCGGTCCCGCCGTAGTCCTTCTTGAGGTCCCCGTTGACGTCGCGCAGGGACGGGAAGCTCAGCCCGTGCTTCTTGAGGAACTTGCGGCTGTCGCCGGACGCGTCGTCGACGGTGACGCCGAGGATCGTGCCCCCGGCCGCCTTCAGCTTCGCCTGCGCCTTCTTGAGCACCGGCGCCTCGGCCTCGCACGGCTCGCACCACGAGGCCCAGAAGTTCAGCACCACCGGCTTGCCCTTGAAGTCGGCCAGCGAGCCGGTCTTCCCATCGAGCATCGGCAGCTCGCGCACGGGCGCGGGCGGGGTCTCGCCGCGGCTGACCGCGTCGTCGAGCGTGGTGGACTCGCCCACGGCGAGCACGCCGTAGACCAGCAGCGCGACCAGCGCGGTCGCGGCGATCACGACGAAGGGGACGGCTCCTCGGCGCACGCCCGACAGCGTAGTGGCGCGCCCGACCCGGCTCGCTAACATGACGCACCGCACCGCGGGATTAGTTCATCGGTAGAACGCGAGCTTCCCAAGCTTGAGAGACGGGTTCGATTCCCGTATCCCGCTCTGACAGACGCCCGGGCCTCTACCGGGCGTTTGTCGTCTTGGCATGCGACCACGTCGCGGGAGCCCTCAAGATCGCTGAAGGCTTGGCCGAGTAGACGTTTGACCGGCCTCATGCCAGCGGTATGATCGGAAGGACCGATGAGCACTTCCCGCGCCTCGACGTCAACGGTTCCTGGGTATCGCCTCGTCCCTTCTCGGAATCCGTACGTGGGCTACAAGCGCGTTGAGCGGTCGCTCGATACGGTGCTGGGCGCTGCCGGCGAGCGCAAGCTCGACGAGGCCGAGTTCGCCGACCTCTTCGGCGACATCCCGCAGGACGACGAGGGCTAGCCGCCCCTTCCCCTTCAGCCGGGGTGTTGATCGACGTCGTCTTCGACGACGGATGGGTGAGCTTGGACGCGCAGCGGGCAACCGCGAACGGCAGGTCCATCCTCGAGGACACACGCGACCTCTACGAGCGTCGCGGCGTCGATCGTGACGACCTTCGCGCCTGTCGAGCTGACGGTCCAGACGGGACGTCGTTGCCCAACTGCCTCAAGGTGTACCTCGGCCCGCCCACCGTGGAAGGCCCGGGACGTTGGGGAATGGTGTTCGTGCCGGTCCGGTCAGCCGCCGGCACGTACCTCCGGTACCTGGCATTCGGCATCCGCCATCACCCGCCAGGGTCACGAGCTCCCACCGTGTACCAGCTCGCAGACCGGCGGCTCAGCTCGCACTAGCCGCATCGGGCGCAGCGGGCGGCGCGGGCCTCAGCCCTGCGCGGTTGCGAAGTCGAGGTAGGGCATGGGGTCGCGGTCGCCGACGCCCTTGGTGTCGTCGCGGCCGTTGACCATGAAATGGAAGTGCCATGCGTTGGCGAAGCCGGCCTCGCAGACGACCTGGCCGGCCTCCACGACGTCGCCGACCCGGACGCGGACGCGTTCGGCGTGGCCGTAGCAGAAGTTCAGGCCCACGCGGAACGGCTCGACGTCGACGAGCGAGCGGAGGACGACGATGCCGTCGCCCTTGGCCGCGACCTCCGGCGACGGGGCGCCCTTGCCCCACCAGCCGCCGTCGTCGGCGCGGACCACGCGCGCCTTGCAGATCGCCAGGCCGGCGGCGCGCGGGCCGCAGATGAGGTCGACGCCGTCGTGGACGGGCGGGTGGTAGCCCCACGAGCTCGAGATGATCTTCGCGAGCGGCGCGGTGACGTCGCGGGAGGCGTGGCGGCGGCGGAACGCCTCGCGCCACCCGGCGCGCTCGTCGAAGCGGCGGAGCTCGGCCGGCGTGAGGCGCTTGCTGCGGAGCTTGACGCGCAGCGCGGGCGTGACGCCGTGCTCCATCGCCGCGGCCGCGGACGCCAGCCCGAGGCCGTGGCAGACGCTGGCGGTCAGGTCGCGCGTGACGGCGCCGTAGACGCCGTCCGACTCGATGCGGTAGTCGACGTGCCAGGTGCGCATCTGGCGGTTGAGCGTCGTCTGCCAGGCGGCGACGTCGTCGCCGCGCAGGGGCGGCTGCTGGACCTGGAAGGTCCGGTCGTGCGGGCTCATGGGATCTCCCGTGGAGGCGTGATCGAGGGGCTGGGCCCAGCCGATCACGTCCACGGCCGGCTGTGGCGACGACCGATCCCTGCGGCGGACACGACGGCGCCCGCGGCGACGTCCGTCGTCCTCCGGACGGCCTACGGGTTGATGGCGAAGTAGAGGAAGGACGCGAAGAGGATCAGGTGGACGCCCGCCTCCTGCAGCGTCGCGCGGCCCGGCAGCACCGTCAACGCGCTGACGACGGCGGTGATCGCGAGGAGGACCATCTGGGTCGGGCCGAGGCCGAGCTCCAAAGGCCCGTCGAGCCAGATCGAGGCGATGGCGATGGCCGGGATCGTGAGGCCGATGGACGCCATCGCGGAGCCGAGGCCGAGGTTGAAGCTCACCTGGATCCGGTCGCGGCGCGCGTTGCGGACGGCGCTCAGCGTCTCGGGGAGCAGCACGAGCAGCGCGATGACCACGCCGACGGCGGAGTGGGGCGCGCCGATCGCCTCGACCGCGTCCTCGATCGCCGGCGACTCGATCTTCGCGAGGCCGACGACCGCCACGAGCGCGACGACGAGCAGCCCGAGCGACGTGTACGCCTCGCGGTCGGTCGGCGGGTCGGCGTGCTCGTTCTCGTCCAGCGGCTCGCCCTCGTCGGTCACCGGCAGGAAGTAGTCGCGGTGGCGGATCGTCTGCATCAGCACGAAGAGGCCGTAGAGCACGAGCGACGCGACCGCCGCGAAGGCCAGCTGCGAGCCGGAGAACTCCGGGCCGCTGCGGGCGGTGGTGAACGTGGGGAGGACGAGGCAGAGCACGGCGAGGGTGCACACCGTCGCCAGCGCGCTCGCCGTCCCCTCCGCGTTGAACGACGCCGTCCGCGTCCGCAGCGTCGCCACCAGCAGCGAGATCCCGACGATCCCGTTCAGGGTGATCATCACGGCCGCGAAGACGGTGTCGCGCGCGAGCGTCGCGGTGTCGTCGCCGCCGCTGATCATCAGCGTCACGATCAGCGCGACCTCGATCACCGTCACCGCCACCGCGAGGACGAGCGAGCCGAACGGCTCCCCGACCCGGTGCGCGACGACCTCGGCGTGGTGGACGGCGGCCAGCACCGCCCCGCCGAGCGCGATCCCCACCACGATCAGGCCGACGGTCGGCGGCTTGGAGCCCCACGTCAGGGCGAGGAGGACGAGGGCGAGCAGCGGGACGAACGTCGTCCAGCGCAGGACGGAGAGGCGGTCGCGGACGCGATCGATCACCCCTTCACCATGACGGACGCGCCGGGGCGCGGGCGAGGCTCAGTCGGAGAGCAGGCGCTCGACGGACTCGACCTTGGAGTCGAGCGTCTGCTCCTTGTCGCGCCGGTCGTCGAGCTTGAGGACGGTGTAGACGCGCTCCATCCCGAGCTCGAACGGCACCTCGTGCAGCTCGCGCACGATCGCGAGGACGTCGTCGGTGTTGCCCTCCAACGACGTGCCCATCGCGTGGAGGCGGTATCGCACCTTGTCCTGGGCGGCGAGACGGCGCTGGATCTCGGCGATGTAGGGGCTCGCGCTCAGCTCCGGTCGGCCAAGTGTGATCACGGTCAGGTCTGCGGTGGCCATCCATGCGTCATACTCGATCTCGATGGACCCGTCCCGGAAGCGCACCATCCGCCTCGTCGTCGCCCTGACGGCCGCCCTCCTCCTCACGGGGGCCCTCGCCGTGACCAGCTTCAGCGCGTCCTCGGAGGCCCGCACCCCGAAGGAGCTGAGCAACGCCGTCGCCGGCGAGAGCTACCAGCTGACCGGCAAGGTCGCGAAGGGCTCGTACGAGCGGCGCGGCGACGTGCACACGTTCCGCGTGCAGGAGCGCAACGGCGCCGAGACCGTCCCGGTCACCTACACCGGCAGCGTGCCGGACGCGTTCCGCGAGGGACGCGAGGTCATCATCACGGTCCAGAAGGGTGCGGCCGGCGGCGCGTTCGTGGGCGAGAAGGACTCGCTCATCACGAAGTGCCCCTCGAAGTTCAGCGCGAAGGACGAAGCGGCCGCCGCCCGGTAGGCCCGCTTCGCAAGGACGGACGCCATGGCGACCCTCGGTCGCGCTCTCCTCTTCATCGCCCTCGCCGTCTGCGTGTACGGCATCGTCGCCGCCATCTGGGGCGGGCGGACGAACCGGCGCGACCTGATCGACTCGGCGCGGCGCTCGGTCTACGCGCTCGCGGGGCTCACCGTCGCGGCGTTCGCGATCGTCGAGATCGCGTTCCTGCGCTCGGACTTCTCGTTCGCGCTCGTCCAGTCGCACTCGTCGACGACGACGCCGGCCTTCTACCAGGCGACCGCGGCGTGGTCCTCGCAGGAGGGCTCGCTCCTGTTGTGGGTGATGCTGCTGGCGCTGTGGTCGAGCCTCGTGCTCTTCCTGACGCGCAAGACGCTGCGCGACGTGGTGCCGTACGCGACCGCCGTCCTGCTCGGCATGGGCGCGTTCTTCACGGGGCTGCTGGTCTTCAAGGAGTCGCCGTTCGACACGCTCGCCGCCGTGCCGGCCGAGGGGATGGGCCTCAACCCGCTCCTCCGGCACCCGTCGATGATGATCCACCCGCCGATGCTCTACAGCGGGTACACGCTCTTCGCGGTGCCCTTCGCGTTCGGCGTGGCGGCGCTGCTGCGGCGGCGCGTGGACGCGGACTGGATCGCGGCGACGCGCCGGTTCGCGCTGGCGGCGTGGCTCTTCCTCGGCGTCGGCATCCTGCTCGGCGCGCGCTGGTCGTACGCCGAGCTGGGCTGGGGTGGCTACTGGGCCTGGGACCCGGTCGAGAACGCGTCGCTGCTGCCGTGGCTGACCGGCACCGCGTTCATCCACTCGATCATGCTCCAGGAGAAGCGGGGCATGCTGAAGGTGTGGAACGCGTCGCTGATCCTGGCGACCGGGACGCTCTGCATCATGGGCACCTTCCTCGTGCGCAGCGGGATCCTCGAGTCGATCCACGCGTTCGGCGCCTCCACGCTCGGCACGCCGTTCCTGATCCTCATCGGCGCGATGGTCTTCGGGTCGATCGCGCTGGTCGTGTCGCGGCGGGAGACGCTGCGGAGCGAGCACCGGCTCGACTCGCTGCTGTCGCGCGAGGCGACGTTCATCGCGAACAACCTCGTGCTCGTGGCGCTGGCGTTCGTCGTCTTCTGGGGGACGTTCTTCCCACTGATCTCCGAGGCGCTGTCGGGCGAGCGGCAGACGCTCGGGCCGCCGTGGTTCGACGAGTACATCGTCCCGCTGGCGCTCGTGCTCGTGCTGCTGACCGGCGTCGGGCCGATCATCGCGTGGCGCCGGGCGACCTGGGCGAACGTCAAGCGGACGTTCCTGTTCCCGCTGGCGTGCCTTCTCGTGACCTTCGTGGCGTGCCTGGCCTTCGGCCTCGGGACGTCGATCAAGAGCGTGCTGCTCTTCTCGTTCGCCGCCTTCGTGCTCGGCACCGTCGCCCAGGAGTTCTGGCGCGGGGCGGGCGCGCGCAAGGCGATGGCGGGGGAGATCCTGCCGCTGGCGCTGGTGTCGCTCGTGCGCCGCAACCGGCGCCGGTACGGCGGCTACATCGTCCACGTCGGCGTCGCGCTGATGTTCGTCGGCGTGGCCGGCTCGTCCGCCTTCCAGGACGAGAAGGACGTGCGGATGCAGCCCGGGGACACGACCCGCGTGGGCGACTACACCGTGAAGTTCGCGTCGGCGGACGCGGGCGTCGAGGAGCAGGGCGGGCGCCTGGAGGCGCTGCGGCTCGGCGCGACGCTGCAGGTGCGCCACGGCGACGACGCGCCGTTCACCGTGATCACCGAGCGGCGCTACTTCCCGTCGTCGGACCCGTCGCTGGGGCCGGTCAGCCGGTTCTTCGAGGGCGAGGCGACGAGCGAGATCGGTCTGCAGGCCGGGCTCTTCCGCGATTTCTGGTCCGCGTACCAGCCCGATCAGGAGTCGATCCGCGCGGTGGTGGAGCGGCTCGACGAGCGGCTGGAGAACGCGACGGAGGAGCAGCAGTTCACGGCGGCCCTGGGGCTGACCGAGGTGCTGCGCACGGCGCCGCCGCCGGCGACGTTCCGCCTCATCGGCTCGCCGATGGTGACGTGGATCTGGCTCGGCGCGCTGATCGTCTTCTCCGGCGGCATCCTCGCGATGTGGCCCGCGCCCGACGCGGCCCGCCGCAAGGCCACCGCCCGCGCCGCCGCGCGCGTCGCGCAGGACCTCGGCCGCGCGTAGACGTTGGAGGCCCTCGCCCCGCTGCTCGTCATCCTGGCGCTCGGCCTGGTCGTGCTGCTCGTGAGCGCGCCCCTGCGCCGCGGCCCCGGCGCCGCCGACCAGGCCTTCGACGCCGAGCGGGCGTCGTTGGAGGCCGCCCGCGAGGCCAAGTACCGCGAGATCCGCGAGCTCGAGCTCGACGTCCGCACCGGCAAGCTCTCCGACGAGGACTTCAAAGCCCTCGACCGCCAGCTCCGCGCCGAAGCGGTCACCATCCTCCGCGACCTCGACCGCCTCGACAGCTAGCCGGCCTCGCGCTGCTGCCGCAGCCGCTGGACGAACTCGGCGGCCTTGTGCGCGACGAGGTTGCTCAGGTCCAGCTCCGAGACGGTCGCGACGCGCTCGGCGACCGTCCGTAGCTCGGCCTCGTTGAGCCGCCCGATCGGCTTGGTGGCGATCGCGGTGCGGTGGATCCGCTGGAGCGACGTGAGGACGACCGCGTGCTCCTTGTCCAGCCCGTAGCGGCGCTTGTCGTGGCCGAGGTAGAAGAGCGTCTCCTCCTCGCCGTCGCGGATCCGCTGCTGCTCGTCCGGCGCGAACCTCTCCAGCCGCATCAGCCGCAGCGCCGCGAAGTCCTGGAAGCGGCCGAGCGGGCGGTCCTGGAGCAGGAGGACGGGGCGGAGCTTCGCGCCGACGATCAGCTCGAAGTCGCCGGGCATCTTGCGGTGCGCCACCGCGCCGGCGAGCTCGCGCGCGTCGGCGAAGCGGACCTCCGAGCCGTCCGGCTGGGCGATGCGGAACGGCTCCTCGGCGTCGAACGCGGCGACCGCCCAGACGATCGCGCCCTTGTGCCCGGCTCTCGCCGTCACCGGCCGAGGGCGTCGGCCAGGCCGTCGAAGTCGAAGTCGTCGCCCTCCGGCTCGCGGTCGAGCGCGGCGGCGCGCACGGCGGTGTCGGAGGCGCCCAGCTCGTAGGGCGGCGCGGCGAGGAACTCGTCGATGAGCGTCTCGAGCGGCGCGAAGTCCTCCCAGCGCAGCACGACGAACTGCGGCTTGCCGTACCGCGTGACGACGACGGCCTCGCCCGGCCCTGGCTGGCGCGCGATCCTGGCGTCGTTCCCGGCGATCTCCGTGTGGACCATGCCGGGCAAGATACCTCAGTCGTACGAGACGGCGAAGTGTCGTACGACAGGGTCGGTCGAGGTGCCGATCGGTACCGCATCTTCTAGACTGCCCGGCCGATGGACACCGTGCTCGCCGTCATCCAGGTCATCCTGTCGATCGTCGTGATCTTCCTCGTGCTCATGCACTCGGGGAAGGACGCCGGCCTGTCCGGCGCGTTCGGCGTCGGCACGGGGTCCGGCCCCTTCGGTGGAGGCTCGCTCGTGGAGCGCAACCTCAACCGCTGGACCGTCTTCTTCGCGGTCCTCTGGGGCATCAACTGCATCGTGCTGATCAAGATCGGATAGGCGCCGACGGCCCTCGCGGCGCCTGACGACACCGAACGACGCAACACCGGCCTGCTTCGGCGGGTCTCGCCGCGCCTGACGGCACCGAACGACGCGACACCGGCCTGACGGCCTACTGCGCGTTCGTCCGGCACCGCCAGCCACGACGATGACTCACCGAAGTGCGTGGCGGGCGCGCGGCTGACTACCAGGCGGCTTCGTAGAGGGCGAGGAGCTCTTCGCGGTCGGCTCGGGGTGGGGTCTCGTCGAGATCTGGGCGCTGCGATGCGGTCTCTGCCAGCTTGGGGAGGAGCTCGTGGGCGACGCCGAGGTGGCGCAGGTGCGTCGCGCGGGCGCGGTGGGCGAGGTCGCGGGCGAGGGGCTCGACGTCCCGGAGGGCGAGGTCCGGGTCGCGGCGGGCGAGTGCGCCGGCCGTGTGCTGGAGCATCACCGCGTTGGCCGGGCCGTGGCCGACGCCGGCGCCGCGGACGAGGGTCTGCGAGAGCACGTGATGCAGGCCGTACTTCGTCGTGTCGATCGTGTAGCCCGAGAGCACGGCCGCGAGCGCGAGCTGGTCGCGGGCCTCGTCGTCCGGGTCGCCCTCGCGCGCGTAGGCCTCCGCCGTCAGGCGCAAGGTCTCGAGCGAGGCGGCGCGCGGCAACGGCGAGGCGCCGCGGGTGACCGCGCTCTCGACCGCGTGGGCGAGGGAGTTGGCCGCGCTCGCGGCCAGGGCCTCGGCGGGCTGCGACGCGCTCAAGGCCGGGTCGTTGAGGACCACAGCGGGGCGGACCGTGCCCGTGCCGTCGGGTGCGTTGGCCGCGCGGCGGTGGATCTTCGTCATCTCCGCCGCGGAGAGCGTCGTGGGAACGGCTCCGGCGCGGGTCCCGAGCGCGGCCGCGACGGCCTTGGCGGTGTCGACCACACGGCCCCCGCCGAGCGCGACGACGAGGTCGGGCGTGCCGCGCAGGCCGGAGAGGACGTCCGCGGCCAGCTCCTCCACGTACCCCTGCCCGAGCTCGAGCACGTCCGAGGCCACCGCGACGACGTCCGGCGCCGACGCGCGCGCCCGCGCGGTCGTCAGCAGGACGTAGCCCTCACCGAGCAGCTCGCCGACGGTCGCGAGCGTCCCGCGGCCGTAGCGGATGGTGCGCTCCCCGTCCTGCCAGGTGAAGGGAGCCGTGGTCCAGATGGCGGTCACGGGGCGGACGCTACCCCGTCAACCCGTCCAGGACGCCCGGCGCCGTCGCGCGCGAAGTAGGCTCCCAGGGATGCCGACGCAGGAGCCCACGCGCGACCACGCGACCGAGCGGTACTTCGACGAGCACGTCCCGGAGTACAGCCCCGAGCGCCTGGCGTTCGCGGCGCGGACGATCGGCGAGGTCGCCGGCCCGCGCCCGTCGCTCGTCGACCTCGGCTCCGGCGCGGGCAACACCCTCGCCTTCCTCCAGCAGCAGGTCGAGCTGGGCGACTGCCTGGCCGTCGACGTCAGCCCGCGGCTGCTCGAGCGGGCCGCCGAGCTGGCCGGCTGCCCGACGCTCAAGGGCTCGCTGATGGACCCGGCGCTCCCGCAGCAGATCGGGCGGAAGTTCGACGTCGCGGTGATCGCCGCCGTCCTGCACCACCTGATCGGCTCCACCCGCGCGGACTCGCGGCGCCTCGCGGGCCAGGCCGTCGAGCTGGCGCTGGACGTGCTCGAGCCCGGCGGGCACCTCGTGATCCTCGAGCCCATCTACTACCCGCGCGTGGTGATGGACGGGCTCTTCTACGTCAAGAAGGCGTTCAGCAGCGTCACGACCGAGCGGGTCTCGATCGGCGGCTACTGGAACAACCTCGGGGCCCCGGTCGTGTCGTACTACACGAACGAGGAGCTGGTGGAGCTGGCCACGGCCGGCGGCCGCGCGGAGGTCGTCGCGCGGGACATCGACCCCGAGCCGCTCGGGCGCCTGAACGCCCTGCTCAGCAAGACGAACACCACGATCGTCGTCCGCAAGACCGCGGGCTGACCGCCCGCCGACCGCCGACCCGCCAGTCGACGGGTGGCATCGGGGGCCGCGGGTAGACTCGGCCCGTGCCCGACGACACGCACGTCGCGTAGCCGCCGCCCGTGGCACAGGCCTCGATCGAACCGATCGCGTCCTTCGCGGACGCGGCGACGGACTGGGACGCGCTCGCGCCCCTCGCGGAGAACCCGTTTCTGACCCGTGACTGGGCGGAGGCGTGGTGGACGGCGTTCGGCGCCGGCCGCGAGCTGGCGCTCCACCGCCTTCGCGCCCCGGACGGCCGCACGCTCGCCGTCCTGCCGCTCTACCGGAACACGCTGGGCCCCGTGCCGGTCCTGCGCTTCGTGGGGCACGGCCCCGCGGACGAGCTGGGCCCGGTCTGCGCGCCCGCCGACCGGC
>Ga0196960_10000017_pt1 | contig 61210 bp, 55 predicted proteins | sample S3v_5metaG_FD_183187 | JGI IMG/M metagenome (GOLD analysis project Ga0196960, IMG submission 183187) | Soil microbial communities from Anza Borrego desert, Southern California, United States - S3+v_5 | ecosystem: Environmental > Terrestrial > Soil > Desert | place: USA: California | collected...
ACCCTCGCGGTGCATCGGTGCGGGCGCGCCGCCGTCGAGGTCGTCGTCCCATCCGCGCCGCTCGGCGGGCAGCGGCGCCAGCCGCTCGGCCCCGCCGCGCCCCTCGCGCCGGTCCTGCCAGCGGTCGCGCCAGACCCGCGTGCGGTCGGCCAGCGTGTCCACCGCGCTCGGCTCGACCAGGCCCGGATCGTCCTCGACCTCGTCCTCCGCCTCCGTGAGCGCCGCGCGAAGCTCGGCCAGCGTCCCGCGCTCCTCCGGCTCGGGATCGAGCGCCGCGTCGATCGCGTCGCACAGGTCCGGCGGCAGGTCGCGGCGCATCCGGTCCATCGCCGGGAGCCGCATCCCGACCCGCCGCGCCGTCGCGCCGGGCCCCTCCGCGCGGATCGGGTTCGTCCCGGTCAGCGCCTCGTACAGGACGAGCGCGAGCGCGTAGAGGTCGACCGCCTCGGTCACCCGGCGGCCCTCGGCCTGCTCGGGCGCCATGTAGGCGATCGTCCCCACCACGTCGCCCGTGCGCGTCAGCGCGCTGCTGTCGAGCAGCCGCGCGATCCCGAAGTCGGTGAGCTTGGCGCTCCCGTCGTCGGCGACCATGACGTTGCCGGGCTTGACGTCGCGGTGGACGACCCCGCGCGCGTGCGCGTGCTCCAGCGCCCCGCACAGCTCGACGCCGATCCGCACCACGTCGCGGTCCGACAGCGCGCCCTCGCGCTCCAGCTCCGCCAGCGTCGCGCCGCGGACGAGCTCGGAGACGAGGTAGAACGCGTCGTCGTCGCGGCCGGCCTCGTAGAGGGAGACGATCGCCGGGTGGCCCAGCCGCGCGGACGCGAGCGCCTCGCGCTCGGCGCGCGGGTTCTCCTCCCCCTCCTCGAGCGGGATCCGCTTGACCGCCACGGGGCGGTCGAGCCGCTCGTCGTGGGCGTGCCACACCGTCCCGAAGCCGCCGCTGCCCAGCCGCCGGACGAGCCGGTAGCGGCCGAGCACGAGCCGGGGCTCGCCGGTCGTCATCTGGAGGGTGTCCTGCTGCTGCACCGCGTTCGCCGTTCGTCGCCTGTCACGCTGACCCTGCCGCGGCGTGAAGGGTTCCAGAGATTGAGAGGGAACTTGCAGGGAAGTCCGCCCGGACCTCCTGTCATGCTCGACCTGACGAATCTCCGCTAGGAGCGCACTTCTTGTCCTTCTTCGACGAGGGCGACGAGCCCCCAACCCGCGTCGCGCAGTCCCGCACCCGGCGGGCGCCTTCGGCTGCTCGCGCCGGGGGCGGCGGCCACGGGGTCGACCCCGCCATCCGCCAGCGCCGCCTGATCGCGCTCGCGTTCGGGGTCCTCGTCCTCATCATCCTCGCGTTCGGCGTGCGGACCTGCACGAGCAACGCCGCCAAGGACGCGCTCCGGGACTACAACCGCGACGTCTCCGCGGTGATCGCGGAGTCCGACACCGAGGTCGGCCGGCCGCTCTTCCAGCAGCTCGGCGAGTCCGGGCAGTCGCCGGTCGAGCGCGAGACGCAGCTCAACGACCTCTCCAACCGGGCGAGCGATCAGCTCTCGAAGGCCGAGGGCTTCTCCGTCCCGGACGAGGCCCAGGACGCGCAGCGCAACCTCCTCCTGACGCTCGACCTCCGCCAGACCGGCGTCCGGAAGATCGCGACGCAGATCCGCACGGCGCTGGCCGACAGCGAGGACGCCGAGGGCGCGCAGGCGCAGATCGCCGCGGAGATGCAGCAGTTCCTCGCCTCCGACGTCGTCTTCGACACGCGCGTGCGGCCGTACATCAAGGACGCGCTCGACGAGCGCGAGGTCACCGGTCAGACGATCGCCGACTCGCAGTTCCTGCCGGACCTGACGTGGCTCAACCCGGGCACGGTCAGCACGCGGCTCGGCGGTGGGGGAGGCGGCTCCGGCGACGCGGCAGCCGACGACGAGGACGTCGCGCCCGGCCTCCACGGCCACGGCCTCGTGAGCGTCGGGGTCGGCGACACGACGCTCCAGCCGGGCGAGGTGGTCAACCGCGTCGCGGCCGGCTCGGGCCTCGCGTTCAACGTGTCGGTCGCCAACCAGGGCGACAACGCGGAGGAGAGCGTCAAGGTCACGGTCCGTCTCACGGGCTCCGGCAAGCCGGTGACGGCCAGCCGCACGATCGCCACCACGCAGCCGGGCACGAACGCGGACGTCGCGATCCCGATCCCGTCCCCGCCGCTCGGCCAGCCGGTCACCGCCACGGTGACGGTGGCGAAGGTCGGCGGCGAGGAGAAGACCGACAACAACAAGCAGTCGTACACGGTCTTCTTCGAGCGGTAGCCGATCGTCTAGCGTTGCGGCCCGCATGGACGAGCTGAGCAGCACCACCGGCATCGTCGCGCTGGCCGCGGCGGGCCTGGCGTTCGTCGCGCTCGTCTGGATCGTGGTGCTCACCGTCCAGCTGCGCCGGCTGCGGGCCGACCAGTCCGCGGTGCTCGGCGCGTACGGGCAGCGGGACCTCGTCCAGCACGCGGCGGAGATCGACGAGGCGTTCGCGGCGCTGCGCGACCACGTCGACGTCGTCCAGGGGGCGATCGACGAGCGCCTGGCCGACGCCGAGGCGCGGCTGGACGACGTGATCGCCTTCCGCTCGCTGATCCGGTACGACGCCTACAACGAGATGTCCGGCCGGCAGTCGACGTCGATCGCGCTGCTCGACAGCACCGGCTCAGGGATCGTCATCTCCTCGATCCACCACCGCGACCAGGCGCGCGTCTACGCCAAGCAGGTGCGCGACGGCCGCGGCGAGCTGGAGCTCGCGCCGGAGGAGGAGGAGGCGGTGCGCACGGCGATGAGCGCGCCGGCCTCCGCCGAGTGACCGCGCCGCTGCGGGCCGCCTACCTCGGCCCGCCCGGGACGTTCTCCGAAGCGGCGCTGCGGGCCGGCGCCTCCGCGATCGGTCCCGCCGTCGAGGGCGTGCCCGTCGCGACGCTCCCCGAGGTCGTGCTCGCCGTGCAGGACGGCCTGGCCGAGCGCGCGATCGCGCCGGTGGAGAGCTACAGCGAGGGGTCGGTCGACGTCACGATCGACACGCTCGCGGCGCGGGCGCCGGACGTGACGATCGTCGGCGAGCTCGTCCTGCCGGTGCGCCATGCGCTGTGCACGGCGCCGGGGGTGGCGCTGGACGACGTCTCGGTCGTCGTCTCGCATCCGCAGGCGCTGGCGCAGTGCCGCGAGTTCCTGCGCCGCGAGCTGCCGGACGCGCGGCAGGTGGCGTGGACGTCGACCGCCGAGGCGGTGCGGGAGGCGGGCGCGCGCGGCGCGTCGGAGGGCTGGGCGGGGATCGGGACGACGCTCGCGGCCTCGCTCTACGGGTGCGCGGTGCTCCGCGACGGGATCCAGGACCTGCACGGGAACGCGACCCGGTTCGCCTGGCTGGCCCCGGCGGGGACGGCGCCGCTGCGGCCCGCCGACAAGACGTCGATCGTCTTCGCCGGCGCGGGCGCGGACGCCCCGGGCTGGCTCGTGCGCTGCCTCTCGGAGTTCGCCTTCCGTGGCGTGAACCTGACGCGGATCGAGTCGCGGCCACGGCGCGAGCGGCTCGGCGACTACCTCTTCTTCCTCGACCTCGTCGGCGGGCTGCACGAGCCGCGGGTGGGGGAGGCGGTGGAGGCGCTGCGCGCGCAGTGCGAGGTGGTGCGCGTGCTGGGTTCGTACCCGTCGGCGTAGTCCGGGCGCGCCGGGGAGTTCGTAACGCCGGTCACTCGTTTACACTGCGCGCTGCGCTCATGGGACAGGTGCCACCAGCCCCACCCCGGTTCGCGCCGCCTCAGCACCAGCGGCGCGAACGTGCTGCTGGTCGGGTGCTGGTGCTCAATGCGACGTTCGAGCCGATCAACGTCTGCACGGTGCGGCGCGCCACGGTGCTGCTGCTGAAGCAGAAGGCCGAGGTCATCGAGCACGCGACGTGGTCGCTGCGCTCGGAGAACACGACGCTCCCGCGGCCGATGGTGATCCGCCTCGTCTCGTACGTGCGCGTCCCGCGCGACGCGCACCGCCGCAAGATCACGCGCCGCGCGGTCTTCGCCCGCGACGGGTGGACGTGCCAGTACTGCGGCTCGCGCTCGAACCTCACGGTCGACCACGTCATCCCGCGCTCCAAGGGCGGGTCGTCGGAGTGGGACAACATCGTCGCCTCCTGCGCGCCGTGCAACCGGCGCAAGGGCGACATGCTCCCCGAGAAGGCGAACATGATCCCGCGCACGACGCCCAAGGCGCCGCACCCGCAGGTCTTCATCCACGTCGCGAGCCCCACGATCCCCGCGTCGTGGAAGGCCTGGCTGCCGGAGACGACCCACGAGGTGTTGTCCTCCGACGTTGCTGAAGCGGCGTAGCCGCTTCAGCTACTCGCCACGCCTCCCCGCCGCGCGCGCGTCAGTCCCCGCTCGGCGACGGCGCGCGGTCGTCGTCGCGTGTGAACCGCGGCCGCTCCGGCGCGAGCTCTTCCGCGTCCTCGTCGTCCGTCCGGGTGAAGCGCGCCCCGGCGGTCTCGGCCGGGCGGCCCCACGCCGGCGGCACGACGAACTCGTCGTCCTCGCGCACCTCCGGCGGGGAGTCGGGGATCGATCGGAGCTCCGGCCGGTCCGGCGCGCTCGGAATCGGCCCGAGTTCGTAGCGCTGCTCCTGCCGGCGGTTGATCGCGCGGATGACGAGGATCGCCAGCACCGCGGCCGCGGCGTCGACGGCGACCGCCGCGATCTCGACCTCCGCCAGCGCGCGGTGGTCGGCGAGCGTCTCCGCGTCCTCCGCGGAGTTGTTGACGACACGGCCCAGGATCAGCGCGACGACCCAGGCGAACCACCACAGGTTGAGCCGCAGCGGCGGCTCCTCGTTCGTGCCGGCGCGCCACGCGTCGTTGGCCGCGCGCTTGGGCAGCACCCAGTTGACGAACGGCACGAACCACATGCCGACCGTCCACCCCGGCGAGTAGCGCGGCACCGCCCCGAGCGCGGGGAGGTTCGCCGCGGCGCGACGGAACCACAGCAGGAACGCGACCGCGGTGATGATCAGCAGCGCGATCTGCAGCGACGCGAGCGTCATGACGATCGAGTCGCTCAGCGCCAGACGGTCGCTCGTCACGGTGCCCGGCGCCTCGATCTCGCGCGTGAGCATCCGGGCGTCGACGACGTTGTGGACGGCGATCACGACGTCCAGGGCGATGGTCACGACGAGCGCGCGGATCGCCCACCGCGACGTCGGTCTGAGGGATCGGTACGGCGCGGCGGCGTTCATGGGAGCGGCACTTCCCCGCCGAACGGCGACGTTCAAACCCAACGTCGCGCGGACGTCGCCCGAGAACGACGAAGGGCGCCGCTCGCGCGACGCCCTTCGCCATACTGAACTGGACTTGAACTCGGGCCGGACGTTCTAGGGCCGGAGGGACGAATCCCGGCATCCGTACACCGAGGGTTCCCGGATTGGATTCGCTAAGGCGAGTCCAGCATCCGACCTAGCGGCCGGAAACCTCCAGGGTCCCGGAAAAACTCGAACTATCGATTAGGACCACCTCCCTTCTCTGGTATCGCCAGAGTAGCGGACCATCGGGCGGAACCACAAGGTGCGTCAGGCGTCGAACCACGCACCCAGTTCGAACCCGTCCGGCGCGCGCTCGAGCCGCGCGCCGGAGCGGATCCGTCAGCGGCTACGCGTCGGGCGTCGGGGGGCCATCCGTGGCGTCGAGGTCCACTTCGTCCGGCTCGGCCTCGCCGGCGCCGCCCTCGAGGGCGGACTCGGAGGCCGCGGCAGCGTCAGGCGAGATGAGCTCGTCCGGCGCCGGCGCGTCGGCGTCCAGCGGCAGCTGCCCGTCCACGACCCCGTCGCCGGTGACGATCTCGCCGCTCTCGGCGTCGACCGGGTCGCCCGACTCGGACTCCATGACCAGCGCCACGGCCGAGACCGTGTCGTCGGCCTTCATGTTCATCACCCGGACGCCCTGCGAGAGCCGGCCGTAGCGCGAGATCCCGCGCACGCCCGTCCGCTGGACCATGCCCGACGTCGAGATGAACACGAGGTCGAAGTGCTCGCGCACGACGAGCGCGCCGGCCAGCGCGCCCTTGGCCTCGGTCAGCTTGATCGTGCCGACGCCCTTGGTGCCGCGGTTGGTCTTGCGGTACTCGCCGATCGGCGTCCGCTTCCCGTAGCCGTTCTCGGTGACGACGAGCAGCTCCTGGTCCTCGGACGCGACGTCCATCGCGAGGACGGCGTCGTCCTTGCCCGAGACGTCCATGCCGCGGACGCCGCTCGTGTTGCGGCCCATCGGCCGCAGCGCGTCCTCGTGGAACCGCACGGCCTGGCCCTTGCGGGAGACCATGAGGATGTCGTCGTTGCCGCTCGTCCGCCGCACCGACACCAGCTCGTCGTCCTCGCGGATGTTGATCGCGATGATGCCGTCGGCCTTGATCGGCGTGTTGTAGGCGAGGAACTCGGTCTTCTTCACCGTGCCGTCCTTCGTCGCGAAGACGAGGAACTGGCCCTCGGTGAAGTCGCGCGTGGAGAGCACGGACTCGATCCGCTCGCCCTCGCGCAGCGGCAGGAAGTTGACGAGCGCGCGGCCGCGGGCGGTGCGCCCCATCTCCGGCAGCTCGTAGACCTTCGAGCGGTAGACCTTGCCGCGGTTCGAGAAGAACAGGAGGAAGTCGTGGGACGAGCACACGAAGAGGTGCTCGATCCAGTCGCCTTCCTTCGTGTCCATCCCGGTCACGCCGCGGCCGCCGCGGTGCTGCTGGCGGTACGTGTCCAGCGGCAGCGACTTGATGTAGCCCGAGTGCGTGATCGTGACCACCATCTGCTGCTCGCGGATGAGGTCCTCGATGTCGATCTCGTCCTCGGAGTCGGCGATCTGGGTGCGGCGGTCGTCGCCGAACCGCTCCATGATCTCCGTGAGCTCCTCCTTGATGAGCGTGAGGACCTTGTCCTCGTCGCCCAGCAGGGTGCGCAGCTCCTGGATCCGCTCCATCTTGTCCGCGTGCTCCTGGCGGATCTTGTCCGCCTCGAGCGCGGTCAGCTGCGACAGGCGCAGGTCGAGGATCGCGGTCGCCTGGATCGCGGTCAGCTCGAAGCGGTCGACGAGCTGGGTCCGGGCGGAGTCGCGGTTGGCCGACGAGCGGATGACCTCGATGACCTCGTCGAGGTTGTCCAGCGCGATGAGCTGGCCCTCGAGGATGTGGACCTCGCGCTCGAGCCGCGCCAGCTCGAACTTCGCGCGGCGGACCACGACCTCCCGCTGATGCAGGATGTAGTGGCGCAGGACCTCGCGGAGCGTCAGCGTCTTCGGCACGCCGTCGACCAGCGCGACCATGTTCACGCCGAAGGTCGACTGCATCGCGGTCTGCTTGTAGAGCTGGTTCAGGACGACGTTCGGGTCCGCGTCGCGCTTGAGCTCGATGACGAGCCGCATGCCGCGCCGGTCCGTGTGGTCCTGGATGTCCGAGATGCCGCTGAGCTTCTTGTCGCGGACGAGGTCGGAGATCTTCTTGATGACGCCGCCGTCGCCGCCCTTCTTGACCATGAAGGGCAGCTCGGAGACGACGATCGCCTCCTTGCCGCGGCCGATGTCCTGGATCGCGGCCTTCGCGCGCACCCGCACGCGGCCGCGGCCGGTCTCGTACGCGTCCCGGATGCCCTGGCGGCCGAGGATGATGCCGCCGGTCGGGAAGTCGGGGCCGGTGACGTACGTCATCAGCTCCTCGGTCGTGATCTCCGGGTTGTCGATGAACGCGATCGTCGCGTTGATGACCTCGCGGAGGTTGTGCGGCGGGATGTTCGTCGCCATGCCGACCGCGATGCCGGTCGAGCCGTTGACGAGCAGGTTCGGGAACCGCGACGGGAGGACGAGCGGCTCGCGCTTGGAGCCGTCGTAGTTCGGCCCGAAGTCGACCGTGTCCATGTCCAGGTCGCGCAGCATCTCCTGCGCGATCCGGGTCATGCGGGCCTCGGTGTACCGCATGGCGGCCGCCGGGTCCTCGTCGATCGAGCCGAAGTTGCCCTGGCCGTCCACCAGCAGGTAGCGCAGCGAGAAGTCCTGCGCCATCCGGACGAGCGTGTCGTAGATGGCGGAGTCGCCGTGCGGGTGGTAGTTGCCCATCACGTCGCCGACGATGCGGGCGGACTTGACGTACGGGCGGGTCGGCCCGAGGCCGCCCTCGTTCATCGCGTACAGGACCCGGCGATGGACGGGCTTGAGCCCGTCGCGCACGTCGGGCAGCGCGCGCCCGACGATGACGCTCATCGCGTAGTCCAGGTACGCGGTGCGCATCTCGTCCTCGAGGGCGCGCGGCTCGATGTTGCCGCCGCCGATGACGTCAGTGGCCATGCGGGATCAGTCCTCCTTCGCGAGTCCGGGGTGGACTGAGGGGTTAGACATCGAGGTTGGTCACGAGGCGCGCGTTCTCCTCGATGAAGGCGCGGCGCGGCTCGACCTGGTCGCCCATGAGCATCGAGAAGAGCTCGGAGGCGGCTGCGGCGTCGTCGACGTTGACCTTCGCCAGCGTCCGCGTCGACGGGTGCATCGTGGTGTCCGCGAGCTGCTCGGCGTTCATCTCGCCGAGCCCCTTGAAGCGCTGCACGGTGACGCCGCGGCGCGCGAGGTCGAGCACCGCCTCGCGGAGCGTCTCGAAGGACATGGCCTCCTGCGAGTGGTCGCCCAGCGTCGCGTTGAACGGCGGGTTGCCGGCCAGGTCGACGAGCTGCGCGTGCACGCGGATGAACTGCTTGTAGGCGTGCGCCTCGAACAGGCCGCGGGGGATGCGGAAGGTCCGTGCCATGCCGGTCTTGCGCTCGATCGCCTTGACGCGGATGAAGCTGTCCTCCGCGTCCTCGGAGACCAGCTCGGTCGTGTGCGGCTGACCCTCGTCGTCCTCGCGCTTGAAGAGCGCGAGCGCGGCGTCGATGGTCTCCGCGCGCTCGTCGAGCACCGCGCTCTCCTCGAGGAAGTCGACGAGCTCGTGGCCGAGCTCGGCCCGCAGCGACGTGGACCAGCCCTCGTACTGCTTGAGCAGCCGGCCGTAGCGCTGCCAGCGCGTCTCGGTCAGCGAGAGCGACTTGCCGGCGCGGTCGACGACCGTGACCTTCTCGAGCTTGTCGCCGAGCAGGATGTCCTCCAGCTCGGACTCCTTCTCGACGTACCGCTCGGTGCGGCCCTGCTTGACCTTGTAGAGCGGCGGCTTGGCGATGTAGACGTAGCCGGCCTCGATCAGCTGCGGCATCTCGCGGAAGAGCAGCGTCAGCACGAGCGTGCGGATGTGGGCGCCGTCCACGTCCGCGTCGGTCATGATGATCAGCTTGTGGTAGCGGGCCTTCTCGATGTCGAACTCATCGCGGACGCCCGTGCCGAGCGCCGTGATCATCGCCTGGACCTCGTTGTTCTGGAGGACCTTGTCGATGCGGCTCTTCTCGACGTTGAGGATCTTGCCGCGGAGCGGGAGGACCGCCTGGGTCGCGCGGTCGCGCCCCTGGGTCGCCGAGCCGCCGGCGGAGTCGCCCTCGACGATGAACAGCTCGGCGAGCGCCGGGTCCTTGACCTGGCAGTCGCGGAGCTTGCCCGGCAGCGTCGTGTTCTCCAGCGCGGACTTGCGGCGGGTCAGGTCGCGGGCCTTGCGCGCGGCGGCGCGCGCCTGCGCGGCTGAGACCGCCTTCTTGATGATGAGGTCGGCCTCCTTCGGGTTCTCCTCGAGGAACTCGTTGAGCTTCTCGTAGACGATGGAGCGCACGAAGCCCTCCATCCCCGGGTTGCCGAGCTTCGTCTTCGTCTGACCCTCGAACTGCGGCTCGCTCAGCTTCGCGCTGATCACCGCGGTGAGGCCCTCGCGGACGTCCTCGCCGGAGAGGTTGTCGTCCTTCTCCTTGAGGATCCCGCGCGCCTTCGCGTACCGGTTGACCGCCGTCGTCAACGCCGAACGGAAGCCGGACATGTGCGTCCCGCCCTCGTGCGTGTTGATGTTGTTGGCGAACGAGTGGATCGACTCCTGGTAGGTCGTGTTCCACTGCATGGAGACCTCGACCTGGCCCTCCTCGCTCTCGCCCTCGAGGAAGATCACCTTCGTCCCGATCGTCTCCTTGGAGGCGTTCAGGTGGGTGACGAAGTCGATGATGCCGCCCTCGGCGTGGAACTCGACGCGCTTGCCCTCGCCGCGCTCGTCCGTGAGCGTGATGCGCAGGCCGCGGGTGAGGAAGGCCGTCTCGCGCAGGCGGGTCTCGAGCGTCTGCCAGTCGAACTCGGTGATCTCGAAGATCTCGGCGTCGGGACGGAACGTGATCTTCGTCCCGGTCGCCTTCGTCTCCTCGCCGCGGACCATCTCGCCCTGCGGCGCGCCGCGCGAGTACTCCTGCCGGTGCGCGTAGCCGTCGCGCCGGACCTCGACCTGCAGCAGGTCGGACAGCGCGTTGACGACCGAGACGCCGACCCCGTGCAGGCCGCCGGAGACCTTGTAGCCGCCGCCATCGCCGAACTTGCCGCCGGCGTGGAGGACGGTGAGGACGACCTCGAGGGCGGACTTGCCCTCCTTCTCCATCCGCGCGACCGGGATGCCGCGGCCGTTGTCGTCCACGGTGACGGAGTTGTCGGGATGGATCGTCACGTCGACCTGCGTCGCGTGGCCCGCGAGCGCCTCGTCGACCGAGTTGTCCACGACCTCCCAGACGAGGTGGTGCAGACCACGCACGCCGGTCGAGCCGATGTACATGCCAGGACGCTTGCGCACCGCCTCGAGACCCTCGAGCACGGTGATGTCCTGGGCGTCGTACCCGCGTCCCTCCGTCTTGCCGTTGTCGTCCGCCACGAAGCCTCCTGGAACACACGATCGCCCCGGGCCGGGAAACGGCGCCCAGGGCGACGAAAAGTTGGTTACAGAATAGCAGGCGGACCGTCACGAACTCCCGGATCAGGTGTGACGAAACTGCTGCAAAACAGCGGAAAAACTGCGGCGTCTCTCCGGCGGCCGACACGGTCCTCCACGGCGTGATACGACCGGGGTAAGACGGAAGCGACCGCTCACGGGTCCTCCTGGACCACCACGGCGCCCTCCCGGACCTCCACGCGGGCCACGTCCGCGGCGTCCGCGCCCGGCACGTGAGCGAGATCGGTCGTGGTCACGACCGCCTGCCCGCCGGTCCCCCGGACGCGCTCGACGAGCCGCTCGCGGCGCGTGACGTCCAGCTCGCTCATGACGTCGTCGAGCAGCAGCAGGGGCGCCCCGCCCCGCGCCTCGGCCAGCACCTCGCGCTCGGCGAGCAGGAGCGCCAGGAGGCCCATCCGCTGCTCGCCCTGCGAGCCGAACGCCTTCAGCTCGCGCAGCGGCAGCGCGTCCTCCGAGGCCGGCGCCCGCAGCAGCGCGAGGTCGTCGCGGTGCGGCCCGTGCATCGTGAAGCCGCGGTCGAGGTCGGCGTCCAGCTTGTCGGCGAGCTGGGCGACGAACCCCTCCTCGTCCATCGGCCGCTCGCGCGGGCGCTCCTCCAGCCCCACCGTCCCGGCCAGCCCCAGGTCCGCGGCCGCCGCGGCGAACGGCGCGCGCAGCGCCTCCACGACCTGCGCCCGGTCGGCCCGCAGCGCGACCCCCTGACGGGCCAGCTCACGGTCCCAGGCGGGCAGCGAGGAGCGCGAGCCGGCGCCCTTGCGGATCCGGGCGATCAGCGCGTTGCGCTGCGCGAGCGCGTTCGCGTACGCCTTCCGCGTCGGCGCGCGCGACGGCCACAGCGCGGCGACGACCTGATCGAGGTGCGAGCGGCGCCCCGACGGGCCCCCCTTGATGAGATCCAGGCGCTCGGGGAGGAAGACGCTCACGAGCGGCCGCGCGGGGCTGTCCACAAGCCGGTCCACAGGCGCGCCGTCGACCTTCATCCGCTTCGCCTCGCCCGGCTGGAAGCCTACGGACAGCTCGTGCGTCCCGTCGCGGTCGTGCGTGCGCACCTCCACCCGCGCGGCCGGCGCCCCGAACCGCACGACCTGCCGCTCGTCGTTCGTGCGGCACGAGCGGCCGGTGCAGCCGAAGTACAGCGCCTCGAGCAGGTTGGTCTTGCCCGCGCCGTTCGGCCCGAAGATGACCGTCAGGCCCTCCCCGAGCCGGATCTCCGCGGCGCGGTAGGCCCGGAAGTCCCGGACCTTGAGCAGCTCGACGGAGACCTGCGCCGAGGGAGAGGACATGGAGATCGTCAGCCCACCCGGCGGGCCTGCCCGACCACGATCAGACGTTGAGGCGGATGGGCATGATCAGGTAGAGGAAGCCGGAGCCGTCCCCCGCCTCGATCAGGCCCGGGCGCAGCGGCGAGATGAGCTTCAGGATGAGGTCGTCCGCGTCGACGGACTCGACGCCGTCGCGGAGGAACTCGGGGTTGAAGCCGATCTCGAACGCCTCGCCGGCGAACGGGACGGGGATCGTCTCGCGCGCCTCGCCGACGTCCGGGGTCTGCGCCGACACCGTCAGCTCGCCCTCGGAGAACTTCAGCCGCAGCGGCGCGTTCTTCTGCGCGAGCAGCGAGATGCGCCGGACGACGTCGGTCAGCTCCTTCGTCTCCATCCGCAGCTCGTGCTCGTACGTGTCGGGCAGGAGCTGGCGGTAGTTGGGGAACTGGCCCTCGATCAGGCGCGAGGAGAGGACGACGCCGCCGACCTCGAAGACGATCTGGTTGGCGCGGCGCGCGGCCTTGAGCTCCTCGGCGTCGGCCGCCTGCGCGATGCGGGCGAGCTCCTGGAGGGCGCGGGCCGGGACGTTCGCCTCGAACGCACCGTCGAGCGGCGACTCGAGCGCGGTCTCCTTCACCGACAGGCGGTAGGAGTCGGTGCCGACCATCCGCAGCTCCTGGCCGGAGGCGGAGACGAGGATGCCGGTGAGGATCGGCCGCGTCTCGTCGCGCGAGGCGGAGCGGGCGACCTTGCCGATCGTCGCCACGAACGCCTGCGCGGGCACGGTCACGACCGCGTCGTCGCCCGTCTCGGGGAACGGCGGGAAGTCCTCGCCGCGGAGCGTGCGGATGTGGAAGGTCGCCGAGCCGGAGACGATCTCGACGTCCTGCTCGGCGGCGCGCAGCTCGAGCGTGACCTGGTCGGCCGGCAGCGCGCGGATGACGTCGAGCGTCAGGCGGGCTGGCACGACGCACGTGCCCGGGCGCTGGATCTCCGCCTGGAGCGGGACGCGCAGGCCGACCTCCATGTCCGTCGCGCGCAGCTCGACCGTGCCGTTCTCGGCGACGACCTGCACGCCGGACAGCGCCTGGACGGCCGAGCGGGTCGAGGCGACGCGGGAGACGGTCTGCAGCTGGGCGAGCAGCTCGGAAGCCGAAGCCTGGAGCTTCACGATGGACACCTCTCAGAGAAGGAAGAAGTCATAGGGGCTGTGGACTTGTGCACGGGCGGCGAGAAGTCCGGAGGATGCGGGGTGGTCGCGCACATGGAGCCGCCGCAGTCTGTCAGTCGTGCCTGTCGGCAAGTCTGGTGGTCAGGGCGCGGACGGCGTCATCCACATCCGGGTCGGTGCCCAGCTGGGCCTCGACCTTCTTGACGGCGTGCATGACCGTCGTGTGGTTGCGCCCGCCGAACGCGGCGCCGATCGCGGGGAGCGACGCCTTGGTGTGCATGCGCGCGAGGTACATGGCGAGCTGGCGGGGCTTGGCGACGCGCGCGGCGCGGCTGGCGGAGTCGAGCTCCTCGGCGGTGAGGCCGAACTGCTCGCACACCGCCTGCTTGATCCGCGCGATCGTCGGCGGTTGGTGGCCGCTCCCCGCGCGCGCCTGCGAGGCCGGGTAGAGCGAGCCGAGGACCTCCTCGGCCAGGTCGGCGTCGAGCGGCCGGCCGGTCAGGGAGGCGTAGGCGACGACGCGGATCAGCGCGCCCTCGAGCTCGCGGACGCTGCCGCGGACGCGCTCGGCGATCGCGGTCAGCACGCTCTCGTCGCCGATCTCCAGGCCGTCCTGGTGCGCGCGCTTGCGGAGGATCGCCGCGCGCACGACGTGGTCGGGATGACGGATGTCGGTGACGAGGCCCGACTCGAACCGCTCGCGCAGCCGGTCCTCCAGCGCGGTGAGGTCCTTCGGCAGGCGGTCGGAGGTGAGCACGACCTGGGCGCCGGCGTCGTAGAGCGCGTTGAAGGTGTGGAAGAACTCCTCCTCGGTCTTCACCTTGGACTCCAGGAACTGGACGTCGTCGATGAGGAGCACGTCGTTCGTGCGCCACGCGCCCTTGAACGCCTCGACGTCGCGCTTCTGGATCGCGGTGAGGAACTCGTTCGTGAAGCGCTCGGCCGTCGTGTACCGGACGCGCAGGTCCGGGCTGTAGCTCACGAGGTAGTTCGCGATCGAGTGCAGGAGGTGGGTCTTGCCGACGCCGGGCGGGCCGTAGATGAAGAGCGGGTTGTACGCCGTGCCGGGCAGCTCGGAGACCGCGAGCGCCGCCGCGTGGGCCAGGCGGTTGCTGTCGCCGATGACGAACTGGTCGAACTGGAGCTTGGGGTTGAGGTTCGGCCGGCCGTGCGGGTCGAGCGCGGTGGCCGCCGTCTCGACGGGCCCGCGGCCGTTCCCTTGTGCCGGGCCGGCGCCGGGCGCCTGGATCTCCACCGTCGCGCCGGGGCCGAGGACGGTCGCCGCGCACGCGCGCAGGATGCGGCCGAAGCGATCGGCGACCCAGGTGCGGCGCTCGTCCGGGGCGGTGACGACGAGGGTCGTGCCGTTGAGCGCCACGGGGCGCAGCGGCTCGAGCCACAGCTCGTACGCGGCCTCGTCGACCGTACGCCGGAGCTCGGCCTGGAAGCGGGACCACGTGTCGTCGTCGGGGAGCGGGAGGTTCACGGCAGGGGAGTGCGGGCCCTCTCGGGCCGGAGATCGGCAGCGTCGGGGGAAGGGGCCCACAGCGGCCCCGGCGTGGTCTCGACGCTAGCACCGGGCGCCGGATTGCGAACGGGCAAGTTCCCGCAAGGAGCGGGGGTTTCGTCGCTCGTGCACAGACGATGTGAACAGACGTCCGACCGGTGTGCATGGGGAGCGTTGTATCCTGTGGCGACCGATGAAGCGGACCTACCAGCCCAAGAAGCGCAAGCGCGCTCGTACGCACGGCTTCCGCGCCCGTATGGCGACCCGTGGTGGTCGTCTGACGCTGAAGCGTCGCCGGGACAAGGGCCGCAAGCGCCTGACCGTCTGAGGCCCCTCGGGTGCCTCCGAAGCGCGGACGTCTCTCGCGCAGCGCTGAGTTCGAGCGCGTCTATCGCCAGGGCCGATCGCATGCGAATCGGCATCTGGTGCTTTATACGTTCCCCCGACCGGACACGGCCGACGGACCCCGACTGGGGCTGTCGGTGTCGAGGAAGGTCGGCGGGGCCGTGGACCGCAACCGCGTCAAGCGCCTGCTGCGCGAGGCCTTCGCGGACGTCCAGGGGCAGCTGCCGGCCGATCATGACGTCGTCGTCGTCGCGCGCCCGCCCTCGCGTGAGCTCGCCGATCGCGACGGGCTCGAGGGCGTGAAGGCCGCGCTCGACGAGCTCGTGGCCAAGGCGGTCAAGTGACCTTCGCGCGGCGGGTCGTCGTCGCGCCCATCCTCCTCTACCAGCGCTTCGTGTCGCCGGCCCTGCCACCGCGGTGCAGGTACGAGCCGACCTGCTCGTCCTACGCCGTACAGGCGATCGGGCGGTACGGCATACTGCGCGGGCTGATCCTGGCCGGCTGGCGCGTGCTGCGCTGCAACCCGTGGTCCCACGGGGGGTACGACCCGGTCGAGGCGCAGCGCCTCTTCTCCTCCTCATGATTCTCGCCGACGTCTTCCTCATCCAGCCCCTCATCGACGTGTTCGAGGAGGTGCTCATCTTCTTCCACGACTCCGTGGGGCTCGGTTGGGGCTTCTCGATCGTCGCGCTCACCGTCACGATCCGCGCGCTCCTGCTGCCGCTGACGCTGAAGCAGGTCAAGTCCATGCGCGGTCTCCAGGTCATCGCGCCGGAGATGAAGAAGCTCCAGGCGAAGTACAAGGACGACCGGCAGCGGCTGAATCAGGAGATGATGAAGCTGTACTCCGAGCACAAGGTGAACCCGTTCGCCTCGTGCCTGCCGCTGCTCGCGCAGCTGCCGGTCTTCATCTCGCTCTTCTACATGCTGCGGCTCGATCTCCGGCACGACATCTGTCCGGACATCAACCCGACGACGGAGAACACGAAGCCGTGCGGGGCGACCGACGCGTCCGAGTTCCTCTTCATCCCGGACATCACGGACAAGGCGACGGGCGCGGTGCTCATCACCCTCGTCGTCCTCTATGTGGCGTCGCAGCTCGTCTCGAGCGTCCTGATGTCGGTGTCGGCCGACAAGAACCAGCGCATGATCTTCCTGGCGCTGCCGTTCATCTTCATCCCGTTCATCCTCAGCTTCCCGGCCGGCCTGCTCGTCTACTGGATCACGACGAACCTCTGGACGATCGTGCAGCAGTTCATCGTGCGGCGGACGGTCGGACCGGTGCCCAAGCCGGGTGAGGCCGCGTTGGCCACGGCGGGCGGTGGCTCCGTGGGAGCCGGGGACGGCGACGGCGACGAGAAGCCGAAGGGCTTCCTGGCGCGCGCGGCCGCGGCCGGTGGCGCCGCGCGGAGCGGCAACGGCGGCGGCGATGCGGCGAAGACGCCCGCGGGAAGCGTGAGCGCCACGGCGCCCAAGCGCTCGTCGGCTCCGCCCCCGCCGCCCGCCAAGCGCAAGAAGAAGAAGACCGGACGGAGGCGGTAGCTCCGATGAGCGCGGACGTGGACGGACCGACCCAGGGCGCCCAGGCGCTGCGTGTGCTCCTCGCGCGCGTCGCGCAGGCGTTGGACCTCGACGCGCAGGTGAAGATCGAGGAGGACACCGAGCGGCTCGTCGGCACGCTCGAGGGCGAGGAGCTCGGGCTCTTCATCGGTCGCCACGGCCAGACCATCGAGGCGGTCCAGCACCTCGCGCAGCGCGTCGTCGGCGAGCACGAGGGCGACCCGCGCCGGCGGGTCATCGTGGACGCCGCGGGCTACCGCGCGCGCCGTGAGCAGGTCCTCCAGCGGCAGGCGGAGGAGGCGGCCGAGTCGGCGCTTTCCACCGGTCGTCCGGTGGCGCTCGACGCGATGACGTCGAGCGAGCGTCGCGTGGTGCACGAGTACCTGCGCGACCGGGGCGACGTCGAGACGCACAGCGAGGGCCAGGAGCCCGACCGGCATCTCGTCGTGACGCCCAAGGCCGCTGTCTAGGGACCGTCGTTCCGTCTTCGCGTCGCGCCGGGGTTTCACGTGTTGTCCCCCGGTGAAACACTGCGCTGACGATGACGCCGCTCTCCCCGCGGGACCAGGGCATCGTCGCCGGCCTCCTGCTGAGCCAGGGCTCGTTCGGCGGCGACGGCAAGCAGCCGCAGATCACGCTCCGCATGCACGTGCGGCACGAGGCGCTCTTCGCCTGGCTGATGGAGCGGTTCCCGCGGACGAAGCTCTACGGGCCCTATCACCACGGCGACCGGTCGTACTTCCAGTGGATGGTGCGCGGTCAGGCGCTCGTCGAGGACGTCCTCCCGGTGCTGGAGGCGGTCATCACGCCAGAGCTCGACGGGCCGGCGCACGAGCGCCTCGTCGAGATGCGGACCAACTACGCCGAGACGATCAGCCGAGCGGAGCGCCGCGCGGCGCTGGCCGCCGCGGACGACTGAGCGGGGGTTTCACGTGTTGTCCCTCGGTGAAACAGCTTCTGCCGCGCTGACGGCGCTGGTGCAGCGGTACGGGCTCGACGCGCGCGTGGAGGAGCACCTCGGCTCCTTGCTCGTGACCGTAGCGGACGAGCCGACCGCCCCGACCACCGTGACCGATCCCCGCGAGGGTGTCGACGCCCACTTGGCCGACTCGCTCGTCGGGCTCGAGATCGACGCGATCCGCAGCGCACGTCGCATCGCTGACCTCGGAGCCGGCGCGGGCTTCCCCGGCCTGGTGCTCGCCGCGGCGCTGCCGGAGGCGCGGGTCGACCTCGTGGAGAGCGTCGGCAAGAAGTGCGCGTACATGGCGCTCGCCGCCGAACGAGCGGGGATCGCCAACGCGCACCCGGTGCCGCTGCGCGCCGAGGAGTGGACGGACGGACGCCTGGCGTGTGACGTCGTCACCGCCCGGGCGCTGGCGCCGCTGACCGCGATCGTCGAGTACGCCGCGCCGCTGCTGGTGGAGGGCGGAACGCTCGTCGCCTGGAAGGGCGCGCGCGATGCGGCGGAGGAGGCGGACGGCGAGGCTGCGGCGGAGATCGTCGGGCTGGAGCGCGTCGAGGTGCGGCCGGTGCAGCCGTTCGCCAGCGCGCAGCACCGTCACCTGCACGTCTACGCCAAGGTGCGCGAGACGCCGGCGCGCTTCCCGCGCCGCCCCGGGATGGCCCGGAAGCGGCCGCTCGTCGCCGCGCGCTGACGGTGAAGAAGCCGCAGGTTGCGCAAGATCGCGCCCAGTCCGACCGTCGGCGCCGCTAGGTTGACCCGCGCATGGGCACCGTCTACGCCATCGCGAACCAGAAGGGCGGGGTCGGCAAGACCACCACGGCGGTGAACGTCGCGGCGTGCATCGCAGAGGCCGGCTACCCGACCCTGCTGATCGACACCGATCCCCAGGCCAACGCGACCGTCGCGCTCGGCGCGTCGAAGCTCTCCCGTCCGAGCGTCTACGACGTCCTCACCGGGCACGTCGACGCCACCGACGCGCTCCTCGAGACCGACGTCGAGCGGCTCCAGCTCCTCCCGGCGCACCCGGATCTCGCGGGCGCGAACGTCGAGCTGCCGCGGGAGGCCGGGTCCGAGACCCGCCTGCGCGACGCCCTCGCGGGCGTGCGCGACCAGTTCGCCTACACCATCCTCGACTGCCCGCCGTCGCTCGGGCCGCTGACCGTCAACGCGCTCGTCGCGGCGGATCGCGTGATCGTGCCGGTCCAGACCGAGTACTTCGCGCTCGAAGGACTCGCCGGCCTGCTCGACACGCTCCAGCTGATCCAGCGCTCGCTCAACCCGCGCCTCACTGTGGCGGGGATGCTGCTGACGATGCACGACAGCCGTACGCGGCTGGCGCGTGACGTCGAGGCGGACGTGCGCGAGCACTACCCGTCGCTCGTCTTCGACACCGTGATCCCCCGGAACATCCGTGTGAGCGAGGCCCCGAGCTTCGGTCGCCCGGTGATCCACCACGACCCGCACTGCGTCGGGTCGGACGCCTACTTCGAGCTCGCGAAGGAGGTCGCGGCTCGTGGGTAGGTCAGGGGGGCGAGAACACGGTCGCAGGACACTCGTGCAGGGGTCATGCACGACGAACGAAGGAGCCGAGGGATGCTCGCCCGCGACGATCTCAGGTCCGAGGTGACCAAGGCGAAGTCCGCTCCGGCACGGGGCATGGGGCGCGGTCTGGCCGCGATCCTCGCCGTGTCGGAGGATCAGCAGACCGGCGACGAGCTGCGCCAGCTCAGCGTCGACCTCATCCGGCCGAACCCCAACCAGCCGCGCAGCGTCTTCGACGAGAGCGCGCTGCAGGCGCTCAGCGAGTCGATCGCCGAGAACGGCGTGCTGCAGCCCGTCCTCGTCCGGCCGGTGGCCGGCGGGACGTTCGAGCTGATCGCCGGCGAGCGGCGCTGGCGCGCCGCCAAGCTGGCGGAGCTCGACGAGGTCCCCGCGCTCGTCCGTCCGCGCGACGACGCCGCCTCGCTCGAGCTGGCGCTCGTGGAGAACATGGCGCGGCAGGACCTCAACCCCGTCGAGGAGGCGCGCGCGTGCGCGGCCCTCGTCGAGGAGCTGGGCCTGACGCGCGAAGACGTCGGCCGGCGGGTCGGGCGCAGCCGCGTGGCGGTCTCCAACCTGCTGCGGCTGCTCGACCTCCCCGACGAGGCGCTGGAGCTGCTCGAGAAGGGCGACCTGACCGAGGGCCACGGCCGTGCGCTGCTGCTCGCAGAGGACCACGCGTCGCGGCGCCGCCTGGCACGCAGCGCGGTGGTCGAGGGCTGGTCGGTGCGGGCGCTGGAGGCGCGCGCCCGCGAGGCGAACGGCGCCGAGGCGAACGGCGCCGAGAGCGCGGCGGCTCGCGGCGGCTCGCGGCGTGGGCTCCACCCTGACCAGGAGGCCGCGATCGGGGAGATCGCGCAGACCCTCGGGGCAGCGCTCGGCGCGGACGTCAAGGTCCGTCCGGCGGCCCGCGGGTTCAAGGTCGAGCTGGAAGTTGCCGATGCAGAGGAGGCAGCCGCGCTGGCTGGGCGCATCGCCCGTGGCGCGGGCGCTACACTGCCTCCTCGCTGATGACGTTCCGCGTCTGAGGCGCATCCGGGCGATTAGCTCAGTTGGTTAGAGCGCATCTCTGATAAGGATGAGGTCGGTGGTTCGAATCCACCATCGCCCACTCGCAAGGCCCGCTGGCAACGGCGGGCCTTCGTCGTTTCGGGGGCCGTTCCGTTCTGGAGCACAAGCGTCCCGGAAACCGGCCTCCGGAACAGGGCCTCTCAGCGCCGTCGAGCGGGTGACGAGAGGGATTCCCTTCGTGGGTGCGCGGTGGTCGCGAGAAGCGCTCTCAGTGGCCTCAGGGAGGACGCGCGGTCGTCGGCCGTCAGCGACCGCTTTCTCGACGGTCGGGTGCGGCGTGGGACGCGCCAGCCGGTGTTCGGTCGCCGGCGCTCCGGCGGGAGAACGGGTCGGCTGGCGGTATGCTGCCGATGGTGCAGGAGATGGTCATCTACGGCGTCTCTTTCGACATGGTCGGCAAGCAGCCGATCGTGCTCCTCAAGACCGTCGACTCCAACAAGTTCCTCCCCATCTGGATCGGCCACCCCGAGGCGGCCGCCATCCTGATGAAGCTGCAGGGAGCGAGCACTCCCCGGCCGATGACGCACGACCTGATGTGCGACATGCTGGGCGAGCTCGAGGTCCGGTGCACGCAGGTCGCCGTCACCGAGCTGCGCGAGAACACCTTCTTCGCGACGATCACGCTCTCGATGGGCGGTCGCGAGATCGAGATCGACTCGCGCCCGTCGGACGCGCTCGCGCTCGCGGTGCGCTCCGGTGCGCCGATCTTCGCGGCCGAGGAGGTCATCGCGGAGTCGGCGATCGAGTTCGAGCACGAGGTCGAGGACCAGGACGAGGTGGTCGAGAAGTTCAAGGACTTCCTCGATCGCGTCACGCCTGAGGACTTCCTCGGCGGCGAGCCGAACGGCTGATCGCGCTGCGCTGACTTCGGTTCAGGGCTCGCGGCCACGCGGTTCTGCCGTGGGCCGCTGAGGGACCGAGGGTGGCGGGGGCCGGCGAGCGTCAACGCCCGGATGAGCCCCGCCCAGCCGAACTGGACGGCCCTCCCCGGACGTTGCCGGCGCCGGTTCGGTCGGGGGTGGGGGACGCTCGGGTCCGGGCCGCTGCGCGCTCCGCTCGGGCGGTGGTGTGGTCGTGCGTGGGTTGCAGCGTGCCCGGAGGGTTGCCGGATGACCGGGTCGCTCGCGCGCGTGTGCGCGCGTGGGGAGGGGCCGGGCGCGCGGGGGCGCGCTTTGGCCGGCCGGAGCGGCGTCGGGGTGAGAACTTCGCCGCAAGTTCCTCTTGACACGGCGTCCGGCCGTGTGGCATTGATTCCGCTGCGACGTACCGAAAACGTTTTCGGCGCGGCGCCGGACCGGAGGAGAGACCGGGTCGGCGGTGCGGTACCTGCGTCGCATGAACGGGTCTCATGGCAACCACCGGTCGCACCACCATCAAGGAGCTCGCCCGCCTCGGCGGCGTGTCCGTCGGCACCGTCAGCCGGGCGCTGAACGGCTACGCCGACGTCAGCCCGGAGACGCGGGAGCGGATCCAGCAGCTGGCCCGCGAGCTCGACTACACGCCGGCGGCCGCCGCCCGGACGCTCGTCACCAGCACGTCCCACGTCGTCGGCGTCTTCCTCGACACCGGCGAGGGCCACCCGGACCTCCAGCACCCCTTCTTCCACGAGGTGCTCGTCGGGCTCAAGGAGACGCTCGGCCGCGCCGGCTACGACCTCCTCCTCTTCGCCAGCGAGGCGCCCCGCAACGGCCTGGGCGACCACTCGTACCTCAACCGCGCGACCCAGCACAACGTCGACGCCGCGGTGCTCATGGGCCTCGATCCGCACGACGACGAGGTCCGGCGGCTGGCCCGCTCGAGCGTCCCGTCCGTCGGCGTCGACCTCGAGCTCCACGGCGACCGCGCCTCCTACGTCACCAGCGAGAACGCGGGCGGCAGCCGCCTGGCCGTCGCGCATCTCGCCGCGCTCGGCCACCGCCGCATCGCCACGATCGGCGGCCTGCTCGACACGAAGCCGGGCCTCGACCGCCTCCGCGGCTACCGCGAGGGCCTCGCGGAGGCCGGCCTCGCCTTCCGCGACGAGCTCGTCAAGAACGGCGACTTTTACGTCGAGTCCGGCCTCCAGGGCGCGAGCGAGCTGCTCGACCTCCCGGAGGACGAGCGCCCCACGGCGATCGTCGCCGCCTCGGACCTCATGGCCGTCGGCGTCCTCCGGGCTGCCGCCGAGCGGGGCCTGAAGGTCCCGCACGACCTGAGCGTCGTCGGCTTCGACGACATCATGCTCGCCGCCCACCTGCACCCCGGCCTCACCACCGTCCGCCAGGACAAGGCCGGCCTCGGCAGCGCCGCCGGGCGCGCCGTGCTCCACGCGCTGGAGCACGACGTCCCCGCCGGGCCGCACGTCACGACGCTGGACGTCGAGCTCGTCGTCCGCGGCACCACCGCCCCGCCCAGCGCGGAGCACTAGGTCCCACACCGCCCACCCGCGACATGTCCCCACGCACGACAACCGAGCTGACCGAAAACGTTTTGGGTCCCTCGAGGAGGAGGAGCACAGCCGTGTCTCGCAGGTTCATCAGGCTCATGGCGCTGGTCGCCGCCATGGCCCTCTCCACAGCACTGCTCGCCGCATGCGGCGGCGACGACGAAGAGCGCGGCGGGGGCTCCGGCGGTGCTGCCGCCGCAGCCGGCGACACCGCCCTGAAGAAGGGCACCGCCGTCCGGCTCTGGATCATGAACAACGGCCCGGACCCGGTGAAGGACACCGAGCGCCTGGTCCAGCCGTTCGAGCAGAAGACGGGCGTCGACGTCAAGGTCGAGCTCGTCGGCTGGGACGTCCAGTTCGACCGCATCCGCAACGCCGCGGTCAGCGGTGAGGGCCCGGACATCACCCAGGCCGGCACGACGCAGGTGCCGTTCTTCGCCGCGCTCGGCGGGTTCGAGGACCTGAGCGACCGCGTCAGCGACCTCGGCGGCTCCGAGGCGTACCCCGAGGGCGTGTGGTCGACGACCCAGGTCCAGGGGCAGGAGGGCACGTGGGCCACGCCGTGGTTCACCGAGGCCCGCGCGATCTACTACCGCAAGGACGTCCTGAAGCAGGCCGGCATCGATCCCAAGACCGCGTTCGCGGACTGGGACGCGTTCCGCACCACGCTCGAGACGATCAAGCAGAAGGTGCCGGAGGTCGGCGGCAAGCCGATCCAGCCCTTCGGCACGCCGGGCAAGAAGGCGTTCGACCTCGTCCACCACGTGATGCCGTTCGTCTGGGACGCCGGTGGCGCGGAGCTCAACGACGACGCGTCGAAGGCGACGATCGCCAGCCCGCAGGCGCAGCAGGGCGTCAAGTACTTCGCCGACCTGGTCGGCGACGGCCTGGCCGACAAGGCCCAGCTCGAGCGTGACGGCACGCAGGTCGAGAACCAGTTCAAGGCCGGGCGCCTCGCCGTCTGGATGGGCGGCCCGTGGGTGCTGCAGTCCTCCGAGCGCGAGGACGACGACAAGTGGACCAAGGCGGCCCGCGAGAACGTCGGCATCGCGCCGATGCCCGCCGGCCCGAGCGGCAAGGGCTTCACGTTCGTCGGCGGCTCGAACCTGATGATGCTCAAGTCCTCCAAGCACAAGAACGAGGCGTGGGCGCTCCTCAAGTACCTAAGCGAGCCGAAGGTGCAGACCGAGTACGCCGCGCTGATGGGCATGTTCCCGTCCAAGGCCGACGCCCAGGCGCAGGCCGGCGAGGGCGACGAGAACAAGGCCCAGTTCCTCAAGGCGATCCAGCAGGGCCGCAGCTACGCGGAGATCCCGCAGTGGGGTCAGATCGAGAACGCCTACAAGGGCCGGTTCGGGGAGATCCTCGACCAGGCCGCGCGCGGCGGGATCGACGACGCCACGCTGAGCACCGAACTGCGCAAGGCCCAGGACGAGGCCGACGCGCTCCTGGCCCAGAACGCCGGCTAGCCCGGCCTGGGGACCCTCATGGGGGGCGCGGGACCGCCGTCCCGCGCCCCCTCCTCCGGGCCCCCGCCGCGCACGCCGCCCATCCATCCGATGAGCTCCACACCCCTCACCGTCGAGGTCGCCGACGAGCGACCGGAGCACGCCCGCCGGCGCCGGCGCCCCTTCGCGGGCGGCCTGTCGAAGCGGCGCCTCCCCTTCGCGCTGATCGCCCCGGCGCTCCTGTTCATGGTCCTCGTGCACGTCGTGCCGACGGCCGCGGGCGTGGCGCTGTCGTTCAAGAACCTCAACACGTTCACGTTCTCGCAGCTGTTCGACGCGCCGTGGAACGGGTTCGCCAACTACGACTCGATCCTGTTCGACCAGGCCAACCCGCTGCGCAGCGGCATGGGGCAGGCCGCGGTCAACACGCTCCAGTACACCTTCCTCACCACGGTGGGGACGCTCGGCGGCGGGCTCGGGATCGCGCTGCTGCTCAACCGCAAGATGCGCGGCCAGCGGATCGCGCGGACGCTGATGCTCACGCCGTGGATCGTCCCGAGCTTCGTCGTCGCGGTCATCTGGGGCTTCATGTGGCAGAGCGACGTCGGGATCGTCAACAAGGTCCTCGTCGACTACCTGGGCATCCTCAGCGAGCGGCCGACGTGGCTGATCGGCGAGAACTCGCTGTGGGCGATCACGATCCCGTCGATCTGGCGCGGGATCCCGTTCGCGATGCTCCTCTTCCTCGCGGCGCTCCAGTCGATCCCGCAGGACCTGAGCGAGGCCGCGTCGATCGACGGCGCCGGCCCGTGGCGCCGGTTCCGCCACATCACGCTGCCGCTGCTGCGCCCGCTGATCGCGGTCCAGCTGCTGTTCACCGTGATCTACAGCGCCTACCAGTTCACGATCCCGTACGTGATGCTCGGGTCGAACCCGGGCCCGGACGCCGACCTGATGATGACGCTGATCGTCCGGCAGTCGTTCTCCAACAACCTCTTCGGCTTCGGTGCGGCGGCCTCCGTCCTGCTGATGCTCGCCATGTTCGTCTGGGTGGCCATCTGGTACGCCACCTTCCGCCGCGACCTCCAGGAGTCCCGATGACGTACGCGCAGCGGCGCCGCCTGGGCAACCTCGCCCTCGACGCCCTGACCTGGGGCCTGCTCCTCGTGATGCTGGCCCCCGTGGTGTGGCTGGTGATCTCGGCCACGCAGGGCACCGGCCGGCTCGCCACCGGCGCCTACGACCTGCTCGACCCGACGTTCGTGGCCTTCAAGGACATGTGGTCGTCGGTGAACTTCGGCAAGTACTTCGTCAACAGCCTGATCATCTGCACCGCGGCGGCGCTGCTGGCGACCGCGTTCGCGGCGTCGGCCGGCTACGCGCTCGCCCGCTACCGCTTCAAGGGCCAGGGCGTCTTCTCGACGGCGCTCACCGGCACGCAGCTGATCCCCGGCTCGATGTTCCTGCTGCCGGTGTTCCTCGGGTTCATCTGGCTCAAGCAGAACACCCCGGTCGCGCTGCTGGACACGCACGTCGGGATGATCCTGGTCTACACGGCGTTCTTCACGCCGGTGGCCGTGTTCTTCATGCGGTCGTTCTTCCTCGCGGTGCCCCGCGAGCTCGAGGACGCCGCGATGGTCGACGGCTGCACGCCCTTCGGCGCCTTCTGGCGCATCGTGCTGCCCAACGCCGCCCCCGGGCTGCTCGCGACGTTCGTCTACGCGTTCCTCTTCGCGTGGGACGAGCTGCTGTTCGTCGCGTCGCTCACCCAGACGCGGGCCGAGACGATCCCGATCGGCATCCGCAACTTCGTCGGCAACTACAGCGAGGAGTACGGACAGCTCATGGCCGCAGGCGTGGTGTCCACCCTTCCGGTCCTCTTGGCGTTCTTCGCCACCCAGCGCTGGCTCGTCAAGGGCCTGACCGCCGGGGCGGTGAAGGGATGAGCGCGCTGCCGGCGGGCTTCAAGTTCGGTGTCGCGACCGCGGCCTTCCAGATCGAGGGCGGCGCCCACGCGGACGGGCGCGGCGAGTCGATCTGGGACGTCTTCTGCCGCGTGCCCGGGGCCGTGCTCAACGGCGACAACGGCGACGTCGCGTGCGACCACTTCCACCGGTGGGAGGAGGACCTCGACCTGATGGTCGAACTGGGCGTCGAGTCGTACCGCTTCTCGATCGCGTGGCCGCGGATCCTGCCGACCGGCGCGGTCGCGGTGAACGAGCGCGGCCTGGCGTTCTACCGCCGGCTGGCCGAGGGCCTGCTGGAACGGGGGATCGAGCCGATCGCGACGCTCTACCACTGGGACCTGCCGCAGCCGCTGCAGGAGCGCGGCGGCTGGGTCGCGCGCGGGACGGCGGAGCGGTTCGCGGAGTTCGCCTCCGTCGTCGCGACCGACCTGCGCGACGTCGTGACGCGGTGGATCACGCAGAACGAGCCGTGGTGCTCGGGCTTCCTGGGCTACGCCGAGGGGCGCAAGGCGCCGGGGATCCGGCACTGGCCGAGCGCCGTCGCGGCGACCCACCACCTGCTCCTCTCGCACGGGCTGGCGACCGACGCGATCCGCGCCGCGGTGGGGTCGAAGGCGGAGGTCGGCATCGCGCTCAACCTCTCGCCCGTCCACCCTGCCGACCCGTCGTCGGAGGCGGACATCGCCGCGGCGCACCGCCAGGACGGCTACCTCAACCGCTGGTTCCTGGACCCCGTCTTCCGCGGCACGTACCCGCAGGACATGCTCGACCTCTTCACGGACGAGTACGGACCCGAGGTGCTCGCGCCGATCCGCGACGGCGACCTGGACGTGATCTCGACGCGGATCGACTTCCTCGGGGTCAACTACTACAACCCGATGCGGATCGCGGCCGAGCCGGACCTGGCGCCGCTGCGGCTCCGGTTCGCCGAACCGCGCGAGCCGACGACGGCGATGGGCTGGGAGGTCGACCCGGAGGGTTTGCGCACGGTCCTGAAGCGGATCGTGACCGCTTACCGCAACCTGCCGATCTACATCACCGAGAACGGCGCGGCGTACAACGACCCCGACGGGGCGGTGGAAGCCGTGGCTGACCCGGAGCGCACGGCGTACCTCGAAGGCCACCTCGCGGCGCTGCGGCGGGCGATGGACGACGGCGTCGACGTGCAGCGGTACTACGTCTGGTCCTTCCTGGACAACTTCGAGTGGGAGGAGGGGTACGCGAAGCGCTTCGGCATCGTCCACGTGGACTACGCCACGCAGCGGCGCGTGCCCAAGGAGAGCGCGCTCTGGTACCGCGACCACATCGCGGCGGCGCGCGCGGGCGACGGCAGCACGGTCGTCGCCATGAACGCGAACAGGGGCGACTGAGCCATGGCCGGGATCTGCTTCGACGGCGTCACCAAGCGCTACGACGACGGGACGCTGGCGGTCGAGGGGCTCGACCTCGACGTGCCGGACGGGGGCTTCACCGTCCTCGTCGGGCCGTCCGGGTGCGGGAAGTCGACCGCGCTGCGGATGCTCGCGGGGCTGGAGGAGGTGAGCGAGGGCGACGTGAAGATCGGCGGGCGAGTGGTCACCGAGCTGCCGCCGAAGGACCGCGACATCGCGATGGTCTTCCAGTCGTACGCGCTCTATCCGCACATGAGCGTCGCCGACAACATGGGCTTCGCGCTGAAGATGCACGGAGTCAAGCGCGACGAGATCCGGGCGCGCGTCGAGCGGGCGGCCGAGATGCTCGGCATCACCGACCTGCTGGCCAAGCGGCCGAAGAACCTGTCGGGCGGCCAGCGCCAGCGGGTCGCCCTGGGGCGGTCGGTCGTGCGCGAGCCGCAGGCCTTCCTGATGGACGAGCCGCTCTCGAACCTCGACGCGAAGCTCCGCGTGGAGATGCGCGGCTACCTCCAGTCGCTCCACGGCGAGCTGGGGATCACGACGGTCTACGTCACGCACGACCAGACCGAGGCGATGACGATGGGCGACCGCGTGGCGGTGTTGCGCGGCGGCAAGCTCGAGCAGGTCGACGCGCCGCAGGTGCTCTACGACAGCCCGGCCAACGTCTTCGTCGCGGGCTTCATCGGCTCGCCGGCGATGAACCTGGCGCGCGGGCGGATCGACGACGGCGGGGTGCTCGTGCTCGGCCAGGTGCGGTTGGCTCTGGGTGCACGGGGCCGGGCGCTGGCGGGCGCCGACGTGGTGGCGGGGATCCGGCCCGAGGCGCTCCGGCTCGCCGACGCCGCGACGCCGGACGACCTCGTGCTCGACCTCCCCGTCGTGCTCGTCGAGGGGCTGGGCTCCGACGTCCTCGCCCACGCCGAGCTGGATGCCGAGCAGGTGCTGACGGGCGACCTGGAGGAGGTCGCGGCGGAGCTGGGCACCTCCTCGCCGGCGGGCGTCGCGGAGGGCCGCACGCGGCTCACCGCCCGCCTCGACGGCCGCTCGCGCGTGCGCGCGGGCGACCACCTGCGCCTGACGGTCGACCCCTCCGACGTCCACCTCTTCGACGCCGCCACCGAGCGCGCGTTGTAGGGCGGGACCCGGCACGGCGCGGCGGCGACCCTCCTCGCCGTCGCGCCCGCCGGGCGCCGCTACGCTCCGGATCACCGTGCCCGCCTCGCGCCTCAGCCCCATGCTCACGCGGATCGCGCGCGACGAGGCGCTGCGCAACAGCCTCGGCGAGGGCGCGTACGTCGTCGACGAGCACGGGCGGCTGCGGAACATGAACCCCGCGGCCGAGCGGCTGCTCGGGTGGACGACCGCCGAGCTGGAGGGCCGCGACATGCACGAGGCCGTCCACTACCTGCGCCCCGACGGCTCCCCGTTCCCGGCCGCGGAGTGCCCGCTGCTGGGCGTGCTGCGCTCGGGCATCGACTTCGGCGAGACCCAGGACGCGTTCGTGCACAAGGACGGCTCGCTCGTCCCGGTCGCGTACGTCTCCTCGCCGATCATCGTCGAGGACGAGACGGTCGGCGCCGTGCTCGCCTTCTGGCCGCGCTGACACCGCGTCAACGCGCCCTTCACGAGTGGGGCGCCGCTGTGTAGGTTCCCGCGTCCCGCCCCGCCGGACACGCAGGAGCAGCACGGATGTCAACGAGGTCCCTGGTCACCGCCGCCGCGCTCGGCGCCGCGCTGCTGACCGCCGCCGTCCCCGCCGCCGCGCACGCCGCGAAGGTGCCCTCGGACGCGCAGCTGCACGAGCGCTGCTTCACGTTCACCGGCGACGGGCGGACGCTCGGCGGGCGCGCGGACGGCAGGCTCGCCCTGCAGGCCACGCGGCCGGGGACGTTCCTGCTGGTCGCCCCCGATGCGGACGTGCTCCGCGCCGAGGACGACGGCCGCACGGCCAGGCTGCGGGGCGTGCCCCCGACCGGATGGTCGGCCGCCACGGAGTGGCGGGTCCTGCGCCAGCGCGGCGGCACGGTCGTCCTGCGCAACGTGGGGACGGGCAAGGCGCTGCGGCTGCCCGGCACGCTGGGCCGGGTCGCGGACGCCACGCGCCTGACGGTCACGCCGGTCCGGCGGAAGCGGTGCCGCCTCTTCGAGGACCGCGACATCAGCGCCGACGGGGAGCCGAAGCGGACGGTCAACGCCGACGGGACGATCTTCGGGTTCGCCGACACGCACCTGCACATCACGGGCGACATGCGCGCGGGCGGCGCCGTCCTGTACGGCAAGGCGTTCGACCGGTTCGGGCTCGAGGCGGCGCTGGGCGGCGACAAGGCCGTCCACGGCCGCGACGGGTCGAAGGACCTGATCGGCAACCTGCTGCGCACCGGCGTCCCGTTCGGCACGCACTCGGTGTACGGGCCGCAGTCGCCGCGCAGCTGGCCGACCTACGACACGAACACCCACCAGCAGGTCTACTGGCGGTGGCTGGAGCGGGCCTGGCGTGGCGGGCTGCGGCTGATCACCGCGACGGCGGTGGAGGACGAGCAGCTCTGCCGGATCGTCCCCGAGACGGTCCGCTCGTGCGACGAGACCGTCGCGATCGAGGCGCAGCTCGACCGGCTGAAGGCGATGGAGGCGTACATCGACCTGCAGCGGGGCGGGCCGGGGCGCGGGTTCTTCCGGATCGTCCGCTCCACCGAGCAGGCGCGCGCGGTGATGGCTCGGGGCCAGCTCGCGGTGGTGCTCGGGGTGGAGTCGTCGTTCCCGCTCGGGTGCCGGGCGCAGCCGGGCGTCGCGCCGTGCACGACGGCGCAGGTCGACGAGCGGCTCGACGCGCTCTACGACCAGGGTGTCCGCTCGCTCTTCATCGCGCACTGGGCCGACAACGGCTTCGCCGGCGCCGCGCTCCAGGGCGGGACGAAGGGGAAGCTGATCAACGCCATGCACCGGCTCGATGTCGGCCGGTTCTTCGCGACGCAGCCGTGCACCGACCCGCGCGTGGGCGAGGAGGTCGTGCCGCTCAGCCAGCTCGAGATCGACGTCTTCACGCAGAGCTTCCCGAAGACCGCCGGGCTGCGGACCGTGGCGCAGCCCACGTACCCCGCCGGCAAGCAGTGCAACGCGACCGGCCTGACGCCGCTGGGCGAGCACCTCGTCAAGCGGATGATGGAGAAGGGGATGCTGATCGAGGTCGACCACCTCAGCCACGCCGCCCGCGCCCGCGTGATCGCGCTGGCGAAGGCGGCGAGGTACCCGCTGATCTCCGGCCACAACGAGACCGGCGGCGCGTGGACGCCCGAGCAGCTGCGCGAGCTCCACGCGCTCGGCGGCTACGCCTCGCAGACGCTCGAGCAGGCCGACGTGCTGGGGCAGCGGATCGCCGCCCGCCGCGCGACGAGCGACCCGGGGCGCTTCTTCGGCGTCGGCCTCGGCACCGACACCGGCGGCTTCGCGACGCTCCCCGCCCCCGCGGCGGACGCCAAGACCAAGCCGTTCACGTATCCGTTCGTCTCCTACGCCGGGACGCGCTTCGGCCAGCAGCAGGTCGGCGCCCGCCTCTTCGACCTCAACAAGGACGGCATGGCCCACTACGGCATGCTCCCCGACCTCCTCGCCGACGTCGCCCGCCGCCCCGGCGGCCAGGAGGCGATGGCCCTCCTCTTCCGCTCCGCCGAGGCCTACACCCAGGCCTGGCACCGCGCCGAGACCCGCGCGGAGGAGCTGCGCTGAGCTAGGCCGTCTCCCCGCAGTCCTCGAAGCCGAGCGCGGCGATGCGGGCGCTGGCGGCGCGGTTGGCGGCGTCGAGCTTCGTCAGCCCGCGGCGCAGGGTCCGCTCGGGGCGGCGGCTGGCGGTGGCGCGGGAGACGAGGACGACGAGCTGCGTGGTGAGCGCGCTGGCCTCGGCCACCAGCCGGTCATGGCGGGCCTCCCAGTTCATCGGCGGGTCGAGCGCCTCGAGCGCGGCCTGCTGCTGGCGGAAGAGCACGAGGAGCTGGTCGACGCGCTGGATCTGGTGGGAGACGGCACCGGCCTCGGCGCAGATCGCGTCCGCGTCGGCGCGGTAGGTCCCGGCGACCTTGCCCTCGGCGCTGAGGACGAAGAGCGCCAGCGCGGGCGCGAGCCAGAGGGCCGGGTAGGCCGCGTCGGCCAGGCGGAAGGTCCGCGCGGGTGGGCGGACGTCGTCGGCGCGGACGACCACCGTGCGGCCGGCCAGGTCGCCGAGCCGCTGGCGCCGGCCGCCGCTGATCACCATCACGAGCAGGCCGATGAGCGAGTGGTCGACGATCCGCAGGATCGTGCGGGGTGCCGCGGCGCGCGGGCCGGGGATCTGCCCGTCGACGGTGACGGTGCGCAGGCCGAGCACCGCCTTGCCGACGGTCTGCCCGGTCGTGATGTCGCAGAGGAAGAAGTAGACGAGCGCCAGCGCCAGCGCGAGCACGTCGGCACCGAAGTCGTACTGCCGCGCGAGGAGGACCATCGGCGAGAGGAGCAGGCCGTCGAGGAGCACCGCGCCCACGCGGCGGGAGTCGAGCTGGCGGCGGTTCTGGTGGAGCAGCGGTGTTCCGGACGTCACACCCTGCGCAATCGACACCGGACGCAAGGTGGTTGAGCCCGCGGCCCAACCGGTTGGACGAACGTCAGGCCGCGGCGAGCGCGAGATCGACGACGCGCGCGACGAACGCGTCGAAGGAGATGCCGGCCGCGTCGGCGGCGAGCGGGAGGAGGGAGGTCTCGGTGAGGCCCGGCACCGGGTTGACCTCGAGGAGGACGAGCGCGTCGGAGTCGCGGTCGCAGAGGAGGTCGACGCGGGCGAAGCCGCGGCAGCCGAGCAGCTCGTACGCCGCGACGGCCAGCTCCTGCGCGCGGCGGGTGACGTCGTCGGAGAGGTCGGCGGGGCAGACGAACTGGGTCCGCCCGATGTCGTACCGCGCCTCGAAGTCGTAGAAGTCGCGGTCCTGCGGGACGGCCTCGACCACCGGGAGCGCCTGGCCGTCGAGCACGGAGACGGCGAGGTCGCGGCCGTTGACGAACCGCTCCAGCAGCACCTTGTGGTCGTACGAGAACGCGGCGATCAGCGCGGTCGGCACGTCGGCGGTGGCGCGCGCGAACTTGATCCCGAGCGCGCTGCCGCCCCGCGCGGGCTTGACGACGAGCGGGAACGCGAGCCGGTCCTGGATCGCGCCCAGCGCCTCGGCGGCGCCCAGCTCCTTGAACGCCGCCTGCGAGAACGCGAAGAAGTCGGGCGTCGGCAGGCCGGCGTCCTCGAAGGCGTACTTGGCCAGGATCTTGTCGGCGCAGCGGATGCACGACGAGACGCCCGACCCCGTGTACGGGATCCCGAGCACCTCGAGCACCTCCTGCACGGTCCCGTCCTCGCCGTCGCGGCCGTGGACGGCGATGAACGCGACGTCCGGCGCGGCCGCGCGCAGGCGCGGCACGAGGTCGGGGCCGATGTCGACGCCGACGACCTCGTGGCCCAGGCGCTCCAGCGCGTCCTCGACCCGTGCGCCCGAGCGCAGCGAGACGTTGCGCTCCAGCGAGCGCCCGCCCTTCAGGACCGCGACCTTGCTCACGACTCGCGCGCGGAGGCGTCGGAGCCGGGCTCGCGCCGCGGCAGATGCAGGACGTTCGTGGGGGCGTCGGCCGCAGCTGCCGCTGCCGCCGGAGCCGCCGGGGTGCCGCCGGTGAGCGTTCCGTACAGCTCGACCTGCTCGCGCACGACACCGCCGATCCGCCGGATCCCTTCGCGGATGTCGTCGTCGCTCACGCCGGAGAAGTTGAGCCGCATCGACGAGCCGCCGCGGCCGTCGAGGTACGCGCCGCGGCCCGGCACGAACGCGACGTTGGCCTGCAGCGCGCGCGCGATCAGGTCGCTCGTGTCGATGTAGTCCGGCAGCGTCGCCCACAGGAAGAGGCCGCCGCGCGGCCGCGTCCAGGTCGACTCGGCCGGGAAGTGCTCGGCCAGCGACTCGAGCATGATGTCGCGCCGGCGCCGGTAGATCTCGATCACCGATTCCAGGTAGACGCGCCAGTCGGACTCCTGGAAGTACGCGGCGACGAAGCACTGGGTCATCGACGAGGTGCACAGGTCCGAGCCCTGCTTGCCCAGGTTCATCTTGTCCAGCACCGGCCCGGGCGCGCAGGCCCAGCCGAGCCGCAGCCCGGCGGACAGGATCTTCGAGAACGTCCCGAGGTAGATGACGAACTCGCCGCCGTCGAACGAGCGCAGCGTGGGGAGCGGATCGCCCTCGTAGCGGAGCAGCCCGTACGGGTTGTCCTCGAGGATCAGCAGCTCGCGCTCGTGCGCCACCTCGACCAGCCGCTTGCGCCGCGGCACCGACATCGTCACGCCCGCCGGGTTCTGGAAGGTCGGGATCGTGTAGATGAACTTCGGGCGCCGGCCCTCGCGCTCCAGGCGGTCGAGCGTCTCCTCGAGCTCGTCGATCCGCATCCCGTCCTCGTCCATCGCGATCTGCACGACGTCGGCCTGGTAGGCGCGGAACGCCGGGATCGCGCCCGGGTAGGTCGGGGCCTCGGCGACGATGACGTCGCCGGGGTCGATCAGCGTCTTGCAGACGAGGTCGATCACCTGCTGCCCGCCGGTGGTGACGAGCAGGTCGGACGGGTCGACGTCCATCCCCTCGGCCGCCATCACCTCGACGATCGCGTCCTTCACCAAAGCGTGGCCCTCGGTCGGGCCGTACTGCAGCGCCTTCGCCGTGTTCTCGGCCGCGACGATCGACTGGACCTTCGCGTACAGCTCGGGCGGGAAGGTCGAGGTGTCGGGGAACCCACCTGCGAGGGTGATGACCTCAGGCCGCTCGGCGAGCGCCATCAGGTCCCGCATCGCGCTCGACGTCATCACGCGCGTCCGCGAGGCGAACAGGCCCGCGTACCGCTCGAGGTCGCGCGCCTGGGGCCGTGGGCGTTTGGGCGGGTGGCTCATCTGGCAGGGTTCGCGGGGCGAACTCCAGGTACACCCTAACGGAGCAATGGACACCGTCTTCGACATCCTCACCGGCCTCGGCCTGGCCACCGCGGCCGGGATCCGGCCCTTCCTGCCCGGTCTGGCCGCCGGCGCCCTCGCCGCGGCGAACTTCACGATCGACTTCGACGGGACGGACTTCTCCTTCCTCGAAGGGCCCGGCTGGCTGCTGGCGATCGTGATCGCGCTGATCCTCGTGACCCTCGCCGAACGGACCGGCGACGGGGAGGAGGACCGCGGCGCGCTCTCGGTCGCGATCCTCGTCGCGAGCCTGGCGATCGGCGCCGGCCTCTTCGCCGGCACGCTGGCCGACCACTCCGACACGTGGTGGCCCGGCATCCCCGCCGGCATCCTCGTCGCCGGCTTCGCCTGGTACGCCACCCGCGGGCTCTTCGCGCGCGTGCGCGGGCGCCTCGACAGCGAGGCCCGGTCGGCGCTCGCGCTCTACGTCGACGGGTCCGCGCTGCTCGTGGCGGTGCTGTCGATCCTCGCGCCGCCGCTGGCGCTCGTCGCGCTCGGCTTCCTCGTGTGGCTCCTGCTCGGCAGCCGCAAGAAGGAAGGCCAGAAGTACGCCGGCCTGCGGATCCTGCGGTAGCGGCAGAGCGAGCGAGAGCGGAGCGCGGTCTTGCCCAAGAAGCTCGTCCTGGCGGTCATCGACGGTCTGAAGCCGTCGGCGCTGGAGAAGGCGGTGTCCACCGGCCGGGCGAACACGCTCGGCCTGCTGATGGAGCGCGGCACGTACGTCGACAGCTGCGTCGCCGCGTTCCCTTCCGTCACGCCCGTGTGCGCGGCGGCGATCGCCACCGGCACGCTGCAGGACCGCCACCACATCCCGTCGATGAACTGGTTCTGGCGCGACGAGGGCCGGTACGTCGAGTACGGGTCGAGCTTCGGCGCGTCGCGCAAGCTGGGCATCTCCAAGCAGCTCGTCGACACCGTCTACCGGATGAACATGGAGCACCTGAGCGCCGAGACGCCCACGGTGTTCGAGTCGCTCGACGACGCCGGGCTCAGGACCGCCGGCACGACGTACCTCATGTACCGCGGCCGCCACGAGCACCAGATCAGCCGCGAGTCGGCGCTGACCCGGATCGCGGGGACGACGCTCTTCCGCCGCCCGATCAAGGGGCCGAAGGAGCTCTTCTACGCCGACCTCTACGCGTCGCGGAAGACCAACTGCCGCTCGCAGATGGGCATGCCGGGCATCCGCGACCAGCACTCGGGCTGCGTCTCCGCCCACCTGGTGGAGCACGACCTGTTCGACTTCCTCCTCCTCTCGCTGCCCGACAACGACACGCACTCGCACAAGTTCGGGCCCCACGCCCAGGTGCAGTCGATCCACGAGGCCGACCACCAGATCGAGCGCGTGATGCACGCCGGCGGGGGACCGGACAAGTTCCTGGAGGAGCACGCGGTGATCGTCATGGCCGACCACTCGCACGCGCAGGTGGAGCGCTCGGTCGACCTCTTCGCGCTCTTCGAGGGATTCGACATCACCGGGCCGCAGGGCGCCCGGCCCGAGGACGCGGAGATCGCCGTCTGCCCGGCCCAGCGCAGCGCGATGGTCTACGTCCTGCAGCGCGAGGGCCGCGCGGCGCTGCTGCCGCGGCTCATCGAGACCGCGCTGGAGGAGGAGGGCGTCGACCTCGTCATGCACCGCGAGGAGTCCGTCGGCGTCATCACCAGCAAGCGCGGCGCGCTCACCTTCGCGCCCGGCGAGGAGGTCGCCGACGTCCGCGGCCAGCGGTGGGTCGTGCGCGGGAACCTCGACGTGCTCGACGCGCGGGTCGAGGACGGCCGCTTCCTCAGCGAGAACTACCCCGACGCGCTCGCGCGGGTGTGGGCGGCGCTCCAGTGCCCGACGTCGGGCGACCTGCTGCTCTCCGCCGCGCCCGGCCAGGAGTTCGTCGACTGGGGCGGCGCCGACCACGTGGGCGGCGGCTCGCACGGCTCGCTGCACCGCTCCGACTCGCTCGGCGCGCTGATCCTCACCGGTGTCGAGGGCCTGGAGCAGCGCGAGCAGTGGAGCATCGCTGACATCGCTCCGCAGACCCTCCGGCACTTCCAGGTAGCCTCAGGCGGGTGAGCACGGATCACGCCGAACCCGCGCTGCGCACCCGCGTCGGCGCGGGGGTGCGGCGGCCGGAGAACTGGCTCGAGCTGGTCCGCTTCGCCGCGGTCGGCGGCAGCGGCTACGTCGTCAACCTCATCGTCTTCGCCGTGCTCGTGGAGACGGCGGACGCCGACCACAAGCTCGCGGCGCTCGCCGCCTTCCTCGTCGCGGTGGCGAACAACTTCCTCTGGAACCGGCGCTGGACCTTCCGCGCCCGCGCCGGCCACGCCGGCTTCCAGGCCGCGCGGTTCCTCACGGTCAGCGTCGGCGCGTTCCTCTTCAGCTTCCTGCTGCTGGAGCTGCTGGTCACGCGCGCCAGCGTGCCGGAGATCCTCGCCCAGGCGATCTCGATCGTCTGCGCGACGCCGCTGAGCTTCCTCGGCAACAAGCTCTGGACGTTCGACCGGTGAGACGGGCCGCGGGGCTCGGCGCCGCGGCCGTCGCACTGCTGGCCGCGCTCCTCTCCCTGGGCGCGTTGGCGCTCCCGGCGTCCGCGGGGGCGCAGGAGCTCAAGTCGGTCCCGGACCTCGACACGAAGCCGGCGCTCTTCCAGCGCACCGGCCGCGAGATCGCGAAGATCGCCGCGACGAACGAGGAGGTCCGCGAGGAGGTCGCCGACCATCCTGGCGCGACGCGCGACGTCTACACGAAGGGCACCGGCCGCTGGCAGGTGAGCTGGTTCGCCAAGACCAAGCCCGGCGAGCCGCGCGTGGAGATCGCGCAGGTGCTGGTGGACGACCGGACGGGCGGGATCCTCGAGGCGTGGACGGACTACAAGGTCGCGTGGACGATGGCGCGCGGCTACGACGGCGCGTTCGGGCGGAAGGTGAACGCGCCGTACGTCTGGATCCCGCTGCTCATCGCCTTCCTCGTCCCGTTCGTCGACTGGCGCCGGCCCTTCCAGCTCCTCCACCTGGACCTGCTCGTGCTCGGCGGGTTCAGCGCGTCGCTGGCGTTCTTCAACGCGGCGGAGGTCGACGTCTCGGTCCCGCTCGTCTTCCCGCTGCTGGCCTACCTGCTCTTCCGGATGCTCGCGGTCGGTTTGAAGCGCGCGCCCCGGCCGGCGCCGCGCGTGTGGATCTCGCCGTCGTACCTGCTGATCGGGATCGTCTTCCTCGTCGGCTTCCGGATCGGGCTCAACCTGACGAGCTCGAACGTCATCGACGTGGGCTACGCGGGCGTCATCGGCGCGGACCGGATCGGGCACGGGGAGGCGATCTACGGCAACTTCCCCGACGACAACCAGCACGGCGACACGTACGGACCGCTCAACTACCTGCTCTACCTGCCGTTCGAGCTGCTCTTCCCGTGGACGGGCGCGTGGAACGACCTGCCGGCCGCGCACGCCGCGGCGATCGTCTTCGACCTGCTGACGATGGCCGGCCTCTACGCCCTGGGCCGTCGCGCGGCCGGGCACGCGGTCGGTGTCGCGGTCACGTACGCGTGGGCGGCGTTCCCGTTCACGCTCTTCGTCCTCAACTGCAACGCCAACGACGCGCTGGTCTCCGCGCTCCTCGTCGGCACGCTGCTGGTGGCGTCGAGCGCGCCCGCGCGCGGCGTCTTCGCGGGGCTGGCGGCGATGGCCAAGCTCGCGCCCGCGGCGCTCGTGCCGCTGCTGGCGACGCACGGGATGGAGGGCGCGACGCTCGCCGACCGCGCGCGCAAGCTCGTGCTCTTCGCGCTCCCGTTCACCGCCGCGGTGGTCGCGCTGCTGGCGCTCGTGGTCGACGACCTGCGCACGTTCTGGGACGTCACCGTCGCGTTCCAGGCCGACCGCAACGCGCCGTTCTCGGTGTGGGGCTTGTACGACCTCGACCTGCTCCAGAAGCTGATGCAGGCGGCCGCTGTCATCCTGGCCGTCGCGCTCGCCGTGGTGCCCCGGCGCCACGACCTCGCCGGGCTCGCCGCGCTGTGCGCGGCGGTGCTCATCGCGCTGCAGCTCAGCGTGACCTACTGGTTCTACCTCTACATCGTGTGGTTCTTCCCGCTCGTCATGCTCGCGCTCTTGGCCCCGCGGCCGCTCTTGCGGCGGTCTACGGCCTAGCGGTCACCGTCGGGCCCACGTCCGACGTCTCCGTCAACGACCTCTACGTGTACCGGTCGATGACGGAGTTCGTCCAGGACGGCCTGCGCCCCTACCTGGACTGGCAGTTCGAGTACCCGCCGCTGGCGATCGTCCCGATCGCGCTCGGCGGCGCCTTCGGGAACGACGAGGTGACGTACCCGATCGTCTTCGGCCTCCTGATGCTCGTCTGCCTCCTCGCGCTCCAGCGGTGGGTGGGAGGAATTCCGGCCCACCCACCCCGCGCCGCGGCGGCGAGATGGGCGTGCGTGCCGGCGCCGCTGCTGCTCGGTGCGATGATCCGCACGCACTACGACCTGCTGCCGGCGGCCATCGTCGCGGGCGCGCTGCTGCTCTTCGCACGCGGGCGGACGACGTGGGCGTTCGCGGCGCTGGGCGTCGGGACGGTGGTGAAGCTGACGCCGGTCATGCTCGTCCCGATCGCCGTGCTGTGGCTGATCGGGCGGGGCGAGCGCGACCGGGTGGCGCCCGGCGTCGCCGCGTTCGTCGTCGTGGTCGCGGCGGTCTGCCTGCCGTTCTGGGGCGACGGCTTCCTGGAGCAGTTCCGCTTCCACCTCGACCGGCCCGTGCAGATCGAGTCGACGGCCGCGACGGTGCTCTCGATCCTCGGCGACTCGTACGTCACCGGCACCGAGGCGACGCCGGACCGCTTCAAGTCCAACGGCCTCGCGGGCGGCTACGCGGACGGCGTGCAGGGGCTGTTCACCGCGGCGCTCGGCCTCACCTACCTGGCGCTGCTGGTGCTCTCCGCACGCGGCGGCGACGTCCGCCGGCTGACGCTGCTCGCCCTCGCCACCACCGTCGCGTTCATCGCGCTGGGGAAGGTGCTGAGCCCGCAGTACATGGTCTGGCTGCTGCCGTTCGCGGCGCTCGCGTGGGCGTGGGGCGATCGCGCGATCGCCCTCCTCTGCGCCGCGGCCGCGCTCGTGACCCAGATCGAGTTCCCGTCGCGCTACTTCGACGTCGTGGAGCAGCAGCCGTTCGCGACCGCGCTCGTCGGCGTCCGGAACGGGATCCTGCTGGTGCTGCTCGCCGTCACGGTCGCCACGGTCGCCGGATCGGGACGATCTCGGACGCCTGCAGCGGCCCCGCGCAGCGGATGAACGCGCCCATCACCCACGGGTCGTCCTCGGAGGTCTCGAACCGGACGCCCATCTGCTCGACCTGCGACTGGATCGCCTGCTCCTTCTTGACGCCGATCACGCCGCCGCGCGGGCCCGTCATGCCGACGTCGGTCATGTAGGCGGTGCCCTTCGGCAGCACGCGCTCGTCGGCCGTCGGCACGTGCGTGTGGGTACCGAGCACGGCGGTGACGCGGCCGTCGAGGTACCAGCCCATGGCGACCTTCTCGCTCGTCGCCTCGGCGTGGAGGTCGACGAAGATCTGGTCGGCCTTGCCCTCGAGCTGGTTGAGGATCCGCTCGATCTCGTCGAACGCCGACCCGGCCGCCTTGAGGAAGACGGTGCCGATGAGGTTCACCACCGCGAGCCGCACGCCGTCGCGCTCGACGATCGTCACGCCCTTGCCGGGGTGGCGCCTCAAGTAGTTGGCCGGCCGGATCAGCCGGTCGCTCTCGCGCAGGTACGGGAAGATCTCGCGCTTGTGGTAGGCGTGGTTGCCGAGCGTGATGACGTCGACGCCGGCGCCGAGCAGCTCGTCGGCGATCTTCGGCGTGATCCCCAGGCCGCCCGCCGCGTTCTCGCCGTTGACCACCACGAACGTCGGCTGCAGCTCCTCGCGGAGGGCGGGGAGCGTGCCGAGCAGCGTCCGCCGTCCCAGCCCGCCGACGACGTCGCCGAGGAAGAGGATGCTCGCGCTGTGGCCGTTCTCCATCGGCTCATCATGGCGAGTGGCGAGCGGGCGAACCGCGTAGCCTGCCCGCCCGCATGATCGCGGCCACCGACGTCACCAAGCGCTACGGCGCCCACGAGGCGCTGCGCGGGGTGAGCTTCACGGCCGCGCCCGGGGAGCGGCTGGCGATCATCGGCCCCAACGGCGCGGGGAAGACGACGCTCCTCTCGATCCTCGGCGGGCTCGTGCCGCCGACCTCGGGCACGGTGACGGCCGAGGGCGGCGCGGTGGGCTGGGTGCCGCAGCAAACGGCGGTCTACCGGAAGCTGAGCGTCGCCGAGAACCTGCGCCTCTTCGCACGGCTGGAGCGCGTCGCCGATCCGCGCGCGGCGGTCGAGCGCGCGCTGGCCGACACCGGCCTGGCCGAGCGCGCCGGCGACGAGCTGGGGACGCTTTCCGGCGGGAACCAGCAGCGGGTGAACATCGCGATCGGCCTGCTCGCCGACCCGCCGGTGCTGCTGCTCGACGAGCCCTCCTCCGCGCTCGACCCGCGCCACCGCCAGCGCGTCTGGGCCTTCCTGGACCGCAAGGCCGAGGGCGGGACGACGATCGTCTTCACCACCCACGACCTCGCCGAGGCCGCCCGCCATGCCGACCGCGTGCTCGTCCTCGCCGACGGCGAGCGGCTCTTCGAGGGGACGCCGGAGGAGCTGGAGACCGCCGTCGGCGGCGACGCCAAGGACTTCGAGGCCGCGTTCGTGGCGTTCCTGACGGCGAAGGGCCACTGAGGCGCCGTGCGCTGGCTCCTCGTCAAGGACCTCCAGATCCTGCGGCGCTCGCCGCTGCTCGTGGTGCTCCTCGTCGCGTACCCGATCCTCGTCGCGCTGCTGATCGGCTTCGCGCTGAGCGGCGGCCCGGAGAAGCCGCGGGTCGCGTTCGTCAACGAGGTCCCGGCCGGCGAGGGGACGTTCACCGTCGGCGGGCAGACCCGCGACGCGACGACGTACGCCGACCGGCTGTTCGAGAAGGTCGACCCGATCCGGGTCAAGACGCGCAAGGAGGCGCTCGACCTCGTCGCGTCCGGCGAGGCGCTCGGCGCGCTCATCATCCCCGCCGACGCCGCCGACCGGCTGCGCAGCTCGCTCTCGCTCAGCGGCGGCGGCGAACGGCCCCAGGTCGAGGTGGTCTACAACGGCGAGGACCCGCTGAAGCGCCGGTTCGTCGAGTCGACGATCGAGTCCACGCTGAGCGAGGCCAACCTCGCGCTGAGCAAGGAGATCACGAAGGTCGGCGCCAGTTACCTCGACATCCTGCTCAAGGGCGGCTCGATCGACCTCTTCTTCCGCAAGATCGACGTGCTCGGCCTCCAGCGCTCGGCGCAGGTGCTCGACGGGCTGCGCGACCGGTTCCCCGAGGGGACCGAGCAGCGGCGCGAGCTCGATGCCGTGCAGCGGTTCGCGCAGCTCGCCGTCGAGAACCTCGACCTCTCCGACGCGATCCTCGCCTCGATCGCCGAGCCGGTGACGGTGAAGCAGACCGTGCTGCGCGGCTCGCGCACGCCGCTGGACGCCTACGCGGTCGCCGTCGCGGTGGCGATCTCGCTCATGTTCGTCTGCGTCCTGCTCGCCGCCGGCATGCTCGCGCTCGAGCGCGAGGAGCACGCGTTCGGCCGGCTCGTGCGCGGCCTGGTGAGCCGCACGACCCTGCTGGCCGAGAAGGTCGCGCTCTCCGCCCTCTGCTCCTTCGCGCTCGGCGCGCTGCTCGTCGCCGGCCTCTCGCTCTTCGTCGACATCGCCTGGTCGCAGGCGCCGCTCTGGCTCCTCGCGCTCCTGCTCGGCGCCGCAGGCTTCGGTGCGTTGGGCGTCGCGATCGGCGCCGCCGCCCGCGAGGTCCGCGCCGCGTCGCTGCTCGCGTTCCTCCTCTCGCTCCCCATCGCCTTCCTCGCGCTCGTGCCGAGCGGCACCGTCGCGCCCGCGCTGTACGACGTCATCCAGGCGATCAGCGCGCTCTTCCCGTTCGACCCGACGCTCGACGCGCTCGACCGCACGCTCAACGACAGCGGCCAGTCCGTCGCCGGCCCGCTCCTGCATCTCGCCGCGCTCGTCGCGGGCTGGGGCGTCGTGGGACGGGTGGCGCTGCGCCGTTTCGGGTCGTAGACCAACCCCCGCGCTTGGGGCGCGGTCGCACCGGGAACTGGTGGGTCGTGACCACCCAGGCGGGGACGCGGTCCGGCCCCGCGCCGATGTCGAAGCTGGTCGTCCTGATGGGGACGGCCGTCGCGCTGATCGCGCTCGCCGGCCTGCTCGGATGGGCGCTCGACACCGACCGCCTGGCCCGTCCGCTGCCCGACACCGCGGGGGTCAGCCCGCTCACCGCCGCCGCGCTCCTGTGCGGCGCGGTCGCCCTCCTGATCGGCGGCTCCGTCTCGACGGGCTGGCGCCCGAACGCCGCGCACGCCCTCGCCATCGCGATGGCCCTGCTCGGCGTGGCGGGCGTGGTCGACGCGGCGCTCGACATGGGGATCGACCTCAACCGGCGCGTCTTCGGCAGCGAGTCGCGGATGGCGTTCACCACCGCCCTGGCCGTCGCCTTCGCGGGCGCCGGGATCGCGACCGTCAACCACGACCGGCGCGGCTCGTGGCGCACGCAGGCCGTGCTGGCGGCGGCGTTCGCGGTCGGCTTCGGCGGCGTCTCGGGCTACGCGTTCGGCGTCGAGCTGTTCTCCGGAGAGGAGCGGTCGACCGAGATGTCGCCGCTGTCGGCCTTCGCGGTCTGCCTGCTCGTCGTCGGCGCGTTCGCCGCGCGGCCCGGGCGCGGCATCACGCCGCTGCTGGTGGCCAACACGGTCGGCGGCCGGTTCGCGCGCCGCGCGGTGCCGGGCGCCTTCGCCGTCCCCGTGATCTTCGGCGGCCTCGCGGCGGCGGGCGCGGAGGCGGACTGGTTCTCCGACCGCGCCGCGGTCTGGCTCGCGACGCTCGGCGGCGTCTTCACGCTCGTCCCGATGACGCTGTGGATCGCGAACCGCCTGCACGCCGAGGACCGGCTGCGGCGCGACTTCGAGGAGCGGCTGATGCGCGTCGCGCAGACCGACCCGCTCACCGGCGTCCTCAACCGCCGCGCGTTCGAGCTGGAGCTGGCCCGCGCCGCCGCGCGCTCGGGCCGCCACGACCAGGAGCACTACACGGTCGTCGTGCTCGACCTCGACCACTTCAAGGAGCTCAACGACCGGTTCGGCCACCAGACCGGCGACGAGGCGCTGCGGCTGGTGGCGGGCGCGCTGGCGCGGCGGCTGCGTGGCGGGGACGTCCTCGCCCGCTCCGGCGGCGACGAGTTCGTCGCGCTGCTCGCGCACGCCGACCCCGACCGCGCGGACCGGATCGTCGAGGACCTCACCGCGGCCGTCGACGGCGTCGCCGCGACGCTGGCCGAGCGCGGGATGGAGAACCGGCTGTCGGCGAGCGCCGGGCACGCCGTCCTCGATCCCGACGCCGAGCTGCCGGGCGAGGACGCGCTCCACCGCGCCGACGAGCTGATGTACCGCGCCAAGCGCGCCGCCCGCGCGTAGGCACGATCAACCACGCCCACGGGGCTACGCTCTCACCGATGGCCTTTCCGCAGACCCGACTGCGCCGGCTGCGCCGGACGCGTCCCCTGCGGGACCTGGTCCGCGAGACGCGCGTCGAGCCCGGGGACCTGGTCCTGCCCCTGTTCATCGAGGAGGGGCTCGACGGCCCGGTGCCCATCGGCTCCATGCCCGGCGTCTCGCGCCACTCCGTCGCCTCCGCGGTCGACGAGGCCGGCGAGGCGGTCGCGCTCGGCCTCGGCGGCATCATCCTCTTCGGCATCCCGTCCGCGAAGGACGAGGAGGGCTCGGGCGCCTGGGACGACGACGGCGTCATCCAGGTCGCGACGCGCGCCATCAAGGCCGCGCACCCGGACCTGATCGTCATGACCGACGTCTGCCTCTGCGAGTACACGAGCCACGGCCACTGCGGCCTGCTCACCGCCGAGGGCGCCGTGGACAACGACTCGTCCGTCGAGCTGCTCGCCCGCACCGCGGTCTCCCACGCGCGCGCCGGCGCCGACGTCGTCGCGCCGAGCGACATGATGGACGGCCGCGTCGGGGCGATCCGCGCCGCCCTCGACGCGGACGGGCTGCACGACATCCCGATCGTCGCCTACTCGGCCAAGTACGCCTCCGCCTTCTACGAGCCGTTCCGCGACGCCGCCGACAGCGCGCCGTCGTTCGGCGACCGCCGCGGCTACCAGATGGATCCCGGCAACGCCGACGAGGCGCTGCGCGAGGTCGCGCTCGACATCGAGGAGGGCGCGGACGTCGTCATGGTCAAGCCGGGCCTGCCGTACCTCGACGTCGTCCGCCGGGTCAAGGACGAGACGCGCATGCCCGTGTGCGTCTACTCCGTCGGCGGGGAGTACCTGATGGTCAAGGCCGCCGCCGCGACGGGTCACCTGGACGAGCGGCGCAGCGTGCTGGAGATCCTCACGGGCTTCCGGCGCGCCGGCGCGGACATCATCATCACCTACCACGCGAAGGACGCTGCCCGATGGCTTCACCAGTAGCGAAGGTCCGGAGCCGCACCCACGGGGCCGCGCGGCCTTTGGAGGACCTGGAGCGCAAGCTCCTCAACCTCATGCAGGGCAAGTTCCCGCTCGCGCGCCGGCCGTACGCCGCGGTCGCGGAGGCGGCGGGGATCCCCGAGGAGCAGTGCCTGGCGATGGTGCAGGCGCTCCTGGACGACCGGATCATCCGCCAGGTCACGCCGATCTTCGACACGCGCGCCTTCGGCTACGGCTCGATGCTCGTCGCGGCGAAGGTCGACCCCGAGCACCCGTGGCGTGCCGCGAAGGCGATCAACGCGCACCCGGGCGTGAGCCACAACTACCTGCGCAACCACGACTTCAACATGTGGTTCACGATCGCGGTGGAGGAGGACTCCAAGCTCGGCCTCGACGGGACGCTCGAGGTGCTGGCGAAGGAGGCCGGCGCCGAGTCGGTCCGCCAGCTCCCGACGCTCCAGCTCTTCAAGATCCGGATGGACCTCGACATGGAGGGCGACGCCAAGTCGCTCGCCTCCAGGGTCGAGGCGGTCAAGCCCGCGCCGGTCGAGAAGGTGCCGTTCGACGAGCTCGACCAGGCCGTCGTGCGCGCGACGCAGGGCCACCTCCCGGTGGTCTCCGAGCCGTACGCCGCTGCTGCCGCGGAGCTCGGCATGACCCAGGAGGCGCTGCTCGCGCACCTGGAGGGGATGATCGAGCGCGGTCTGCTGCGCCGCGTCGCCGCGATCCTCTTCCACCGCCGCGCGGGCTTCTCCGCCAACGGCATGGGCGTCTGGGCGGTCCCGGAGGACCGGATCGACGAGATCGGCCCGCAGATGGCGGCCTACCGCGGCATCAGCCACTGCTACCAGCGGCCGACGTACGAGGACTGGCCGTACTCGGTCTTCACGATGGCCCACGGGCGCTCCAAGGAGGAGTGCGACTCGATCCTCGACGCCATCGGCGACGAGTTCGGGATCACGGACCGCGCCACGCTCTACTCCTCCACCGAGTTCAAGAAGATCCGCCTCCTGTACTTCACCGAGGACTTCAAGAACTGGGAGAGGGAGCACGGCGGGGTCTGATGGCGGTCTCGATCAGGGACACGAAGTCGGCCGCGCTCTACGAGCGCGCGGTGCGCTACCTCCCCGGCGGCGTCAACTCGCCCGTGCGGGCGATGCGCTCGATCGGCCGCGACCCGATCTTCATCGAGCGCGCCGAGGGCGCCGAGATCCAGGACGTCGACGGCAACCGGTACGTCGACTGGGTCATGTCGTGGGGGCCGCTGATCCACGGCCACGCGCACCCGGAGATCCTCGCCGCGGTCGGCGAGGCGGCGGCCAACGGCACGACGTTCGGCGCGCCCACCGCGGCGGAGGTCGACCTGGCCGAGGAGGTCTCCCGGCGCATGCCGTCGGTGCAGATGCTCCGCATGACGTCGTCGGGCACCGAGGCGTCGATGAGCGCGATCCGGCTGGCCCGCGCGGCCACCGGGCGCGAGAAGCTGCTCAAGTTCGCCGGCGCCTACCACGGCCACCTCGACGGCCTGCTCGCCGAGGCGGGCAGCGGCCTGGCCACGCAGGGGATCCCGGCCTCGCCGGGCGTCCCGGCGGCCGCGACCGCGAACACCATCATCGTCCCGTGGAACGACCCGGCGGCGATCGTCGCCGCGCTGGCCGAGCACGAGTTCGCCGCGATCCTCGCCGAGCCGTACCCGGCGAACATGGGCCTCGTCCCGCCCGACGACGGCTTCCTGGAGATCCTCCGCGAGGCGGCGACCGACAACGGCGCGCTGCTCGTCTTCGACGAGGTCATCAGCGGCTTCCGCGTCAACGTCGGCGGCGCCCAGGAACGCACCGGCGTCTCGCCCGACCTGACCGTGATGGGCAAGGTCATCGGCGGCGGGCTCCCGGCGGCCGCCTACGGCGGCAAGCGCTCGCTGATGGAGCGGATCGCGCCCGCCGGCGACGTCTACCAGGCCGGCACGCTCTCGGGGAACCCGCTGGCGGTCGCCGCGGGGCTCACGTCGCTCTCGATGCTCGACGAGCAGGCGTACATGCGCCTGGCCGCCACCACCGAGGCGCTGGCCGACGGCCTGCGCGACGCGGCCGACGCCGCGCGCGTGCCCGTCCAGATCCCGACGCAGCCCGGCCTGCTGACCGTGTTCTTCGCCGAGGAGGCCCCGCGCAGCTACGCAGACGCGCAGCGGACCGACCACGCGGCCTACGCCGCCTGGTGCCGCGCGCTGCTCGCACGCGGCGTCTACGCGCCTCCGTCGCCGTACGAGGCGTGGTTCCCGTCGCTCGCCCACGGCCCCGAGCACCTCGAGCGCACGCTCGACGCCGCCGCGGCCGCGTTCGCGGAGATCTCCGGGTGAGCGGCCCCTCGCCGCTGCGCGAGCTCGCGGACGCCCTCCGCGAGGAGGGAGGGTTGCTGGCCAACGCCCTGCGCGAGGAGCCCGCCGGCGCCACGTTGCCGGAGGGCGAGCGGACCGAGGTGCGGTTCCTCCTGGAGGCGATCCGGGAGGGCGAGCTGCTCCACTACGGCCGCTCCCGCGTGCTGGCCGATCCGGAGCCCGATGTGGCGCTCCTTGCAGGGGATCGTCTGTACGCGCTCGGCCTCCAGCGCCTGGCCGAGCTGGGCGACCTCGAGGCGGTCCGCGCGCTGGCCGACGTGATCTCCGCGACGGCACAAGCACATGCGGAGGACGACATCGCGCGTGCAGATCGCGCCTGGTCGAAAGGCCTGGAAATCGTCCATCGCGCCGGGACTTTCACACCTGGCGCCGATCGCCCCGTGCAGGGCGCAGCGCGAGCGTAACCTCCGGATGAGTACATTTCCCGGGCCCTAACGGAGCCCCTCCCCTTGCCTGACCGACACTCACAGACCAAGTCCAAGTACACCGTCGACCGGCAGATCCCCGGCGCCTTCGAAGGCGAGACGGTCACCCGTCGGCGGTTCATGGTCGGCACCACCCACGTCGCGGGCGCCGTGGCCATGTCCGCCATCGCGCTGCCGGCGCTCGGGTTCGCCCTCGGCCCGATCTTCGAGTCGAAGGAGGAGAACTGGCAGGCCGTCGGCTCGCCGGACTCCTTCCCGGACGACGAGTACATCCCGCAGGTGATCGTCGAGACCGAAGGCATCGGTGTCATCGGCGAGACCACGGTCTACATGCGTCGTCGCAACCCCGAGATCGACAAAGAGCCAGAGGACGAGTACAACCAGGTGCTCGCGATCTCGACCCGGTGCATGCACCTGGGCTGCCCGGTCCGCTACATCGCGGCCTCCGAGCGGTTCATCTGCCCGTGCCACGGCGGCGTCTACGACTTCCGCGGCGGCGTCGCCGGCGGCCCTCCGGTCCGCCCGCTCGACCGCTTCTACACCCGCATCCGCAACGGTCAGGTCGAGGTCGGCCCGCGCTTCTCGGTGAACTCCGAGATGCGCCGCTTCTCGCCCCGCCTGCCGGGTGAGCCGCTCGACGGCATCGGCCAGTACCTGTACCCCTCGCGTCCCGGCCAGCGCAAGCTCCCGAACACCTGAGCCATGGCACCGAAGATCAAGCTTCCGAAGCCGCCGCTCCCGCCCTCCTTCCAGCCGAAGCCGCCGCCCCCCGGGGCGACCCAGCAGGCTTCGCCGGTCGAGACGGCCAAGGAGGCGGGGATCAGCGCTGTCGACTGGATCGACGAGCGCACCTCGCTCTCCGGCGGCGCACGCTGGATGATGTTCCGGAAGGTCCCGAAGGGGACCAACTGGTTCTACACGCTGGGCTCCGCCGCGATGTTCGCCTTCCTCAACCAGGCGATCACCGGCGTGTTCCTCGCGATGTACTACCGCCCGTCGGCCAACGAGGCCTACGAGTCGGCGCGCCACATCACGAACGACGTCTTCCTGGGCGAGTTCGTCCGCGGCATGCACAAGTGGGGGTCGACCGTCATGGTCATCCTCGTCTTCCTGCACATGGCCAGGACGTTCTTCTTCGGCGCGTACAAGTACCCGCGCGAGCTGAACTGGGTCATCGGCGTGATCCTGCTCGTCCTCACGATCGTGATGTCGCTGACCGGCTACCTGCTGCCGTTCGACCAGCGGTCCTACTGGGCGACGATCGTGGCCATGAACATCAACGGCACGGGTCCGCTCGTCGGCCCGTACCTCTCCGACTTCCTCATGGGCGGCTCGGAGTTCAACGCGACCACGCTGTCGCGGTTCTACTCGATCCACATGCTGCTCGTGCCAGGCCTCATCGGGGCCCTGATCGGAGCGCACCTGTACCTGGTGGCCAAGCTCGGCACCACGGCGCCGCCGTGGATGAAGGCCGAGGGTCCCCGCGAGCTGTCGGAGCGTGAGGCGTGAACCGCCAGGAGAAGGAGCAGTACCTCCGCGAGTACTCGATCCTGAAGCAGCAGGGGAAGCCGTTCTTCCCCTACGCGGTCGCCAAGGACTCGGTCATGGCGGTCATCGTCGTGGGGATCATCGTCCTCATGTCGATCGTCCTCGGCGCCGAGCTCGGCCCGAAGGCCGATCCGACGACGACGACGTACGTGCCGCGCCCGGAGTGGTACTTCTTCTTCCTCTTCGAGCTGCTGCGCGTCGTCAAGCCGCAGGAGCTGGTCCCGCTGGCGACCATCGGCATCCCGACGGTCTGCCTCATCCTCCTTCTGCTGCTGCCGTTCTACGACCGTGGTCCGGAGCGGCGCCCCGAGCGTCGTCCGATCGCGACGACGGCCGGCATCATCACGATCCTCGCGGTCGGCTACCTCACCTTCCTGGGTGCGAACGCCGGCTCGCCGACGGCCATCGAGATGGAGGCGCCGCCGAGCGTCGTGGCGCAGGGTGAGGAGGCGGTGACGACCTTCGAGGAAGGCCGCCAGATCACCGCCCAGTCCGGCTGCCTCGGCTGCCACAAGATCGAAGAGAACGGCAACGACGGCCCTGGGCCGCCGCTGACGGAGATCGGTCAGCGCCTGCCCCGGCAGGCGATCGCGCGGACGCTCGTCAACCCGACCGCTCCGATGCCCTCGTTCAAGGAGCTCCCGAAGGATCAGTTCGACAAGATGGTCGCGTTCCTGTCGATGCTCAAGGGCGAGTCCGTCAACGAGTGAGCTCCGCGACCTCAGGCCCGCCTCCCGGCGGGCCTGACTCCGGTCGGCTGGAGGACCCCCAGGTCCGCCAGATGTTCGACCGCATCGCCGGCGTGTACGACCTCATGAACGGGGTCATGACCGCCGGCCTGCACCACCGGTGGCGTGCGCGAGCGGCAGATCTCGCGCACGTCGGCCCCGGCTCCCGCGTCCTCGACGTCGCGACCGGCACCGGTGACCTGGCGGTCGAGCTGGCCGGGCGCGTGGCGCCCGGCGGCGAGGTCGTCGGCATGGACTTCTCCGAGGGCATGCTCGAGCTCGCCCGTAAGAAGGCTCCGGCGCTGCGGTTCGAGCAGGGCGACGCGCAGGCGCTCGCCTATCCCGACGACGCCTTCGACGCCGCCACCGTGGGCTTCGGGGCGCGCAACTTCGGCGACCTGCAGCTCGGGATCTCCGAGATGGCGCGGGTGGTCAAGCCGGGCGGCCGCGTGGTGATCCTGGAGATCACGACGCCGACCAAGCCGCCGCTCTCGACGTTCTTCTCGCTCTGGTTCGACCGGATCGTGCCGGGCATCGGCAAGATCGCGGGCGACCCCGACGCCTACACGTACCTGCCCGCCTCGGTGAAGCGCTTCCCCGACGGCCCGGGCCTCGCGGCGATCATGGCCGGCGTCGGCCTGGTGGACGTCGGCTGGGTGATCACCGCCGGCGGCATCATCGCGCTGCACCACGGGACCGTCAGGTGAACGCGCCGGCCGTCGACCCGGCGGTCGCGCGGATCGTCGAGGCCGGCGGCCCGCAGATCCCGGGGCTCCTGGCCGCGGTGGAGGAGCGCTTGGCGGCCGTCGCGCGCTCGCACGGGGCGGTGCTCGCCGAGCACGCGAGCGCCACGATCGCGGCAGGCGGCAAGCGGCTGCGGCCGCTGCTCGTGCTGCTGGCGGCCGGGCCGGACGCGGTGGACGCCGACGCGGTCCGCGCCGCGGCGGCGGTGGAGCTCGTCCACAGCGCGACGCTCGTGCACGACGACGTGCTCGACACGGCCTCGCTGCGGCGCGGCCGGCCCACGGTGTGGGCGACGGCGGGGCGCGGGATGGCCACGGCCACCGGCGACCTGCTCTTCTCGCGCGCGTTCGCGGAGCTGGCGGCCAACGACAGCGTCGAGCAGGTCCGCGTGCTCTCGTGGGCGTCGTCGGCGCTGGCGCACGGCGAGCTCGTCCAGCGCGAGGACGCGTGGCGGACCGACGTGACGCTCGACCGCTACCTCTTCCGCTGCGAGCTGAAGACCGCGCGGCTCTTCGAGGCGGCGTGCCGGCTCGGCGCGCTGGTCAAGGGCGCGGGGGCGGACCCGGACGCGCTGGAGGCGCTCGGGCGGTTCGGCCACCACGTCGGGCTCGCGTTCCAGCTCCTCGACGACATCCTCGACGTGTCCGGGCCGGCCGAGAAGACCGGCAAGCACCGGGGCACCGACCTGCTCGACGGCACGGTCACGCTCCCGTTCATCCTCGCGCGCGAGCGCGATCCGGAGCTCGCGTCCGTGGACGGGCGGTCGATCGACACGCCCGAGCGGGCCGAGGCGATCTGCGACGCGATCGCGGCGACGGGCGCGCTGGAGGCGGCGCGGGAGCGGGCGCTCGGCATCGTGGCCGAGGCGAAGGCAGGGCTGCCGGACCTGCCGCAGCGACCGGCGCTCGAGCTGGTCGCGGACGGCGTGGTCGAGCGTTATTCCTAGTTTCGCAGCGCCGGCACTCGCAAGCTCGGCCTTCGCGCGACGTTAGAAGTCCTCGGGGAGGACGTGGTTGCCGTCGAGCGCGGTGACGAAGCGCTCGATCTCGTCCTCCATGTTGGCCGTCATGAGCCGCTTGAGGTCGCGGACCAGGCACTCCGTGCCGCGGTCCAGCTCCTCGTCGAAGCGCTCGACCGAGTCCTGCGTGAAGACACCGGTGCCGTTCCACTCGCAGTTCGGGCAGCGGAGGACGACCTCCCAGTGCGACGGGCCGGCCTCGTCCCACTCGACGGGGTAGACGAGCTCGGAGGCGCAGGAGCCGCAGACGTGGAGGTCGTCGTGGACCTCGGGCGCCGGAGCGGCTGCCGGGACGACGTCGGCCGCCGGGACGAGCTGGTCGTCGAAGTAGACGACCTCGATGGTCTTGCCCGAAGGAAGGACGACGCGGCGGACGTGGTGGTGATGGTGCTCGGCGTGCTGGCTCATGGATTGCCTCTCGGTGATCCATTCATCGGCTCGTGACGCACAGGACTTGACCCCTTCGCCGCTACGCTTGGCGCACACCCTCCCGAGGAGCTTCCATGGGCCCGATCGGCATCCCAGAACTCGTCATCGTCCTCATCATCCTGCTTGTCATCTTCGGTCCGAAGCGCCTTCCTGGGCTGGGTCGGTCGCTGGGCAGCGGCATGCGCGAGTTCAAGGACTCCATCAGCGGCGACAAGCGCGATGACGACGAGGCTGAGCGCCCGTCGCTCGGCGCCGCCCCGACCGCTTCGACGACCTCCGCCGCGGAGGCCGAGCGCCGCGACGAGCAGGTCGCCGAGCGCCAGTAGTCCCGGAGCCTCCGCTCCCCGCCGATGGCCACCGCGCTGCGCAAGCCGCTGTCCCACGAGGACCGGCTCAGCCTCACCGAGCATCTTGACGAGCTGCGTAGCCGGCTCATCATCTGCGTGCTCACGCTGGTGGCCTGCTTCGGCTTCACGTTCTGGCAGAACGAGGCGATCCTCAAGATCGTCAACGAGCCGCTGAAGGAGACGCAGAACCTCGACGGCTCCAACGCCGACTCGAAGGACCCGCTCGAGCAGGCCGCGAGGTACCAGATCCTCTCCGGCCGGGCGTTCGCCGGCGAGGCCGCCGCGCACCGGCGCGCCGCGGTGGCGTACAAGGCGCTCGCGAACCGCACGGACAACGACGCGGAGAAGCGCGAGTTCACCCTGCTCGCCCAGCAGGAGCTCGCCGCCGCGAAGACCTCCCAGGCGGCGGCGGACGCGACGCCGAAGAACCAGGAGCGATTGCCCGTGACGCTCGGCGTGGCCGAGCCGTTCACCACCACGGTGTCGGTCGCGTTCTACGCCGCGCTGCTCATCGCGCTGCCGATCCTGCTGTGGCAGGCGTACGCCTTCGTCCTGCCCGCGTTCGCGCCGGGGGAGCGGAAGATCGCGCTCCCGCTCATGTCGATGGTCCCGTTCCTCTTCGCCGCGGGCGTCGCGTTCGGGTACTTCGTCGTCTTACCGCGGGCCGTCGGGTTCCTGCAGAACTTCAACGACGACGACTTCGACATCCTGCTCCAGGCGCGGGACTACTACAAGTTCGCCGTCGTCTTCATCGCGGGCATCGGCCTCCTGTTCCAGATCCCGATCGTCGTCATCGCGATCACGCGCCTGGGGATCCTCACGCCGCGCCAGCTCCAGAAGAACTGGGGCTACGTGCTGCTCGCGCTCGCGATTCTCGCCGCGGTCGTCACCCCGACGCCGGACCCGATCACGATGCTGCTCGCGATGGTGCCCCTCTTCCTGCTCTTCGAGATCAGTATTCTGCTGAGCGCGTGGCTCAATCGGGTGAGTCCGCCTGGTTCCTGGTGGGGCGAGGGGGATGACGCCGATGAGGACGAGGACAGCTACGCCATCGCCTTCGACGACGACGAGGACTGAACCTCAACATGCTGTTCGATCTACGCGGCCGGGGTCGCCGCAGAACCGTGCAGGTCATCTACCTGTCGCTTGCCATCCTCATGGGCGGCGGTCTGGTGCTGTTCGGCATCGGCGGTGACGTGAACGGTGGCCTGTTCGATGCGTTCTCCAACAGCGACGGGGACGCGAACGAGCAGTTCGAGGAGCGGCGCGACGACGCCGCGAAGAAGACGGAGCAGAACCCGAACAACCCGGCGTTCTGGGCCGACCTCGCGACCGCCGAGTACCAGCTCGCGACCTCGTCGAAGGGCTACAACCAGACCGAGAACACGTTCTCGGGCGCCGCGCGCGGGCACCTCGTCGCGGCACGCGACGCCTGGAACCGCCACGTGAAGCTCGCGGGCGACAAGGTCAACGGCGACGCCGCCGCGACCATGCGCGCCGCGCTGTCGTCGCTGGACGACAACACCGGCGCCGTCCGCGCGCAGGAGGCGTACCTCGAGTCGCTGGGCGACGACGTGGGCCCGGGCGACTTCGGCACGCTCGCGCAGCTCGCCTACCTCGCCGGCCAGGACCGCAAGGGCGACCTCGCGGCCGACCGCGCCGTCGAGCTGACGCCGAAGGACGAGCGCAAGGACTTCAAGGAGCAGCTGGACCAGGTCAAGGCGCAGATCGCGCTCCAGCAGCAGCAGCAGGGCGCCTCGACCACGCCGGCCCCGACCACGACGTCCGGCGGCGCCCTCCCCACGGGCTGACCCACCCGCCGCGAACTACGCGACACACGTCACAGACGTGAAGCCCCGGCGAGAGGGCGCTAAAATGGATCGCCACCCGCCCTTGTAGCTCAACTGGCAGAGCAGCGGACTCTTAATCCGAAGGTTGAAGGTTCGATTCCTTCCGGGGGCACTACCGAAAGGCCCGGCACTAGCCGGGCCTTTCTCGTTCTCCGGTCGGTGCGGCCGTAGACGCCCGTGCCGCGCTCGGCGAACAGCGCCCGCGCGTCATTGCGGAGAGCGTGCAGAGCTAGCGGGCCACCCAGCCCAGAAGCGTTCACTCGCATCCCGCGGGCGATGTACCGATAACCCGGTGCCGGCGCTTCGCTGTAGCCAGATAGCGCGAAGCAGGCTACGCTGTAGCACGTAGCAGCTGCCCCGGTCAGAACGCTCAATGGCGCCTCAGAGACAGATAAACATCCGCCTGCCTGAGGATGAGGCCGACCTCCTCGAAATCGGGGCGTTCCTCGACAGGGAGCCACTCGCTGACTACATCCGAGCGATCCTTCGCGAGCGGATAGCGATGCTTCAACAGGAGCCTCGCGTCAGCGAGATCCGCCGCATTCGCGCCGAACACGAAGCCGTCAAGAGCGGTGACGTGTCCGAGCTCGAAGCGAAGCGGCGTAGCAAGAACGGAGGCGAGTCGTGAGCCGGTTCTGGCACCTGCGCGTGTCGCCGCGTATCGGAGTCACAGGCTGAGATGGCGGGACAGCGCCCCCGGGTCGACCGACTCGCCATTCTTGGGCTCGGCGTTGGCGTGCTCGGGCTCGCCGCATCGGTTTCGCCAGTCGCCGTACCTGACGCCCTGGCCACCACGTTGTACGCGTTCGGGGGAGCTTGCATTGTGATCGCCGCTCTCATGAGCGTCCGGTGGCACGCGCTGCGGCTTCCCGCGGCGCCGCCGTGGAGCCGCAAATCCCGACGCGCAGTCAAGCGGGCTCTCGCACGAGACTGCCTGCGGCTCCACAGAACCCTCGATGAGCTACTTGGGCCGAACGTCGATCGAACGAAGCGACGTGAACGGACACGTGAGACGCACCTTGTCCACGAGTACCAGCAGGAGTTGCGGTCGATCGTCGTCACGACGCTTCGCGAGGTGGAGCAGGTCACGACCGTGTCCTCAGCGACATGGGCTGCGACCGCTGGTCAGAGCGCTCGCCAGCTGCGGTTCTTGAGTTCGTCGCTGAGTGCGCTCGAGCGCGACCTGCGCGGACGCACGCCTGACCGCGACGCCGCGTGATTCACCTTCGGTAGGTGCTCGATCGATCAATGCAGCCCTGAAATCCGTGCCGAAGCGGCGGTGGCCGCCTCGCGGGTCTGGCACCATCAGAGCCATGGCGCGTCGAGTGCTGCTGGTGCCGGATCGAGGGCTGCAGGCCCGGATGGTGGCGACGGCTGTCGTGACGCCGGCGGCTGTGGTCGCGGCGGTGGTGGCGATCGCGGTGATGCTGCCGCCGAAGGTGGTCGGCGGGGTGGCGCTGGCAGCGGTGTTCGGCCTGTTCGCGGCGCGGAAGGCGCGGAGGCGGGACGATCATGCGCGGGTGCTGGGGCCGGAGGAGGCGCCGGAGCTGCACGGGCTGGTCGAGCGGCTGTGCGTGCGCGCGGACATCGCGAAGCCGGACATCGTGCTCGAGGACGACCCGCAGCCGAACAGCTGGATCATCGACCTTCCTGCGCGCCGGGCGCGGCTGCACCTGACGCAGGGTCTCGTCGACGCGCTGGAGCCGGGTGAGCTGGAGGCGGTGATCGCGCACGAGCTCTGCCACGTCGCGCACGGGGACGCAACCGTGATGACCGTCGTCGGGCTGCCCGGCGCGGCGCTGAAGGAAGGCGCGGCGCGGGTGCCGAGCGTGTGGTTCCTGCTGGCCGGCGCGCTCGTGGCGTGGTTCGTCGGGACGCTCGCGTCGCTCGGCACGAGCTCCCTGGCCCGGTCGCGCGAGCTGGCGGCGGACGCCGGCGCGGCGGAGCTGACCGGCCGCCCCTCGGCGCTCGCGTCCGCGCTGATGAAGCTCTCCCACACCGCGCCGCGGCTGCCGCAGGAGGACCTCCGGATCGCGGCGGCGCGCAACGCGTTCAACCTGCTGCCCGTGCGGGTCCGCCACGCCGACCGCACCTGGCGCGACGACGTCGCCGACGCGCCGTTCGTGCGCCGCCTGACCGCGACGCACCCGCCGGTGGAGCGCCGCATCGCGGCCCTCCGCGCGGCCGAGGAGCGCCTGCACCACCGCTGACCGCGGGCTCGGGGCGCCGCGCAAGCGGTCCCGGAACGACGCACAGCCGCCCGGAGGCGGCTGCGCGAGCACCGTCTTCTGCTGGAGGCGACCCGCGGCCGCTAGGCCAGCGTGAACCGCCCGACGAGCTCCTCGAGCTCGGACGCGGTGCCGGCGAGCTGCTGCGCTGACGACGCGATCTCCTGGGCGGAGGCGCTCGTCTCCTCGGTGGAGGCGGACACCTGCTCGGACGAGGCCGACGACTCCTCGGCCACCGCGGCGACCTCGGTCATGTCGTCCTGCACCTGCTGGGCGGAGACCGCGATCTGCTGCACGGCGGCGGCGATCGCGTCGACCCGGCCGGTCATCCCGTCGACGGAGACGCCGATCCGCGAGAACGCGTCCCGCGCCTGCTCGACCGTGGCCGAGCCCTCCTCGGTCCGCGCGTTCGTCTCCTCGACGACCGCGACGGCCTGGGTGGTCTCGCCCTGGATCTCCTCGACCAGCGTGGCGATCGTGGCGGCCGCGGACTGCGACTCCTCGGCCAGCTTGCGGACCTCCTCGGCGACGACCGCGAAGCCGCGCCCCTGCTCGCCGGCGCGCGCCGCCTCGATGGCCGCGTTCAGCGCCAGCAGGTTGGTCTGAGACGCGATGCCGGTGATCGTCTCGACGATCCCGCCGATCTGCTCGGACTTCGTCGAGAGCTGCTGCATCGTGGCCGTCACGCCGCCCGACGACTCGCGGACCTGGCGCATGGCCTCCGTAGCCTGGGCGACGGCCTGCTCGCCCTCGGCGGCCACGAGCCGCGTCTCGGCGGCGGCGTCGGCCGTCTCCCGCGCGGACCGGGCGGACGCCTCGGTCGCGGCCGAGACCTCCTCGGACGCCCGCTTGGCCTGCTCGACCGACCGCACCTGGCGCTCGGCGCCCTGCGCGACGTCCGACACGGCGGAGGCGATCTCGCCGACGGCGCGGCCGGCCTCCTCGGAGGTCGACGCCATCTCCTGCGACGCGGACGAGAGGGTCGAGGCGCTCGACTGGACCGAGCCGACGAGCTCACGGAGCTTGCCGACCATCGTGTGGAGCGCGTTGCCGAGCGCGTCGCGGTCGGACTGCGGCGTGACCTGGGCGGTGAGGTCGCCCTGGGCGACGCGCTCCGCGTTGCCGGCCATCTCGCCGAGGTAGACGGTCATGGTGCGGAACTCGTCCGCCAGCTGACCGACCTCGTCGCGCGACTGGACGGTGATCTCCTGCTCGAGGTCGCCGGCGGAGATGCCGCGCGCGGCGCGCAGGACCTGGCCGATGCCGCCGGTGATCGAGCGGGCGACGAGGAAGCCGATCGCGCCGGCGAGGAGCACGGCGAAGACGATGAAGCCGATGATGAGGCTGCGCGCGCCGTCGTACGTGGACACGGAGTCGGCGTAGGCCTCGTCGCCGAGCTTGTCGTTGTAGTCCGCCCACGCCTCGAGCGTGTCCTCGACGTCGCTCAGGGCAGTGCCGTCGATGGCCAGGACCGCGCCGCGGATGTCGCCCGCCTTGACGAGCTCGGTGGACCGCTGCGAGTCGGCGAGGTAGGCCTTCCACGCGGCCTGCGCGGCGGCGCGAAGCTGGCGGTCGCGGTCGTTGACGATCAGCTTCTCGTAGTCGGCGAAGAGCTTGTCGATCTTGGCCACCGTCTGCGGCATCTCCTCGAAGAGCTCGGCCTTCTTCTTCGGGTTGGTGATCGGGTGCCGGAACTGGTCCTTGCGGTAGTCCTGGGCGAGCATGGCGATGTCGTCGACGACGCCGATGCTCGGGACGACCTCCTGGTTGATCGACCGAGCGCCGTCGGAGATCGAGCCCATCTTCGCGAGCGCGAGCAGCCCGAGGACGAGCAGCACGAGCAGGACGGCCGCGAAGCCGGCGTACCGCTTCTTGGCGATGGACAGATTGCGGAAGACGGGCACGGTGACCTCTGGGCTGCGGTGGGCGGTGTGCGAGTAGTCGGTCATCGCGTCCCGTTTATGACCCGCGCGCGCCAGGTTGGCGGGCAAACGCTGCACTGAGCCTCGCTGGACGAATGGACGAGGTTCCGGAGCGCCCAGATGCCGCTTAGGGTCCGCCGCCGGAGCGCGCCCGCGCGCCCCGGCCCACCCCCAGGAGAAGAGGTACCTGTCCCCATGCGCCTGTCCGCGCTGGCCGCTGCCCTGGCGGCCTCCCTCGCCCTGCCCGCTGTCGCCGACGCGGCGGTCACGCAGGTCTTCACGAGCACGAGCTCGCCCATCGCCTGCTCCGCCGCGAGCAACGGCACCCGCGTCTGCACCGGCAACCTGACGACCGTCCCCAGCTTCGACGGCACGCCGATCGACGTCGCGGTCGTGCTGCCGCCCGAGCCGGCGAGCGGGACCGACGGCCAGTTCCCCGTCGTCGGCGTCTACCCGGGCTGGAGCGGCGGCAAGGCCGCGCTCACCGGCACCGACGGCACGTCCACCCGCTGGACGAGCCGCGGCTACGCCGTCTTCTCCGTCAGCCCGCGCGGGTGGCAGGGCTCCTGCGGCGCCGGCGTCCCGGCGCCCAAGCCCGCGGCGTGCGCCAAGGGCTACATCCACCTGATGCACAACGCGTACGAGGTACGCGACGTGCAGCACCTCCTCGGCGTGCTCGCCGACGAGGGCACGATCGACGGCCAGAAGACGGCCGCCACCGGCGGCTCGTACGGCGGCGGCATGTCGATGGCGCTCGGCGCGCTCAACGACCGGATGCAGGAGACCGACGGCGATCTCGTCCCGTGGACGAGCCCGGGCGGCAAGCCGATGCGCACCGCCGCGGCGACCCCCGACATCCCGTGGACCGACCTCGCGTACTCGCTCGCGCCGAACGGCTCGACGCTCGACTACGTCGCCAGCTCGCCCTACCGCGGCGTGAACGGCGACCGGCGCGTCGGCGTGCAGAAGCAGGCGCTCAACGCCGGCCTCTACGCCGCCGGCCCGCTCGGGTTCTACGCCCCGAAGGGCCTCGACCCCGAGGGCGACATGGTCGGCTGGAACGACGTCGTCTCCACCGGCGGCCCGTACGACGCCGACCCCGCGGCCCAGGCGACGATCGACGAACTGACCGAGAACCACTCCAGCTACTACCTCGACGCGTCGACGCCGCCCGCGCCGATGCTGCTGTCGAGCGGGTGGAACGACGACCTGTTCCCGGTCAGCGAGACCGTCCGCTACTACAACAAGATCCGCGCGCTGCACCCGACGGTGCCGATCAAGATGTTCCACAGCGACCACGGGCACCAGCGCGGCCTGAACGACGGCGGGCAGGCGGCGCAGCTGGCCGCGGCCCAGACGGCGTGGGTCGACTTCTACGTCCGCGGCGCGGGCAGCCAGCCGGCGGACGCGCTCGGCGGCGTCGACATCGTCACGAGCGCGTGCCCGGCCTCGGCGGCGGTCACCACCAGCGCGCCCAGCTGGGGTGCGCTCGCCAAGGGCGAGATCCGCGAGGCCAGCTCGACCCCGCAGTCGATCGTCGCGCCCGGCACCGCGCCGAACGCGCCGATGATCGGCGGCTCGGTCTGCTCGACCGCGCCTGCGGCGACGAACGCGTCGGCGGCGACGTACACGCTGGACCCGGCGCCGGCCGGCGGCTTCACCATCGCCGGCTCGGCGACCGTGATCGCCACCACGACGGTGACCGGCGCGAACGACGCGATCATCGGCCGGCTCCTCGACGTCGACCCGGCGGCGGGGACCCAGCGGCTGATCGGCCGCGCGATCCTGCGCCCGACCGGCGTGGGCGCCGGCCCGACGCGGCAGGTCTTCCAGCTCTTCCCGCAGGCCTACCGGATCGCCGGCGGCCACGTGGTCAAGCTGGAGCTCCTGGCGCAGGACTCGCCGTACGCCCGGACGGCGTCGGCCGCGGCGCCGCAGCAGACGATCGCGGTGAGCGACCTGCAGCTGCGGGTCCCCGTGCTGGAGATGCCGGGGACGGCCGGCGGGCTCGTCCAGCAGCCGGCGGCGAAGGTGCTCCCGGCGGGCTACACGCTGGCGCCGGGTGAGCGGACCACGCCGCTGACCGCGACGACGCCCGCGTTCGGGTCGGTCGAGGAGGGCCGGATCGGCGCGTCGCGCGCGGTCACGGTGACGAACGGCAGCGGCTCGGCGGTGACGCCGGAGGTGTCGGTCGGCGGCGCGGACCCGGATGCGTTCCTCGTCACGCGCGACGGCTGCCGCGGGACGCTCGCGGCGGGCGCGTCGTGCACGGTCACGATCCGGTTCGCGCCGGAGAAGCAGGGCGCGAGCCTGGGCGAGCTGGCGGTCGCGACCGGCTCCGGCGACGCGGCGCTGACCGTGACGCTGGCCGGGACCGGCACCGTGCCGGTGGGTGGGCCGAAGGGCGACACCGGGGACCAGGGCGAGAAGGGCGACACCGGCGCGAAGGGCGACACGGGCGCGCAGGGCGACACCGGTCCGAAGGGCGACACCGGCGCGGCGGGCGCGAAGG
>Ga0196960_10000018_pt1 | contig 59782 bp, 52 predicted proteins | sample S3v_5metaG_FD_183187 | JGI IMG/M metagenome (GOLD analysis project Ga0196960, IMG submission 183187) | Soil microbial communities from Anza Borrego desert, Southern California, United States - S3+v_5 | ecosystem: Environmental > Terrestrial > Soil > Desert | place: USA: California | collected...
CGAGCTCCGACAGCAGACCGTCGACGTCGTCACGGTCCAGGGTCAGGTCATCGGCGAAGTGCCGGTCGCCGGTGGCGTCGGGCACGTACTTCACACAGACAACGATCCTCAAGCTCACGCCGATCTCCTTACTACCGTCACTGTCTGGTCCATCTCGAGCGAAAAGTGTCTGACCAGCGCATCGCGCTGGAGTCTTGTGCCCCTGTGTGACACTCCGGCCGACGTCACGCCTCTCGCGTGCCGTAGCCCGCCGGCCCGCGGCGCAAGGACGCCGCGGAGCTGCCCGGGTGACGCCCCCTGACGACGGACAGTCGCGGGGCGCGTCGTGCCGAGCGGGGCCTGGAAGACATGGAGGAACACAACGCGGTACGGGCACCGGTCAGGTGCCACCGCGGGTACGGGCCGGTAACGCCGGCCCGGCACGTTCTCCGGCGACAGTCTCCTGGCCAAGCAGGTTCGCGGCCGCACCGTCTTTTGGAGCAGAGCGGCAGCTGACTGGCACAATCTGGGCGAGCCTTCCGAGGGCCCGCCACCGGTGGGCGAAGACCGGTCATCAGCCCGGGTGCACGTCGCCGGGTTTCTTCACCGCACCGTGCGTACAAGCCCGGCGCTCCGGGGAAAGCCCCGACGTCTCCGAGCCGTCGCGTGCTACGCGTAGTAGTCGATGGAAGGATCGACCTTGATCTCGAGGAGCAAGGGAAGGTTCTCCGGAGCCCACGTGGACTCGTCGAGCTTGTCGATCTCCTCCAGGGACCGCACCGTCACGGCGTTTCCGCCCAACGCGACCCCCAGGTCCGAGAATTCGGGCCATTGCACCAGGGAGTGGCGTGGATCAGCGTTGAACCCCTGCAGCTTCGAGTACTCGGCACCGTAGGAGCCATCGTTGATGACAACGAGAACCAGCGGCAGTCCGTACCTCACCGAGGTGTTGAACTCCGTCAGACTCATCATCCCTCCGCCGTCTCCCACGAAGGCGAAGGTCACGAGGTCGGGTGCCGCCACGGAGACGCCTGTCGCGCACCCGATCCCCAGGCCGATGGATCCGAAGTTGTGTGTGACCGCGCTGTGCCGGGGGTGGGGCACGTCGATGTACCGCCACACCGACCTCAAGAAACGGCCGGCATCCGTCACGACCGCCCGGTTCGGCGGAAGGCGCTTGCTCAGTCGCAGCATCGCCGACCGCATGTCAACGGTGTCCGGGCCACTCGCATCGACGAAATCATCCGAGGGGACACGGTTCCGAAGCTTTTCAGCCAGGCCGGCGCGGTTTGACGCGAACTCGATCTCTTCCGAAATGAGAACCTGGGTCATGGCCGTGGCAACGGCGGCAGCGTCTCCGCAGAGCCCGACCTCCGCTTGGTGATACCTGTTGAGATGATCGGCGGATCGATCGATGTGCACTACCGGCTTGCCCTCGAAGAGCGATCCGGAATCTGTGGTGTAACTATTGAGACTGGCGCCGAAAGCAATCACGCAATCGGAGTCGAGCACTGCGGTGAGACCGTCCGGGTGAGCAAGGTTCCCGCAGATGCCGAGGTCCAGTTCGTGGCCGGAAAAGAAGCCGCGGGCCGCCACCGTCGTCGCTACCGCGGCCCCGATCAGATCGGCGAACGCGGTGATGGCCTCGTGACCATCCGACTCGACGGCGCCGCGCCCGGCTATCACAAGGGGGCGACGCGCCGAGGAGATCACTCCGAGTGCGGCATCCAGCAGTTCCGGATCAAGGTCTGCCTCAGCCACCGGCGCTTCACGTGGAGCAGCGGCCGTGTCCTCGATCTCCACTCCGTGGAATTCTACGGGGATGTCCAGCACCACAGGGCGCGATTCGGATCGGGCTTGAGCCAATGCGCGCCCCAGCTCGTCGGGAACATCCTGCGCTCGAAGCGGCCTCCTGAAGGCGCTTCCGGTCGGCTCGGTCAGACGTTCCAGATCAATCTTCTGAATATGATTCGGATTCGAACTCGGGGTGCTCGACGTCATGAGCACGAGAGGCGTTCCGGCACGAACGGCTTCCGTGAGCGCCGTAAGAGTGTTCGTGGTTCCCGGGCCATGAGTCACCGTGGCGACGCCGACCGTCCCGGTCGCGCGGGCGTAACCGTCCGCCATGCCCACCGCACCGGCCTCGTGAGTGCTCCCGATGTACCGCCCACCGTGCTCATCGATGTAACTCGCGATGAACTGCATGTTGGCGTCACCCATGAGACCGAACAGGGGCTCGATGCCGTAATGAATAAGGCGCCGAGCCAATGCGTCAAAGGTCTTCACTCGACAGCTCCTATGCATGGAAGTAGGCGTGTCTCAGTCAGCAGGATCCCGACTTTAACCGAACGGTTGAAGCCTGGCAAGGAGATGCCGAGGACGGCTGTAGACGTACCTCATCTCCCGGTGGGTACCGCGGCGGGCGGCCCGACGAGCACCCCGGTCCCAGGTCGAATGCCGCCACGGGGCGTGCGTCCGCCGGTAGTTCACGAGGCAGGTCAACCCCTCGACGGGGCCTCCGAAGACGCGAAGAGCGGCGGAACGCACCAGCGCCTCACCGCCGCCCTCCGGTCCGCGAACGACTCCGCCGGCTTGCCACACAGGAACGCTCCGAACCCTGCGGAGGAATGCGACAAGGGCGCCGTCGAGCTCGTCCGGCCGCTCCCCGGCGAGGGTGTGGCCTCCGTCCGGCACACTCACGCACCTGGCCGTTCGGCAGCCATGTCAGATGCTCGGCTGCGGGCGGTGGCCTGCCGGATGCGCCAGCTCGGCAGCTCGGCAGCTCGGCCCGAACTCGGGGAACCAAGACGGCAGTTCCGCACATCTCCCTCGTTCAGGCTCCGGGGAGGACCAGGAGGACGACCGGCCCCGGCCCGCCGGTGTCGCAGCAGGCGAGTTCGCCGTTCGGGATCGTGACGACGCCGTACGTTCCGGTCATCACGGCTCCTCACCCACTGATTCCACGTCACCCTGGAGTCCGGGCCAGCCGAGGAAGGTGCTCTCGGACTCACCGGACAGGTGGATGTCGAACTCATAGCCGTCGTCGGTGGCGCGAGCAAGCATCGTGGTGCGCTGCTGCGACGACAGCTGCGCGAGCAGCTCGTCGGTGTCGTTCGCCTCGTCCGGGAAGTAGAGACACGTCACTGCCGGACGCATCATCGCCCCGGTGGTGATCAGCAGCGTCAAGTGCGGCGCACGACCGGACAGAGCCTTCGGCTTCACGGTGGTGACCGAGTACGCGCCGTCCGGGCCGGTGAAGGACCTCGTCAAGCCCTCCGGCTGGTTGGTCTCGATCATCGTCCCCGGGGCCGGATGGCCCAGTCCGTCGAGCACGCGTCCGGTGACGGTGAACGGGGTGCGGTCGTCCTCGGGCTCCACTGCCGAACACAGCGGCATGCCCAGCGTGAAGTACGGGCCGAGGATGGTGCGCGGGGTGCGGACGAGCTGGTCGGTCCCGGAGGGCGCGACGCGGTTCCCGTCATCTGCAGTCGTGGTCATCTCAATGCTCCGCAGGGGTCGCGTTGATGCCGCCGAGGACGATGTCGAAGCGGTAGGCGAGGGCGATCTCGGGGATGCAGGCCTCCCAGTCGAGCCGGGAAACGAGCCGCTGGCGTGCCTTCTCGTCGGGGATGGTGGTGACGATCGGATCGCTGCTGATGAGGGGATCGCCGGGGAAGAGCATCTGCGTGACGTGACGCTCGGACAGGCCCCGGCCGGTGAGGGAGAAGTGGAGGTGCTGGGCGCGCCATGCCTCCCGGTGTTTCGTCCAGGGGTAGGCGCCCGGCTTGATGGTCTTGAACGTGTACGCGCCGTCGGCATCGGTGCGTGTGCGCCCCGCGCCCGTGAAGTTGGGGTCGAGCGGCTTCGGGGTCCGGTCGTGGTCGTGCACGTACTTGCCCGCGGCGTTGGCCTGCCAGATCTCGACGAGCATGTCACGCGCGGGACGTCCCCAGCTGTCGGTGACCCGGCCGTGGACGATGATCTGCTCGCCCATCGGCACACCGTCGTGCTGCGACAGGAGATCGTTGTCGCCGGCGCCGACCTCACCGTAGCCGTAGACCGGCGCCGAAGCGTCGATCAGCCGGGAAGGGACGATGACCAGTGGCTTCCTGGGGACCCAGAACTCGGCTGCGTGCCGAAAGGCCGGTGTCGCGAACTTGTCTTCGATGTGAGTGTTCCAAGGTTCGGTGTACACGCGCTCGCGCGCTCCTTTCTGCTCCGCCGGATCGGCGGGAGGAGGCCGCCGACGGCAGCTGCCGAAGACGGAATATGTGGGCGGGCCGATGACCGTGTCAAGGGAAGTGGGCCGGTCCGAGTCAGGTGTGGTGGTCCGCAGGCGTCAGCCGTGGCCCTCGCCTTCAGCGGGAAGACGCCGACGCCCTGCTCTGCCGACGGCGCCCGGTCGCCTCGGCCGATGACCACGGCGCTACGCCAGCTTCGAACAGGTGGGCTGGAACCGGAGAAGGCCAACGCCGTGTCCGGACGTGAGGCTCAACCTCCCCGGTGTCCTCCAAGGAACCAGTCAGCGGGACGGCTCGGACCGCCGCGCTTCTCTCGGTCGGTCATGCCCGGATGGTAAGCGCGGTCATGCCCAGATGCTAGATGTTTCGTACAAATAGTTGCTGACGGTCGGCAGGGTGGCTTGATCACGTCGGAGACCTCCGGGGCAGGCGTGTCCGGCGTCCCCGCGTCCAACCGGAAGTTCCTGTGCCTCATGCCGACGTCCGCACAGATGACTACAGCCGCAAGGTGCTCGTCGCCCGTTTCCTGTTCTGGCGTCAATCCGAATCACACGGTGAGCAGTTGGGGGTCAACTCTCTTTATCCGGCCGATCGCGTGCTCGACGCGGGCGTGACCCGTGCGGTGTGCGGCGTCGTCCTCCTCGCCCCTCAGCAGGGGGCGTCCGGACGTCGTGCGGCTCGGAGTGGAACCGGCGGCTGAGCGGTCCGGCACGAGGCCTACACGCTCCATGCAGAGCGCACATCGGCGGTGTCGAGTGCCTCGGCCGTGAGATCGATCAGCGCCGAGGCCCGGGAGGAGGGCTGCACTTCTGCCGACCACGCGACGACGACGATCTCTCGGAGGTCGACGTCATCGATCGGGCGTACGGCGAGGGGGAGCCCTTCGTAGGTGTGGTCGCCATGGGGACGCAGGACCTGCAGGCTGAACCCGAGGCCGCGCCCCACGAGCGAGCGGGTGACCTCGAAGCTGTTGCTTCTGAAGCCCACGTGGGGAGTGGCGCCGATCGACTCGTACAGCGCGTGGGCGTGCTCGACCGACGCGGGCGTGTCCACCAGCAGGAGGGGCTCGTGGACGAGGTCACGGAGGGCGACGCTCGACCGCGCGGCCAGGGGGTGGTCCGCGGGCAGTATCGCGTGCACGGTCACTTCGAACACTTCACGCCGCGGCACGCTTCGCGGGAGGTGGCGACCGAGGACCACTGCCAGGTCGATCTCCGTGCCGAGCCGGCCGATCAGATCGTCCTGGCTGCCGAGCACCAGGTCGATGACCACCCCTGGGTGCCGGATTCGGCACGCGTCGACCACCGGAGGGGCCAGCGACGGCGCGAGGCCGGCCATGACCCCTACTCGGACGACCCCTGTGAGACGGCTGTGCTGGGCGGCCAGATCACCGTGCAGGTCTTCGGCGGCGTCCAGCAGGGTCCGCGCGCGGTCGAGGGCGTCACGGCCGTGTGTGGTCAGCTCCACGCCTCGGGCGCGGCGCCGGATACACAGCCGGAGGCCGAGTGCCCGCTCGAGATCGGTCAGGTTCGAGGAGACGGATGTCTCGGACATGCCCAGTGCGCCCGATGCCCCACTGATCGAGCCGGACGCGGCCACCGCGACGAAGACCGCGAGCTGGCGCAGGGTGAAGCGGCGGTGGTCGTCGAAGCCCATCATTCCTCCGAAATCCCGGGGATTCAGAGCACGATATCGCTCTTTACCGCTGGAAACGGAGTCGTCCATGCTGTGGCACACGAACTGACGAGGAGGTCAGGACATGCCGGTGAACACAGTGCCGACCGCAGACTGGGTGACCCTGGAGCAGTTGGCCGAGGACCCCTACCCCGTCTATGACCGGCTTCGGGCGGTAGGGCCGGTGACGTGGGCTCCACAGCTCGGCCGGTTCCTCCTCACCGGGCTCGACGACTGCCGTTTCGTCGAAGCCAACGAGGACCTGTTCGAGATCGAGCAGGAGGACAGCCCCCTGAAACGGGCCATGGGCGAAGTGATGCTCAGCAAGAACGAACCCGAGCACGGCGTGGAGCGAGCAGCCATCAACCCGGCCCTACGGCCCAAAGTCATCGCCGAGGTGTGGCGCGCACACTTCGAGGCCCATGCGAGGCAGGTCCTGGAGCGGTTCCGCGGGCTCGGCCCCGGCGCCGACATCAATGCCGACTTCGCGCTCCCCTACGCCGCGATGAACCTGGGGGTGGTGGTGGGCCTGCCGGACGTGCCGTGGACCGACGTGCAGCGCTGGTCGCTCGCGTTCATCGCCGCGGTGGCGAACGTCCAGGAGGACCCGCGGGTTTCCGAGGCCAACCGCATCGCCAACGCCGAGGCGGACGCCGCGATCGACCGGCGCATGGCCGAACTGGCCGGCTCGGCGGACCCTTCCATGATTTCCGTCATGCTCCGCGCGGGCCTGCCGCCGGACCTCGTTCGCGCCAACGCCAAGCTGGCCATCTCCGGCGGGGTCAACGAGCCGCAGCACGTGCTCACCTCTGGTGTACACGCGCTGTCCCAGCATCCTGACCAACTGGCCGCCGTACGCGCCGGCGAGTACACCTACACCCAGGTCTTCGACGAGGTGGTGCGCTGGATGCCGCCGATCCACACGCTGATGCGCCGGGCGCGCGTGGACGTCGAACTGAACGGTGTCACGATGCCCGCGGGGTCGCTGGTGTGGATCCTGCTCGGCGCGGCCAACCGCGACCCCCGTCACTTCGAACAGCCTGATCGGTTCGTGGTGTCCCGCCCGCGCAGACCTCACCTCGCCTTCGGTTCCGGACCCCATATCTGCGCGGGCAGTTGGGCCGCCCGGAGCTCGATAGCGGAGGTCGCGTGGCCCTTGTTGTACGACGGGCTTCCCGGCCTGACACCCGTCGACGACGATGCGCGCTTCCACGGATTCTTCTTCCGTGGACTGCCCGGCCTGCCCGTGACATGGGAAACCGAGAACACCAAGTGAGGAACGACGTGACCGAGAGCAACCAGCAGGAGCGCATCGTCCATCAGGCCGACGCGGGCAGCGTCGTGTACGTGAGCGCGGGGACCGCCCCCAGGGCCGTGTCCGTGACACAGCCGACCACCGCGATGCGGCTGGCCGTCGAACACGGTGTCCCCGGCATCATCGGCGAGTGCGGCGGACAGGCGATGTGCGGTACGTGCCACGTGAAGGTCCACGACGAGTACCTCGGCGGTCTGCCGGCTCCGAACGAGGAGGAACTCGACATCCTCGACGTCGTGATCACCGACCGCGACCCGGTGCGCAGCCGCCTGGCCTGCCAGCTTCCCGTGACTCCTGAAACGAGCCTGATCGTCGATGTCCCTGACACCCAGTACTGAGCCGCATCCGGCGTCGGTCGTGATCGTCGGTGCCGGCCACGCCGGCATGGAGTTGGCCGGCCGGCTGCGCGAGCAGGGCTTCACGGGCCGCGTGGACCTGCTGGACCAGGACTCCGACACACCGTACGAGCGTCCCCCGCTGACGAAGGAGTTCCTGACCGGCCCGCAGGTCCCCCACAGTCCTCTGCGTCGCCCGGCCTGGTTCGACGAACACCGGATCACGCTGCACCGGCACGGCGTGGCAGCGATCGATCGTGAGGGCCGCAGCGTGAAGCTCGACAGCGGCAGGACGCTGTCGTACGACGTGCTCGTCCTCGCCACCGGCGCCGAGCCGCGCGAGCTGCCGGTGGCCGGCGGCCGGGAGCTGCAGACCTTCCGCACCAGCGCCGACGCGGCCGCGGTCCGCGACCGGCTGGTACCTGGCAGCCGGCTGACTGTGGTGGGGGCCGGTTTCCTGGGGCTGGAGCTGGCAGCGGCCGCGAGAGGCCGCGACGTCGCGGTGAGCGTGCTGACCAATGAGTCCCGGCCGCTGGGGCGACTGGCCCCCGACGTCTCGGCCGCCGTGGGCCGGATCATGCGCGAACTCGACGTCGACCTGCTCTGCGAGGCCAGGCTCGTGTCGGTGACGCGACGGGGCGGGATCACGTCCGTCGCCGTCGAGGGGCGCCCTGACGTGACAAGCGATCTGGCCGTGGCCAGTATCGGCGTCTCACCGAGGATCGAGCTCGCGGCCCGGTGCGGGCTGGCGGTGAACGACGGCATCGAGACCGACCAGTGGTTGCGCACCAGCGATACGGCGATCCACGCCCTCGGCGACTGCGCGAGCATCCCTGACCCCGAGGTTCCCGGCGGCAGAATCAGAATCGAGTCGGTCCCCCACGCCCAGCAACAGGCCCGCTACCTCGCCGACCGGATCACCGGGAGGACCGGCGACCCGTTTGCCATGCAGCCATGGTTCTGGAGCCACTGGGGCACGCACCGGCTCAACATCGCGGGCTTCAGCCGCGCGGACGACCACCTGGTCGTTCGCGGCGACCCCTCCGGCACCGCGTTCAGTGTGTTCCGTTTCCGTCCGGACGGCCGGCTGGGAGCGGTGGAGTCGCTCAACCGGAACCGCGAACACCTCATAACACGCCGCCTGTTGGCATCGGGACGCACCGTCGCCCCCGAACACGCCGCCGATCTTCACCTCGACCTCGCCGACGCGCTGCGCGGCTGACCGTTCGGCACCAGGCCCGTCATCAGCGACGGGCCCCGCTCACCGCCAGGTCGCGGCGCTCAGGGCTTCGCCACGATGCGGTTCGCGACGCCGGCGTCCGTCGATCTCCGTGACGGCGCCGAACGCCACCTTGTGACCGGGTCGGCGCTTCCGGCATCGTTCGCCGACAGCATGCCTCCATCATCCACTCGGTTGCCGGGCGGACCGCTGCTCTGCTGCGTCATCCACGCGTTGCGGTCCTTCTTCGTGGGCTCCGTGGTCGGTGTCGACGAAGCGGCGGTGTCCCGGCCCGGCAACTCGCGACGACGACCTGGTTGCGACCACCTGCTCCGGCGCCCCGTCCGGACATCGCCGTGCCTGTGCGGCAGCCGGTGGCTCGTTTCACGGTCTCCCCGACGCGTTCCCGGCCGGTCGCGGCGATCCTGACGACGTGCGGGGGTCATCGGGCCGCCTCGATGACCCCCGCATCGTCGCCTCGGTCGGTTCGGCGAACTTGCCCGATGACCGACCGGAGCCTCCACGTCATGCCGTCAGGTGGTGTCGAGGCCGGTGAGCACACGGGCCTCGGCCTCCCTGACCGTTTCCGCGGAGGTTCGGCGGCTCATACGGCTCCCGGCCCAGCCGAGCAGGAGAGTGGCCGGCAGAGCGACGATCCCGATGTGCCGCAGCGGGAACCACTGGAAGTCCAGGTCGGCGAAGAGAGCCGTCGGATCGCCCGAGACCGTGGGGCTCGACAGCTGGCGCACGGTGCAGCAGATCAGCCCGCCGTGGACCATCCACAGCAGGACGGTGCGGTGGAAACTCTTCCAGAACAGGCTGTAGGCCACGGCGGGAAGGATCACCGATGCGGCCACCGTGATGGCGTACGTGGCGAGGAACAGGATGCTCCAACTACTGACCCTGCGTACCGAACGGCACCGCCGTGCCGCGGAGATCCACCAGGACCGCGCGCGGCGGCTCGGTCACCCGCGTCTCCGCCGTCACGAAGGCCGATCCACGCCCTGCGCGACGACTGGGCGGCAGCCGGCCACCGCGCCGCCGAGACCGCCGCGGACCTCCCTCACTACGAGGTCATGTGCTGGTATCGGTCTGTCTGGCCCGCGCGCAGGTCGCCGAGGCGCGAGGGGACTACGAGGAGGCCGCCGCCAGTCGGGGCGTCGCTCCGCTCAAGCTCGGCTGGGAGCGGCCCGCGGCAGGCCCACCGCCCCGCGGGGCCCGGCACGCGGCTGTGGCGTTGTCCAGGCAGGGGTGCGTCGGTGCGGGCCGTGATGTGTCCTCGACGGTGACGCCGGGGGCGGCCTCGACGACTGACGTAGCCCTGTGCTCAGCGGCGCTGGTCGGAGAAGACAGTCCGCAACGACCGGGCCATGAGCTCGATGGCCTCCTTGGCCGCGTCCGCCGGGCCATGGTGGGTGAAGACGTGATCGACGCCCTCCATGACCCGGTGGGTCACAGGCACTCCCGCAGCGGCCAGCGCCTGTGCGAAGTCGTCGGCCTCGTCGCGCAGCGAGTCGAGTTCGGCAGTGATGACGAGGGCGGGTGCGAGTCCTTCGAGGTCGTCGGCGAGGACCGGGGAGGCGAGCGGGTCCAGGCGATCGGCTGGGCGGGGCACGTAGACGTTGGTGAACATCGCGGCACTGCGGGCGCTGATCACGGGTTTGCCGGTGCGGGCCCGCTTCGTGGCGGGGTCCTTGGCCAGGTCCGTCGCGGGATAGTCGAGGATCTGGAGGAGCGGTGCGAACGTGCCGTGGTCCCGGGCCTGGCGGGCGACGCCTGCGGCGAGGTTTCCACCCGCGCTGTGCCCGCCGACGGCCAGCCGGCTCCCGTCCCAGCCCTGCTCGGCAGAATGGGCGACGAGCCACTGCCACACCCCGTACGCCTGTCGCGGGGCGGTGGGAAAGGGGCGCTGGGGAGCGGTGGCGTAGTCGGCGTTCACGACCACGCAGCCGGCGTTCGCCGCCAGGTAACGGCAGATGTGATCGTCCTGCTCGGGGTGGCGGAGGACGAAACCGCCGCCGTGGAGGTTCAGGAGGACCGGAGGCGGCTGGGTTCCGGGCTCCGGCCGGGGCTCGTAGACGGTGCAGGGCACGGAGCCCGATTCGGTGGGGACGGTGAGCGTACGCGTGTGTCCGGGCAGGTCGGTGAACCGGAGCTCGGGGATGGGGCCTGCGAACCGGCCTGCGACAAGCTGCATGGCGCGAGCGATCAGGTTGTGCGTGACGGACATGGCGGTCACTCCAGGGAGGGGAAGGTACGGAGGCCCGCGGTCCTGCGGGCGCACGATCGCCGCCCCGGACCACGACCCGGTCGTCACTGCAGGTCACGTGGGCAGATCGGTTTCCCATGGGTTTTCATAGTGCGTGACGCCGGGGGACGCGGCAAAGTATTCGGCCACCGCTCCGCGCCACTGTGCGAAGAGTTCGGATTCGCGGAACTCGACGGTATGGGCCTCGATGGTCTCCCAGCCGACCAGAAGCAGGTAGGTACTCGGTTTCTCCACCTGCCGGACCAGCCGCGCCCACCGGTAGCCGGGCGCCTTGGCGATCACTCGGTGGCCGCGGGTGAACGCCTCCTCGAAGGCTGCCTCCCGGCCCGGGGTGATGGTGAGTTCGGCGTGCTCGATGACCATGTGAGCTGCTCCTGCTGCGCGAAGGCGGTGGCGGTGCGGATGGGGGAGGTCGTCGGCCGGGGAGGGCCCCCGCGAGCGGAGGCCTCCCCGGCCGGTTACCGACTGTAGCCGTGGCGTGCTTCAGCGGGCGGTGGTGAAGCGTGGGGCGCGCTTCTCGGTGAAGGCCGTCAGCCCTTCGGCGTGCTCAGGGCTGCGGGCGGCGACTCCTTGCGCATCCGCCTCGGCCGCGATCACCTCGGCGACCGGGGCGTGCGAGGCCAGGCGGAAGACCCGCTTGGTGAAGGCCAGCGCGGTGGCGGGCCCGGCCGCGAGTGCCTCGGCACGGGCCTGTGCCTCCTTCTCCAGCTCTTCGGCCGGGACGACGGCGTTGACCAGGCCCAGCCCGTGCGCCTCGACCGCGCTCAAGGACCTCCCGCTCGCGGCGAGTTCGAAAGCCCGGGCATGACCGAGGGCGCCCACCAGGACGCTGGAGACGCCGGTGTCGGGAACGAGTCCGACCTTGGCGAAGGCGCATGCGAAGCTCGCCTTCTCGGCGACGACCACGAGGTCGCAGACCAGGGCCAGCCCCATGCCCGCGCCCACTGCCGGACCGTTGACCGCCGCGATGACCGGCGTGTCCATGGTGGTGATGACGGTGACGAGTGGGTTGTACGTGTCCCGGACGGTGGCCTGCGCGTCGTCCAGTTCGTGGCGGGCGGCGAGGTCCTGGCCGACGCAGAAGGCGCGGCCCGCGCCCGTGAGGACGACACAGCGGACGTCCGGGTCGTCCTCGGCCCGGAGCAGTGCTGCCAGCAGGGCTCGGCGGGTCGGCTCGTCCAGGGCGTTGAGCCGGTCGGGGCGGTCGAGGACGATCCACTCGACGGGTCCCTTGCGGGTCGTGGTGACCGTGTTCATCGCCGGGCCTCCTCGGCAGCCGGGCCGGGGTGCAGCGAACTGTGCTCGGCACCGTGGCGGGAGTACGCGCGGTCCGCGTACGGAAAACCGTCCAGCTCCGTGTCCTGGCCGGTCTCCTGGCGGTAGTACGAGCGGATCTCGGTGATCCGTCCGTCCTCGCCGAACGTGAACCACTCCGCACCCCGGGTGGTCACGCGTCGCCCGGTCTGCGGCGGGGTCCAGAACATCGTCCACTCGATGACGGCTTCGGCGTCTTTGTCGAGGATGTGGTCCACGATCCAGACGGCGTCGATCATCCGGTGCACCTTGCGCCAGTAGCGCGCCAGGTGCTCACCGCCGCGCACGGCCGCCGAGCCGGGGTTGGGGGTGAGGAAGAAGTGGACGACGTCGTCGGCGAGGGTGGCGCACATCAAGTCGACGTCACCGGTGCTGCATCCGTCGTAGTAACGGCTGATCGTGAGCAGGTGGCCGGTGGCCGCCGGTGCGGGCGTGGTCATCGCTGGATCGCCTTCGTCTCGGTGAACTCGTCGATGCCGTGCGTGCCGAACTCCCGGCCGAGCCCGGACTTCTTGTAGCCGCCGAAGGGGGCGGCCGGGTTGAAGGCCGCGCCGTTGATGTCGACCTGGCCGGTGCGGATGCGTCGGGCGACAGCCAGGGCCCGGCCCTCGTCACCGCTCCACACACCGCCGGCCAGGCCGTACGGGCTGTCGTTCGCGATGGCCACGGCCTCGTCCTCGCTGTCGAAGGGGATCACGACGAGCACCGGGCCGAAGATCTCCTCCTGGGCGATCCGGGAGGAGGGATCGACATCGGCGAAGATCGTCGGGCGCACGTAGAAGCCCTGGTCGAGACCGTCCGGCGTCTCCGCCCCTCCGAGGACGAGCTTGGCGCCCTCGGTCTCGCCCAGCCGGATGCAGTCGCGTACGGCCGCCTGCTGCTGGGCGGAGGCGAGCGGGCCGAGCCGGGTGGCCGGGTCCAGGGGATGGCCGAGGGTGAGGCGCTCGGCCGCGGCCCGGGCCAGTTCGACGACCTCGTCCTGCTTCTCACGGGGTACCAGCATGCGGGTCCACGCGGAGCAGGTCTGGCCGGAGTTGAGGAAGGCGTTGTTCACGCCCGTCTTGACGGCGCGGCCCAGGTCCGCGTCCTCGAGGATGACGTTGGCGGACTTGCCGCCCAGTTCGAGCGAGACGCGTGTGATGTTCGCGGCGGCGGTGCGCATGACCTGCGCGCCGGCCGCGGTGGATCCGGTGAAGGAGACGACGTCCACGCCGGGGTGCCCGGCGATCGCCTCACCGACCTCGGAGCCAGGCCCGGACACCAGGTTGAACAGCCCGGCGGGAAGCCCCAGCCGCGCCGACACCTCGGCGAAGACGTCGGCGAACGCGAACGCGGACAGCGGGGCCACCCCGGCCGGCTTGGCGACGATCGCGCAGCCCGCCGCGAGGGCGCCGCCGACCTTGGCGATCAGCTGGTGCAGCGGGTAGTTCCACGGCGTGATCGCACCGACCACGCCCGCCGCCTCCCGGACGACGAGCGAATGGCCCACCTGGTGCTCCCACGCGTAGGAGGAGACCGTGTCCGCGAAGGAGTTCAGCACCGCACAGGGCAGTCCGACCTGGACCCGCTGGGAGATCTTCAGCGGGGTGCCGACCTCCAGGCTGATCACCTGCGCGATCGCGTCCTGCCGCTCGGTGAGGCCCGCGCTCAGGGCGCGCAGCGCGTCGGCGCGTTCGGCCGTCGAGGAGGAAGCCCAGGCGTCGGCGGCCGTGCGGGCCGCCGGGACCGCGGTGTCCACGTCGGCGGCCGTGCCTCGGGGGACGGTGCCGAGCCCGGTGCCGTCCGCGGCGTTGACCACGACGTCTGTGGCCTCACCGGCCGGGTGGCGCCAGTCTCCCCCGATGTAGAGGGCGTTGCGCTCGGTCAGGGACGGATCGGGGGTGGGGCGGGTACTAATGCCGTGCTCCGGGAGGAAGGGGTGGTGTGGTCGTGGAATCCGGTGCCGCTCTTACGGCCGAGGCGTCCCTCGGCGACCAGTCTCAGCAGGCCGTCGGCGGGTTCGAGGCGTGGGTCACCCGATGCCTCGTACAGCATCGACTGGGCGGCGGCGGTGACATCGGTGCCGATGAGGTCGATGAGCTCGAAGGGGCCCATGGGGTGTCCGAGGGCCCGGCGCATCAGCGCGTCGGCCTCGGCGACCGTGAAGGCGCCGGAGTCGAGGGCCCGTACGGCGTCGTTCAGGTAGGGGATCAGCAGACGGTTGACGACGAACCCGCGCTCGTCCCCGCAGCGCACCGGCACCTTACCGATGCGACGCACCCAGGCGCAGGCCGTGTCCAGGACGGTCGTGTCCTGTCCGGCGCCGACGACCTCCACCAGCTTCATCGCCTTGGCGGGGTTGAAGAAGTGCAGCGCGATGACGGTCCGCCGCTCGGGGAGGTCCGCGCGGATCTCACCGACGGTGAGGGACGAGGTGTTGGTGGCCAGGACGGTGGCGGCGGGCAGCGCCTCGTCCAGCCGGGCCAGCAGTTCCTTCTTGGTGTCGCGGTGTTCGGCGACGGCTTCGATGACGTGCCCACAGCCGGCCAGGTCGTCGGGCCGCGTGGTCGTTCCGAGGAGGGAGAGGGCGCCGTCCCGGTCGGACGCGGCGAGCCGGCTCTTGGCGACGGCCGCGTCCATGCTCCTGGTGACGGCCGCGACCAGCCGGTCCGCCGAGCCGCGTGAACGGGCCAGTACGACGGTGGGAACGCCCGCGCGCACCATGGCCTCCGTGATCCCCGATGCCATGGTCCCGGTACCGGCGATACCCACGGGGTGGGTCCAGACGCCGGCCTCGTGTCCCTCCTCCGTCCGGTCGCCGCCGGTGTTCCCGGCCGGCGGTTCGGCGAGGTCGTGGCGGGCGCGTACCTCGGGGGCCAGGCCGCGGAGGAAGGCGAGCGGGCCGATGGGGTGGCCCGCCCCGAGCCGCATGGCGGTGTCGATGTCGGCGGACGAGGCGAGGCCCGAGCGGGCCATGGCGGTCGCGTCTGAGAGAAGTCCGCGCACCAGGTTCAGGGCGGCGGCGGGCACCTCATGGGATGCCGAATCCTGGCTCATATCATCTACCTTCCAGACGGTAGATAACGTAGAGTGCACCACGCCGCAGTGTCAACAGCCCGCCATCGGGTCACGGCGGTGCGCCGGGGGCCGCGCCGGACCGCCCGCGCCAGGGGGCCGCCCCCCCCAGAACCGTGCTGATGAACCACAACCTCCGACAACCGTTCAGGAACCGGAAGGACGGATGGGTCATGCCAGTGGATCCCCTCCAGGACATATCACCCGTGACAGGCGACACCACCTTGGGCAAAGTGGTCACCGACCCCGTGGCGGCCGTCGCCGACATCCCCGACGGGGCCACCCTCGCGGTCGGCGGCTTCGGATCGTGCGGCATCCCCAGCCTGCTGATCGACGCACTCGGCACGGCCGGCCCGAGCGGGCTGCACGTGGTGTCCAACAACTGCGGCGTCGACGGCTGGGGCCTCGGTCTCCTGCTGGAAGCAGGGCAGATCGACCGGGTCACCGCGTCGTACGTCGGGGACAACAAGGAGTTCGCCCGCCGCTACCTGTCGGGTGAGCTGGAGGTGGAGCTCATCCCGCAGGGGACGCTCGCCGAGCGGCTGCGCGCCGCCGGCTCGGGCATCCCCGCCTTCTTCACGCCCGCGGGCGTGGGCACGCAGATCGCCGAGGGCGGTCTGCCGTGGCGCTACGCGTCCGACGGTTCCGTCGCGCTGGCCTCACCACCCCGCCGCACAGAGGTCTTCGACGGCCGGACGTACGTCCTGGAGCGCGCCACGCAGGCGGATTTCGGCCTCGTACGCGCCTGGAAGGGCGACGCGGACGGCAACCTCGTCTTCCGTCGCGCCGCCCGCAACTTCAACCCGCTGTGCGCCATGGCCGGCCGCGTCACCGTGGCCGAGGTCGAGGAGCTGTACGCGCCCGGCGAACTCGACCCCGACGAGGTGCACCTCCCCGGCATCTTCGTCCAGCGCGTCGTGCCGGTCGGACCGGACGGCCCCGGGACGGAGAAGCGCATCGAGAAGCTGACCGAACGCCGGCCCGCCGCACAGGAGGAGACGGCCCGATGAGCCTCACCCGTGAACAGATCGCCCGGCGCGCCGCCCTGGAGCTGCGGACCGGCCAGTACGTCAACCTGGGCATCGGCCTGCCCACGCTCGTCCCCGGGCTGCTCCCGCCGGGGGTCCGTGTCCGGCTGCACAGTGAGAACGGGATCCTCGGCACCGGCGACTACCCACTGCCGGGAGAGGCCGACCCGGATCTGATCAACGCGGGGAAGGAGACCGTCACGGTGCTTCCCGGAGCCTCCTTCTTCGACTCCGCGACCTCCTTCGCCATGATCCGCGGCGGCCACGTCGATGTCGCCGTGCTGGGGGCCATGCAGGTCTCGGCGGACGGGGACCTGGCGAGCTGGGCCGTCCCCGGGGCGATGGTCAAGGGCATGGGCGGGGCGATGGACCTCGTGCACGGTGCCCGGCGGGTGATCGTGGCCATGGAACACCTCACCCGCAAGGGCGAGCCCAAGATCCTCGACCGCTGCACCCTGCCGCTCACCGGCGCGGCCGTCGTGCACCGGGTGATCACCGACCTGGCCGTGTTCGACGTCACCGGCGAGGGGCTGGTGCTGCGCGAGACCGCTCCGGGCGTCACCGCTGCGGACGTCCGGGAGAGGACCGCCTGCGCGGTGCGGGTCCCGGCCGGTGTGACGGAGATGGATCTGACACGGGTGGCCGCCGCATGACCGGACGCCTGCCCGACACCCTTCCGGACGATCCGGAGATTCGCCGGCTGTTGGACCCCTACCGTCTCCCCGACGGGCGCCCGCTCCCTCTCTTCGAAGCCGTGGCCCACAGCCGCGCCGCGCTGGACGATCTGCGCCGGGCCACCGCCGCCTGCCTCGGCGCCCCCGTGCTCGACGCGCGCACCCGGGAGATCGCCGTGCTGCGGGTGTGCGCCCGGGCCGGAGCCGAGACGGAATGGGGCATCCATGTGCGCATGTTCGCCGCCGAAGCCGGTCTCGATGAAGCCGAGATCCAGGCGACGACGGAACCACGGGAGATCTTCCCGTGGGCGGCGCACGACGCCCTGGTGATCCGGCTCGCCGACGAGATCCACGACGGTTCCACGGTCTCCGACGCGTTGTGGGCGGCCCTGTCCGAGGTGTACACGGCACAGCAGATCGTGGAACTGCTGCTCGTCGTCACGCAGTACCACAAGGTGGCCTGCCTGACGAACGCCCTGGGCCTGCGGCCGCTCGACGGGCTGCCACGCCCCTCCCCCGCAGCGGCACGTGGCATAGATTGAGCGGGCAGACGACGGAAAAACGGGAGTTCACTGGTGGCGGACGCACGGAGCGACGGCACGCGCATGCCGGGCGAGCAGCGCAAGGCGCAGATCATGAAGGTCGCGGCCGGGTTGTTCGACACACGGGGCTACCAGGAGACGTCCATGGAGGCCATCGCCCAGCAGGTCGGCATCCGCAAGCCGTCGCTGTACTACTACTTCCCCAGCAAGGACGCGCTCCTGGTGCAGATGCACCAGGAGATGATCGACCTGATCGTCGAAGCGCAGCAGCGCCGCCTCGACGAGGGTGCGCTCGACCCGCGCGGCCTGCTGCTGGCGATCATGACGGATCTGGTGTCCCTGATGGAGACCCACCCCGGCCACCTGCGCGTGTTCTTCGAGCACTACCGCGAGCTGCCGGAGCCGGTCCGCAAAGAGGTCGCCGGCAAGCGTGACCGGTACGAGGGCATGCTGCTGGACGTCCTTGAACGGGGCATGGCCGCAGGGCAGTTCCGCATCGCCGACCCCCGCCTGACCACGATGGCGATCCTGGGCATGTGCAACTGGGCCTACCAGTGGTTCCGGCCGGGCGGCGGACGCTCGGCGGCCGAGGTGGCCCGGTACTTCCACGACACGCTGCTCGGCGGCATCGACGCCGGCGCATGACGTCCGCCCGGCCGCGCGTCCCTCGCGGGAGGCGGCCGGGCAGTGGTGCCGGGCAGGACCGGTCCGTTCTCCGGTCCCGGGTCAGCCCGCGTGCTTGCGGGTGCCGGAGAGCTTGTCGAACTCCGCCTCCGCGCGGTCGATCTCGTCGATCTGCTTGAGGATCTCCCCCGGTGTCCCCTCACCGACCACCTTCTGCAGCAGCGGCGTGCGGTCGAGGATCGCGTCCCGGACCGGTCGCAGCGGCTTCGGCGCGTGGTGGAAGACCTGACCGAGGACGTAGGCGGTCTGCGACTGCCGGGCGGTGTGCGGCTTGCGCGGCGTCTCGAAGTCCTGCAGCGCCCGGCGCACCTGCGCGTGGTCGCTCAGGTCCACACCGGCCAGTCGGCGGCCGAGGAAGTAGCCGTCCTCGGTGGCCATCCCGGCTCCGTACGCGGCGTAGGGGGAGGTGGGGTGTGCGGCGTCCCCCACGAGAGTGGCGCGGCCCTTGGACCACTGCTTGATCGGCTTGCGGTCGCGGATGGGCCAGTGCTGCACATGGGACGGGTCGGTGGCGGCCACCAGTTCCGGAACCGGCGACTTGAAGCGGCGGGCCAGCTCCGTGGCACGGGCGTGGAGGTCACCGGTGTACTCCTCGCGCGCGTCGTGGGCTTCCAGCAGCCACCACTGCCGGCCGGAGCGTCCGTGGTGCCGGATCTCCGTCACGCTCGCCTGCACCGACCGGTCGTGGGCGATCAGGCACAGGCCGGGCTCGGCGGGGATGTCGTCGTCGTCGAGGAGGAAGCCGCCGAAGATGTGCAGGTTGTGCTGCCGGAGCGGGCTCTCACCCCACAGCGTGCTCCGGACCAGTGAGTTGATGCCGTCCGCCCCGACGACGACGTCGGCCTCGTGGGTGCTTCCGTCGGCGAAGTGCAGCCGGACGCCGGACTCGTCCTGTTCCACGCGCCGTACGGCGTGGTCCGTGCGCAGGACGCCCTCGGGCAGTGCGGCCAGCAGCCGTTCGTACAGCTCGGGGCGGAGCAGGCCGATGAAGCCGCCGCCGTAGTCGCGGATGATGTCCTCGGGCAGGTTCACGACCACGCGCTGCCGTCCACGGACGTTGCGGAACACCGTTTTGCAGGGTGCACCGAGGTCATCGGTGTCGACGCCCATCAGCCCGAGTGCCTTGATGGGCGCCGGCCAGAGATTGAGGATGTTGCCGGCCGGCCGGGCCTGCGGGTAACGCTCGAAGAGGGCGACCTCGTGGCCGGCCTGGTGGACGGACAGGGCTGTGGCCATGCCCGCCGGGCCGGCGCCTATGACGGCGACGCGGCCCGGCTTGACGGTGCGGGTGCTCATGGTGGGTCCCTCCGTGATGCGCGACAGGGGGCGTCGGCTCGGTGATGTGGGTGGCCCTCGGACCGAAGAGTCGGAAGCGGGCGGCCCGGCAGGACGGCACTCACCCTGCTGAGTGCAGCCCGGTCGCCTTCATGCAGAGGCGGAGACCGCCTCGTACCGGGTGACCAAAGCGTAGTTTGCACTACGGTATCGCGAGCATTGGTCACCAGCCCAGGTGATGTCAACGGGCCCGAGCGATGTTTCCCCGATGGGTTCCCGGAGGGCGTATGCCACCCCGGCTCGACGGCGGGGCGGCCGGGAGCACCGCTCCGGACGGTCCCCGCCCTCCGTGATCACAGAGGAGGCAGTGCCGCCGCCGTGTCGGAGAGCAGGCTCAGGAGCCACCGGTGCCCGGGGTCCAGTTGCCGTCGGGGGTGCCACCATGCAGCCTGGCTGAGGGCCGGCATCTTCGTCGGCAGTGCGACGCTGCGCAGCGGCACGTCCGGCGCGGCGAGCAGATCACGCTGGTGGACCAGGGCCAGCAGGTCGCCGCCCACCACCAGCCGGCAGAGCGCGGTGAAGCTCTGCACGGTCACGGTGCCGCGTCGTTCGAGACCGAGGGCGGCCAGATGGGCGTCGGCCGGAGACGCCTGGGGGGACGGGCCGTAGGGGACGACCCAGTGGCTCTCCCGCACGTCCCGGGCGGTCAGGACGTCCGGGACGGTAGCGTTCTCCGCCCAGGCCACGCACACCCAGCGGTCCGTGTAGAGATCCTCGTTGGGCAGGTCCGACAGCAGGCCCCGGGCCATGACCAGCACGTCGATGTCGCTGAGGGCCAGCAGCGGATCGCCCAGCATGCTGCGGCTGACCGGCCGGAAGTCGATGCCCGCACCCGGCGCGGCTCGGTGCAGGGAGGCGACCAGGGGTGCGCCCAGCGCGGTGAGGACGGAGTCGGAGCACTGCACCGTGAAGCGGCGGGTGGTGGTCGCCGGATCGAATCGGGGCTGGGCGGTGAGCAGGCGTGAGAGCTGCTCCACCGTCTCCCCCAGCTCCGCCCGCAGCCCCTGGGCGAGCGGGGTCAGCTCGTAGTGACTGCCGGTCCGCTCCAGGAGCTGGTCGTCGAAGTGCCGCCGCAGCCGGGCGAGCGCGGCGCTGGTGGCCGGCTGGCTGAGCCCGACCCGTTCCCCGGCCCGGGTCACATTGCGTTCCTGGAGCAGTGCGTGCAGCACGACGATCAAGTTCAGATCGAGCGCGGGAAGCTCCAACGTGCCCTCCGTAGGCGGTCGTTCAGCGGCCATCGGCTCCATGGATGGCTCACCATACGGATCATTTGTTGGCCTGCCGACAGGGCCGGCCCGCATGCTGCTGTTCACGTCGACGTTACATGGCGTCGGCCGAACAGCCTGCGAAGGAGCACGTGCATGGTGTCCTCGATCGACCACGCCGGACCATGGGCGCTCGGCAGCTTCTCCCGGGCGGGGCGGTCCCCGTTCCCGGGGCTGCTGTGCCGCGACCGGGTTCTCGATCTCGCCGCCGAGGAGAAGGCCGGCCGGCCCGCGTCCGTCCTGGCCCTGATGGAGGACTGGGACACCGTCCGGCCCGTGCTGGAGTCCCTCGCGGCAGACCCGGACCGGGAGCGGTGGACCCCGCTGGACGGGCTCCAGGTCGCGGCCCCGGTCGTGCCCCGGCAGATCTTCCAGGCCGGTGCCAACTACCGCACGCACGTCATCGATCTCGCGGTCAAGCACCACGACCCGTCCGACGGGCGCACCCCGGAACAAGTGCGCGCGGACGCCGTGGACCAGATGGACCAGCGACTGGAGCATCCGCCGTACGTGTTCACCGGTCTGCCGAGCGCCATCTGCGGGGCGTACGACGACGTCGTCCTGCCCGCGTACGGCAAGCAGCCGGACTGGGAACTGGAGCTGGCGGCCGTCATCGGCCGGCCGGCCCGCGACCTGGACCCTTCCCAGGCTCTGGACGCGGTGGCGGGCTGGGTGATCGTCAACGACCTGACCCTGCGGGAACTCGTCCTGCGCCGCGACATGCCCGAGCTCGGTGCCGACTGGATGGCGAGCAAGAACGCGCCCACCTTCCTGCCGGTCGGTCCGGTGATCGTGCCCCGCTCGGCAGCCCCCGACCCGGCCGACTTCCAGCTGACGCTCAAGCTGAACGGTGAGGTCATGCAGGACGAGTCCGCCAAGGACATGATCTTCGACGTGGCGCGCATCGTCGCCCACTGCTCGAAGATGGCCACCCTCCTCCCCGGCGACCTGGTGCTCACCGGCAGCCCGGCCGGCAACGGCCTGGTCCACGGCCGGCTGCTGCGCCCCGACGACGTCATGGACGCGACCATCACCGGCCTCGGTGCCCAGCGCAGCCGCTGCGTGGCGGCGGCGTGATGTCCGTGCAGCCGCCGGCCGTACCCAGCGTCGATCTGCACGCCCACCTCGGTGTGCCGGCCGTCGACGCGCTGATCGAGAACGAACCCGGGCTGGCCCGGCAGCGCGAGACCGATGCCGCCGCCCAGGGACCCGCGTCCATGGCCGCCAACATCGAGCAGATCGGAGCGCTGGGCCCGCGCCTGACCGGCCTGGACCTGCGCCTGGCGGCGATGGACACGGGCGGAGTGGACATCCAGGCGGTCAGCGCCGTCCCCCTGCCCCACGCCTGGGCCGGGCGGGACCTCGCCGAGCGGATCGCGGCCCTGTCCAACGAGGCGGTGGCCGAGTTCTGCGCCCGGCGCCCGGACCGGCTCGTCCCGATCGGCACCGTGGCGCTCCAGTACCCCGACCTGGCCGTCGGACAGCTCCGGGAAGCCGTCACGTCCTTCGGTGTGCGCGGGGTGCAGATCTCCACCGCCGCGGCCCCGGGCGTGGAACTGGACGACCCGAGCCTTGCCGAGTTCTGGCAGGCCGCCGAGGAACTGGGCGCCGCGGTCCTCATCCATCCCTGGGGCTGCACGCTCGGCGCACGGCTCAACGCCTACTACCTGTTCAACACCGTCGGCAACCCCGTCGAGACCGCACTCGCCCTCTCTCGCATCGCCTTCTCCGGGCTGCTCGAACGGCACCCCGGTCTGCGGATCTGGGCGGCTCACGGTGGCGGTTACCTCCCCTCCTACATCGTCCGCGCCGACCATGCCTGGCACGTCCGGCCCGACGCGCGCACCACCGCCGAACCGCCCAGCGCCCAGCTGCGCCGCATGTGGGTCGACTCCCTCGTCTACGAACCGCACCAACTGCGCCACCTCGTCGACGTCATGGGCCCCACCCAGGTGACCCTGGGCAGCGACTACCCCTTCGACATGGGCGTCGACAACCCCGTCGAGCGACTGCTCGCCGCCGGCTTCGACACCGCTACCGTCTCCGCCGTGCGCGGCGGCAACGCACAACGGCTGCTGGGCCCCCTGCCCGGCTTCCCGTCCGTACCCACCGGAGGTGTCCGATGAAGGAACGCCTGATCACCCATCTGCGCCACGTCGACCTCGCGGTGCCCGACTTCGACAAGCAGCGCGAGTTCTACACCACCCTGTGGGGACTCACCCCTGTCGCCGACGACGACGGCGTCTGTTTCCTGGCCGCCGAGGGCTCCCCGGAGCAGTACATCGTGCGGCTGCGCCGCGACAAGGAGAAGCGGCTCGACCTGATCGCCTACGGCGCCGAGGACCGGGCCTCCGTCGACGCGCTGGCGGCACGCCTGGGGCACGACGGTGTCCAGCTGGTGCACGAACCGCGCGAGCTGCGGACGGCCGGCGGCGGTTACGGCTTCCGTTTCTTCGACGTCGACGGCCGGACCATCGAGGTCAGTTCCGGCGTCGCGGAGCGCAAGCACCGCAGGATCGAGGAGCGCGAGGCGATCCCCGTGCGCATCTCCCACGTCGTGGTCAACTCCGCGGACCCGGAGGTCACTCGCGCCTGGTACGAGAAGCACCTCGACTTCGACCTGTCGGACGCGCTGACCCTGCCGCACATGGGCGCCCTCATGTACTTCATGCGCTGCAACCCCCAGCACCACAGCATGGCCATCGCCCGCGGTCCGCACACCTCCCTGCACCACATCTCGTTCGAGATGCGGGGCCTGGACGAGTACATGCGCGGCTCCGGCCGGCTGCTGCGGGCGGGCGTGCACAAGGTGTGGGGCCCGGGACGTCACGCGGCGGGTGACAACACCTTCTCGTACTTCCTCGACCCGCACGGCAACACCGTCGAGTACACCACCGAACTGGAACTGCTCGACGAGGACATCTGGCACCCCAGCCAGTACGACGTGTCCAAGCCGGAGAACCAGGATCAGTGGGGCACCGCCAACCCCTTCAGCGAGCTGGTGGCCAAGGAGTCCCAGAACGACGTCGACCGCGGCTGCTTCGTCGCACCCCCCGTGTGAGGCCGGCCATGAACGTTCTCGACGAGTACGGGACCGACCCGGAGGCCGCCATCGCCACGGCAGCGGCCCGTTACAGCAACTGGAACCGCTGGGGCGAGGACGACGCCCTGGGCACCGTCAACTTCCTGCACGATGAGGCGCGTTCCGCCGCCGCGGCGCTCGTCCGGCGAGGCACGTCCTTCTCCCTGTCACTCCCCCTGGACGCGAACGGCCCGCAGAACGGCTGGAAGCGCCGGGTCAACCCGGTGCACACCATGATGTCGACGGGGCAGGACACCGCCGAGCAGATGGGCACCCCGCACGGCCTCACCGCCGCTGACGACGCGGTGTTCATGCCGCTCCAGTGCGGAACCCAGTGGGACGGTCTCGGCCACGTCTTCGATCACGGCATCGGCTGGAACGGCCGCAAGGGAGCGGAGACCGTCACGAGCGAGGGCGACTCCGCAACCGGCATCGAGCACCTGGCGGCTCCCCTGGTGGGGCGCGGGGTCCTGCTCGACGTCGGCCGGGCGCTCGGCGGGCCGGACGGAGAGCTGGACGACGGTCACGCCATCACCACCGACGACCTGCGTGCCACGGTGGAGCGGCAGGGTCCGACCTCGGAGATCCGCCGGGGCGACATCGTGCTGGTGCGCACCGGTCAGCTCGCCCGCGTGCGACGGGCGCTGTCGCGCGGCGAGGGCTGGGGCACCTACGCGGGCGGACCCGCGCCGGGCCTGTCCTTCGGCACCGCGGGCTGGCTGCACGGTTCCGAGATCGCTGCGATCGCCACCGACACCTGGGGGTTCGAGGTCCGCCCCAACGAGTTCCCCGGTTCGTTCCAGCCGCTGCACCAGGTCGCCCTGCCGCACATCGGCCTGCTCGTCGGTGAGATGTGGGACCCGGAGGTGCTGGCGGAGGACTGCGCCGGCGACGGCGTGTACGAGTTCCTGCTCGCCGCCCAGCCCCTGCCCTTCACCGGTGCGGTCGGCTCCCCGGTGAACCCCATTGCCGTCAAATGACCATCACCGGAGCGGTCGCGCCGTGCGACCGCTCCGGTCCGCACATCCTGTGACAAGGACGTCCTACCCGTGAAACTCACCACGCTTCTCACCCCCGACGGGCCCCGGGTGGGGGTGCGGGACGGCGACAGCGTCCGCGTACTGCCCACTCCCGAGACCCTGCTCCAGGTCGTCGAGGGCGGGCAGGAGGCTCTCGACGACGTGGCCCGCCGGGTCCTCGGAGGTGCCGTACTCCCGCTGGACGAGGCGGTGTTCGGCCCGCTCCTGCAGCCGCCGTCCATCCGCGACTACCTCACGTACGAGAACCACGTCACGGCCCTCATGGATGAGGTCCCCGAGGGATGGTTCGCCGAGCCCGGTTTCTACTTCTCCAACCCCGTCGCGGTGGTCGCTCCCTACGCCCCGGTGGCGGTGCCGCCGGGCGCCCAGCGGTTCGACTTCGAGCTGGAGCTCGGCGCCGTCGTCGGGAAGGCCTGCTCCGACCTCTCGGTCGCCGAGGCCCGGGAGCACATCCTCGGCTTCACCATCCTCAACGACTGGTCGGCACGCGACTTCCAGACCCGGGAACTCACCCTGCCGCTCGGCCCCTCCAAGTCCAAGGACACCGCGACCACACTCGGCCCCTGGCTGGTCACCGCGGACGAGTTCGCCGACGTGTGGGACGAGGACGGTGTGCTGTCCCTCACCTCCCAGGTGTTCCTCAACGGCAAGCGCACCGGCGGTGACAGCTCCGCCCACATGTCCTGGACCTTCCCCGAAATGCTCGCGTACGCCTCACGCGGCACCGTGGTCCGGGCGGGCGACGTCCTCGGCTCCGGCACCTGCGGCACCGGCTGCCTCGGCGAACTGTGGAAGACCAGCCCTGACACCGCCCCGGCCCCTCTGCAGCCGGGCGATGTCGTCCGCATGGAGACCGAGGGCATCGGCCACATCGAGAACCGGCTGGTGGCAGGCCCGGAGGTGCATCCCGTGCCGCCTGCGCGCAGCCGTCGCACGCACCCCGCCGGGAGCCCCTCATGACATCCGTTTCCCGTGTCCTGGTCCAGGGCGGCGGCATCGGCGGCCTCGTGGCCGCCACCGCGCTGGCCCGGCGAGGCGTCCATGTCGACGTGGTCGAGCACCGTCCGCCCGGTTCCGTGCTCGGCGTGGGCCTGAACCAGCCCGGCAACGCACTGGGCGTCATGGAGGAGATCGGCGTCCTCGACGAATGCCTGCGGGCCGGCTACCAGTTCAGTGACCTGCGCATGGCGGCGTCCGACAGCAGCACGATGGTGGACATCCCTCCCTCCCTGTTCCAGGGCATGCCGCCGAACAACGCGATCCAGCGGGCCGAGCTGTGCCGCGTCCTGCTCGGCGCGGCGCGTGATGCCGGGGCGCGGCTCCACCACGGCTCGACCATCGCCTCCGTCTCGGAGGGCCCCGGCGGTGTGGACGTCACGTTCAGCGCTGCCATGGCGGACGCCGCCGTGCCGGCGAACGGGCGGTACGACCTCCTGGTCGGTTTCGACGGCATCCGCTCGCAGGTTCGCCGCCACCTCTTCGGCGACCGGTACGACGCCGAGTACACGGGGTTCGCGTGCTGGCGGATCAGTCTGCCGCGCCCGCCGGAGCTGGACCGGATCGTCTACGCCCTCGCCGGGAGCATCAAGGCCACCCTCATCCCGCTCAGCGAGACCAGCTGCTACGTGGCGCTCGTCGTCCCCGAGGAGAGCATCCGCCCGCGACCGTCCTCCGCGCAGATCGTCGAGCGCATCCAGTCCCTGCTGGGTGAGTTCAGCGGCTGGATCGGCGAGCTGGGCGGCACGCTGAGCGAGAAGGCGCCGGCCGCCTACAGCCCGATCGAGCAGGTGACGGTGGACGAGCCGTGGTACCGCGGACGTATCGCGGTGGCCGGGGACGCCGCCCACGCCAGCAGCCCGCACATGGCTCAGGGCGCGGCCATGGCCGCCGAGGACGCCGTGGTGCTCGCCCGGTGCCTCGACGCGTCCGACGACCTGGACGAGGCGCTGCGGTCCTGGTGGGAGCGGCGCATGCCGCGGGCCGGATTCGTCCAGCAGTACTCGGCCGCGCTGCTGCGCACCGAGTCGGGTACCCCGACCGAGCAGGATCGCAGGATGCTGGAGATCCCGATGCCCGCGGCTCATGCCCGGCTGGCCGAGCCGTACTGATCCGCACGCAGGGCTCCGCTGAGCGGCTGGACTGAACGGCCGAGCAGCAACCGGTCGTCCCGGTGGCCGCTCCGGCCGCGCAGTCCGTGCCGGATGCGGCTCCCGCCGCATCGCCGCGTCACCGACGAGCGAGTACGGGCGGGACGAGCAGGAGGGGGAGGAGCGCTGCGGCGCTCCTCCCCCTCCTGCCGCTCGCCGCGCCGCCCGGTCAGCGGAACCGGGCCCGCCCTGGCCCTTCCTCGATGAAGCTCCGCATACCGGTCTCACGGTCCTCGGTGGCGAACAGGCCGGAGAACAGGGCGCGTTCGATGGCCAGCCCGGTCGCCAGATCGGTGTTCAGCCCCTGGTCGACGGCTTCCTTGGCGGCTCGCAGAGCGAGTGCCGGCCCGGCGGCCAGTCGGGCCGCCCAGGCGAAGGCGGCCTCGTACACCTCGTCGGCAGGGACGACCCGGTCGACGAGTCCGAGCCGCAGGGCCTCCTCGGCCTTCACCTGGCGTCCTGTGAAGATCAGGTCCTTGGCCTTGGACGGTCCGACGAGCCGGGCCAGGCGCTGCGTGCCGCCCGCGCCGGGGATGAGCCCGAGCAGGATCTCCGGCTGCCCGAGACGCGCGGTGTCCGCCGCGATGCGGTAGTCGGCGCACAGAGCCAGCTCGCAGCCGCCGCCGAGCGCGTAGCCGGTGATCGCGGCCACCACGGGCTGGGGGATGCCGGCCACGGCGTCATAGCACTCGTGCAGGGCGCGTGCCCTCAGCACCATGGCCGTGTGGTCCATGGGCTGCATCTCTTTCACGTCCGCACCCGCAGCGAACACCTTTTCGCCGCCCCGGAGCACGACCGCCCTGACATCCTCCCGCCGGCCGACTTCCTCAGCGATCTCCCGGATGCGGTCCTGGGTCGCGATGTCCAAGGCGTTGACCGGCGGCCGGTCCAGCCGAACCGTCGCCACGCCCTTGCTGATCTGCCACGTCACTGTCACCAGCGGAGCGTAACTTCGCAGGTGACCGCCTTGACAGGGAGTATGAGATCGCTTGTGCACATGCCGGACGATCCACGTCACGGATGCCGGGGCCCGGCCTCCGCTCGTCGCGGCTCCGGCGTCGTCCGCGCCGCGAATCCGGGCGACCGGTTCCGGTCACGCGGCGGGATGAGGAGCGAGCAGCGTGCGTGTGATGCTCAGGGCGAGGTGAGCCGTGAATGTGTCGTGGTCGACCGGTGCGGTGGCGAAGTCCGCGCCGTGGGCGGTGCGGACCACGCAGGCGGAGAAGGCAGTGGCGAAACACTGCCGGGCCCCGGCCTCGGGATCGGGGTGGGTGAAGTGCCCCCGAACGGTGAGCAACAGGCCGGTGACGGCGTCAGCGAGCAGGTGGACATGGCCGCGTCCGCGACGCAGGACTTCGGGATGGGCGCCGGACAGCAGGAGGACGGGTTTGAGGAAGGCGGTGTGCCGGGCGAACAAAGCGGTCAGTTCCGTGACCACGTCGGTGATCAGTTCGGCCGGTGGCAAGCCCTCCCAGCGGCGGGGCTCGGTGAAGACCTGCTGGTCGACGAGGACACGAGCGACACCGTGTTCGTACACGGCCAGGAACAGAGCGTCCTTGCTGGAGGTGCGGTCGTAGACGGCGCGGGGGGCTACCTTGGCACGTTCACACACAGCGGCGATGGTGAACGCTTCGTAGCCCCCCTCCTCGATGATCTTCACACCGGCGTCCAGGATGCGCGCCCATGCCTGCCGGGTGCGTTCCTGGCGCGGTTGCCGGATCGCCAGGCCGTCGGCCGGGAGTTCTGTCGAGGTGCCCATACGCGCATTGTCGCGCCAGTCCCCCGAAACAGAAAACGTCGGGTGGCCCCTGGGGCGGGACACGCCCGAGGGCGGTGATCGTCACACGGTCCGCGCGGCGGACTCACGGTTCCCCGGCCGGTCCCCATCGTTCCCGTCGGCGGCTGCGTCCTGGCCCTGCCGCCCTGCCCCACATCCGGCGGTGACAAATCGTGAAGCATTGCGCAACGTCGATTCCAGCAGGTCCCACTGCTGTTTTCCTCGTCATCACGGATGGCACACCATCAAGAACAAGGCGAAGTCGTGGATGAGGAATGCACACCGGAAACGTTTACGAGGGGCATCTGGATCGTGACCCGACGCGCATCAGCAGCCGGCGGTCCCGCGGCCTTGCGTGCGGCACGCGGGACCCGTGGCGGGAAGCCGTCATGTTCGTCTCCGTGGTGGCAGGCGGGCCAGACTGTTCCGTGCCGCGATCCGACGTGCCGGCCCCGTTCTTCCTCACCTCCCCGCCTCGGCCCAAGGGCCCTGTTGTGTCCTGCCCCGTTTCACAGTGCGGCGAGTTCCTCCGCCAGCAGGTGCAGGGTCTTGGAGGGGATCATGCCGCCGGACAGGGCGGCGAGGGAAATGAGGGAAGTCGAACTGATCGTCTGGAGGAATTCGGTGTCGACGAGGGCGGGAAGGTGGCCACGCAGGACTTCGACGGCCGAGGGGTCGGACAGAAGAGCCGAGATCGGGGTGCGCAGGGAGAAACGGCCGGCGGGGAAGTCCTCCGGCCGGGGCAGTGGCTCGGCGGCCTGCTGCGCCTGGTGGCGTTGCTCGCGCACCAGGAGGTGAGTGGTGTCCGCCGGGCCGTCAGCGGGCAGGCCCAGGCGTTCGTACTGGCTCGGCGGGGCGTCGTTCGCGTGCATGAGGGTGACGAGCAGGCCGGCCATGCGAAGCTCCACCTCGTCGTCGACGATCGGTGAGCGCTGTTGCGGATCGGACCACAGGTCGTAGAGGAGTGTGCCGAACCGGTGCGGGTTGAAGAAGGTCCGCCCGGTCGTCCGGAGTGTGCGGACGCCCTTGGTGAAGGTGAAGGGTCCGGCCAGTTCGAGGTCGGTCAGTTCCTCGGTGGTGAAGCGCCCGCGCATGTGGGTGGGCATGAGCGTGTGCTCGTACAGCGGTGTGTTGTCGGCGGAGACGGGTGCGCGCATGTACACGTAGCGGCCGTCGGTGACGTTGACGTGTCCTCCGTGGATGCCGAACAGTCCTGCTTCACGGACCGGGCGGTCGGAGGCGACGGGCAGGGGGACGCCCTGCATGTCGGCGGGGCGGTCCACGCCGAAGAACTCCAGCAGGGTGGGTGCCAGGTCGATGGTCTGCACGAGAGCCTCACGACGCGTGCCGGCGGTATCCGTCCGGGGGTCCCAGACGAACAGCGGGAGGTGGACCAGTTCGTTGTACCAGGGCTGCACCGACTTGCCCCACCAGTTCTTCTCACCGAGCAGCAGGCCGTGGTCGGTGCAGACGATCAGCAGGGTGTCCTGCCAGAGGCCGTGTTCGTCCATCGCGTCGAGGACACGGCCCAGCGACCTGTCGCACATGGACAGCAGCGCGGCGTACTCGAGACGGGCGTGTTCGGTCTGTGCGTCGGTCTCGGTGACCTGCCGGTAGTCGGGCCAGTCGAAGTGCGGGCCGTCGTAGTCGTGCGGGTAGAGGTCCTTGTACTGCTTGTGGCTGAAGAACGGTTCGTGCGGGTCGAACGTCTCGATCTGCACGAACCAGCGGTCCTGCTCGTGGTTGGTGCGGATGAACTCCAGTCCCGCGTCGAAGGTGAGGGTCTGCGAGTGGCGGTCCTCCGTCTGCATGTACAGCCGGTTCACCCAGTCCTGCCGATAACTCTCCGGGCGCAGCTCCTTGACGTCCGCCTCGGGCGTGGGCGGGTCGGCGACGTGCCCCTTCCATGGGTCGCCCTCCTGGCCGCGGAAGAACTCCCAGGTGCTGTAACGGCTGTGATAGGTAGCGCCGCCGTCCTCCCAGTAATGGGGGTGGTCGCTCGCCAGGTGGGTGTGCACACCTGCGAGCTTGAGCAGTTCGGGCATCGAGTCGTCGAAGGGTTCCAGCGGGCCCCAGCTGCGGTGCAGAAAATTATGGCGTCCGGTGTGGATCTCCCGCCGGGCCGGCATGCAGGGCATGGAGCCCGCGTAGCAGTTGTCGAACGTCGCGGCCCGTTCGGCCAGCCGTGTGAAGTGGGGGGCGTGCGTCCAGTCACAGCCGTAGGGCGGCAGCATGTGCCGGTTGAGGCTGTCGAACATCACCATGATGGCTTTCATGCCGCGGTGCTCCTTCGGCTGTCGGTCACGTGTCTCTCAGGCGTCCCGGGCGCAGCGGAACCCGGTGTGCCCGCTGCCTCCGTCTGGTGTGCAGGCGGTGCGGGCGGCGACGCGATAGCGGTTGCAGTAGGACCGGTGGCACAGGTACGAGCCCCCGCGGATGACCTTCTCCTGCCCCCTGTCCGGCCCTTTCGGGTCGGTCCTCGTCCCGGCAGGGTGGGCCGTGCTCCACCAGTCGGCGCACCATTCCCACACGTTGCCCGAGGTGTTGTGCAGCCCGTAACCGTTGGGTGCGAAGGCATCGACGGGTGCGGTGCCCCGGTAGCCGTCCGCGGCGGTGTTCTTGGTGGGGAAGGCGCCCCGCCAGATGTTGCACCGGTATGTGCCGCCGGGGTCGAGCTCGTCACCCCACGGGTAGCGCTTCTGTTCCAGGCCGCCACGCGCGGCGTACTCCCACTCGGCTTCGGTGGGCAGCCGCTTGCCTGCCCAGGCGCAGTACGCGGCGGCGTCGTTCCAGGAGATGTGCACCACCGGGTGGTTCTCGCGACGGTCCGGTGTGCTGCCCGGGCCCTCGGGCCGGTCCCAGCGTGCTCCGGTGACCCCGCACCACCAGGGGGTGCGGGCCGGGCGGGGTGCTCCGCGCCGCAGCGGGCCGGGCAGGAAGCCGGCGAACACGTAGGACCAGCCGATGTGTTCGGCCTCGGTGACATGGCCGGTGGCGTCGACGAACGTGGCGAACTCGTCGTTGCTGACGGCGTGCGCGTCGATGTGGAAGGTGCTGACCCGCACCGTCCGCACGGGACCTTCACCGTCCGCCGGGGACCCCTCTTCGTCGTCGGTGCCCATCAGGAAGTCACCACCGGGAACACGGATCATGCCGTCCAGGGAGCCCCGGTGGTCGGCCGGTGGCACAGTCAGCGGCCGGCGGGCCGCCTCGCTGCTTCGGGGCGCGCAGCAGGAGGGGGCGGAGGGGGAAGAAATCTCCATCAGGCGCAGCTCCTGTTCGCTGTGGGGCACGGGTCGTACGGGCCGCCCGGCGTACCCGTTCCCGGACGTGTGCCTGACCTGGGCACAAGCGGAAACCGGTGTCCGCCGCTTCGAAGCACTCGGCCCGTCCAGACCAAGGGCCGGGCCGGGCCGCCCCTCCCGTCACCGGTTTCTGGCCCGGTTCGCGCACCGGTCATCGGGTTCCGCGGTGAAAGTCCGTTTTCTGCACTGCTGTCGCCCCCGTACTGTCCGGCGTCGGCGACGTTTCCACCGAGACGGTGAGCCGTCCCCGCGCGGCCCGGCGTTTCTCCTGTTCGACCGGGTCCGCGACCGGGGACGCAAGCACGAGTCGCCGGGTGTAGGGGTGCCGCGGGGCAGAGGTGACGGCGGGGGCGGGGCCGGTCTCCACCACTTCGCCGCGGTGCAGAACCGCCACGCGGTGGCTGATGTGGCGCACGACGGCCAGATCGTGGGAGATGAAGAGGTAAGCGACTCCGGTGCGGCGCTGGATGTCGATGAACAGATCCAGCACCCTCGCCTGAGTGGACAGATCCAGTGCGGAGACGGGTTCGTCGCAGACAATCAGGCGTGGCTCGGGGGCGAGAGCACGGGCGATGGCGACGCGCTGCCGCTGGCCGCCGCTGAACTCGCGCGGCAGCCGCTGGGACGCGTCAGCGGGCAGGCCCACCCGGTCCAGCAGCGCGCCCACCTTTCGGCGGGCCTCCCTCGCGCCGACACCTTGGACGGTCAGCGGCTCGGCGAGGGTGTCACCGATGGTCAGCGCCGGATTCAGTGAGCTGTAGGGGTCCTGGAACACCACCTGGATGTCACGGGCCAGGGCACGGCGTTCCCTGCGGCCGGCGTGGGTGATGTCCTGGCCGTCCCAGGTGATACTGCCGGCGCTCGGCCGGGCCAGGCCGAGCACGGCCCGGCCGATGGTGGTCTTTCCGGAACCGGACTCGCCGACCAGGCCGAGAGTCTCCCCCTCGGCCACGGTGAGGGACACCTCGTGCAGCACCTCCACGGGTCTGGCTCGCAGGCTCCGGCCGCGGCTCCGGTACGTGAGGCGGAGGTCCTCCACCTCCAGCAGGGGTACGGTCACCGTTCCTCCTTCGCCAGGATGCGGGACACGGAGGGCGGGGGATCTCTGCGTACGCTGTGCTCATCGAGGACGGAGTCCAGCAGCATCCTTGTGTAGGGATGCTCGGCCGCCCGGAATATGTCGAGGCAGGTGCCCGTTTCGACGATCTCGCCCTGGCGCATGACGGCGATCCGGCGACAGCTGTCGGCGACGATCCCGAAGTTGTGGGTGACCAGCAGCACCGCCATGTGCAGTTCCTTCTGGAGGTCGCGCAGCAGGTCGAGGATCTCGGCCTGGACGGTGACGTCGAGGGCGGTGGTCGGTTCGTCGGCGATCAGCAGCTTCGGCCCGGCCGCCACGGCTCCGGCGATGAGCACGCGCTGGGCCATGCCACCGGAAATCTGGTGGGGGTAGGAGGCGAAGGTCCGTGGCGGATCTGGGATCCCCACCCGTTCCAGCAGGGTCAGCATGCGCTCCCGGGCCTCAGCGCGTGAGACGTCGGCTGCCGCCCGCAGGCCCTCGGCCAACTCGGCTCCCACCGTGAAGGACGGGTTGAGGTTGGACATGGGCTCCTGCGGAACGTATCCGATGGTTCGGCCTCGCAGGCGCTGCAGCTCCCGCTCGCTCGCGCCGAGGAGCTCACGCCCCTCCAGGCGGATGGAGCCGCGTGTCACCACCGCTTCGCGCGGCAGTACGCCGAGTGACGCGAAGGCCGTCTGCGTCTTTCCCGAACCGGATTCGCCCACGAGACCGAGCGTCTCCCCCGCCTCCAGGCGCAGGTGAACTCCGCTGACCACCTCCTTCAGTTCGCCCGAGGGCGTGGGATAGGCGATCGTCAGGTCCTCGATGACCAGCAGCTCCGGCGGCGTGGCCCCCACCGGGGCGGTGCGAGTGGCGAGGGACGATCGAGCGGTGTTCTTGGACGGCGCGGAAACGGTTCCCTCCAGGACGTCGCGCAGCGCATTGCCGAAGAGGACGAGGGAGACCGTGATGACGCCGAGCAGGAGACTCGGCCAGACGATCTGCAAGGGTTCGATGTACAGGTTGGCGAAGCCCTCGGAGATCATGGAGCCGAAGCTGGGAACCGTGGCGGATCCGACGCCGAGAAAAGCCAGGCCCGCTTGGACTCCGATGGAGGCGTTGCACAGGAACGCGGCGGCGATGATGACCGGGCCGCGGATGGCGAAGAGCACGTGCCGGCGCAGGATGCGCGCGTCGGGCAGCCCGGAAACCCTGGCCGCGTCCACGAACAGCTCGTTCTTCACCCCGAGCACGAGATTGCGCACCAACCGGTACACGCCGGGCGACAGCAGCACACCGAAGATGAGCATGGTCACCCGGTGGTCGCCCTTGGTCATCGGCATGAGCACGATGAGGAGCAGCAGCCCGGGGAAGGTCATGACCAGACTGAACACCCATTCCGTGATGCTCCTGAGGCGGTCGTAGTAGCCGCCGACCAGACCAGCCGTGAGGCCGATGACCAGTGCGACGCCCGTTCCGATCAGCGCCGAGACGACACTGGTGTTGACCGATCCCAGCAGCCGGGCCCAGATGTCCCGGCCGCTGCGGTCGCCGCCGAGCAGGTAGTCGCCGGTGCCGGGGTCCGCGTCGACGTGCTCGAGCGAGGCCTCGTTGACGCCGTGCTGGGTGAGCACGGGTGCCAGCAGGCCGAGGGCGACGACCGTCAGCAGGACGGTCGCCGTGGTCAGCGCCTGTGGGTCACGCAGCAACTTGCGCAGGGCCGCCGTGCGGCGCGGGGCGCGGGGGCGGGTGGGTCCGAGGCCGTCGGTCACAGGATCCTCGCCTTCGGGTTGAGCCACCCGTTCACGAGGTCGACGGCGAGGTTGACCACCACGACCAGCAGAACGGCGAAGAGGGTGATCCCCATGATGACCGGGACGTCTCCTTGGAGGGAGGCGTCGAAGGCGTAGCTGCCGAAGCCCGGTATGGCGAACACCTTCTCGATGATGAGGGCGCCACCCAGCATCGCGATGAACTCGAAGGAAAGCACGGTGAGGGCGGGCCCGGAGGCGTTGCGCAGGGCGTGGCGGAGGATGATGGAGCGCGCCGGTATGCCACGCGTGCGCAGCGTGCGCACGTAGTCCTTGCGGAGTTCGTCGGTCATGGCGCCGCGGATCTGTGCGGTCAGTCCCGCCATGCTGGCGATGAGCAGTGCGGTCACCGGGATGACGATGGACCGGGCCCACGTGGCGGGATCGTCGGTGAGAGGGGTGAAGCCGGTCGCGGGGAGCAGGCCGAGGCGGATCGACAGCAGGTACACGAGGGCTATGGCGACGAGCAGGTTGGGTACGAGATGCCCGGTGAGGGACACGGCTTGGACCACACGGTCGGCGATGCCCCCGCGCCAGGCGGCCGTAACGCCCAGCGCGACGCTGAACGCGACGGAGAGGGCCAGGGTGACGAGCACGATCGACATCGTCACGCCGAGGTGCTGCCCGACGGTATGTCCGACGCGCTCGCCCGTGAAGAATGAATCGCCCAGATCGCCTCGGGCCACGCGTGCCAGCCAGTCGGAGTACTGGGCGAGCACCGGCCGGTCGAGGCCCATCTGGGTCTTCATCGCCCGGATCGATTCGGCGGTGGCCCCCGCGCCGAGCCGGTTGCCCACGATGGCGTCGAAGGAGGGTGCGAGGAGGAGGAAGGTGATCAGGGTCACCAGGAGTGCCAACACCAGCCCGGTGGCCAGGCGTCGTGCGACGTACAAGAGCATGTCACGTGTCCTTCGGCTCACGGATCGAAGCTCCGGGCGGTCCCCCGGGTCCGCCCGGAGCGGTCTCAGCCGGCGGTGCCGAAATTGCGGATGTCGATCGCGGTCGAGGAGCCGTCGCCGAGGTGCTTGACGCCCTTGCCGGTGACCCAGGTGACCCCGATGTCCATGAGGGGGGCGAACCAGGCGTTGTCCACGAAGAACTTGTTGATGCCTCGGTAGGCGGCACCTGCCCCGGCCGGGTCGCCGGCCCTGTTCGCCTGGCCGATCAGCGCGGTGAGATCCGGGTCGGAAGACTTGAAGGGGTTCGTGGGAGTGCCGGGCATGGTGTACAGGGTGGTCAGGACGGCATCGGTGTCGAGGCCGTAGATGACGAAGTACATCGGGTACTTCGCCGCGGCGAGCGTGGTGGCCTGCCGTTGGATCGGCACCGCCTCCCAGGTCACCTTGATGCCGATCGCGGCGAGGCTCTGGGCGATGACGGGCTCGAACGGCTTGGTGGTGACGAAGCTCGGCATCTTCACCGGGAAGCCCTGGGCGTAACCGGCTTCGGCCATGAGTTTCCTGGCGGCGGCGATGTCGAAGGGGTAGGCCTTGTCCAGCTGTGCGTCGTACGCCTGCCCTTTGGGGTTGAACAGTTGGGTGGAGGGCACGCCGACGCCCTTGAGGAAGGCGGCGACCAGCTTGGTGCGGTCGAAGGACATGTTGATCGCCCGTCGCACCCGTACGTCGCCGAGCGGCTCCAGTGACGTGCCCGCGCGGTCGGCGAGCACCAGGTTGCCCACCGTGAAGGCCTTCACCGGGCTGATCCGCAGCCCGGCCGACCTCAGCGGACCGACCTGGGTGGGATCGACACTGCCCGCGTTGAGTTCGCCGGCGCGCAACGCGTTGACCACGGCGGCCCGGTCGCCCATGACGCGGACCCGGACGGTCTCGAACGGATAGGCGTCGGCGTTCCAGTGCCCCTTGCGCTTCTTCAGCGTGTAGTCCGAACCGTTCACGGTGGCACCCTTGTCCAGGGTGTAGGGCCCCGATCCGACCGGATCCGTCGCCGTGCTCGCCCGGGCCATGGTGGCCGGATCCGCGATCACGCCGTTGACGCCCGCGAGGTTCCACAGCAGCGAGCCGGACGGGCGTTTCAGTCCGACGACGACGGTCAGGTCGTCGGGGGCTTCCACCGAGGCCACCGCGTCCGCGATGTTCGCCTGGTTGGGGCCGGGGGTGTCACGGATGCGCTCCAGGGTCGCCTTCACCGCGGCCGCGTTCACCGGTGCCCCGGACGAGAAGGTCATGCCCTTGCGCAGGGTGAGGGTGAGGGTGCGCCGGTCCGCGGAGTACTCGTAGCGCTGCGCCGCGTGGGGCTGGAGTCGGCCGTCGTTGTCGATGTGGAGCAACGTGTCGTAGAGCGCCCTCCAGACGTACGACGACTGACCCGCGTCTATGCGGGTCGGCTCGAACGACGCGGGGGCGCCCTGGATGGAGAGCGAGAGTCTGGTCGCCTTCTGCGACGGGTCGGGAGAGTCCGGCCCCCCGCCGGAGCAGCCGGCCGTCATGAGCAGTACTGCCGCGGTGGCGGACGCGAAGAGCCGCCGCGGTCCGGGCAGCCTCGTCGAAATGGACATGGGGAATCCCTGGGGACAGCTTGCGGAAGGTACGGAGGCGTGCGGGGCGCCGGTGACCCACCGGGCGAACGGATCGGCGGGTCACGGCGCTTCTTCGCAGGAACGGTCAGACGGCCGGTTCGACGATCGCGTCGATGGCGGAGGGTCCCGAGTCGGGGACCCTGGGCTGGCGCCACGCCTCCACGGAGAAGGCAACGGTCACCAGCGAGCAGAACAGCCACAGCAGCCGCTTGTCCGGCTCGGAGATGCCCTCCATGGAGGTCTTCTCCAGGTAGGCCGTGCCGGACTTCAGCAGGGGGAAGGCGACGTCGTAGAAGGCGTCGAGCTCGTCCATCGTGCTGGTGATCCGCTTGGTGTACCGGGCCTTCTCCGTGGGAACCGCCCAGTCGACGAACGGGTCCAGGGCTTCGAAGCCCTCGGGGAATGCACTGGCCATGGTGTGGTCCTCCTCGGGGTCAGGACGCTGCCGGGGCGCCGGACGTACGACGCTGGTGGTCGCGGACGCGCTCCTCGGCGGAGCGGTGGAGGTGGCGCAGGAGCACCTCCTGGTCGTTCAGTGGGAAGCGGTCCACCGTGCCCGACTCGAGCATCGTCTGGGTCGCTTCGAGGGTGTTGCCGTCCTGGAGGCCGTACTCCTTGAACGAGACGGCGGCCAGTTCCTGCTGGAGCCGCTCGAAGGCGTTCTTCGGCGGGACGAAGTAGCACGTCCCCTCGAAGATGTGCGTGTTGTACGAGGTCGGCCAGTAGTGGTAGGTGAGCACCCAGTTCGGCCGCCAGATCAGCAGCATGAAGTTGGGGAAGAACACGAAGGAGTCCATGCCCCAGCGCGGGTCCCGGGTGGGGTTGACGGCCGGCGGCAGCTCGTCGGTGGTCATGCCGATGTCCGGGGCGTCCCACGGGCCGAACAGACCGCTGCGCAGCGCCGCCTCGATGGGCTTGACCATCTCGCGGTCGTGCGGCGGCGCGATGCCTCCCCAGGAGGACACCATGCTGTGCGGGCCGTCGATGTCGTAGTGGAGCCCCTCGTAGCCGTACTTCTGGATCCTTCGTGCCTGGTCCGGCATGTACTGGCCGGAGTGCAGGATCGGCGCGTGGTAGAACTCGGCGAACGCGTCGATGAAGAGCTTCCAGTTGCTGCCGATCTCGGCCCGGAACTTGTGCACCTGGGTGAGCTTGTGGAACGGGTAGCCCTCGATGCCCTTGCCCAGCTCGCCCATGTACTCCCGCAGCGGCGTGGTGTTCTCGGTGTCGAGGTTCACGAAGATGAACCCCTCCCAGACCTCGGCCTGGACCTGCTTGAGCCCGTAGTCCGACTTGTCCAGGTCGAAGAACTCGCCCTCCTGCTGGACGAAGGCGAGCTTGCCGTCCAGGTCGTAGCGCCAAGCGTGGTACTTGCACGTGAACTGGCGGCAGACGCCGCTGGTCTCCTCGCGTGGGAAGTCGTTCCACACCAGCTTGTTGCCGCGGTGCCGGCACACGTTGTGGAAGGCGCGCACCTCACCGTCGGTGCCGCGCACCACGATGACCGAGGTCCGTGCCGCGTCCAGTTCCTTGGTGAAGTAGCTGCCCTTGCGCGGGATCTGCTCGACACGACCGACGTTGAGCCAGGTCCGCTTGAAGATGGCCTCCCGCTCCAGCTCGTAGTGCTCGGGCGAGGTCGAGTCCGCGTAGGAGACCGGCTCCGTGTCGACTTTGAGGTGCTCGGTCCAGGTGCCCTCTTCGGGCTTCTTGAAATGCGCCATGGGGTCGGTTCCTCCAGTTTACGACGCCGCTCGTTCACTTCACTCGGCAACAGCGATCTCTGATCGCGAGAACGGTATTCTCAATTTTGCGTAATCGTCAAGCCGTCCCGCATGCACTTCCGTTGCGACCGAGTCGACGCAGCCCCGGGACGGCGGCTCCGTCCGCCAAGCGCCGACAGGTTGGCGATAACGCTCTTCTCCGACAGGGAGAGGCAAGCTATCGTCCTCGTTGTCCGTGACACACAGGAGGTGACGCGGTGGCACGCGTCATGCGGGGGCCCACGCTGTACGGCCCGGTCCGTGCGGTCGGGCTGCCTGTCCGTTCCTCCCCCGGACGCGGCCCTGAGCCGTCGGCGCACCCGAAACGGCACGACGAATGGAGGGTTCCCACCCATGACGGATTACGACGCGATCGACTTCTTCCGGGACGACGCGCTCGTCACGGACCCCTATCCCTACTTCGAACATCTGCGCACGCGGTGTCCTGTACAGCGTGAACCGCACCATGACGTGGTGATGGTCACGGGCTACGACGAGGCGGTACAGATCTACAACGACCACGAGACGTTCTCGTCATGCACCTCGGTCACCGGCCCGTTCCCCGGATTCCCGGTCCCCCTGGAGGGGGACGACGTCAGCGAGCTGATCACACGGCACCGTGACGAGCTGCCGATGAGCGATCAGCTGCCGACCCTCGACCCGCCCGTGCACACCGCCCATCGCGCCTTGCTGATGCGGCTCATCACACCCAAGCGCCTCAAGGAGAACGAGGCCGCCATGTGGCACATCGCCGACGAGTTGCTGGACACCTATCTGGCCCGGGGAGAGGGAGACGTCGTCCGCGACTTCGCGGGACCGTTCACCATGCTCGTCATAGCCGACCTGCTCGGCGTGCCCGAGGAGGACCGGGCAGAGTTCCGGGCCAGGCTCCAGCGCCCGGAGGCGGACGAGCCCGGCATCGGCAGCACCGGCGAGGAGACGATGGAGCACACGCCCCTGGAGTTCCTCTACGGACGGTTCACCACGTACATCGAGCAGCGCCGTCGTCATCCACGCGAGGACGTGCTGACCGGGCTGGCCGCCGCCACCTTCCCCGACGGGACGACGCCCGAGGTCGCCGACGTGGTGCGCGTGGCCGCCAATCTGTTCGCGGCCGGCCAGGAGACCACGGTGCGCCTGCTCGGTTCGGCGCTCCGGACCCTCGCCGAGAACCCGGACCTCCAGCGGCTGCTGCGGGCCGAGCGCCGGCGTGTTCCCCTGTTCATCGAGGAGTCGCTGCGCACGGAGAGCCCGATCAAGGGCGACTTCCGGCTGTCGAGGAAGGCCACGACCGTGGGCGGTGTCGAGCTGCCCGCCGGAACCACGGTGATGCTCGTCAACGGTGCGGCGAACCGCGACCCGCGCCAGTTCGAGGATCCGGCGGTCTTCGACGTCGAGCGCTCCAACGCACGGCGCCATCTCGCCTTCGGCCGCGGGATCCACAGCTGCCCGGGCGCCCCACTGGCCCGGGCCGAGGCACGGGTGGTGATCGAACGCCTCCTGGACCGCACGAAGGACATCAGGATCTCCGAGCGGGCGCACGGCCCGGTGGACGCGCGGCACTACAGCTACGTCCCGACGTTCATTCTGCGCGGGCTGACCGAACTGCACCTGGAATTCGACACCGCCGAGAGCGAGGGGCGATGAAGGTCACGGTCGATGACGACCGCTGCCGCGGACACGGTGTGTGCTGCGGCATCTGTCCCGAGGTCTTCGACCTGAGCGACGACGGATTCTCCGTGGTGCTCCTGTCCGAGATACCCGCCGAGCACGAACAGTCGGTCCGCAGGGCCGCCGCCATGTGCCCCGAGCACGCCATCACGACAACGGGCTGACGCTCGGCCGAACGAAAAGGAGACCCGATGCCCAAGGGCTACGTCATCATGACCGAGGCCATCCGGGACGAGGAGGGCATGGCCGCCTACGGCAAGGCATCCGCCGCGTCGATGGTGGAGGGCGGCGCTCGCGTCCGGGCCGTCGACCCTTGCCCCCAGGTGCTGGAAGGCGAATGGCACGGCGACCGGACCGTCGTCGTCGAGTTCGCCTCGGTGGAAGCGGCACGTGCCTGGTACGAGTCGGCCGGCTACCAGGAGGCCAGACCCCTGCGGCAGGCCGCAGCGGTCACCAACGCCGTCATCGTCGCTGGTTTCGACCCGCCGGCGCGGGCCCCGGGTCAGGAGGGCACACGGTGAGGAACCGTCAGGGCGGACATACGAGCGGCGGTCACCGGCATGGCTGATCTGGAGCTGTCCTGCGGCCTGCCACCGGGACCCGACTTCGCCGACCTGGCCGCTCTGGCTGAGCAGTTGGGCTACCACCGCGTGTGGATCTACGATTCGGCGCCGCTGTGGGAGGACCCCTTCGTCCACCTCGCCCTCGCCGCGCGGCGCACGACACGGATCGGTCTGGCGACCGCCGTCCTCATCCCGGACGAGCGGTCGGAGATGGCGATGGCTTCTGCCATCGCCACCGTGGCCCGCATCTCACGGGGCCGGTTCCGGGCCTGCTTCGGGACGGGTTCCACCGCACGCCTTGCCATGGGGCAGCGTCCGATGACGCTGGTCCGGCTGGGGCACTACGTCAGTGCGGTGCGAGGCCTGCTCGCAGGGGACGTCGTGGAGGTGGCCGGTGCCCCGGCCCGGATGCTGCACGCCGACGGGCTCACGGCACCACGGCCGGTCGAGGTACCCCTGTGGATCAGTGCCTTCGGACCGCGCGGTACCGCTCTCGCGGCCGAAGCGGCCGACGGCGTCATCGGCCCGCCCCATCCCACCCTGCCCACCGCGACCATCGCATCCGGCACCGTGCTCGAATCCGGCGAGGACCCGGCCTCCGACCGTGTCCGCGAAGCAGTCGGACCATGGCGGGTCGTCGACTGGCACAACGCCTATGCCACAAAGGGCGCGGAAGGCGTCGACGCGCTGCCCGGCGGCCGGGCCTGGCGTGAAGAACTGGAGTCGCTCGCCCCGGAGGACCAACGCCACCTGCTGGCCTACGAGGGCCACGTCACCCACCTGCTCCCCCGCGACAGGCGGCTGCTCGAACACATCGATGTCAGGCGCATGGTGGGCGGCCCGGACCGGGTGGGTGTCCAGCTCGCGCGGCTCGCCTCCTACGGCTTCCAGGAGGTCGTCTACACGCCCACCGGTCCCGACGTACGGCGCGAGCTGCGCTCCTTCGCGAGTGCCGGACGCCAGCACCTCACCGCAACGGACTGACAGCGCGCACAGGACGCGCCCCGGGCACCGGCCCACCGCGTGATCGGAACCGACCGAGAGACAGGATCACAATGCGCCTCACCACGAAGACCGGCACACTCGCGGCAACCGGCGTACTCCTCGCCTCCCTCACGGCCTCGGCACCTGCCTTCGGAGCCGGCGGGACCGTCGGGGCGCCGGGCGGCCAGGCCTGGCACACCGCGTGGGCGCAGTCCCAGCAGGGTCTCGCATCGGCGTCCCTCACCGATCAGACAGTCCGCTCCATCGCCCGCCTGAGCCAGGGCGGGGACGCCGTACGCGTGCGCATCCAGAACAAGTTCGCGAACGGGCCTCTCACCATCGGCCGGGGGGCGGTGGCGATCAGCGCCGGCGGGCCGGCCACCCGCCCCGGCACCACCCGCCCACTCGCCTTCCGCGGGCAGCGCGGCGTCACGGTGCCCGCCGGCGGCGAGGTATGGAGCGACCCGGTGTCCCTGGGTACCACGCCACAGACGGACCTCGCCGTCAGCCTGCATGTCCCCGGCACCATCCGCCCCGGGGAGCACAGCGTCTCCTGGCGCGGCAACTACCTCACCGAGCCGGGCAGCGGTGACCACGTCGGAGACACCGGAGCGACGGCGTACACGCAGACGACATACGCCACCTACCTGGTCAGTGCCGTGGACGTCCGCAACCCGCGCGTCAAGGGAACGATCGTCGCCTACGGCAGCTCCGTCGTGGACGGAGCCGGGAGCACCGACTGCGGTCCCGGCTGCAAGCCGCCGAGCACCGACAACCGCTGGACCGACGTGCTCGCCCGTCGCATCGTCCGGGAGCTGCCCGCCGACCGGCAGCTGGCCGTCGCCAACGCGGGAGTCAACGGCACGACCGCGTCCGCGCACTGCCCGGGCACTCCGTCGTCGGTCGCCGGACTTGACGCAGGCGCCCGCCTCGAACGCGACGTCCTGGCTCTGCACGGCGTCACCGGCGTGATCTTCTTCTACGGCACGAACGATCTCCAGCACGGCTGCACCTCGCAACAAGTGATCGCCGCCCACCGGGAGAGCATCGCGCGGCTGCACCGCGCGGGCATCGAGGTCTACGTCGTTCCGACCACGCCCCGCCCCATCTACACGGACCGGATGAACCGCTACCGCTGGGACGTGGGCACGTACCTGCGCAATCAGGGGAGTTGCGGCGGTGCCTGCGACGGAGTGATCGACTTCGATCACGTGATCAAAGATCCGGTCGCGCCCAACAGCATCGACAAGCGCTACGACATCGGCGACGGCATTCATGTGAACATCGCGGGCCACCGGGCGCAGGCGGAGACGGTCTCGCTGCCGCTGCTGGCCGCCTCAAGCCGTCGCTGACAGGGGCCCGGTGGGCGGCACACGGCTGCCGGCGGGGGAGGGATCACCAAGGCGACGGACCATCAACGCGTCCGCCGCCCTCCCGTTCCTGCCGCCGGCACCCTCCTCACGCGTCAAGGCCTCCGCGCTCGACGAGCTGGCGCACGATCACGTTCCGCTGGATCTCGTTGGTTCCCTCGCCGACGATCATCAGGGGCGCATCGCGGAAGTAGCGCTCCACGTCGAACTCGGTCGAGTAGCCGTAGCCGCCGTGGACCCGGACCGCGTTCAGGGCGATCTGCATGGCGGTCTCCGAGGCGAAGAGCTTGGCCATGCCCGCCTCCATGTCGACGCGGCGCCCCGCGTCGGCCTCGCGCGCGGCGTACAGGGTCAGCTGACGCGCCGCGGTGAGCGACGTGGCCATGTCCGCGAGGTGGTTGCCCACCGACTGGTGCCGCCAGATGGGCTTGCCGAACGAGTGGCGCTCCTGGGCATACGTCAGGGAGTCCTCAAGCGCTGCGCGGCCGACGCCCAGTGCCCGCGCGGCGACCTGCAGTCTCCCGGTCTCCAGGCCCTTCATCATCTGCGTGAATCCCTGGCCCTCGGCGCCCCCGAGTACGGCGTCCGCGGGCGCCCGGTAGCCCGCGAACGACAACTCGCAACTCTCGACTCCCTTGTAGCCGAGCTTCGGCAGATCTCGGGAGACCGTGAGGCCGGCGCCGTGCTCGACGAGAAGGATGGAGATGCCTCGGTACGCGGGTGCGGCCGCCGGATCGGTCTTGCACAGCAGCGCGATCAACTGCGAGCGGCGCGAGTTGGTGATCCAGGTCTTGACGCCGTCGATGACGTATCCACCGACCGGTTCCTTGCGGGCCACCGTACGCAGCGCCTGGAGATCGGAGCCGCCACCGGGTTCGGTGAGGGCCATGGTCGCCCTGATCTCGCCGGTGGCCATCTTCGGCAGGTAGCGGTGCTTCTGCTCCCGGGTGCCGAAGTGCAGAAGCAGCTTCGCGACGACAGTGTGGCCGCCCATCGCCCCGGCCAGGCTCATCCAGCCCCGGGCCAGTTCCTCGGTGACCAGGACGTAGCAGGAGGTGGACACGAGCGTACCGCCGTACTCCTCGGGAATGGCGAGCCCGAAGATGCCGAGCCGTTTCATCTGCTCGATCTGCGACTCCGGGTAGGTGTCGGCGTGTTCCAGCTCGCGGACAACAGGCTTGACGTCCCTGTCCACGAAGTCACGCACGGTGCGCACCACAAGTCTCTCGTCCTCGGGCAGGACGTCCAGCGTGCCCATACTGCGGCCCTCCTTGTCCGGTGGAGCGACATGTCCGCCCGGTCCGGACGCGTCGAGCGGACGAACCGGTCAGATGACGCCGTCGAAGCGCAGGGCATCCGTCCTGGCCGTGTCGTATCCGAGTTCGGCGAGGACACGGTCGGTGTGCTCTCCCAGAGCGGGCACGGGGCCCATCCGCGGGATGACTCCGGACAGGCCGGCCGGGGGCATGAGCGCGCGGACCGGACCACCGCCGGGCAGCCGTACGTCTCTCCAGCGGTCCCTGCCGTCGAGCACGGGATGGTCCAGGAACTGCCGTATGTCATTGACGTAGGCGTTGGCGATGCCCGCCGCGTCGAGCACCTCCACGGCGCGGGCGCTGTCCAGGGCACGGAACCGCTCAGCGACGATCTCGTCGAGGTCGGCCCGGTGTGCGACACGGGCGGAGCCCGTCGCGAATCTGGTGTCCGCCACGAGGCCGGGGCTCCGGAGGAACGTCTCGCACAGGCTGGCCCATTCCCGCTCGCTCTGCACCGAGATCAGGACGTCCCTGCCGTCCTTCGCGGTGTAGGTCCCGTAAGGGGCGATGGTGGCGTGCCGCGTGCCCACCCGCGGCGGCTGGCTTCCGCCGTACCCGGTGTAGTACGCGGGCTGGTGCATCCACTCCGCCAGCGCCTCGAACAGCGATACGTCGACAGCGCGGGCGGCTCCGGTGGTGGCGCGGGTGAACAGGGCCGTGAGGATGCCGGAGTACGCGTACATGCCGGCGGCTATGTCCGCGATCGAGATCCCGACCCGGGCAGGCGCGTCCTCGCTGCCGGTCAGGGAGACCAGGCCGGTCTGACACTGCACGAGCAGGTCGTACGCCTTGCGGTCCGACCAGGGACCGGAGGAGCCGTAACCGGTGATGGAGCAGGCGATCAGGGAGGGGAACCGCTGTGCGAGGAAGGCGGCGTCCAGGCCGAGCCGGTCGGCAGCACCGGGTGCCAGGTTCTGGACGAAGACGTCGGCCCGGTCGAGGAGTTGACGGACGACGTGCCGGCCGCGGTCGGACTTCAGGTCGAGCGTGATCGACTCCTTGGACCGGTTGAGCCACACGAAGTAACTGGACTCGCCGCGTACGGTCGTGTCGTACCGGCGGGCGAAGTCACCACCGTCCGGCCGTTCGACTTTGATGACACGGGCGCCGAGGTCGGCCAGTTGACGCGTGGCGAAAGGTGCCGCGACCGCCTGTTCGAGGCTGACGACGGTGATGCCGGACAGGGGCAGGGCGGCATGCGGGTCATCAGCCCCGGCCGGTGGCCCGGGGGCGGTTGTGGGCATCTGCGGCTTCCTTCGCAAGTCCGGCTCCCGGTGGAGGCGGGCCTTCATCATCGGTGCTCGTTCCGGCGCTCGGGTAATAGCAAGTCCTGATGGGTCCATGCCCCGCATGGATGGCGAAAGGGTGAGATGGACGTCAAACAGCTCAGGGCCCTGGTCACGGTGGCGGAGGTGGGCAGCGTCACCCGGGCCGCCGCACTGCTTCACCTGGTGCAGCCGGCGGTCACCCGGCAGATCCGCTCACTGGAGCACGAACTCGGCGTTCCTCTGTTCGAGCGGAGTCGTCAGGGCATGCTGCCCACCGAGGCAGGCTTGATCATGGTCGACCGGGCGCGGCGGGCCCTCGGCGAACTGGAGCGTGCGCGCGCCGAGGTACGGCCGGTGTCCGGTGCGGTGTCGGGCACCGTCACCGTGGGGCTCCTGGACAGCACGAGCGACCTGCTCGCGGCACCTCTCGCCGCTGCTCTCGCGCAGCACCACCCCGGAGTGGAACTCCGCCTGGTCACCGCGTATTCGGGTCACCTCAAGCGGTGGCTCGCCGACGGGCAGCTCGATCTGACGCTGCTCTACGACCTGCCCGGCACGATGGCGTCCCTGATCACCCGCGCCCTGGTACGTGAGCGCCTGTGGGCGGTCGCCCCTCCCACGGAAGACCTGCCCGCCGGGCCCACCGTCTCCTTCGCCGAGCTCGCCCGGCACCCGCTCGTCCTGCCCACACCCGGACACGCCTTGCGCTCGCTCATCGACACCGCAGCGGCAGCGGCCGGCGTCCGTCTGGCCGTCGCCGTCCAGAGCGACTCGATGCGCGTACAGAAGCAGCTCGTCCTGGCCGGACACGGCTGGACCGTCCTGCCAGAGGTCGGCCTCAGCCGGGACACCGCGGAGGAGGCCGTGAGGGCCCTGCCCCTGGGCGAGCCCTCGGTGTGGCGTTCCGTCGTCCTCGCGACTGCGAGGTCCGCGCGCGCGACTCCGGCGGTCGAGGCCGTCGCACACGCGTTGATCCACGCGGTCACCACGGCCGTGCGCCACGGGCACTGGCCCTCGGCCCGGACTCCTGAGCACGAGGCCCGGGCGTGCGGCGGTCACCGGGGCGGGGAAGAGGCGAACGGGCCGCGCGGCCTGCCCCGCGCGGACGGGGCATGCGACCGGTGAATACACCCATCACCGATTTCTATTGTGCAACCGTTTCCGGTGCCGCCCATGATGGTGGAGCCTCGTCCGTTCCTCGCGGGTGCCCTCCGGCACGGTGCGCGGAGACAGGGAGACTGCCGTCATGCGCTCGTTCCCCGCTCCTCTCGAGTCCTACGTGGCGTCCTGGTGCCCGACACCCGTCAGGGACGACGATCCGTTGGCGCCCGCCCCCTCCGCGGCCCTGTCGGCGTGCCTCGACCTGCCGGAACCGGCGGCCGGCGCCGGGGACCCGCTGCCGCCTCTGTGGCACTGGCTCCACTTTCTCCAGTGGCCCGCACAGAGCGGACTCGGACCCGACGGGCATGTACGGGACGGAGGGTTCCTGCCGCCCCTTCCCGACCGCCGACGGATGTTCGCCGGGGGGCGCTGCCGGATCACCGCCCCGCTGCGCCTCGGGGTGCCGGCCGAACGCGTCAGCAGCCTGGGTCCGGTGGTGGCCAGGCACGGCCGTAGCGGCGAGCTCCTGTTCGTCACGACCCGGCACGAGTTCCGGCAGTCCGGGCGTACGTGCGTGGTCGAGGAGCAGGACACCGTCTACCGCTCGGGAACCGGCTCCGGCGTACGGAACGCGGCGCCCTTTGATGCCGCGCCCGCCCCGCGGACCGAGGGGCCTTGGACCCTGCGGATCCGTCCGGACGAACGGCTGTTGTTCCGGTTCAGCGCGCTCACCGCCAACACCCACCGCATCCACTACGACGCCCCGTACTGCCGCGACGTGGAGGGATATCCGGGCCTGGTCGTGCACGGCCCCTTGCTGGTCCTCCTCATGCTGGAACTGGTCCGTACCGGGGCTCCCGAACGTCACGTACGTTCGCTGTCCTACCGGTTGCGACAGCCCGTTTTCGCGGGTGAGGATGCCTGGGCGGTCGGCGCCCCCGCCGACGACGGGGCGGAACTGCGCATCGCGACCCTCGGCCAGGGCTGTCACGCGACGGCGACGGTGGCTTTCGGCTGACTCGGGCGGTGAACGACGATCGGCGCGCGGACACACCCCTCGCCGACGCGAGTGATCTGCTCGCCGCAGGGGGAGCAGCACGGCGGACCGCGGCGTGTGCCTCATGTCGTACCGCCGGACACGAGGCGGAGCATCCTCTTCTCCTTGGCGCCCCCAGGCGGAGCCTCCCGCCCCAGCGCGGCGGCGAGTTCGTCGACCACGGTGCCCACGAACGCGTGCATGTCGACCTCGATCGTGGTGAGGGGCGGGGCCCACAACTGGCCGACGTCCGTGGCGTCGACGCCCACGACGGCCAGGTCGCCGGGGACCGCCCATTCCATCCGCGCGGCCGCGGCCAGGACGGCCAGGGCGACCTCGTCGTTGTAGGCGGCCACGCCGAGCGGAACCTGCCGGGGAAGCTCACGCAGTACGGCTGTCGCCGGCACGAGATGTGTGGGCACCGGCACGGACAGCGGCACGGCGAGACCTCGCCGCGCGCACGCGGCCTCGATGCCGGCATATCTGCCCGGTCCGTACGGGTCCGTGCGCCGGTCGGATATCGAGGCGTAGACGATCTGGCGGTCGCCGCGTCTCGTCAGCTCCGCCACCTGCAGTTCGCCGATCTCGTCATGGGGCCGGCGAGGCCGGGAGCCGTCGAGATCCGGCACGACCGGGACACCCTGAGCGGCCAGCCGGCTGCGGGCGGACCGGTCCAGTGAGCCGAAGTCGACCACGGCAAGCGGGCGAAGTCTCACCAGAGCCGTGGCGGTCTTCCCGGGATCCGGACCGGCGAACCGCAGTACCACGTTGGACCCCAGACCCGCGGCGTCGTCACTGAGGTACTCGAGCGCGTTCTGCAGGTTCTGTCCGATGGTGGTCTCCGGCATCACGACGACGATCATGTCGCTTCGCCCGGTGACCAGGCTGCGTCCGGCCGGCGAGGGCCGGTAGTCCAACTCTTCGGCGGCAGTGCGCACACGTGTCCGCGTCTCCTCGGGAAACCGCCCTTCCCGGCCGTTGAGGATGTGGCTGACCGTGGCACGCGACACCCCGGCACGCACCGCCACATCAGTGGCGGTCGCGGGACGCGGGCTGTTCTTCATCCTCGTCGGCGCCTCTCGTATCTCTGCGACAGATCGGTCCGCCCTGGGCCGGGGCGAGCACTGCCGACCCTATCGGACCGACAGGTATCACGTGCTACCTCTAGGCATCTCCAAGTATCACGTGATACCAATGCCGCGAGCATCCGCCGTGTCCGGCGATGGCTCACAATCAAGGAGCCGCTATGTCCTCAGTGCCGCCCCATGTCTCCCCCTCAGCCGCACCGCCCACGGCAGAAGCAGCAGAAGCAGCCCTGGCCGCCCCGTCCGGCCCAGCGACCGCCGCGAAGACCGACGACCGACCCAAGGTCGACGCCAGATACATCGTGCTGCTGATCCTCGCCCAGTTCGGCCTCTACGTGGCCATAGTGGCGCCGATGGGCTACTCCCTGAGCGTCCGCGTCGAACAACTGGCCCCCGACAACGAGGGAATCCTCGGCTATGTGGTCGGCGCGGGTTCGATGGCCCTGGTCCTGTCCGGGCCCGTTCTCGGGGTGCTGAGCGACCGCACCCGCTCCCGTCTGGGCCGGCGCCGGCCATGGCTGCCCGCCATGGTGGCCGTCGGCGTGGCCGGATTCTGCTGCGTCGCGCTCGCACCCTCGATCGCCGTCCTGATCATCGGCTGGATCGTCGTGCAGCTCGGTTTCGGCAGTGCGCTGGCCCTGCTGGGTGCTTCGATGGCGGACCGCCTGCATGAGTCCCAGCGGGGCAAGGTGGCGGGTCTGGCAGGTGTGGCGCAGATGGCCGCCTCGATCATCGGCGTGGCGATCGCGAGCATGCTGACGTCGTCGAACCTGTTGCTGTTCCTGGTGCCCGCGGGTCTCGGCGCCGTGACGGTGCTGCTGTTCGCCCTGCTCGTCCACGAGGACAGCAGCCAGGAACTTCCCCCCGGCGAGAGCATGACGGTGAAGCTGGTGCTGTCGAAGTACGTTTTCGACGTGCGCCGCTACCCCGACTTCTCCTGGAACTGGCTGGGCCGGTTCCTGTTCATGTTCGGGCTGACGCTCGCCACGACGTTCACGACGTTCTTCTTCGCCGACAAGCTGGACAAGCCCGTCACCGAGATCGGCGGACTCGTGGCGGTGGTCGGCGCTGTCGGTCTCGTCGGGACCATGGGCGGAGCCGGGATCAGCGGGTTCCTGTCGGACAAGCTGCGTCGCCGCCGCGCCTTCGTGTTCGGCGCCGGGATCCTGTTCACCGTCGGCACACTGACGATGGCCGTCGCACCCGACCTCACCGTGCTGGTGATCGGCTCGTTCCTCACCAATCTCGGTCTGGGCGTCTTCTCCGCGGTGGACCAGGCACTGGTCCTGGACGTTCTGCCCGAGCGCGACACGGAGGCCGGCCGTTACAACGCGATCAACCAGTTCTCGACGACGGTCCCGCAGGCGGCGGCGCCTCTCGCGGCGCCTCTGGTCCTGGCGCTCGGCGGAGGAGGCAACTACCCCCTGCTCTACATCGTCGCCGGCGCGTTCGCGCTGGTCGGCGGCTTCATCATCCTGGCCCGGGTCAAGGGCGTTCGGTGAAAGGGAAGTCAACCATGACATACACGGACTTCAACCAGGGCTGGAGTTACCGCCGCAAAGTGACACCGTTCCAGGAACTCGGCGGGACGGCCGGTTCCCCCTGGACGCCGGTGACGCTGCCGCACGATGCCCTGATCACCACCGAACGGCGGGCTGACGCGCCGGACGGCCACACCAACGGGTATTTCGCCGGAGGGGCGTTCGAATACCGCAAGACGTTCGCCGTGTCCGAGGAGGACCGCGGCAAGCCGGTTTACCTGGAGTTCGACGGTGTGTACCGGGACGCCGTCGTGACGGTCAACGGCGCGCTCGCCGGCCGCCACGCGTTCGGCTACTCCCGCTTCCTGGTGCGCGTCGATCCCCATCTGCGGTCCGGGGCCGACAACGAGGTCCGTGTGTCCTGCCGCGCCCACCTGGACAGCCGCTGGTACACCGGGTGCGGCATCCACCGGGACGTGCGCCTGATCGTCAAGAATCCCGCGCACATCGCCGTCGACGGTGTCCGCGTCACGACCCCCGACGTCGACCATGAGGTCGCGATCGCCGAAGTCGCGGTACGGGTACGCAACATGGGTGCCATGACCTCCACCCTGCGTCTGGCGGCCGTCGTCACCGACGAGGAAGGGACGGAGGTCGCCCGGGGCCAGGCTCCGGTCACCCTGCTGCCGGCGGACGAGGAGACGGCGCGTCTGCGCCTGCTGGTCGACCGTCCGCGCCTGTGGAGCGCCGAGACGCCGGCCCTGTACAGGGCACGCGTGCGGCTCACCGACGGTGATCAGGTGGTCGACGAGGTGTCGGTGCCGTTCGGGATCCGCACCCTCCGGGTCGACGCCCGGCGCGGCCTGCGGGTGAACGGCACCGAGGTCAAACTCCGCGGAGCCTGCCTGCACGGGGACAACGGCCCGCTCGGTGCCGCGGCCATCGGCCGCGCGGAGGAGCGCAAGATCGAGCTGTTGAAGGCGGCCGGCTTCAACGCGATCCGCAGCTCCCACCACCCCGCGAGCAGCGCCCTGCTCGACGCCTGCGACCGCCTCGGTATGTACGTCATGGACGAGGCCTTCGACATGTGGACGCAGGGCAAGAGCGACTTCGACTACTCCGCCGACTTCCCCGAGTGGTGGGAGCGCGACCTGGAGGCCATGGTCGCCAAGGACTTCAACCATCCGAGCGTCATCTTCTACAGCATCGGCAACGAGATCCCCGAGACCGGCACACCGGACGGCGGCCGGTGGAGCCGAAGACTCGCCGAGAAACTGCGCGCCCTGGACGGCACCCGCCTGGTGACCAACGGCATCAACGGCTTCGTGTCCGTGCTCGACCTCGTCCTGGGCGGCATGGCGCAACGCCGGGCGGCGGCGCAGTCGGCCGACGTGCCCGGAGACGATCAGGCCGGTGGCGGTGTCAACGGCATGATGAACGCGTTCGGCGAGATGATGGGCCAGATCATCTCCTCCCCCATGGTCACCGAGCGCACGGAGGAGTCGTTCGCGGCGCTCGACGTCGCCGGCATGAACTACGGCGAGTCCCGCTACGCCCTCGACCATGACCTCTTCCCCGACCGCGTCATCGTCGGCACCGAGACGTGGCCGACCGTCATCGACCGCAACTGGGCCCTCGTCGAGAAGCACCCGCATGTCATCGGCGACTTCACCTGGACCGGGCTGGACTACCTGGGTGAGACCGGCATCGGCGTCGTCAAGTACGCGGCTGCCGCCGACGGCGGCCAAGGATTCTCGACCGCCTATCCGGGTCTGTCGGCGTTCTGCGGCGACCTGGACCTCACCGGCCACCGCAGGCCTGTGTCGTATTACCGCGAGATCGTGTTCGGCCGGCGGAGCGAGCCCTACATCGCCGTACGGCGCCCGGAGCACCATGGTGTTCCCGTCACCGTGTCGACGCCGTGGGCGTGGTCCGACTCCGTGTCCAGCTGGAGTTGGCCCGGATTCGAGGGCGCCCCCGTGCACGTCGAGGTGTACGCCGACGCCGACGAGGTCGAGCTGCTGCTCGACGGTGAGTCGCTCGGACGTGCTCCCGTCGGCACCGAACGGGCCTTCCAGGCGGACTTCGAGGTCCTCCACCGGCCCGGCGAGCTGGTCGCGGTCGCCTACCGTGCGGGGGCGGAGTCCGGCCGTACGTTCCTCGTCTCGGCGAGGAAGAACCTGCGGCTCACCGTCGCCACCGACCGCGACGAGCTGTGCGCCGACACCCGGGACCTCGCGTTCGTCGCGCTGACGCTCACCGACGACAGCGGGGTCGTGCAGAACGCCCTGGACCGTGACGTGCGGGTGACGGTCTCCGGCGCCGGCATCCTGCAGGGACTCGGCAGCGGGGCCCCGGTCACCGGGGAGACCTTCCACGGAGCCGTCCGGCACACGTTCGACGGACGCGCCCTCGCGGTCGTCCGTCCGACCGGATCCGGCACGATCACCGTCGAAGCGGTGGCCGAAGGCTGTGCCCCGGCCCGTCTCGCACTCACCGTCACCGCGGCCCGCGGCCCTCTGACCGGCTTCCCCGCCCAGGTCGGCGCCACCGCCACCGCCACCGCTGTCAGCACGACCGATCTGGAGACCTCCGCATGAGCGACCTCAGCGCACTCGTCCGCAAGCTGGACCTCGACGAGAAGATCGCCCAGCTGAACGGCATGATCCTCCCCGCCCTGTTCTCGGTACGGCAGGAGCCGGGAGTCGACCTCAGCACCGAGGAGGGCCGCAAGGCGGCGTTCTTCGTCGACATCGACCGGATCGCCGATCTGCGCCCGCACGGGCTGGGACATCTGTCTTTGGCCTGGATGCTGCCTCTGCCCGCCGACGGGCTGCGGCGTGTGTTCACCGACGTCCAGGCGAAGGCGCGCGAGGTGAGCCGCTTCGGCATCGGTACCCTCATCCACGCCGAGGGGCTCAACGGACTGGTCCACGGCACGGGTATCCAGTTCCCCACCGCGTGGGCCCAGGCGGCCACGTGGATGCCGGAACTCGTCGAGCGCAGCACGTCCCTCACCGGCGCACAGTTCCGTGACTACGGCATCCACCTGTGCTTCTCCCCCGTCCTCGACGTGGTGCGCGACCCGCGCTGGGGCCGGGTCCACGAGACGTTCGGCGAGGACCAGGAGCTGGCGGCCCAGATCGGCGTCGCCTTCATCCAAGGCATCAACGGCCGTGAGGGCGACACGGGCGTCCTCGCGACGGGCAAACACTTCCTCGGGTACGGCAGTTCCGACGGCGCCCTCAACCAGGCGCGGACGAGCCTCGGGCGCAGGCAGCTCACCGACGAGTTCGCCGTGCCGTTCCGGCGCGCGATCGACGAGGCCGGACTCTCGATCGTCATGAACTCGTACAACGAGATCGACGGCGTACCGGCCGCGGCCGACCGGTGGCTGCTCACCGACCTGCTGCGTGGCGAACTGGGCTTCACCGGACTGGTCGTGAGCGACTACGACGCCGTCACGATGCTGCACTCGGTCTACCACACCGCACGCGACCAGCGGGAAGCCGCCGCTCAGGCCCTCTCGGCCGGCCTCGACGTGGAGCTCCCCGCGGACGAGAGTTTCCGGAAGCTGCGCGAGGCCGTCGAGACCGGCCTGGTCAGCGAGGAGGCGGTGGACACCGCCGTGGGACGTGTACTGGAGGTGAAGCGCGACATGGGCCTGGTGCCGGACTACGTACCGCGCCGGCGGCTGCGCTCGCCCGAGCCGCTCGACCGCACGAGGGCCACCGCCGTCGGACGGGAGATCGCCGAACACGCCGTGACGCTCCTGCAGAACGACGGCACGCTGCCCCTGCGCCCTGGTACCAAGGTGGCCGTCGTCGGCGGTCCCGCCGACGATCTGCGCATCCACTTCGGCGCCTACACCGACGTCGCCAACGCCGAGGTCCCGCTGGCGATGCAGCTGATCCGCTCGGGCCAGGTCCCCGGGATCGACCCCGAGAAGTACATCTTCACCGAGCTGTTCAACACGCGTATCCCGGGGATCGGCCCCCGGTTCGAGACCATGACCCGCGAGCAGCACGCGGGCACCCCGACGCTTCTGGGCGCCCTGTCGGCCGTGCCGGGTCTGGAGGTGACGTTCGTCGACGCGGGCTCGCCCGACGCGACCGGCCCGATCGACGCCGACGCCGTGCTCGCCGCGGTGCGCGACGCGGACGTGGTCGTCACGGTCGTCGGTGAGCGCACCGGCTGGGCGGGCGAGCACACGGCCGGCGAGGGACAGACCTCGGCCAGGCTGCGGCTGCCGGGCAACCAGCACGAGCTGGTGTCGGTGCTCGCGCAGGCCGGTGTCCCCCTGGTGACGGTACTCATCACGGGGCGGCCTCTCATCGTCCCCGACATCGCCGAGGCGTCCGCAGCGGTGCTCCTCGCACCGCTCCTCGGCGCACACGGCCCGGCGGCGGTGACGGACGTCCTCGCCGGGGCCGTGGAACCCGGTGGCCGCCTGCCGATGACGTTCCCCCGGGACACCGGACAGCTGCCGCTGTTCCACGGCCACCCGTACGGCAGCGGATACGCCCATCCGACCGGCCGCCGCCCCGGTTACAACGACCTGGACGACGGTCCGCTCTACCCGTTCGGACACGGTCTGGGCTACGCCGATCTGCAGGTCCACCTCGACGGCGTCACGCTCTCGGACGACGGTTCCACCTTCACCGTGCGCACGCGCACCACCAACAGGAGCGACCGGGACGGCTCCACGGTCGTCCAGGTCTACGCCCGTGACGAGCACGCGTCGGTCGTACGGCCGGTACGCCGGCTGATCGCCTTCGCCCGCGTCACCGTGCGGGCGGGCGGCAGTGCCGAGACGGTGCTCGAAGCCCCGGTGAGCCGGCTGTTCTACACCATGGCCGATGGCACCCGCGGCATCGAGGAGGGCGACGTCACCGTCCTCGTCGGCACCAGCAGTGCGCGGATCGCGGACAGCCGCACGCTCACCGTCCCGGCCCGTCGTGACGACGCGCGCTGACCGGCCGGCCTCCATACCGGCCTTCACGCATCCACAGGGAGAAACAACCATGCCGCACCCGTGGCAGGCCTCATTCATCAGCGCCGCCGCTCCGTCCTCCGAGGGCGATCCGGCACCGTACTTCCGCCGGGACCTCGAGCTGGCCGACGGCCTTCGTCGGGCCATGCTGCACGTCACCGGTCTGGGCATCGTCGAGCCGTACGTCAACGGTGTCCGGGTCGGTGACGAAGTACTCGCGCCCGGCTGGACCAGTTACCGTCACCACCTCACGGTTTCGGCGCACGACGTGACCGACCTGCTGACGACGGGAGCGAACGCCCTCGGGGCCGTCGTCGGTGAGGGCTGGGCGGTGGGACCGCTCACCTGGGAGAACCGGCGCCACAACTACAGCGACCGGCCTGCCCTGTTCGCACAGCTGGAGCTGCACTTCGACGACGGCCGTGTGGAGATCGTCGGTACTGACGGGTCCTTCCGCGTGGGCACCGGATCCGTGCGCGCCAACGGCATCTACGCGGGCGAGACCCACGACGCCCGCCTGGAGCCGGAGGGCTGGAGCCGCCCCGGGTTCGACGACTCCGGCTGGGACCGTGCGGCGCCCTTCGAATGGAACCTCGAGACGCTGCGGGCACCGGTGGCGCCGCCGATCCGGCGCATCGAGGAGCTGTCACCGAAGGCCGTGCTCACCAGTCCCTCCGGGCGCACGATCGTCGACTTCGGACAGAACATCTCGGGCTGGGTGCGTCTGAGGGTCCAGGGCCGGGCGGGGGACACCGTCACGCTGCGGCATGCCGAGATCCTGACGCCCGAAGGGGAGCTGGAGACCGAGACCAACCGCACCGCCGCCGCCACCGACCGGTACACGCTGTCCGGTGAAGGCGAGGAGACCTGGGAGCCGCGCTTCACCTTCCACGGTTTTCGCTACGCCGAGATCGACGGCTGGCCCGGCGACTTCGACGCCGAGGCGGTGTGTGCCGTCGTCGTCCACAGCGACATGACGCGCACCGGCTGGTTCGAGACGTCCCACCCGCTGGTGAACAAGCTGCACGAGAACACCGTCTGGTCGATGCGGGACAACTTCGTCGGTGTCCCCACCGACTGCCCGCAGCGTGACGAGCGCCTCGGCTGGACGGGCGATCTCAACGCCTTCGCCCCCACCGCCACGTATCTCTACGACGTGCGGGGCGTCCTGGAGTCCTGGCTGCGTGACCTGGCGGCCGAGCAGGCGGAGACGGGGAACGTGCCGATGGTCGTCCCCGACGTCCTGCGGACCGGGTCCACGCCCACCGCACTGTGGGGCGACGTCGCCATCAGCCTGCCCTGGCAGCTGTACCAGGAGTACGGCGATCCCGCCCTGCTGCGTGCCTCGTACGCCTCCATGACCGCCTTCATGCGCGCGGTGGAACCCATGCTCGACGAGCACGGACTGTGGAGCAGCGGTTTCCAGTACGGGGACTGGCTCGACCCGGACGCGCCGTCCGACAACCCGGCCGGCGGGAAGACCGACGCCCATCTGGTCGCCTCCGCCTACCTCTGCAGGACGACACGCGAGCTCGCACAGGCCGCCGAGATCCTCGGCGAGTCCGCGGACGCCGAGTACTTCACCCGGCTCGCCGAGCGGGTGCGTGCGGCGTTCCGCAGGGAGTACGTGTCGCCCGCCGGCCGGGTCGTGAACGAGTCCGCCACCGCGTACGCCCTGGCCGTCATGTTCGGCCTCCTCGACGAGGACCAGCTCGCGACCGCCGGCGACCGGCTCGCCACGCTGGTACGCAAGGCGGACTTCACGATCGCCACGGGCTTCGCCGGCACACCGCTGATCACGGACGCGTTGACGGTGACCGGTCATCTCGCCGAGGCCTACGATCTGCTCCTCCAGGAGAAGGCCCCGTCATTCCTCTATCCGGTGACGATGGGAGCGACCACCATCTGGGAGCGGTGGGACTCCGTGCTGCCGGACGGCACACTCAACTCCACCGGCATGACCTCGCTCAACCACTACGCCCTCGGAGCCGTGGCCGACTGGCTGCACCGCGTCGTGGGAGGGCTCGAGCGCGTGGAACCCGGCTGGCGTCGCTTCCGCGTCGCCCCCCGGCCGGGAGGCGGCCTCACCTCGGCACGGGCGGCACACGACACCGTCCTCGGCCGTGCCGAGGTCTCCTGGCGCTTCGAAGGCGAGGACATGCTGGTCGACGTCACGGTGCCCGAAGGCGCGACCGCGACCGTCGAGCTGCCCCTGCACCCGGAGCAGCTCGTCGAGCACGTCGGTGCCGGCGGCCATGCATGGCGCTACCACGCCTCGGGTACCAGCGTCCGTCCCGAGATCACCATGGAAACGCCCATCCGCGACATCCGACGTGATGCCGACCTGTGGTCGGCCGTCCTCGATGTGCTCCAGACCTACTTCCCCGGTGTCCCCATCAAGGCAGCCGGTGACCACATCGACGAGATGCCGCTCGCGGCCATGGCAGCACGCGTGCCCGACACCGCCGCCGACCTGGAGCGGGATCTGCGCGCCTTGTTCGGCAAGTCCGCCGCCGCGTCCGGGCCCGGCGAAGGCCCGCGGTCATGAGGGGCAGGACCGCACGGGTGATGGCCGCGCTGCTCGACGGCATCGACCATGCCGACGACTCCGTGCCGGGCCGCCACGGCGGCATCCCGGTCAGGCGCTACCGCCCCGACGGCCTGCCGGTGGGCACTCTGGTCTGGTTGCACGGCGGCGCGTTCTCGCACGGCGGTCTTGACCAGCTCGAGTCCCATGCCGTGGGCGCCGCCCTGGTCCGGCAGGGGATCGAGGTCGTCGCGGTCGACTACCGCCGAGTGCCGCGGTGGAACCCATGGCGCGACCCTGGTCCCGGCCGGCTTCCGGGCGTGCGTTTTCCTGTGCCGCTCGACGACGTCGTGGATGCCTTCGGCGCCGTGTCACGCGAGCGGGGTCCGGTCCTGCTCGGCGGGGCGAGCGCCGGGGCCTGCCTCGCCGCGGCCGCCGCGCTGCGCATGCACGCCGAGGAGGATGCGCCGCCCGCAGGTCTCGTGCTGGCGTACGGCACCTTCCACGCCGAACTTCCGCCGATCCCCGAGGAGATGCGCGGCCGGGTGCGCGGCCGTCACGGGCTCGTCCAGTTCCGTCCGGACACCGTACGGCGAATGAACCACAACTACGCGGGGTCCGCCGAGGCGATGGCGCTCCCGTTCGCCTTCCCCGGCGGCCACCGGCTGCCACCGCTGCCGCCCTCCCTGATGGTCGATGCGGACCGTGACACCCTCCGGGCCTCCGGCGAAGCGTTCGCCGGAGAGCTCTCGGCCTCCGGCACCGTCGTCACTCACCATGTCGTCCGGGAGGCCCCGCACGGGTTCCTGGACCGACCGCACCGCCCGCACTTCGCCACGGGCACCGCACTCATCGGCGACTGGATCATCTCGAAGGGCACGGGAGGTGTGGACCGGCACGGCACGAGACCTGAGCGGTGAAGGACGGTCGCCCGGTGC
>Ga0196960_10000019_pt1 | contig 57827 bp, 53 predicted proteins | sample S3v_5metaG_FD_183187 | JGI IMG/M metagenome (GOLD analysis project Ga0196960, IMG submission 183187) | Soil microbial communities from Anza Borrego desert, Southern California, United States - S3+v_5 | ecosystem: Environmental > Terrestrial > Soil > Desert | place: USA: California | collected...
CCAGAGCCGTCGACGCAGGAGACGCCTGAACCAGCGCCGGCCAACTCCGGTGATTCCACCGCGGCTTCGGCTTCGGCGGCGCCCGCCTCCGACCCGGCCGCGGCGCTCGCGGCCACCCGTGCCGTCGGCGGGTCCCCGGGAGCCGCCCTCGCAGCGGCGGCGGCAGCGGGCGGTGGGGACACGGGCGCGGGTACGCGCACGGCCGGCGAACCGTTCGGCAGCCGGCCGAAGAAACCGATCCTGGCCGCGGCGGCGGTCATCGGCGCGCTCCTGGTCTCCGTACCGTTCCTCGTGTCGGGAAACGACGACCGCAAGCCCGAGAGGGACCGCACGCAGAACGCGGCAGGAACGGTTCTGGGCGCCGAACACTCCGAGCAGCCGGAGACCTACACCAGCAAGTCACCGAGCCCCTCCGTGAGTCCGAGCAGGACGAAGGAGAAGGAGAAGGAGGAGGTGAAGCCGTCCGAGCCACCGGCCCCCAAGCCGGTGGTGGTACCGCCGCCGGTCAAGCCTGAGCGCAAGCCCACGGCCACGGTGACGGCGAAGGCGCCGCCGAACACGGCTGCCGGCGCGTTGAGCAGTCTCGCCAAGGCCGACCCCGAGGGGCGGCACATCTGTTACCGGGCCTTCGTGGCCGGGAACGGCTGGCAGGCACCGGTGTGCGACGGGACGATGGCCGGGACGGCGGGCCAGGGCAAGAAGATCACGGCCCTCAACATCGCGGTGTGGAACGTCGGCGGCTCCTCCGCCAACGCCCTGCTGCACGACCAGGGTTCGACGAGCGGCAACGCCAAGTGGGTCCCGAGCTGGACGGCCGTCGTCGCGGACGGCAAGGACAACTACATAGGCAGTTCGAAGCAGGGCGCCCCGTTCATGACGGGCTTCGCCATGAACGTCGGCAAGGGCGGCGTCTGCCACTCGGCCAGGTTGCGCGGCGGCAGCTGGGGCCCGCAGTACTGCAAGAACAGCCGACCCGAGTACATGTTCGTCGGCACCGTCGACAACGAGAGCTGGTTCGAGGCCGTGAAGCTCACGGTATGACCACCGGGCTTCGGCCCGTAAGGCGGATCCCCCTGGCTGCCACCGGGGGGCTCTCCGGCCCTGGCCCCGGAGGACGCGGACCACGCCGGAGCGCCGCCCGGACCGGTGCTGGACGCCACGAGCGCCCGAATCCCGATCGTGGACGACCACGTTCACGCGGTGGCCTCACCCTTGGACAGACGGCCGAGGATCGTCTCGACCTCCGTCTGCTCCCGCCTGCTCAGCTCGACCCCGTCGCCCGCCCAGGTGCCGGTAGTTGCCTGCTCCTCGGCTTCCGCGTGGTCTTCCTCGTACGATTCGAAGGTCTTCCTGACGCGATCCTGCTGGTCCGTCAGTGCTTGCGCGGCGATGGTCAGGAATGTGGAGACGTCGAGTCCGGCGTCAGCGGCGTGTTCTTTGATCCGGTCACGAATTTCGGCGGACATACTGATCGAAAAGCGCTCGGTTGCCATGCCCGGACGGTAACGCCGAGTGTCACCGCCTGTCGTAGGGCCGACCGGGGTTCCGGTGTGTTCTTGCGGCCGCTCCACGCGCGAGGGGGACGCGGGTCGTTCCGTATGGCGACACTGGCTCCATGGAGTGGAGGGAGCAGGCCGAGGCAGCGGAAGAACTGCAGGACTGGGACACGGCCATCACCTTGGTCAGCGCCCACGCCATGTGTTACGGGGACTCCGAGGAGCACGACAGCCATCTGTGGCACATGGGCCTGCTGTTCCGCGCGCAACGGCTCACGGAGCTCATGGAACTGGCGCTCACGGACATCCACGCGCGTCGGGTGCTCAACAGGTCGCTCGGTCGGTGCGGGATGGAATCGGCACTGCGTGACCGCGCCGGAGCGGGTGCCGCCGACGCCCTGTACGTCCTCGTCCGACGGCAGTGTGAGACGGGCCGCACCCAGGAGGCCCGCCGAACGGCTCATGAAATCGAACCGGCGGGCGGGTACGCGCACCGGATGGTGGCTTCCTACCAGGACTGAATTGTTTGATGGTGAGCTCGACACGTATCGTTTGAGGCCGGGCGGTGCAGGAGCCTGACGACAGCGGAGGCGCAGGGCGGCGAAGTCCCGGCCGACGCGGAACCGGCATAGTCTCTTTCTCATACCGGACGGAACTGGCATCCATGTACGTCTCCCGGGTGTTCATCGAGAACATCAAGTCGTTCCACGGCCCGCGTACCGTCGACCTGACACTGACCCGCCCGGACGGCTCGCACGCCGGCTGGACGGTTCTCGCGGGCCGTAACGGGGCCGGGAAGACGACGTTGCTGAGGGCTCTGGCCTTGGCGCTGAGCGGGCCGGTGCCCGCGCGGGGTCTGGTCCAAGGCTTCGAAAACTGGATCACCCGAGGATCGGCCGAGGGCAGCGCCCTGGCAAAGATCGTCAGGGACACGGCCGCTGACAAGTTCACCGCCTCGGGACGCACCCCTCAGAACAGTTTCTGGGTGGGCTTGCAGTGGACCGCGCCTGCCGAAGGAAGCGGAGGACGGAAGGGCGCCCAGCCGGCTCTGACCGAGCGCAGGTATTCCACAGCCAAGAACGCAAGCCCCGCTCAGCGCGGGCCGTGGGCTGACAACCCGGCCGGCTGGTTCTGCGCTGCCTACGGTCCGTTCCGGCGAATGGCTGGGGGGTCGGGTGAGGTGCAGCGGCTGATGCTGGCCTCGGGGCCCGTGGCTCGGCAGGCGAGCCTGTTCCACGAGGACGCTTCCTTGGCCGAAGGGGTCGCATGGCTGATCGAACAGCACCTGCGCGCCCTCGAAGGCCGTGAGGGTGCCGCAGCGCTCAAGAAAGCGGCGCTCTCCGTGCTGGGGGACGGGCTTCTCCCGGACGGCTATCGCGTCGAGGAAGTCGACTCCGAGGGACTGTGGGTCATGCGCGACGGCCACCGCTTTCCTCTCCGGGAGATGAGCGACGGCTTCCGTACTGTGGCTGCGCTGGTGGTGGACCTGCTGAAGCAGATCCACGACGCGTTCGGTGACGCCGCCTTCGCAGTGGACGACGAAAGGCCGAGTCCTCTCCAGGTTCCCGGCGTTGTGATCATCGACGAGATCGACGCTCACCTCCATGTTTCCTGGCAGCGCCGCATCGGCCCCTGGCTGACCGCTCACTTCCCTCACATCCAGTTCATCGTGACGACACACAGCCCGTACATCTGCCAGGCGGCCGACCCTGGTGGGCTGATCCGCCTGCCGGGTGTGGATGAGGATGCCTTGCCCGAGGTTGTTCCCGAGGACCTGTACGAGCGTGTGGTCTACGGGAGCGGGGACGACGCGGTGCTTTCCGAACTCTTCGGTCTCGACACCCCTTATTCGATGCGTGCGGAGCAACTCCGGTCGGAGTTCGTGGCCCTGGAGGCCAAGGTGTATGGCGGAGACACCTCGCCCGGGACCGTCATGAGGTACAAGGAGCTCAAGGAGCGTCTCAGCAGCTCACCCACCGCCCGTGTTCACGAGACCTCGGCCAGGCTCCAGCGAATCGCCGACGAGATCGAGGATGGAAAGGGGGGAGCAGCGGAATGATCCGGCTGAGGCGCGGCGAACTGCCTCCGGAGACAGCGGCACACCTCAAGACGTACACGCAGCAGATCGCCCAGGCGGCTGAACCGGACCGGAAGGCCACGGCCGCGGACCTCTGGGGCAACACGACCGTACGGCGCCGGGTGCGCGACGAACTCCTCGCCACCCTCGCAGGTATGGCTCCCGGGCATGAGCGCTGCATGTACTGCGGCGACAGCCAGGGCACGGACATCGACCACTTCGAGCCGAAGAGCCTCGCGCCTCTCCGTACCTTCGACTGGCTCAACCATCTCCTGGCCTGCTCCTACTGCAACAGCAATCAGAAGCGGAACCATTTCCCGCGCTCGCGCAAGGACGGCGGCCCGCTACTCCTGGACCCCACGCTCCAGGATCCGTTGAGCCACCTTCGGTTAGTTCTGCCCCTGTGCACGTACAAAGGGCTCACGGACCAGGGCGAGGCGTGCATCGATGTGTTCGGCCTCAACAAGCGGGCGGTTCTCGTCGAAGGCCGCAGGACTGCCTACGGCACAGCCAAACAGTCGGTCGAGCTGTGGCGCATCGCCACCGACCGGGGACAGCACGACAAGGCGGCCGAAGTCGTGCGGGTCGCGTGGAACCGCCCTCTCGCCGATGTGCTGGTCGGGATGTTCCACCAGTCGGAACACCCAGCGGCCGCCCTGCTCTTCGACGGTGAGGAAGAGACGCTCGACCTGCTGCGCGACCCAGCTCTGCGCGAGTCATTCCTCTCACGGGCCTGAGCCGAGCGGAACCTGCGTGGTGGCGGGGCGCCCTCGGTCAGGGGGCCTGCATCAGGTTGCGGAGGCTGCCGACGAGCGCGTGGACGTCCCGTCCGGCGGGCGCTTCGGCGGGGGCGGCCGGCGTGGAGTCAGGGCAGGACGTGCGGCAGGAGCGGCAGAGGCCGTCGGGCAGGGCTTCGGGCGGTCCGGGCACACCGCATTCGGTGCACTCCATCATGATGCGGCGAACGGGCTTGTCGGAGTCGTTCTCTGCCGCCGCTCCTGGCAGTTGGGCCGGGATCTTGTCGGTGAGTCGACGGCGTACGAACCCGACGGGGGAGCCGATCTGCTGCGTGGGCAGTCCGGCGATGAGGGCCTGGGTGAGGTAGTCCGTGCTCACGCCCCGGTCCAGCCATGCGGCGGCCAGTCCTTCGAGCACCGCGCAGTCGGCGGCGGACAGGGCCAGCCGGGGCTCGGTACGGCCGAGTCGGGCGAGGGTGACGTAGGCGGGCGAGAGGCCGGCCGGGCTCTTCGCCGGGGCTGTCCGCTGCTCGGGCACGAGGGGCGGGGGCGGCGCGGGAGCGGGCTGCGGAGGTTCCGCCCGCTGGGCTCCGTCCGGCCGGGGCGCCGGGGTGGCCGGACGGCTGTCGGCTCCGGTCCGGGTGAAGGTGTCCCACCACTCGCTGTCATGGGCGGTGCGGGACCAGAAGGTGCGGGTGACCCAGCGGCTCTGGCCGCCCTCGCCGACGACCTGGCACCGGACGCGCCGCAGATGACCGGCCACACCCAGGGCCCGCAGCGCACTGCCCACGGCCATCTGCCCGTACAGGGGCAAGGACTTGGCCAGCGACTTGACGTCCATGGCGCCACCCTCGGGCAGCCGGTCGACGTACCCGGCGACATACCGCTCCCGCTCCGGCAGCAGCGCGAAGTCATCGGACCGGGGCGGGCGTTGGTCAGGTGCGGTGCGCTTGCCGTAACCGGGGTGGGCCCTGGCGTACGGGCGCGAGGCTGCGGGCGCAGGCGAGGCGGGACTAAGGTGCTCGGTAACCACGAGATCGCTCTTTTCGATCTTGGGGTGAGACCCCGGCCGGTGTTGCTAGCACCGCGTCGGGGTCGATTCGTTGAGGGCACCGTAAGCAGTCGTGACGCCGCGCTGCAAGTTGCTCACGATTAGTCATACTTGCTGGTCGTGGCAGGGCAGGGAGGGTGGGAAGGTTTTACCCAACCCCTTCTTTTCCCTCCCGGAAACCAACACCGCTCGAACCTCGAAGCCCGCATCCCGACCCTCGAATCCCGAAGCTCAAGCGTCGGGCCCGAGCCCCTTTTCGTACCCACGAAAGAGTGAGCTGCCCGCTCCCGGCTCTCGGGTCCCGAGCTTCGGGACCCGAGAGCCGGGCGTACTCCTCGGATTGCGAGTCAGGACGTGCACCATTTCCGGGTGGTGGCCTACCGGTACGACACTGGGACGCCCGCTGGACTACACGAATGGATCACGTCACCGGACACGGGACGCCTCCGCCCCTTCGGGACCCCTGGATGATCTGGGGAGAGACCGCCGAAGCGGAGAGATGCGCTGCGTGAACCACGGCCATGATCCCCGTCTCATGGCCCCCGCCCCGCACGTGACGAAGCCCCGTTGCCCTGAAAAGGGTGACGGGGCTTCTCTGCGTTCTGCCCGGCAGAGTTCGAGCCGGGGCGTGAGTGGGCCGGGGGTCGGGGCTCAGCCGTGTTCTACGGCGAACGCGACGAAGGCGGCCCAGCCTGCCGCATCGGTGGTGAGGCTGGGACCCTCCGGGTTCTTGCTGTCACGGATCAGGAACTCACCCGTGGCCTTCGCGTACTTCGGCGCCCACTGGACGCACTCACCGCCGTTGCTCTGGCTGAAACTGGATGATGTCCAGTCAGGGGTCTGGGGCCGGTCTGGGGCTTCGGGTCGGTCGGCGTGAGTCATGAGTAACAGTCCTTCACAATGGAGTTGATCAACTCCGCCGTCTCGTCCGGCGGCGCGGCCTTGGCCACCAACAAATCATAGGCATCCTGGGCCTGTAGCACGTCGTCCGGCTCCGACAGGACAAAGCCGCGCGGAAAGCCATCCACGTGCGCCACGGCGGGACCGTCCGCGAAGGTGAGCAAACCGAAGGGGCTGACCACTAGGTTGTTGATCTTCTCCTTCGGGATGATCTGGACTCGGTGCCTGGGGGTCTCGGCCAGCTCGTGGAGGTGGCGGAGCTGCGCACGCATGACCTCTGGGCTGCCCACCGGGTTTCGTAGCGCCGACTCGTTGAGGATCAGCCACAGACGCGCCGGGTCTTCGTCGCGCGTCAGGATCTCTTGCCGCTCCATTCGAACGCGGATCAGGTCTGCGAAGTCCGTAGGCCGACCGGCGCGCAAGACCTCTTCCGCGTACGGCCGGATCTGTACGAGTCCCGGCAGAAGTGTGGGGTGGAACATCTTCACCACCGCCGCCTTCTTCTCCAGTTCGACGTACGGCGCGAACCAATCAGGGATGCCCCTCTTGGCCAGCTTGTTGCGTAAGCGGAGGTAGACCCCAGGCGTACCGGCAACCCTGTCCATGGCCTTGGCGAAGGGCTCAGAGGCCATCACGGTACCGTTCTCGACCTTGGACACCTGCCCCTGGTTGTACTTGAGCTTGGTGGTGAACTCCTCTTGTGAAAGCCCCAGGGACTTCCTGAGCGCCTTGACTTCTTCACCGAAGTACGCGGCAGCATCCCTCGGACCGTCCTCACGGTCTGTGCTTTCGCTCATCTGTTCAACTCCCCGGTATGCCTTGCCGGTTCTGATTTATGCCGGTCGCGTTGGCATGGGCTGAGGCCTGTTGAGCGTACGCCTTGTGGGTCACTCTGGGTACAGACCCGGTTACAAATGCACGAGGCGGTTGAGCCGCCTGCAACGAAGGGCCACGTGGCATGGACGCCAAATCGACCCCCCAGGGCCGCAACGACGCAGACGAGCTCATAGCGGTCGGAGGCTTCTGGCAACTCGCCCCGGAGTGGGTGCCACGCGGCCTCGGCGATGCAACTCGGTCCACATTGCTGGACGTTCAGGCCGGACTGTGGAGGCTTGTAGATGAGTGACACGGCGACGGCTCCCGCGCTTCACGTCCCCCTGTTACAGCCTGTCGGAGTCGAGGGGTGCACTATCTGCACCACCGCCGTGACCGCCCGCGCGTCGGCCCGAAGTCTGGGCAGCACCGTGAGTGAGCGTGCGGCGGACGAGGCGATCCGGCAACACCCGCACCGCCGGAACACGGATCACCAGGTGACGGAGTGGTGAGGGCGGAAGTCCGCGGGGCCCGCCGCCTCAAGCCCCCGGCTCCGGCCCCGTTCAAGAGCGCCGGCGAAGTCGCCCTTGGCGCGGTGGTGTTCGACAAGGACCGCGACATGCCTGCCACGGTGCGGGGGAGGAACGGATCCTTTGTCGAGGTGGATCGGCCCACCGGTCTGACGTGGCGCGTCCACTTCTGCCGAATCCGCCCGGCGTCTCCGTGGGAACAACGTCAACTCGTGGCGGTCGGCAGGCTCCACGCGCAACAGCGAAGGGGACTGGCATGAGGAGCTGGACCACGGTGGACGACGACACGAAGACGAAGGCGGGCACGGTCGGGGACGACATGCTCACCGTCCACAAGCTCATCACTGAGTACGACAAGGGCGAGCCGTATCTCCTCTCCGCCTGTGAGGCCGGGCGGGAGTGCGGCAAGGCCACCGAATGGTTGCGGCCGATCACCTGCCTGCTGTGTCTGGCCATCCCGACCGAATGAGACTCCCGCCCTCGCCGGTTGCACCGGACGGCTCCCTCACGGCCACAGGAAGAACCGGAGGGGGCGGGGCACCACGGACCCGCCGACAGGACGCGGGTCTTCGAAAGGCACGACAACAAGGAGGTACGCGGTATGGAGAGCAACAACGCCCCCGCCACTGCGGGAGGCCAGACCCAGGGGTCCGGTCTCGTCCGGGCCAAGCGCGCCATCGGTTCCGCCCGTGAGCGGGGCGTCACCCCGTCCGACGGTGGCGGTACCGGTCGCACCGACAGCAACGACTGACCCGGAGGTCATCCGTTGTTGCCGCTGAACCTGGCGGCGCACCTGGGCCGGGAAGAGTTCCTGGCCCAGGTGCTTCACCGCCACTACCGCCACGTGCCGGGTGCGCTCCCGGCCCCGGGTGACCTGATCACCTGGGATGACCTCAACAACATCCTCGCCACTCATCGGCTGGACCCGCCCCGGCTCCGCCTCTCCGCAGAGGGGGAAATGCTGCCGCAATACCGGTACAGCGCCCCCGTCACGACCCGCCGACACACCGTCTGGCAGCGCCTTCACCCGGCGGAACTTCACGCGCGCCTGACCGAAGGTGCCTCGCTCGTCATCGACGCCGTGGACGAACTCCACCCCGTCGTGGGCCGTGCGGCCATGGAGCTGGAACAGTGGCTCCGGACAGGGGTCCAAGCCAATCTGTACGCGTCGTGGACCGCCCGGGAAGGCTTCGGAGTCCACTGGGACGACCATGATGTTGTGGTGGCCCAGGTGGACGGCTCGAAGCGGTGGAAGATCTACGGGCCCACCCGCACCGCGCCCATGTACAAGGACACGGAAGAGCCGGAGGACCCGCCGGAGAAGCCGCTCACCGAGATCGTCATGGAGCCCGGAGATCTCCTCTACCTCCCGCGTGGGTGGTGGCACTCGGTTGCCGCGTCCGAAGGGGAGCACTCTCTCCACCTGACGTTTGGTATCCAGACGACCACCGGCGCACAGCTCGTGTCCTGGCTCTCTGACGAGCTGCGCCGCAAGGAAGTGTTCCGGCTGGACCTTCCCGTCCTCGCCCCGCCGGAGGAACAGGCGGACTACCTGGAACGGCTGACGAAGGAAGTGGCGGCCGCCCTTGAGGACCCGGGCGTCTTGGCCCGGTACATGGGTGTACGAGACGCCGAAGACGTGACCCGGATGCGACCCAGCCTCCCCCACATCGGCAGCGTCCCGGCGCTTTCAGAGCTACGGGTCAGACTCACCACGGCTCGCGCGTTTTGTGAGGACGCGGACGGCGGGGTCCTCTTCCGAGCGTGCGGCGCCGAGTGGGACATGGCCCCGGCAGCCGGCCCACTTCTGCGGCGCCTGATCTCCGCCGTGCCGGACGCGGTCACCCTGGGGGAGCTGGCAGCCACGGCCCAGGTCTCGTTGGACGATGCGGCCGTAGTGGTAGCGGAGTTGGTCCACGGCCAGGCGGTCACGGTCGAAGGGGGCGGCACGTGACTTCCGAGACCCCGGCGCCCCTGGGGCTGGGTACCTACCGCATCCGACCTCCGGCCATCCGTGAGGCCGTTCTCCGTGCTGCGGAGGACCCTCGGACCGCGTGGGTGGACACGGCCCCCAACTACCTGGGGGGCCGGGCCCAAACCCTTCTGGCCCCGGCCCTGAGGGACCGCATGGTCAGGGTTTCCACGAAGGTGGGCTTCGTGGCTCAAGGGACCGGCACCATGGCAATCACGGCCGGAGCGCTCAGCGCCTCCGAAGCCGCCCGTGGCCACTGCCTCACCACCCGCTTCGTTCACTGGCAGTGCGACCGGAACCGGGCCCAGTTGAGGCGTCCCCGCCTCGACATGGTCTTCGCCCACAACCCGGAGCGCTCCGCCGGCGACCCCGACGAAGCCCTCCTTCGTGCCTTCACCGCGTTGGAGGAGCAAGTCGGAACGGGCACGCTGGACGCGTACGGGGTGGCCACCTGGGACGGATTCGACAACGGAGCGCTCTCCGTCCCGAACCTGGACCGCATGGCCACCCTTGCCGCCGGATCGGAGTACCACCACCTTCGCGCCGTACAGCTCCCTGTCTCGCTCGTGACCGCCAACGCCTTCACCCAAGCCCTGGACAACCGGGGACCGATTGCTCAGGCAGCCGAACGGGGATGGGACGTGTTCGCGTCGGCACCCCTCTTCGGCGGGGAGCTGAACGAACTGGCGACCCGGGAACTGACGGAGCTGATCCACCCGGACCTCAACGTCCCCCAAGCCTGTCTTCTGGCCGTGGCGTCATGCCCAGGGGTGACGCGGGTTCTTCTGTCCGCGTCGGAGTCGGCACACTGGCACGAGTCCCGTACGGCGCTCGCTGAGCCGCCGGTCCCGGTCGCCACGCTCCGAAAGGTGCTCGATGTACTCGCCTCCGACTGACCCGGCCGACCGACAGCGGATGACGGAGGCGTTCAGCCGGGCCGTGGACGAGCTGGGCGCCAGGGTGGACGGCCCAATGGTCTGGGGGTGGTTCGGGCGCACCCTGAGCGCCGGTGTCCGCTGTACGAGGTTCGGGCGGTGTTGGCTCCGGCTCGTGTCCGCCCCGGAGGACAAGGCCATGGGGAAGATCTGGGAGGGTAACGCCCTGGCAGCCGAATACTTCGACGCTACGGTTACGAAACCCGCCTTGTACGAGTCTGCGGGGGAAGCGAGGGGCGGTTACGCCTACCGGGCGGAGCTGAGCCAGTACATCCCCGAAGATGTCTGCTCACCGTTGCCGGTGCTGGGTCCGGACGCGGTGATTCCCCCTGACTCGTGGTGGGAATCGCTCCGCGCGGATCTCAGTACCGTGGCGAAGGCCGTGACGGACCGCGTGGCCGTTCGCCAGGAGTGGGTTGACCGCAGTGTCCCCCGGTTCCTCAACCTGCCCGCGCCCCAGGTGACCGAGTGGGAGACGGCTCACGGGGACTTGCAGCCGGCCAACCTGACGAGCCGTACGCCCTACCTGTTGGACTGGGAGGGCTTCGGAACGGCGCCGGTCGGTTACGACCCGGCCATGTTGTGGGCGTACTCGTTGCTGGCCCCCGCCTTCGCGGAACGGGTACGGGAGACCTTCCCCGTTCTCGGCACGGAGGCGGGGCGAGTCGCTCGGATCATCGTGATCACGGAACTCATGCAGTCGGCTTCCCGGGGCGACCACCCCGAATTGGTCGGGCCGCTCCGGCGCATGGCCGAAGATCTCGCCTGACCCACAGACCTGGCACGGCGGGCAGTATCCCGTCCGAACGCTCACCGTGCCGGACCGTGGCACTCCCGACCGGACCAGCCCCGAACAGGGACAGGACGTGTCCCGTCTGCGTTGACGTGCGCAGGTTCCCGCTCCGGTCCGCCCTCGTATGCGGGGTGCCGCTCCCCGGAGCGGTGAGGGTGTCACAACCCCGGCCCCGTCCGTGTGCTGCCTCCGTGGCGCGTGGGCGGGGCCTCTCAGCCCTCTTCGCTGCCGCCCTCTGTCTTCGGGGGCCGTTCCGCCACATAGGTGCCGCGCTGGGGCATCGTGAACACCCAGCCCTCTTCCCGAAGGTGCCTGACCGCGTTGCGGGCGGTTTCCCGGGCCACGCCGAAGCGCTGAGTCAGGGCCGCCTCTGAGGGGATCTTCCGGTTCACCGGAAGGGCGCCGCTCTCAATCTCCTGAGCGATCAAGGCAGCAATCTGCTGGTACACCGGCGTGGGTGACTCGTGGTCGATTTCGGGCATCCCACCAGCCTGGACAAGGGCGTACGTCCGGCCAGGTCTCTGTACGTCAATAGAGGAAGGTAGACAAGTCTAGGTAGTGTCAGCCCAGACAGAACCCCGGCGACGGAGGCGGCTGGTACCCGCCTTGATCCGTCCCGGGGCATGGCCAACAGCCCAAGGGGCTGTGACATGCGAGACCTTGTCGTCCGTGTCGTGCGGGAGGTCCACGAGCTCGTGGTACTCCGTTTCGCCGGCCTCGACCTCTGCGATGGACTCCAGAAGCCGACGGGCGTTGGCCGGAGAGCGCATCAGATAGATCGTTTCCTGCCAGGAGGCAAAGTCCTCCTCGGACATGAGGACCGCATTTCCCTTGCGGGAAGTGATGTGCACGGGGGCATGATCCTCGTTGACCTTCTCGATCAGCGGGAAGAGGTGCTTCCTGGCTTCGCTGCCCGTCATCGACATGCCGTCTCTCTTCCGCGTGCACCCATTGGTACCATTTATGGTACCAATGGGTGCAGTCAAGGGTGAGCCGCGAACTGTCAGCCCGCCCGGTACCGTCGGCCACATGTCCAACACCGCCGTGCGTGTGAGCCTCAGGAAGGCATGGCTGCACGGTCGGTCTCGCTGCGGAGAATACAGAATTCATTGCCCTCCGGGTCTCCGAACGCATGAGACACGCGGTTCTGGGAGGGCCCGGAAGGGCAGCATCCACGCAGGTCGGCGGACACGGGAAACCCTCGCGCTCCAGCGCGGGCATGAACAAAGCGCCGCAGGTCACGGCAGGTAGGCAATCCACTCGCCAAGTGCGGGGCGTGAACCTCAACGCTGATCAGCCCGCTCACTCGGCGTGGCCGCTCTTCGGGAAGTTGTTCCAAGCTGAAGCCGGTGCGGCCCCGGACCGGTTCGCCCTGGGCGTCGTCTGCGACCGCCCGGAGCACTTCTGAACCCTGCCCCTGATCGACCGCCCGCGCTGGGGGGCTGTCGGGGCTTCCTGTGTGTCAGCCCACGGCATCAATAGCCGCTGTGATGAGTGAACGGGCTTCCCCGCCGTAGGCGGCAACTCCCTTCAAGTTCCCGAACGCCTTGAGGTACAGCGCAACGTCACTGGGCTGAGTTTCCTTGATGGCCGCCGACAGGGTTTCTACGTGGACACGCTGACGGTCAAAGATGGTGAACGTTTCTAGCGGCCACGCTTGCCGGGGCGCCGTGAACGGAATGATGCCCAGTGAGATTGACGGGAGCGCCATGACCGACAGCAGGTGACCTAGTTGAGCGGCCATTACTTCGGCGCTGCCGATCCGGTAACGCAACACTGATTCCTCAACCAGTACCGCGAATCGATGATCACCTTCGCGGATGACGTGTGACCGTTCCATTCGTGCCGACACAGCGTCCGATACATCGTCCGGTGTCCCGCGAAACTGTGCGATGGAAGTCAGCAAGGCGGTTGCGTAACCGGGAGTCTGAAAGAATCCGGGGACGACATTGGAGCAGTAGACATGGAATTGCCGGGTCTGCTCGTAGAGCGGTACGCCCGACTCCTGTAGTCGTCTCAGACCTGTTCTCTGTAGCCGCTTCCACTGGACATGCATTGAATCCGCTTGCCGGTTGGCGGCAATCAAGTCATCAGCTTGTTCTGATGCGTCGCACGCTGCGCACCAGGCTCTTATGTCCGCGTCGCTGGGTGGAGTCTTGGCGTGCTCGATGCGTGATGACTTGGACTCGCTCCATCCGCACCGGACAGCCAACTCGCGCCCCGTGATTCCTGCGTCAAGCCTCATTTCCCGGAGCCGAACGGCTACGGCTTCCCTGGCCTCTTGGGCTCTGGACGAAGGAGGTGGCATAAGTTGGCTGTCCGGTTGCGCTCAGATGATGTACTGGTCGTGTGGGATTGCTCGCTGCCAGATGGTCTCAAATGCCGAAGTGTAGAGTTTCAACGCCTCGGCATTTTTGCTGAGTTCATCTACGACGTGGCTTCCGTCCCCCGCGAAGTGGTGCACCCGGAGCAGGTTGCCGTCGAAGATCCAGAAGTCATTGGCCGGCACCAGGAACCCTGTTGCCTGGCTCCGTGGAAGCCACCGGACTTTCTCCCCGGCGACGGTGTTGGCTTGCGTCGCGTCGTGCTCCCAACGGATGTACTCGCTGACGGGTTCCGATACCATGCGTGCCCGCCGGATAACTACGCCCCTGGCGACAGCGTCCGCAATGGTTTGGTGGAATGGATGCCACCAGGATTCGCGGTCATTCCAGCCGACGCGTTCCCCGCGCTGCCATGCTTCCAGCCGCGGGTTGGTGCCGTAATTATCTCGTATTTCCAGATGAATGACGGATTCGCGAGTGTCGGCCAGTAGCTCACTGAATGGCGGAACGCTCGACTGCATCGCACGCTTTCCGGATCATCGGCACCATGCGCGCCGGAATCCTGATGACTTCTTCGCTGCCCGGGATTGACCCGTTGGCTGGAGTGTTCGACTCGCAGGCCGTGCGGAGCTCAGGACTGGCCTTCCGGCTCTGCATCACCAGTTCTCCCGTCTCTTCGTCGGCCCAGACGGTAGGTCAGTGGTCCTGATCGGTGTTCGGCTCGATCCCGACGAACCGTAGCGTCATGTCAGCCTCATTCCGTGCGCAGTTTGCCTGAACTTGCATGACCATCCTTCTGCCACAGCGCGGACAGTCAAGACCACCTGTGCCGAATCAGCGTGCAAGTCTGTGCAAGCTTGTGGAGCGTGGCCCCTTCACGGTCGTTGACTGCTCATCCGATGACAGATGACGGGGAAGCGATGCAGGGGGTTGGACGTGAGCGAGACGAAGACCTACCCGAGTGATCCGGTTGAACTACCGATGAGACAAGACCAGTTGGAGTCGGCGCCGGTTGAGGGCTGCGCCGGGTGCACCGAACTTGCCAAGGTCCGGGACTGGGCCCGCGCCGGTGGCGACATGACGACCGTGACCGACTGCAACGTCTACATGCGGCGGCACCCGGAGGGGCACTGATGACCCGCACGGTGATGCGTTTCGTGGACCACACCATCACGCACGTGCCGGACGGCGGGATCACGGCACAGCTCTTCTGCGTGACAGCGGAATGCGGTGAGGACTCCGGGCCCCGGGGCGACCCGGACGATGCCCAGGACTGGGCTCTCCGGCACACCGGTCGGACCGGGCACCACCTGTTCCGGCGCGAGTACACCGACCATGCCCGCGTGACCCGTCACGAGTAGACCCCGGCCCGCTGGACGACGGAGAGCAGGACAGTCCAGCGGATCGGACGGCGACGCTCCCGACCGGACAAGCCCTGTGCAGGAGTAGGACGTACTCCGTCTGAGCTGACGTGCTCAGGCACTCGCCCCGGTCCGCCCCTTGACTGGGATGCCGCACCGGGAAACCCGTGCGGTGAGGGCGTGGCCGACCGGCCCCGTCGTGCACCCCCCCCGTGGTGTGCGGCGGGGCTTCCACGTGCCCCTGAACAGTCCGTAAGAGGGAGCGTCCGGTGCGGAGCCAGGCGGGCCGTGCGGCCCGGATCGGCCAGGTGCCGGCCCGAAGCCTCGCGGAAGGTGATCGAGCCCGCTCTGTCGGTGGCGGGCGATAGCCTCCCAGGGACTGCGTATACCGAATGAGCAGGTGGGGCTGTGCCCAGTGGAGGAGCTGACGCCGAGCGGGGCAGCCGCGAAGGTGTCTGCGAAGTGACCGGCGTCCTGGAGCGGATCACCTACGCCAACGAGGAGAACGGCTACACCGTCGCCCGCGTCGACACCGGGCGGGGGAGCAACGACCTGCTCACCGTCGTCGGTTCGCTGCTCGGCGCCCAGCCCGGTGAGTCGCTGCGGATGGAGGGGCGTTGGGGTTCCCATCCGCAGTACGGCAAGCAGTTCACCGTCGAGAACTACACGACGGTCCTGCCCGCCACCATCCAGGGCATCCGCCGCTACCTCGGCTCCGGCCTGATCAAGGGCATCGGGCCGGTCATGGCCGACCGCATCACCACCCACTTCGGCGTGGACACCCTGGACATCATCGAGCAGCAGCCCGCGCGGCTCGTCGAGGTGCCCGGACTCGGGCCCAAGCGGACGAAGATGATCGCCGCGGCGTGGGAGGAGCAGAAGGCGATCAAGGAGGTCATGGTCTTCCTCCAGACCGTCGGCGTGTCCACCTCCATCGCCGTGCGCATCTACAAGAAGTACGAGGACGCGTCGATCTCCGTCGTGAAGAACCAGCCCTACCGGCTGGCCGCCGACGTCTGGGGCATCGGGTTCCTCACCGCCGACCGCATCGCCCAGGCCGTCGGGATTCCGCACGACAGCCCCGAGCGGGTCAAGGCCGGACTCCAGTACGCCCTGTCGCAGTCCACGGACCAGGGACACTGCTTCCTCCCCGAGGAGCGGCTGATCGCCGACGGGGTGAAGCTGCTCCAGGTCGACACCGGGCTCGTCATCGACTGCCTGGCCGAACTCGCGGAGGATCCTGAAGGCGTCGTACGGGAGAAGGTGCCGGGGCCCGAGGACGGGCAGCCGGTCACCGCCGTGTACCTGGTCCCCTTCCACCGCGCCGAGATCTCCCTGGCCGCCCAGGTGCAGCGCCTGCTGCGTACACCGGAGGACCGGATGCCGGGCTTCCAGGACGTCGACTGGGAGAAGGCGCTGGCCTGGCTCGCGCGGCGTACGGGAGCCGACCTGGCCCCCGAGCAGGAGGCGGCCGTCCGGCTCGCGCTCAGCAGGAAGGTGGCCGTCCTCACCGGCGGCCCCGGCTGCGGGAAGTCGTTCACCGTCCGCTCCGTCGTCGAGCTGGCCCGCGCCAAGAACGCCAAGGTGGTGCTGGCCGCTCCCACCGGACGGGCCGCCAAGCGGCTCTCGGAGCTGACCGGCGCCGAGGCGTCCACCGTGCACCGGCTGCTGGAGCTGAAGCCCGGCGGGGACGCCGCGTACGACCGTGACCGGCCGCTGGACGCCGATCTGGTCGTCGTCGACGAGGCGTCGATGCTCGATCTGCTGCTCGCCAACAAGCTGATCAAGGCGGTGGCACCCGGTGCCCACCTCCTGCTGGTCGGCGATGTGGACCAGCTGCCCTCGGTCGGCGCCGGGGAGGTGCTGCAGGACCTGCTCGCCGAGGGCGGCCCCGTGCCGGCGGTCCGGCTGACCACCATCTTCCGGCAGGCCCAGAAGTCCGGTGTCGTCACCAACGCCCACCGCATCAACTCCGGGACGCCGCCGCTGACCCAGGGGCTGGACGACTTCTTCCTCTTCGTGGAGGACGAGACGGAGGACGCCGGGGTGCTCGCCGTGGATGTCGCGGCCCGCCGTATCCCTGCCAAGTTCGGCCTGAACCCCCGCCGTGACGTGCAGGTCCTCGCCCCGATGCACCGCGGCCCGGCAGGCGCCGGCCATCTCAACGGGCTGCTCCAGCAGGCCATCACCCCAGGGCGCCCCGATCTGCCCGAGAAGCGGTTCGGCGGCCGGGTCTTCCGCGTCGGCGACAAGGTGACCCAGATCCGGAACAACTACGAGAAGGGGGAGAACGGGGTCTTCAACGGCACGGTCGGTGTCGTCACCGCCCTCGACGCGGACGAGCAGCAGCTGACGGTCCTCACGGACGAGGAGGAGGAGATCACGTACGACTTCGACGAACTGGACGAGCTCGCCCATGCCTATGCGATGACCATCCACCGCTCGCAGGGCAGTGAGTACCCGGCGGTGGTCATCCCCGTCACCACCAGCGCCTGGATGATGCTGCAGCGCAATCTGCTCTACACCGCTGTGACCAGGGCAAAGAAGCTGGTCGTCCTGGTCGGTTCACGCAAGGCGATCGGCCAGGCCGTACGCACCGTTTCCGCAGGCAAGCGCTGCACGGCGCTGGACTTCCGGCTCCGTGGCGGGACGGCCGGGGACGGACCCGAAAAAATGATCGATCAAAACGGTGGGAAACATCACTGAACTCTTCCGGAACCGGATTCCAGGGGGCAGGATGAGTAAGTTGACGGCACTCAGTGCCGCCAGTAGGTCCAATGGACGACCCCGAGTGCACTCTCCTGAGCCAAATGGGGGAGGGTGGAGACAGTCAGGGCACCTCGAAGAAGAGGCACTACGTCGGTGAGGGATGACGTGAGCGAGAGCGACAACTCTGTAGTACTGCGGTACGGCGATGACGAGTACACCTACCCGGTGATCGACAGCACCGTCGGTGACAAGGGCTTCGACATCGGGAAGCTCCGGGCCAATACGGGCCTGGTCACGCTGGACAGCGGATACGGCAACACAGCCGCGTACAAATCCGCCATCACCTATCTCGACGGCGAGCAGGGCATCCTGCGGTACCGCGGCTACCCGATCGAGCAGCTCGCCGAGAGCTCGACGTTCCTCGAGGTCGCCTACACGCTGATCAACGGTGACCTTCCCAAGGTCGACGAGCTGTCGGCCTTCAAGAACGAGATCACCCAGCACACGCTGCTGCACGAGGACGTCAAGCGCTTCTTCGACGGCTTCCCGCGCGACGCCCACCCGATGGCCATGCTGTCCTCGGTCGTCAGTGCGCTGTCCACCTTCTACCAGGACAGCCACAACCCGTTCGACGAGGAGCAGCGCCACCTCTCGACGATCCGGCTGATCGCCAAGCTCCCGACGATCGCCGCGTACGCGTACAAGAAGTCGATCGGTCACCCGTTCGTCTACCCGCGCAACGACCTCAGCTACGTCGAGAACTTCCTGCGCATGACGTTCTCGGTCCCGGCCCAGGAGTACGTGCCGGACCCGGTCGTGGTCTCGGCGCTGGAGAAGCTGCTCATCCTGCACGCGGACCACGAGCAGAACTGTTCGACCTCCACCGTGCGCCTGGTCGGCTCCTCGCAGGCGAACATGTTCGCCTCGATCTCCGCCGGCATCTCGGCCCTGTGGGGCCCGCTGCACGGTGGCGCCAACCAGTCGGTGCTGGAGATGCTGGAGGGCATCCAGGCCAACGGCGGCGACGTCGACTCCTTCATCCAGAAGGTGAAGAACAAGGAGGACGGCGTCCGCCTGATGGGCTTCGGCCACCGGGTGTACAAGTCCTTCGACCCGCGCGCCAAGATCATCAAGGCCGCCGCCCACGACGTGCTGTCGTCGCTCGGCAAGTCCGACGAGCTGCTCGACATCGCGCTCAAGCTGGAGGAGCACGCGCTCTCCGACGAGTACTTCGTCTCGCGCAACCTCTACCCCAACGTGGACTTCTACACGGGCCTGATCTACCGCGCCATGGGCTTCCCGACCGAGATGTTCACCGTGCTGTTCGCGCTCGGCCGGCTCCCCGGCTGGATCGCCCAGTGGCACGAGATGATCAAGGAGCCGGGATCCCGCATCGGCCGCCCGCGCCAGATCTACACCGGCGAGGTCCTCCGTGACTTCGTCCCGGTCGAGGGCCGCTGAAGCCCTTAGGCCCGCTGCTGCACCCCGGCCGCTCACGGCCGGGCACCCTTCGCCCCGCGTACCGCGCTCGCACCAGTCGGAGCGCGGTGTCCGGGGCGATTCGGCGTCCCGGGGGAGTCTCCCCGGAACGCGGCCGGCGTCCTGGCGGGAGTCTCCCCGGAACGCGGCCTGTCGCGCACGCGAGAAACGCCCCGCCGTCGATCCCCCCACGGGTCGACGGACAGGGCGTTTCCCATATCCCGGAGCGGATTCCCCCCACGGGATCCGGCCGGGCGTCTGCGGGGAGCCTGAACTCCCGTTGTTCTTCAGGTGGTGCGAAGGTGGTGCGTCTTCAGTTCGGTCCTGCTGTGCGACTGCCGGGGTACGTACGCACGGGAGGGCCGCTCAAAGCTCCCCGGTGCACGTCCCCCGGCCCACACGCGCCAGGAGCGTCCCCCAAGACACTCCATCGGACGTCCCCCAAGACATCCTTGGCATCGCACTCTTAGACTCACCAACTCAGCAGATGGTTACCCTCGAATCGGTGTGATCTAAGTCTCTTTGTGGAATTTATGTGAAGGAGCGCAACCTCAGGCTGTTCGTCACGACGAAGACCGATGAGAACGCCATCGCCGCTCCCGCGATCATGGGGCTGAGCAGCCCGGACGCAGCGAGAGGCAAGGCGGCCACGTTGTAGCCGAAAGCCCAGAAGAGGTTGCTTCTGATGGTGGACAGGGTACGCCGCGCCAGGCGGATGGCGGCAGGCGCCACCTTGAGATCTCCACGAACCAGGGTGAGGTCGCCCGCCTCGATCGCCGCGTCCGTCCCGGTCCCCATCGACAGGCCCAGATCGGCCACGGCGAGCGCCGCCGCGTCGTTGACGCCGTCACCGATCATCGCCACGGACCGGCCCTCGGCCTGGAGGCGCCGTACGACCTCGGCCTTGCCCTCCGGCAGGACCTCCGCGTGCACCTCGTCGATCCCGACCGCGCGAGCGACGGCCTCCGCCGCGGCCCGGTTGTCACCCGTCAGCAGAATCGGGTCGAGCCCCAGCGCGCGGAGCTCGGCGACGGCCTCCGCGCTGCCTTCCTTCACCGTGTCGGCCACCTCCAGCACGCCCCGGGCCAGGCCGTCCCACGCCACGACGACGGTCGTACGGCCCTGGTCCGCCGCCTCGGTCAGGGCGTCGGCCAGGGAGGGCGGGAGGTCGATCCGGGCTTCGGTGAGGAGCTGGAGCCGGCCGGCCAGGACGCGATGACCCTCGACCGTGCCGCGTACCCCGAGGCCGGGGGCATCGGTGAAGCCCACCGGAGTGGGGAGCGCCGCACCCGTACGGGCTGCGGCCCCGGCGGCCACCGCGCGGGCCACCGGGTGTCCGGAGGCGTGTTCGAGGGCCCCGGCGAGGCGGAGCACGTCGGCCTCGGCCGTGCCGGGCGCGGTGTGGACGCGTCCGAGAGTCATACGGCCGGTGGTGACCGTGCCGGTCTTGTCGAGGACGACCGTGTCGATCCGCCGGGCGGTCTCCAGGACCTCGGGGCCCTTGATGAGGATGCCGAGCTGGGCGCCGCGGCCGGTGCCGGCCATGAGGGCGGTGGGAGTGGCCAGGCCCAGTGCGCAGGGGCAGGCGATGATCAGCACGGCCACGGCGGCGGTGAACGAGCCCGTGATGTCGTCGGTGGCGAGGAGCTGGACGACCAGTGTGGCCAGGGCGATCAGCAGCACCACGGGGACGAAGACCGCGGAGATCCGGTCGGCGAGGCGCTGGACGGCGGCCTTGCCGCTCTGCGCGTCCTCGACGAGCCGTGACATCCGGGCCAGCTGGGTGTCGGAACCGACGCGGGTGGCCTCGACGACCAGCCGCCCGGACATGTTGAGGGTGGCACCGGTGACGGAGTCGCCCGGGGAGGCGTCCACCGGAAGGGACTCCCCGGTGAGCATGGAGGTGTCGACGGCCGAGAAGCCCTCGACGACGGTGCCGTCGGTGGCGATCTTCTCGCCGGGCCGGACGGCGAAGCGGTCACCGACGGCGAGCCGACCGACGGGGACGCGCACCTCGGTGACCCCGCGACCGGGTTCCGCTTCCGGGCGGATGAGGGTGACCTCCTTCGCGCCGAGACGGAGCAGTGCACGCAGGGCGGCACCCGCCTTCCGCTTGGCCCGCGCCTCCAGATACCGGCCCAGCAGGATGAAGCCGATGACTCCGGCCGCCACCTCCAGATAGATGGTGGAGGAGGGCCCGGCCCCCGAAGCGGTGACATCGAAGCCGTGCCGCATCTGCGGCATGCCCGCGTCCCCGAGGAACAGGGCCCACAGCGACCAGCAGAAGGCCGCGAGTGTGCCGATCGACACCAGGGTGTCCATCGTCGCGGCGCCGTGCCGCAGGTTCGCCCAGGCGGCGCGGTGGAAGGGCAGGCCGCCCCAGACGACGACGGGGGCGGCGAGGGTGAGGGAGAGCCACTGCCAGTTGTCGAACTGGAGGGCGGGGACCATGGCCATCAGGACCACCGGCACGGCGAGCGCCGCTGAGACCCGTAGCCGCTGCCGGAGAGCGGCGAGGGCGTCGTCGGCCTCACGGTCGGCGGGGTCGAGGGGCTCTTCGGCCGTTCGTTCCGCGCCGGGGGCCTCGACCTCGGCCACACGTTCCGCGCCGGGGGCTTCGGCCGTAGGGCCCGCACCGGGGCCGTCGGCCGTATGCGCGGTCCCGGCGCGGAGGGCGTCGCGGGTGCGGGGAGTGTCGCGGGTGCCGAGGGCGTCGAGGGTGTTGTCTTCGCCGTCCCGGTCCGCCGAGGGCGCGCGGGCGGAAAGCTCCCCCTCGGACGCCGGGGGGCGCGGCGCGGGAGCAGGGCGGTCGACGGGACGAGCTGTGTAGCCGGTCTTCACGACGGTGGCGACGAGATCGTCGAGCGTGGTCCCGGCGCCGTAGGACACGCGGGCCTTCTCGGTCGCGTAGTTGACGGTGGCGGTGACCCCGTCCATGCGGTTGAGCTTCTTCTCGACGCGGGCCGCGCACGAGGCGCAGGTCATCCCGCCGATCGTGAGCTCGGCGTCGGAGGCCTCCGCCGCCGGGGCCTCTGCTGCCGTGGTGCTGGCCATGTGTGCGGACTCCTGGGTCGAACGTCGAGCAGTCGGGCCGTTCCCCACCAGTATCTGCTTCCCCTGGTGACGGAACGGGCCCGACGGGAGGTGCCGGCCGGCGCGGGACCCGCCGGTGGCGGGCGGCATGCGCCGGCGTGGTGCGTCCGGCGTGGGGCGGCCGGTTTCAGACGCGGCCGGTTTCAGGCGCGGCCCACGAGTTCGTAACCCGCCTCGTCGACGGCGGCGCGTACGGCGTCCTCGGTCAGCGGCGCGGCGGAGGTGACGGTGACGCGGCCGGTCGTGGCCTCCGCCTTCACCGAGGTGACGCCCTCGATCCCGGAGATCTCCTCGGACACCGCCCCTTCGCAGTGGCCGCAGGTCATGCCCTTCACCTCGTAGACGGTGGTGACGCCTGCCCGGGCGCCGGGCGCCCCGCCGTCACGGGAACCGGTGGACGAGCAGCAGGAGCCGGCGGCCTGGGGCGTGTCGGTCTCGGCGGTCATGACGTTCTCCTCTTCGCAGGCACATGGGATGTGGCAGATGTGTCGGATGTGGCATGAGAGGGCACTGGGGAGCCCGGTGCGTCTTCCCGTACGTACGAGTATACCCCTAGGGGGTATGGACGTCCTCTCTGCTCCCGCATCGGGCGCGTCGCACCGGCCGGGGCGTAGATTCGCCGGGTCGAGGAGCCGGACGGCGCGAGCCGGGATCACGGGAGGCGGGGCCGATGCGGGCAGTGGTGTTCGAGGAGTTCGGGCGGGAGGCGCGTGTCCGGGACCTCCCGGACCCCGCCCCCTCGGCCGGAGGAGTCGTGGTCCGGGTCGAGGCCACGGGACTGTGCCGGAGCGACTGGCACGGCTGGATGGGCCACGACCCCGACATCGTCCTCCCGCACGTCCCCGGGCACGAACTGGCCGGAGTGGTCGAGGCGGCGGGCCCCGGGGTGCACAACTGGCGCCCCGGCGACCGGGTCACCGTGCCCTTCGTCTGCGCCTGCGGCCGGTGCTCCGCCTGCGCGGCCGGTGCCCAGCAGGTCTGTGAGCGGCAGACCCAGCCGGGCTTCACCCACTGGGGGTCCTTCGCCGAGTACGTGGCGCTGGAGCAGGCCGACGTCAATCTGGTCGCGGTGCCCGAAGGGCTGTCGTCCGCCACGGCGGCCGGGCTCGGGTGCCGGTTCGCCACGGCGTTCCGGGCCGTGGTGGGGCAGGGGCGGGTCGCGCCGGGGGAGTGGGTCGCCGTGCACGGATGCGGCGGGGTCGGGCTGTCGGCCGTGATGATCGCGGTGGCATGCGGCGCCAGGGTCGTCGCGGTCGACGTGTCGCGGCAGGCCCTGGAACTGGCCCGGGCCTTCGGGGCCTCCGCGTGCGTGGACGCCTCCGCGCACCCCGCCGGCGCGGACGAGGCCGTACGCGAACTGACCGGGGGCGGTGCGCATCTGTCGCTCGACGCGCTGGGTTCCCCGGTCACCTGCGCCGCGTCGGTGCGCAGCCTGCGCAGGCAGGGCCGGCACGTCCAGGTCGGGCTGCTGCCGTCGGCGGCCGGTGACCCCGCCGTCCCCATGGCGCGGGTGATCGCGCTGGAGCTGGAGATCCTCGGCAGTCACGGCATGGCCGCTCACGCCTACCCGCCGATGATGGACATGGTCCGGGCCGGCACCCTGCGCCCGGACCTGCTGGTGACCTCCACCCTCACCCTGGACGCCGCCCCGGCCGCCCTCGCCGCGATGGGCACCACGCCGGGAGCGGGCGTCACGATCATCGAACCGGGAGCCTGAGGGGCCGGAGCCGCCCGGGGCTCGACGCCCCGGGGCCCAAGGGCTCAGGAGGACGGCCGCGCGGGACCGCAGGTGCGGAGGAACTCGCGGGTCCGGCGCGCGATCGGCAGCGGCTTGTCGGGCGGGCAGGGATACATGTCCTGCTCGACGATGGCGAACAGGTCGGTGCCCAGGGCGCGCGCGGCATCCAGCACGGGCTCCAGGGCGGGCACCCCGCCGGGCGGCTCGCACATCACGCCACGCGCCACGGCCGGGCCGAACGGCACCTCGTCCGCCACGACATCGGCCAGCACCGCCGGGTCGACCTGCTTGAGGTGCAGATAGCCGATCCGTTCGCCATACGTCCGGATGAGCTTCACGCTGTCCCCGCCGCAGTACGCGTAGTGGCCGGTGTCGAGGCAGAGGGAGACCAGGCCGGGGTCGGTGGCGTCGAGGAAGCGGTTGACGTTCTCCTCGCCGTCGATGTGCGTGTCGGCGTGCGGGTGCACCACGATCCGCAGCCCGTAACGGTCCCGCACCTCGCGCGCCAGGCGCTCCGTCTGGGTGGTGAGGTCACGCCACTGCGCGGGGGTGAGCGTGCGGTCCTCCAGCACCTCACCCGTTCTGTCGTCCCGCCAGAACGAGGGGATGACGACCAGGTACCCGGCGCCCATCGCCCGGGTGAGTGCCGCGATGTCCGCGACATGCTCCCAGGTCCGGTCCCAGACCGCCGGGCCGTGGTGCAATCCGGTGAAGACCGTGCCCGCGGAGACGGCCAGGTTCCGGCGGGCGGTCTCGTCCGCGAGCCGGGCGGGTTCGGTCGGCAGATAGCCGTACGGGCCGAGCTCGATCCACTCGTAGCCGGCCTCGCAGACCTCGTCGAGGAATCGCTCCCAGGGCACCTGCTGCGGATCGTCGGGGAACCAGACTCCCCACGAATCGGGTGCCGAGCCGATACGGATGCGGGCCGAAGAGGGTACGGAGGAGGTCATATCGCCCACCCTCCAGTCCTCCTGGTGGAGTGTCAAGGGTTCGTCCGAATGTCCGGACAAAGTGTTGACAGGGTGCGGGGCGGAGGTTAGACCTGGGAGCGGCCGTCCGGCCGTGGCCGGCTCCCGGGACGAACTGCCGGGCCGGGGCACCGGGTCGAAGGGATGCGTATGCCTGAGCCGTACGACGTGATCACCATGGGGCGGATCGGGGTGGACATCTACCCGCTTCAGACCGGTGTGCCGCTGGCCCGGGTCGAGACCTTCGGGAAGTTCCTCGGGGGCTCGCCGTCCAATGTGGCGGTGGCCGCGGCCCGGCTGGGACGGCGTACGGCTCTGATCACCCGGACCGGCCGGGACGCCTTCGGCGACTACCTCCACCAGGCACTGGGGGATTTCGGGGTGGACGACCGGTGGGTGAGCGCCGTGGCGGAGTACCCGACCCCGGTCACCTTCTGCGAGATCTTCCCGCCGGACCACTTCCCGCTCTACTTCTACCGGCAGCCCAAGGCACCCGATCTGGAGATCCGCAGCGGGGAGCTCGACCTGGAGGCGGTGCGGGCCGCCCGGGTCTTCTGGATGACCGGCACCGGCCTGTGCGCCGAACCCAGCCGCACCGCGACCCTCGCCGCGCTCCGGGCCCGCAGCCAGGCACCGGCACCGGAGGCGTCCGGCCCTTCGCGCGTCACCGTCTTCGACCTCGACTGGCGCCCCGCGTTCTGGGGCGAAGGCGCTGCCGGAAAGGACGGCGGCGCCGGGACCGCCCGCGCCCACTACCGCGAGGCACTCGCCCACGCCACGGTCGCCGTCGGGAACGTCGAGGAGTGCGAGATCGCCACCGGAGAACGCGAACCGCACGCGGCCGCCCGCGCCCTGCTCGACTCCGGGCCCGAACTCGCCGTCGTCAAACAGGGACCGGCGGGCGTCCTCGCCGTCCACCGCGACGGCACCACCGCCGAGATCCCGCCCCTCCCCGTCGACGTCGTCAACGGACTGGGCGCCGGTGACGCCTTCGGCGGCGCCCTGTGCCACGGCCTCCTCGCCGGCTGGGACACGGAACACGTCATGCGCTACGCCAACGCCGCCGGGGCCATCGTCGCCTCCCGCCTCGCCTGTTCGTCCGCGATGCCGTTCCCGCACGAGGTGGAACAGGCCCTCGCCGAGGGTGTGACCGGCACAGCGACAGGAACCACCCCATGACCCCGCCCGCCGCCGGCGTCACCGATCTCGTCCGGCTCCGCGCCCACCGCCCCGAAGCCGTCGCCGAGGCCGCCGCCGCCCGCCGCAGACGGCCCCTCGTCGGACCCACCGGCCGGCTCATGGTCATCGCGGCGGACCACCCGGCCCGCGGCGCCCTCGCCGTCGGTGACGACGACCTGGCCATGGCCGACCGCTTCGACCTGCTCGAACGCCTCTGCCTCGCCCTCGCCCGCCCCGGCGTCGACGGGGTGCTCGCGGGCGCCGACGTCCTGGAGGACCTGCTGCTCCTCGGCGCCCTCGAAAACAAGGTCGTCCTCGGTTCCATGAACCGCGGCGGCCTCGCGGGAGCCGCCTTCGAGCTCGACGACCGCTTCACCGGCCACCGCCCCGCCGACCTCGCCCGCCACGGCTACGACGCGGGCAAACTCCTGCTGAGGATCGACCACGACGACCCGGGGTCCCTGGACACCCTGCACACCGCCGCACGGACCGTGGACGAGATGGCCGCCCGCCGGCTGCCGGTCTTCATCGAACCGTTCCTCTGCCACCGCACCGGTGACGGGCTCCGCGCCGACCTGGGCGCCACCGCCGTCACCACCTCCATCGCCATCGCCTCGGGCCTGGGCGGGACATCCGCGTACACCTGGCTCAAGGTCCCCGTCACCGACGACCCCGACGACATGGGCCGGGTGATGCGGGCCTCGACCCTCCCCGCCGTCCTGCTCGGCGGCGAGGTCACGGGAGACCCGGACCGGGCGTACGAGAGATGGCGCGGCGCGCTGCGGCTGCCGACCGTCCAGGGGCTGGTGGTCGGGCGGTCACTGCTCTACCCCGCCGACGGGGACGTGGCGGGCGCGGTCGACACGGCCGTGGGACTGCTGTGAGCGAGTGGCACCAGGTCTTCTGTGAACGAGCGGGCCGACGGGTAGGGATGAGCCATGACGACGACCGACGAGCAGCAGAGGCACCACCTCAGGGCCGGCCGTGCGGCGCGCGGCCCTTACGCCCTCGACATCGACCCGGAGCGGGCCGGGTGGGAGCGGTCGAGCCTGCGCGTCCTGGAGCTCGAACCGGGTGGTGTTCACACCCTGGTCACCGGGGAGAGCGAATGGATCATCCTGCCGTTGTCCGGTGGCTGTACGGTGCGGACGGCAGGTGAAATCTTTGAACTGCTGGGCAGGAAAGACGTGTTCGGCGCTGCGACCGACTTCGCCTATGTCCCGCGTGACGCCCGCGCCCAGATCGCCTCCGGCGCCGGAGGCCGCTTCGCCCTGGCAGGAGCGAAGTGCGAGCGACGACTCCCCGCTCGCTACGGCCCCGCGCCGGAGGTACCGGTCGAGCTCCGCGGCGCCGGCGCCTGCTCGCGCCAGGTGAACAACTTCGCCGCCGCCGACACGTTCGACTGCGACCGGCTCATCGCCGTCGAGGTCCTCACCCCCGGCGGCAACTGGTCCTCGTACCCGCCGCACAAGCACGACGAGCACCACCCCGGCACCGAGTCCGTGCTGGAGGAGATCTACTACTTCGAGGTCGAGGGCGACGGGCTCGGCTACCACCGGGTGTCGCCCTCCCGCCCCGGAGGCACCGACGTCCTCGCCGAAGTCGCCACGGGTGACGCCGTCCTCATCCCCGACGGCTGGCACGGCCCGTCCATCGCCCCGCCCGGCCGCACCCTGTACTACCTGAACGTGATGGCGGGCCCGGGCGAGCAGCGTGAATGGCTGATCCGCGACCATCCGGACCACCGCTGGATCCGCGACACCTGGCCCACACAGCCCGTCGACCCACGACTGCCGCTCCACGGTGCGAAGGCCGCGCTGCCGCACGACGACGCGGAGGCCGCGCTGCCGCACCACGGTACGAAGGCCACGCTGCCGCACCACGACGCGGAGGCCGCCCGGTGACCACACCACGCAGCACGTCCGGCACCGCCCCGGGGCCCACCCGCAGGCTCACCACCGCCCAGGCCCTCATCACCTTCCTCGCCCGCCAGTACACCGAACGCGACGGCCGGCGCCACCGCCTGATCGACGCCACCTGGGGCATCTTCGGCCACGGCAACGTCGCCGGCGTCGGACAGGCGCTCGTCGAAGCCGGCCCCGCGATGCCGTACCTCCAGGGCCGCAGCGAACAGGCCATGGTGCACGCCGCCGTCGGCTACGCCCGCCAGTCGGGCCGGCTCTCCGCCCACGCCGTCACCACCTCCATCGGCCCCGGCGCCACCAACCTCGTCACCGGGGCCGCGCTCGCCACCGTCAACCATCTGCCCGTGCTGCTCCTGCCCGGCGACACCTTCGCCACCCGCCCCGCCGACCCCGTGCTCCAGCAGCTCGAAGTGCCGCACACCGGCGACGTATCGGTCAACGACTGCCTGCGCCCCGTCTCCCGCTACTTCGACCGGATCACCCGCCCCGAGGCACTGATCCCGGCCGCCCTCCAGGCCATGCGCACCCTCGCCGACCCGGCGGACACGGGCGCCGTCACGCTCGCACTGCCGCAGGACGTACAGGCCGAGGCGTACGACTGGCCGGCGGAGTTCTTCGCGACGCGCGTCTGGAACGTACGCAGGCCGGCCCCCGACCCGTACGAACTGGAACAGGCGGTCCGCGCGGTCCGCACCGCACGCCGCCCCCTGATCGTCGCGGGCGGCGGCGTCCACCACAGTGCCGCGGAGGAAGCCCTCGCCGCGTTCGCCGCCGCGACCCGCATCCCCGTCGCCTCCACCCAGGCCGGCAAGGGCTCCCTGCGCCACGACCACCCCGCCGACGTGGGCGGCATCGGCCACACCGGCACCGCCACGGCCGACGCGCTCGCCCGCGAGGCCGACCTGGTGATCGGCATCGGCACCCGCTACACCGACTTCACGACCGCCTCCGGCACCCTCTTCGCCGACCCGGCCGTCCGCTTCCTCAACCTCAACATCACCGGCTTCGACGCCCACAAGCTCGCCGCCCTGCCCCTCGTGGCGGACGCCCGCACCGCGATCGAAGCACTCGGCGAGGCCCTCGGCGCACGCGGACACCGCGTCGGCCCCGCCTACGAGAGCGCGTACACCGACGCCAAGGACCGCTGGGAGCAGCGCGTCGACGCGGCCTTCGCCACCGGCGACCCGGACGCCCGCCCCACCCAGGCCCAGGTCCTCGGACTGCTGGACGAACTGGTCACCGAGGACGACATCCTGATCAACGCGGCGGGCTCCCTCCCCGGCGACCTCCACAAACTGTGGAGGGCCCGCTCCCCGCGCCAGTACCACGTCGAATACGGCTACTCCTGCATGGGATACGAGATCCCCGCCGCCCTCGGGGTCCAGCTCGCGGCCCCCGGCCGGCCCGTCTGGGCCCTGGTCGGCGACGGGACGTACCTGATGAATCCCACCGAGATCGTCACCGCCGTGCAGGAGGGCCTGCCCGTCAAGCTCGTCATCCTGCAGAACCACGGTTACGCGTCCATCGGCGGCCTCTCCGAGTCCGTCGGCGCCGAACGCTTCGCCACCGCCTACCGGCACCGCACCCCGGAGGGCGCGTTCACCGGCACCCCGCTGCCCGTGGACCTCGCCGCCAACGCGGCCTCCCTCGGCATGGACGTACTGCGTGCCGGGACGGTGGGGGAGCTGCGCGGGGCTCTCGCCGAGGCGCGCGGCGCGGACCGTCCCACTTGTGTCTACGTCGAGACCGAAACGGCAGACACAGTGTCGGGGCCCCCGCCCGCACAGGCGTGGTGGGATGTTCCCGTAGCCGAAACCGCGACCCGCCCGTCGGCGGTCGAGGCCAGGAAAGAGTACGACCGGCAGATCGCAGCCCGACGCCGCCACCTGTGAAGGAGCACGCTCATGAAGACCGTCAACCACTGGATCGGCGGCAAGGGCGTCGAGGGCACGTCGGGCGACTACGGTCCGGTCACCGACCCGGCGACCGGCGCCGTCACGACACAGGTGGCGCTCGCCTCCACGGAGGAGGTCGACGCAGCGGTCCGGGCCGCGAAGGCCGCGTACGCGACGTGGGGCACCTCCTCGCTCTCCGCCCGCACCGCCGTCCTCTTCCGCTACCGGGCCCTGCTGGACTCCCACCGCGACGAGATCGCCGCGCTGATCACCGCCGAGCACGGCAAGGTGCACTCCGACGCGCTGGGTGAGGTCGCGCGCGGGCTGGAGATCGTCGAGCTGGCCTGCGGCATCACCACCCAGCTCAAGGGCGAGCTCTCCACCCAGGTCTCCAGCCGGGTCGACGTCTCCTCGATCCGGCAGCCGCTCGGCGTCGTCGCGGGCATCACCCCGTTCAACTTCCCGGCCATGGTGCCGATGTGGATGTTCCCGCTGGCGATCGCGTGCGGCAACACCTTCGTCCTGAAGCCCAGCGAGAAGGACCCGTCGGCCGCCAACCTGCTGGCCGAGCTGGCCACGGAGGCAGGGCTGCCCGACGGTGTGCTGAACGTCCTGCACGGCGACAGGACCGCCGTGGACGGGCTCCTCACCCACCCCGACGTCGCCGCCGTCTCCTTCGTCGGCTCCACGCCCATCGCCCGGTACGTCCACGCGACCGCCTCGGCCAACGGCAAGCGCGTCCAGGCGCTCGGCGGCGCGAAGAACCACATGCTCGTCCTCCCGGACGCCGACCTGGACGCCGCGGCCGACGCCGCCGTCTCGGCCGCGTACGGCTCCGCCGGTGAGCGCTGCATGGCCGTCTCGGCCGTCGTCGCGGTGCGTTCCATCGCCGACGAGCTGGTCGCGAAGATCCGCGAGCGCGCCGAGAAGATCACGATCGGCCCCGGCACGGACCCCGCCTCCGAGATGGGCCCGCTGATCACCGCCGCCCACCGCGACAAGGTCGCCTCCTACGTCACCGGAGCCGCCGCACAGGGCGCCGACGTCGTCCTCGACGGCACCGGCCACACGGTCGAGGGCTTCGAGGACGGCCACTGGATCGGCCTGTCCCTCCTGGACAACGTCTCCACCGACTCCGATGCCTACCGCGACGAGATCTTCGGCCCGGTCCTGTGCGTCCTGCGCGTCGACACGTACGAGGACGGCGTCGCCCTCATGAACGCCTCGCCCTTCGGCAACGGCACCGCGGTCTTCACCCGCGACGGCGGCGCGGCCCGCCGCTTCCAGCTGGAGATCGAGGCCGGCATGGTCGGCGTCAACGTCCCGATCCCGGTACCGGTGGGCTACCACTCCTTCGGCGGCTGGAAGGACTCCCTCTTCGGCGACCACCACATCTACGGCAACGACGGTGTGCACTTCTACACCCGGGGCAAGGTCGTCACCACCCGCTGGCCCGACCCGGCCGACGCCCCGGCGGGCGTGGACCTCGGGTTCCCCCGCAACCACTGAGACTCACCGGCCCGGCGGACGCGGCACCCGCCGAGTGGAAGACTGCCCGCATGGTGACGGCGTCGCAGCTTCCGTTCGGCGAGCCCCTGAGAGACCGCCTGGGCCCGCCCGCGCACCCCTCCGTCCTGGAGAGCAGCCCCCGGTCACAGGTCTGGCGCATCGAACTGTCCGGGCGCCCGGCCGTCCTGAAGCAACTGGTGGCGGGCCCCGAGGCCGACGAGCGGTACGCCCGCGAAGTGACCGCCCTCCGCATCGCGGGCCGGGCCTCCGGCACCCCGGTCGTGCCCGCGCTCCTCGCCACCGACCCGGCCGAGCGGGTCCTGGTCCTCGAACACCTCGACCACCGGCGGCCGTCCGCCGGCTGGATCGTCGACTACGCGGCCGCCCTCGCGAGGCTGCACGCCACCGCCGGCCCCGGTGACGCCGGCACTCTGCCCCGCTGGCAGGGCCCGGCCGGCGCCGACGTCACCTCCTTCCTCACCCTGGCCGCCGCCCTCGGGATCCACACGGCGCCGGAGGTACGGGACGAGCTCGACGCCCTGGTGGCGCGCCTCGCCGGGGCGGAGGGAACCGCCCTGCTCCACGGCGACCCGTGCCCCGGCAACGACCTGCACACCCCGCAGGGCGTCAGGTTCATCGACTTCGAGCAGGCGTCCCTGGGCAGCGGCCTGACGGAACTCGCCTACCTCCGCATCGGGTTCCCGACCTGCTGGTGCGTCACGAGGGCAGCCGGGCCCCTGCTGGAGCGGGCGGAGGCCGCCTACCGCACGGCCTGGCACACCGAGACCGGCACCCCGCTCCCGGGCACCGGTCTCGCCGACGCCTGCGCGGGCTGGCTGATCCGGGGCGACGCCCTGGTGCAGCGCGCCCACCGGGGCACCACCGACCATCTGGCCCGACTCCCGGACGAGGACTGGACCTGGGGCACCGCCACCGCCCGCCAGCGCCTCGCCCACCGGCTCGGCGTGGTCGCCGCGATGCCCGAGGGCGACGGGCGGCTGCATGGCCTCCGGGTCCTCGCGGCGGACCTGCGCCGTGCCGTCCTCGACCGCTGGCCGACGGTGCGGCCGGTGCCGGAGCGGCGCCCCTCGTAGCCACTGGAAGCTCAGGCGGTGCGGGCGGGAGGGGCCGGCCGGGCAGGGGTGCACGCGCATCAGGCCGCGGCCGAGGTGGACACCGGCCGGGCCGGTGACGCCCGGGTCGTCGCCAGCCTCCCGGTCCCCGGCCGGAAGCCGGCTGCGTGAGGCCCCGTCACACTCCGACGCGTCCACGGTGAGCAGGGGCGGCATCGCCGCTCCGCGGGTGTCGCAGCCGACGGGGGCAGGATCGGCCAGGTGCCAGGTCGTGTCCATCGGTGAGGTCGAGGCGGGCCGTACGACGGAGCGAAAACCAGGTGCTGTGAGGCGCCGGGGTCCCGCATCCTGAGCCGTATGAACGACCTGACGGGTCCGCCCCGCTATGAGATCCGCGCGCAGCACACCGACTCCACCGTGACTGTGTACCAGGCGTATCGGCCGGCCATCGGACTGCCCGCCGCCCGTGACGGACGCTTCCCGGCCGCCTGGAAGCGCGACCGCATGACGTGGATCAAGCCGAGCTTCCTGTGGATGATGTACCGCTGCGGCTGGGGCACGAAGGAGGGCCAGGAGACCGTGCTCGCCGTCGAGATCACCCGCGACGGCTTCGCGTGGGCACTGGAGAACGCCGAACTCTCGCACTACGTACGGGGGGTGCACGCCGACCGGGCCGCCTGGCAGCGCGGCCTGCGCCGCAGCCCCGCCCGCGTCCAGTGGGACCCGGAGCGTGATCTGCGGCTGAACCCGCTGCCGTACCGCTCCCTCCAGCTCGGGCTGAGCGGTGAGGCGGCCCGGCGGTACGCGGACGAGTGGCTCGTCTCCGTACGCGATGTCACACCGCTGGCCCATGAGATCCACGGGCTCGTCGGGGCGGGTGACCTGGAGGGGGCGGCCCGCCTGCTCCCGGCGGAGACCCCGCTCGCGGATCTCGGTGCGCCCCTCCCCGCCCTGGCCGGCCGATGAGCGCCCCGACGCGGCCGCTCGCCCTGGTCACGGGCGCGGGACGTTCGGCAGGCATCGCCGCCTCCGTGGTGCTGGACCTGGCGCGGGCCGGCTGGGACGTGGCCTTCACGTACTGGACCCCCTACGACGCACGGATGCAGTGGGGCGCGGATCCCGGCGCGCCCGGGGAGCTGCGGGAGAAGGCGGCGTCCCTCGGCGCGCGCACGTTCGCGGTCGAGGCGGACCTGAGCGACCCGGCCGTACCGGCCCAGCTCTTCGACAGCGTCGAGCGTGAGCTGGGCGACGTCACCGCGCTGGTGCTCTGTCACGCCGAATCGGTCGACTCCGGTCTGCTCGACACCACGGTGGAGAGCTTCGACCGGCACTTCGCGGTCAATGCGCGGGCGACCTGGCTGCTGATCCGGGAGCACGGGCTCCGGTTCTCCGGACAGCACGGAACCGGGCGGATCATCAGCCTCACCAGTGACCACACCGCCGGCAACCTGCCGTACGGGGCGAGCAAGGGGGCGATGGACCGGATCACGCTGGCCGCCGCACAGGAGCTCGCCCACCTGGGAGTCACGTGCAACGCCGTCAACCCCGGCCCGACCGACACCGGGTGGATGACCGAGGACCAGAAGACGGCGATGGTCGGCTACACGCCGCTGGGGCGAATCGGAGTGCCGCAGGACTGCGCGAATCTGGTCACCTTCCTCTGCTCGGCGGAGGGCGGATGGATCAACGGCCAGCTGCTGCAGAGCAACGGCGGGCTCGGGTAGCCGGGCGGCGCGCACCGGGCCCGCCCGGGGCATTCAACGCGCTGTGCCGAACTCCCAGGTCAGCATCGTGAACCCCCCGTCGTCCGCCGCCCCCGCCGAACGGTAGGTGGCGAGGGCCGGTTCGTTGCCGCGCTCCACCCCGACCCACATGCCGTAGCAGCCGCGTTCGCGGGCCTCGGCGGCCAAGGCCCGCGTCAGCGCGCGCCCGATGCCCCGGCGGCGGTACCGCTCGTCCACGGCGAGCTCGTACAGGCACATCTCCGTGCCCTTGTCCGGGTGCAGCATCTCGATGCCCGAGACGAACCCGGCCGGCACGCCGTCCACGTACGCGATCAGCAGCAGGTGGCCGCCCGCCGCCAGGAAGCGGGCCGCCCACCCGGGGCGGGGCGGGGCGTCGTAGAGGTGTGCGGCGGCGAGGAGCTCGGCGACGGTGGTGGCGGGGCGAATGTCCATGGAAGCACCTTTCGTGACGGTGGTGTACCGCATGTGGAGTACGGCGAGGGGCGGGCCGTACCTCCCAGGGATGCCGTGCACCTCCCCCCGGGGGCACCCCGGGCCGCCGGCCGCTCCGTCTAGGGTCGAGTCATGGAGAAACCGACTTCCCGGTGGCGGCACCGGCTGCCCCGTACCCCAGGCCGGTGGGCCGCGGTCGTCGCCGCCCTCGCCGTGCTCGTGGGTGCCGGGACCTGGACCGCCGCCGCCGACGACAGTGTGCCGCCCGTGCACCGGCAGGACCGGATGATGAAGATGAACGGGGTGTCGGTCGACACCTCGTACTTCACGTCCGGGGGCACACAGCGCCGGCCGGCCGTCCTCATCGGGCACGGCTTCGGCGGCAGCAAGGACGACGTGCGCGCCCAGGCCGAGAAGCTGGCCGCCGACGGGTACGCCGTCATGACCTGGTCCGCGCGCGGCTTCGGGAGGACGAGCGGGGAGATCACGCTCAACGCCCCCGACGCCGAGGTCAAGGACGTGTCCGGGCTCATCGACTGGCTGGCCGGCCGGCCCGAGGTGGAGCTCGACGCGAAGGGCGACCCGCGTGTCGGTGTCACCGGCGCCTCGTACGGCGGCGCGGTGTCGCTGCTCGCCGCCGGCCACGACGAGCGGGTCGACGCCATCGCGCCGGTGATCAGCTACTGGAACCTCGCCGACGCGCTCTTCCCGGACGGGGTCTTCAAGAAGCTCTGGGCCGGAGTCTTCGTCTCCTCCGGCGGAGGCTGCGAGAAGTTCCAGAAGCAGCTGTGCGAGATGTACGAGCGGGTCGCCGTCAGCGGCAAACCGGACGCGGCCGCACGTCAGCTCCTGACGGAACGTTCCCCCGTCGCCGTGGCCGACCGGATCGACGTGCCCGCGCTCATCCTCCAGGGCCAGAGCGACTCGCTCTTCCCGCTCGGCCAGGCCGACGCCATGGCCAAGGCCGTCAAGGCCAACGGCGCCCCCGTGTCCGTCGACTGGATCTCGGGCGGGCACGACGGAGGGGACGACGAGGGAGACCGCGTCCAGGGCCGGATCGGTGACTGGTTCGACCGGTATCTGAAGCAGGAGAAGGGCGCGGACACCGGGCCCGGCTTCCGGGTCACCCGGACCGGCGGCGTCGACTCCACCGACGGCGCCGCCCTGATGCGCGGCGCGAGCAGTGCCTCGTACCCCGGACTGACCAGCGGCGGGCAGAAGATCACCCTGGCAGGAGCGAGCGGCGGCGCGCGGAACGCCCCCGCCGGCGGCCTGACCCAGACCTTCCGCAACCCCGCCGGGGCCAACCCGCCCTCCGTCTCCGCCGTGCCCGGCATCGGGGGCGGGCTCTCCCAGCTGTCCTCGCTCGGCGTCGGGCTCTCCCTCGACTTCCCCGGGCAGTACGCGCGCTACGACTCCGCCCCGCTGGACAGCGCCGTACACGTCACCGGATCGCCCACGGTCCGTGTGAACGTGAAGGCGGACCAGGGTGACGCGGTGCTGTTCGGCAAGGTCTACGACGTCTCGCCGGACGGCAAGCAGCAGGTGCTGCCCTCCCAGCTCGTCGCCCCCTACCGCATCACCCCCGAGGAGCAGGGCAAGCCGGTCGAGCTGGCGCTGCCCGCCGTCGACCACGAGGTCGACGCCGGTCACCGCCTCCGCCTCGTCCTCTCCGCCACCGACCTCGCCTACGCGTCACCCGCCGAGCCCGCGACGTACACCGTCTCCCTCGACGGGCCGCTGACCGTCCCCACCGCACCCGCGGTGAAGACGGCGGCAGCCTCCCTGCCCTGGTGGACCTGGGGGCTCCCCGCGGCAGCGCTCGTCGTCGCCGCCGTCCTCCTGCTCACCGCGCGCAGGCGCACCGCCACCCCCGCCCCCGACCCCGCGCTGACCGGCGTACCGCTCCAGATCACGGACCTGTCCAAGCAGTACGCCAAGTCCAGCGACCGGTACGCCGTGCGCGATCTCGGCTTCCGCGTCGAGAAGGGGCAGGTCCTCGGCCTCCTCGGGCCGAACGGCGCGGGCAAGACCACCACCCTGCGCATGCTGATGGGGCTCATCACCCCCGACGCCGGTGAGATCAGGGTCTTCGGGCACGCGATCCGCCCCGGCGCGCCCGTGCTGTCCCGCGTGGGGTCCTTCGTCGAGGGCGCGGGCTTCCTCCCGCACCTGTCGGGCCGCTCCAACCTGGAGCTGTACTGGCAGGCCACCGGGCGGCCCGCCGAGGACGCCCACATCGACGAGGCCCTGGAGATCGCCGGACTGGGCGACGCCCTGGCCCGCGCCGTGCGCACGTACTCCCAGGGCATGCGGCAGCGCCTCGCCATCGCCCAGGCGATGCTCGGCATGCCGGACCTCCTCATCCTCGACGAACCGACCAACGGTCTCGACCCGCCCCAGATCCGCGAGATGCGGGACGTGATGATCCGGTACGCGGCCGGGGGCCGCACCGTGATCGTCTCCAGCCACCTCCTCTCCGAGGTCGAACAGTCCTGCACCCACCTGGTGGTCATGGACCGGGGCCGGCTCGTCCAGGCCGGCCCGGTCGCCGAGATCACCGGCTCCGGTGACATGCTCCTCGTCACCACGGGCGCCGAGGTGGCCGGACCGCTCGTGGACAAGGTGGCCGCCCTTCCGGGCATCGGCTCCGCCGTCCGCCTGGACGACGGCCACGGCCTGCTGGTCCGTCTCGACGGAGCCACGGCCTCGCAGCTGGTCGCCGAACTGGTGCGCCTCGACGTACCGGTGACGGGTGTCGGGCCGCACCGCCGCCTGGAGGACGCGTTCCTCACCCTCATCTCCCAAGGATCCGCATGAGCTCCGCACCAGAGATCCAGGCCCTCGCCGAAGCCCCCGGTTACCACGCCCGCCGCACCCTGCCGCTGCGCGTGGAGGCGATGAGGCAGCTGCGCAGGCGCCGCACCCTGCTCATGGGCGGGGTGCTGGCGGCCCTGCCGTTCGTCCTGATCATCGCCTTCGCGGTCGGCGGCACCCCGGGCGGCGGCGAGGGGGACGGTGGCGGAGGCGGCTCGCGGATCAACCTCATGGACGTCGCGACGGAGTCCGCCGCGAACTTCGCGGCGACCTGCCTCTTCGTCTCCGCCGGCTTCCTGCTGGTGGTACCGGTCGCCCTGTTCTGCGGGGACACGGTCGCCTCCGAGGCGAGCTGGTCCTCGCTGCGCTATCTGCTCGCGGCGCCGGTGCCCCGGTCCAGGCTGCTGTGGAGCAAGCTCGTCGTGGCGCTCGGCTTCAGCCTGGCCGCGATGGTGCTGCTGCCGCTCGTCGCGCTGGGCGCGGGAGCCGCCGCGTACGGATGGGGGCCGCTGAAACTGCCCACCGGGGGCGCACTGAGCACCTCGGACACCGTGCCGCGCCTGGCGCTCGTCGTCGCCTTCGTCTTCGTCTCCCAGCTCGTCACCGCCGGCCTGGCGTTCTGGCTGTCGACGAGGACGGACGCGCCGCTGGGCGCGGTGGGCGGCGCGGTCGGACTGACCATCGTCGGCAATGTCCTGGACGCGGTCACCGCGCTCGGTACCTGGCGTGAATTCCTGCCCGCTCACTGGCAGTTCGCCTGGGCCGACGCGCTCCAGCCCGAGCTGGTGTGGAGCGGGATGGTGAAGGGCGCGGCCGTATCGGTGACCTACGCCCTGATCCTGTTCGCCCTCGCCTTCCGGGGGTTCAGCCGTAAGGACATCGTGTCCTGACCCTGCTGTTCCGCCCCGCCCGCGCCCGCCGTTGCGTCATCGGGACCGTTCCGCAGCGCTTTTGCTCGCGCTCTTCCCGGCAGGCGGGATCCTGGTCACCGGCTGCGGTGCGATGGCCGCCTCCTTCGCGGACGCGCTGCGCGACGGGGGCGCCGGACCGCCCGGCGACGGGGGCGAAGGCGAAGCCGGCCGACACGGCCGTCCGGGCCCGACGGGGAGCACCCCGCCGGGCCCGGCTCGGTCCGGACGGGAGTCCCTCGGCCGACGCGGCACAGCCCTCAGGCCAGATGGAAGACCTCGGTCAGCGGGACCATGGCCTCGTCGGCGGCCTCCGACTGCTCGAAGAACTCACCCATCTCCCGCTGCCACCGGGCGTTGACCTCCGTCGCCGCCATCGCCTCCCGGGCCGCGTCGAAGTCCTCCGTCTCCAGATAGCCGACCAGCAGGCCGTCCTCGCGCAGGAACAGCGAGTAGTTGTGCCAGCCCGCCTCCGACAGCGCGGCCTGCATCTCCGGCCACACCGCCGTGTGGCGCTCGCGGTACTCGTCCTTGCGGTCCTCACGGACCTTCAGCAGAAAGCAGACGCGCTGCATGGAGCCGGCTCCTCCGGTCAGAAGTCGAACGTGTCGATGTTCTCGGCGTCGAAGACGGTCGGCTCACCGAGGATGACCTCGCCGTCCTTGCCGATGGTGTACTCGCCGAGCCTGCCCGCCTTGAACTTCTCGCCCTCCGCACCGGTGATCTGCCCCGACGCCAGCGCCGCAGCCGCGTACGAGCCGAGGTGGCCGAGCTCCTCCGGGTTCCAGAGCGAGAACTGCTCGACGGTGCCGTCCTTGACGTACGTGCGCATCTGGTTCGGCGTGCCGAGCCCGTTGAGCACGACCTTGCCCTTGTACGAGGAGTCGCTCAGGTAGCGCGCCGCGGCGGCGATGCCGACCGTGGTGGGGGAGATGATGCCCTTGAGATCGGGATAGGCCTGCATGAGGCCCTGCGTCTGCTGGAAGGACTTCTGGTCCGCGTCGTCGCCGTACGCGACCTTCACCAGCTCCATCCCCTTGTACTCGGGGAGCTTCAGCTCCTCCTTCATGTACTCGATCCAGGTGTTCTGGTTCGTCGCGTTCTGGGTGGCCGACAGGATCGCGACCTTGCCCTGGTAGCCGATCTGCTTGCCGAGGTGCTGGACCAGGCTGCGGCCGATCTCCTCGGAGCTGGCCTGGTTGATGAAGAGCTGGCGGCAGTCCTTCGCCGTGTCGGAGTCGTAGGCGACGACCTTGATGCCCTTCTTCATGGCCTGCTTGAGCGGGCCGCACACCGCGTTCGGGTCGTTCGCCGCGATGAGGATGGCGTCCTGGCGCTGCTGGATCAGGGTGTTGATGTAGGAGACCTGCGAGGACGCGTTCGCGTCGGACGGGCCGACCTCCTTGCCCGTGCCGCCGTACTCCTTCGCCGCCGCGATGCCCGCCTTGTCGACGATCTTCTCGTACGGGTTGTTGATCTGCTTGGGCAGGAAGGCGATCTTCAGGCCCTTCTTCAGCGGGGCGTCCGGGTCGGCCTTCGCGGAGCCGGCGGCCTTCGCGCTCCCGCCCTCCTCGCTGTCCTTCGTGGTCCCGGAGCAGGCGGTGAGGGCGAGCGCGAGGGAGACGGCGGCGGCTGCGGTCGCGACGGCGCGGCGCCCGGCGGCAGTGCGGAGCATCATGGCGGCGTGTGCCTTTCGGAGAGGTACGAGGAGGTAGGAGGTACGGAGTACGGGGAGGGGCGTCATGACGACTGGGGTGCGGGGGCGTCCGCGGCCCGCCTGTGCCGTCGTTCGACGACCGCGGCGATGACCCGTGGGGTCAGTACGGATGCCACGAGCAGCAGCCCGGTCACGATGACCTGCACTTCGTTGGCGATGTCGTTGAGCGTGAGCAGGTTCCTCAGCAGGCCGATCAGCAGGACACCGGCGACCGCGCCGAAGAGCGTGCCCTTTCCGCCGTCGAAGTCGATGCCGCCGAGCAGGACGGAGGCGATGACGAGCATCTCGAACCCCAGCCCGTTGTCCGCACGGGCACTTCCGTACCGGAGGGTGAAGACGACGCCCGCGAAGGCGGAGAACAGCCCGGTGACGACGAAGAGCAGCAGCTTGATCCGCTTGACCCGGATGCCGGCGAAGTACGCGGCCTCCTCCTGCGCGCCGATCGCGAAGAGCGAGCGGCCGAGCCCGGTGGCGTGCAGCACCACCGCGGTGACCACGGCCAGGACGAGGAAGAGCAGCACCGGATAGGTGAGGAAGGTGCCGGGGACGGTCGTGGTGTCGACGGCCCAGTCCGCGTACGCCTGCGGGAAGTCCGTCACCGCGTCGCTGCCGAGCGCCACCGAGGCCAGGCCCCGGTAGAGCGCCAGGGTGCCGATGGTGACGGCCAGGGACGGCAGCCCCACCCTGGTGACCAGCCAGCCGTTGAGCAGGCCTCCGGCGACGCCCACCACGAGCACCACCGGCACGATCATCTCGAAGGCCCAGCCCGCCTCCCACAGCGCGCCGGTCAGGGCGCTGCCCAGGCCCAGCATGGAGGCGACCGACAGGTCGACCTGCCCCGCGACGACCAGGAGGGTCATCGGCAGCGCGATGAGGGCGACCTCGGCGATGTCGTTGAAGGCGAACGCGAGGTTCTCGGTGGAACCGAAGCCCTCCGTGGTCCCGAGGCCGACGGCGAGGACCGCCACCAGCAGGACACCGACCGCGGTGTCCCAGCGCAGCGCCAGGCTGCGTACGGGGGAGGGCTTCTTCCCGGTCCGAGGCGGGGGAGCCGTCCCGGTGTCAGGCGCCGTGGTCATGACGGGCGTTCCTCTTCCTCAGTGCGGCGGTCATCCGCAGGTTCACGATCCGGTCGACGCTGATGGCCAGCAGGAGGAGCGCACCGGTGATGGCGCCCTGCCAGAAGGAGTCCACCTTCAGCACCACCAGGACGCTGCCGATGGTGGTGAGCAGCAGGGCGCCGAGCGCGGCGCCCCAGACGGTGCCGGTGCCACCGGTGATCGCGACGCCGCCGACGACGACGGCGCTGACGACGGTCAGTTCCCAGCCGTGCGCGTTGTCCGCGACGACGGTGCCGAAGCGGGCCAGCCACAGCGCGCCGGCGAAACCGGCGACGGCCCCGGAGAAGGCGTACGCGGCGAGCACCCGGCGGCGGATCGGGATGCCGGCGAGCCGGGCGGCCTCGGGGCTCGACCCGATGGCGTACAGCTCGCGCCCCGAGCGGTAGCCGCGCAGGAAGTACGCCGTCGCCGCGAGCAGGACGAGTGCGATCAGCGGGAGGTACGGGACGCCCAGCACGCTGCCGCTGCCGAGGCCCAGGACCGCCTCCGGGACGTCGGAGGCGCTGATCTGCTCGCCCTGCGCCCACCAGTAGTCGATGCCCTGGATGATGTAGAGCATCCCCAGCGTCACGACGAGCGCCGGGACCCTGCCGAAGCTGACGAGGGCGCCGGAGGCCAGACCGCAGACCACGCCGATCGCGGTGCCGAGCAGCATCACGGTCAGCACACCGTGGTCGCTCCCCGCGACGAACTTGCCGCAGGCGAAGGCGGAGAGGCCGACGACGGAGCCGACGGACAGATCGATGTTGCGGGTGACCACGACGGCGGACTGCCCGACCGCGAGCAGTACCAGGATCGACGCGTTGAGCAGGAGGTCCTTGACGCCCTGGTCGGACAGGAAGAGCGGGTTGGCCAGATAGGTACCGAGGACCAGCAGGGCCAGCACCCCGGCGATGGAGATCTCGCGTGCCCGGAAGACCGCGTCCACGAGCGAGGCAGCACTCCGCTCCGGCGCCTTCGCGGTGTCCGGGGGGCCCTCGACGGTGGTGGTCATGCCGCTGCCCTCTCGTTGCGTCCGGTGGCCGCGGCCATGACCGACTCCTCGGTGGCGCTTTCGCGCGGGATCTCGGCGACGAGCCGGCCCTCGTGCATCACGAGCACCCGGTCGGCCATGCCGATGACCTCGGGAAGGTCGGAGGAGATCATCAGGACGGCGAGGCCGTCCGCCGCGAGCGAGGAGAGCAGCCGGTGGACCTCCGCCTTGGTGCCGACGTCGATCCCGCGGGTCGGCTCGTCCACGATCAGCACGGCGGGGCCGGTCGCCAGCCACTTGGCCAGCACGACCTTCTGCTGGTTACCGCCGGACAGCACGCCCACGGTGTCGGCCAGCCGGTTGTACTTGAGCTGGAGGCGCACCGCCCAGTCCGCGGCCCGGTCGTGCTCCAGCGCCCGGCTGACGAGCCCGCGCCTGCGGACCTCGCCCAGGCCGGTCAGACCGATGTTGCGCTCGATCGACATATCCATGACCAGTCCGCGCCGGCGCCGGTCCTCGGGCACGAGCGCGAGCCCGGCGTCCATCGCGGCGGTCGGCGAACCGGGCCGCAGCACGGTGCCCGCCACCTTCACCTCACCGGCGTCGGCGCGGTCCACACCGAAGACCGCCTGGGCGACCTCGGTGCGCCCGGCGCCGACGAGTCCGGCGAGCGCGACGATCTCGCCTCGGCGGACGTCGAAGGACACGTCGCGGAAGACGCCCTCGCGGGTCAGCCGGTGCACCGACAGGGCGACTTCGCCGAGCTCGGCGTCCTGCTTGGGATAGAGCTCGTCGAGGTTGCGGCCGACCATCCTGCGCACCAGGTCGTCCTCGGTGAGCTCCTCCAGGAGCTCGGAGGAGATCCACCGGCCGTCGCGCAGCGTCGTGACGCGCCGGCACAGCTCGAAGATCTCGTCCAGGCGGTGCGAGATGAACAGCACGGCGGCGCCCTCGGAGCGCAGCGTACGGACGACGGAGAAGAGCCGGGCGGTCTCGCCGCCGGTCAGGGCGGCCGTCGGCTCGTCCATGATCAGGACGCGGGCGTCGAAGGAGAGGGCCTTGGCGATCTCGACGATCTGCTGGTCGGCGATCGATAGCCCGCGCGCGGGCCGGTCCGGCGCCAGATCGACGCCGAGCCTGCGCATCAGCGCGGCGGTGGCCCCGTGCACGGCCTTGCGGTCGATCCGGCCCAGGGACCGCCGGGGCTGACGGCCCATGAAGATGTTCTCGGCGACGGAGAGATCGGGGAAGAGCGTCGGCTCCTGGTAGATGACGGCGATGCCGGCGTCACGGGCGTCCGCCGGGCCGTGGAAGACCACGGGCTCACCGTCGAGGAGCACCTCGCCGCCGTCCGGGCGGTGCACTCCGGCGAGGGCCTTGATCAGGGTCGACTTTCCCGCGCCGTTCTCACCCGCGAGAGCATGCACCTCGCCGGCGAACAACTGAAGGGAGACGTCCCGCAGGGCCCGTACGGCGCCGAAGGACTTGCTCACACCCTTCAGGGCCAGGACCGGGGCCGGGTTCGGGGCGGACTGGTTCAAGGGAGCTCCTCAGCGCCGGAAGGATCGGGACTGTTCCGCTCCACCCGTCGTGAAAGGTTTCAATAAAGTTGCTCGGAAGCTAAACGGGGATGGTGGGCACAGTCAATGGGTTGTTGGCGAGAAGTTCCTGGAAGAGGGGCAAGGTGCGACCTGGATGGGGAGAGTGGGTCGGGGAACGGTCGGGCGCCCTTGACAGTCTTCGGCGCGGCCTCTATCTTCCGGCTACTTGAATCGATTCATATAACGGTCACGCATCGCTCCACTTACCCGCGGGCCGCACTCGCGGCTCCCGGATGGACCGGCCCGAGCAGGACCACGAGCCCCGCCCTCCCGGGGACCGGCACCGGGACCCGGTGCCAGCCCGCGCGCCGGTAGAAGCGCAGGGTCGCCTCGGCGTGCGCGGAGGTGAGCAGCCAGCAGCGTCCGGCGGGGGCCGCCTCGGTGACCGCCGACAGCAGGGCGGCGCCGAGCCCCGTGCCGCGTGCGGCCGGGGCGACGGCCAGCTCGTCGACCTCCACGCCCCCGCACAGCCACGCCGCAGTGCGATCGGGGCCCAGCGCCTCGGCGACGTGCCCGTAGCTGCGGCCGGAGGGGAAGGGGGCGGGCGTGGTCCAGGCGGTGGCAAAGCCGCTCACGGTGCCCCCGTCGAGGGCCAGTGCGGCGGTGAACCCGGGGCGCCCGGCGTCGGAGGCGAGCCGCTCGGCGTACTGCGCGGCCGCCGACGGGTCCTCGTTCCACGGCGGCGCCGAGAACGTCTCGGCGTACACCTGGCGGATCCCGTCGGCGTACGCCGCGAGGCTTCCGCTCCCGACCAGCCGGACCCGCATGACCGCACCACTTCCCGCTCTTGGACCCTCCCGGAAGGAGAAGGATAGGACGCGCTCGGGCGGCGGGGGAGCCCCCGGGCGGCAGGGGAGTCCCGGGCGGGAGGGGAGCCCTGAGCGGCAGGGGAGCCCCGGGCGGCAGGAGCTCGCATGTCCTTCACGGGGCCGTCCGATTTGCAGGAACTCGCAGCCCTTCACGGGGCCGTCCGAACGGCAGGAGTTCACAACCCCTCACGGGGCCGCTCCGAACGGCACCGGTTCACAGCCCCTCACGGGGGCCGCTCCTCCCAGCCGGCCGGGCGCACCAGATGCGTGGTGAACCAGTCCTGGGCCAGGTCCGCGACCCGGTCCAGGGCGCCCGGTTCCTCGAAGAGGTGGGTGGCGCCCGGGACGATCTCCAGCCGGTTCTCGCACTCCAGTGCCGCCTGCGCCTGCCGGTTGAGATCGATCACCGTGGTGTCGTCGCCGCCCACGATGAGCAGGGTGGGCGCACGCACCCCGGAGAGTCCGGCCCCGGCGAGATCGGGGCGTCCGCCCCGGGAGACCACGGCGCCGACGCCCGAGTCCGTCTCCGCGGCGGCACGCAGGGCCGCCGCGGCCCCCGTGCTCGCCCCGAAGGAGCCGACCGGGAGGGACACGCGCCGCCTCAGCCAGCCGGTGGTGTCCGCCAGCCGCCCCGCCAGCAGGGCGATGTCGAAGACGTTGGCGCGGTGGGCCTCCTCCCCGGGCGTGAGCAGGTCGAAGAGCAGGGTGCCCAGGCCGGCGCGGTTCAGCGCCACGGCCACAGCGCGGTTGCGCGGGCTGTGGCGGCTGCTGCCCGAGCCGTGGGCGAACACCACGACGGCCCCGGCGCCCCGGGGGAGCACCAGATCCCCCGAGAGGGGGACCCCGCCCGCGTCCACCTCGACCTCCTCGGCCGTGGCGAGGGTTCCGGTGCCCCGTGCCAGCAGGGAGACGACCTCCTGGTCGGAGGTCTGGGAGAAGTCCCGGTACCACTCACCCACGGCGGAGAACAGGTTCGGCGTGGAGAGGCACACGACCTCGTCGACGTCCTCACGCAGCCTGGCGGCGGCATCCGGTGACGCGACCGGTACGGCCAGGACCACCTGGGCGGCGCCCTGCGCCCGCACCACCTGGCAGGCCGCTCTCGCCGTCGCTCCGGTGGCCACCCCGTCGTCCACCACGACCACTGTGCGCCCCTTCAGCGGCAGGCGGGGCCGGCCCTCCCGGTAGGCACGGGCCCGCCGCGCGAGTTCCGCCTCCTCGGCGCGCTCGACAGCCACGACGTCCTTCTCCCGCACCCCGGCGTGGCGGACGATCTCGTCGCTGATGACCCGCACCCCGCCCTCACCGATGGCGCCGAACCCCAGCTCCGGGTGGTACGGCACCCCGAGTTTGCGGACCACGATCACATCGAGCGGGGCGCGCAGTGCCTGCGCGACCTCGTACGCCACCGGGACCCCGCCACGCGGCAGGCCCAGGACGAGGGGATCGCGCCGCTCCAGGTGCCGCAACGCGACGGCCAGCCGCCGCCCGGCATCCGTACGGTCGGTGAACAGCACGGTGGTTCACCTCCAACAAGGAGCGCACCTTTTCACCTCCGAGAGCACCGCATGTGCCCGGGTTCGGCAAGTCGGGGACGACTGGCGTACGGAGCGAATCGGGGCGGCTTCCGCGTCATCTCGTCCGGTGGGTCCGTGCGACGATCCATCGGCCGGCGGGAAGCCACGAGCAGGGGTGAAGAGCGATGGAGTACGTCAACCTCGATGCGCAGGCCGGCGACCTGTCAGGGGTCTTGGACCCCTCTCGCTACCTGGAGCATCTGCCCTCGATCTCCGGTGATCTGCCGCCGGGGGCCCGGTCCTTCGCCACTGACACGGACCACTACGACTTCCACAGCAGGCGATGCGTGAAGGACCTGACGCTTCGTACCGTCCGGGGCGCCGGCAGCGAGGAGGTGGAGGCCGAGTTCCAGCACAACTGCTGGAAGCACGACCGAGATCTGGTCATCCGCTACACAGGCGTGTCCAGCTTCATCATCGATCCCGCCGACATCGATCCCGCCGACGAGGACCGGGGAACGGACCTCGGGGCTGTGATTCTCGACGAGATCCTGCTGCACAGAGACGGTTGCAGCCATGACATCGTCTGCCGGGACGGCACACTCACCCTTGTCTGCCGTGACCTCCGGGCGACCTGGACCGAGACCGACTGCTCAAGCAATTCGTAGGCGGGACAGTTCGCGGGGATCATCGAGCGGCTGGTGCCGGATGAGCTGTGGGAGCTGTCCCCGCGAGTGGTCGAAGGCTCGGGTGCGGGCCGGGCTCCACCGAGTTGTGTTCGACGAACTTGGTGCCCGCAGCGAGCGGGACTGGTCCCGCTGCGCGATCGACCCGGTGAACATGCGAGCCCTGAAAAGGGGGCCTGACAGGCCCGGATCCTGTGGATCGAGGCAAGTACGGCTCGAAGGTCCACCTGCTCACCGAGCGGGCGGGTCCGCCTGTTTCCGCCGGAATCCCGGGCGTGAACCTGCACGGCAGCCAAGCCCTGATCCCCCTGCTCAAGGGCATGCCGCCGATCCGCTCCCGCCGTGGACGCAGGCGGCGCAAGCCGGGAGAGCTCTACGCGGACAAGGGCTACGACTACCCCTGCCTGCGGCGATGGTTACGCCGACGCGGTACAACCCACCGCATCGCCCGCCGGTGAACGACGTATCCCCCCGAAGCGGCTGACTTCACGGTGCTGCCACCGTCGTGTCACGAACCCGTCCTGGGCGTGATCAAGAGACAACCGGCGCAACCGCATGGACTGTCCTGGAGGGCAGAAAGCCACACGGGTGACCAGTCGCCCGGTTCACCCGCCCTTAGGGCGACAGCCCCACGCAGAGGACAGACACCAGCATGCGCACTCGGAAGATCTCGGTAATGACCATGACCGCGGTGGCCCTCGGCCTGGCGCTGACGGCATGCAGCAACGACGGCGCCGGCAACGCGTCCTCTGCCGCGAGCAGTTCGTCTGCGGCGGCCGCGAGCACCCCCCGGTCCGACACCGCGGAGAGCAAGGCCTCGGGCACGCCCGCCCGGTCGTCGGGTGCGCCCGCCCGGTCCGATGTGAAGTGCACGGACCAGCTCGACTACGCGGGCGACCCGCGGTCCAACGCGGAGATCAACTCCATCGGGGCGGAGACGGGCACGTGCCCGCCGGTCCAGAAGCCGCCGGCCGATGTGAAGTGCACGGACCAGCTCGACTACGCGGGCGACCCGCGGTCCAACGCCGAGATCAACTCCATCGGAGCGGACACGGGCACGTGCCCGCCGGTCGAGCCGAAGTGAATCGCTGACCGACCCCGAAACCGCGCAGTGCCGGGCCCTCCCCACCGTGACCTGGGGGCGGTCCGGCACTTACGTTTTCGCTACGCCGCCCTGGCTACGGTTCTGTGACCTGGAAAAGGGCCCTCCCGAGGGAGGGCCCGTCGTGGTGCGCGCCTGCGCCCCCCGGCAGGACTCGAACCTGCGGCCAAGCGCTTAGAAGAGAGTGGCCCTGTTTCACCCGTCCAGGGTTCTGACCTGCAAAGTAGCTGTCCCTCTAGTGCGTGAACGAACTTCTTCCCCGTGAATTCACCGGAAGACTTCAATCCGCATGGTGAGGAGCTGTCGTCAGGGCCCGCTGTCCACCCACCCGCTGGCTTCGCCAGCCGTCGTCGGACGATGGCAACAGGCGACCGGGCACGTTACCGACTTCCTCGGCCCTGGGCTTTCGGGATAACCTCAAGTGCCGCAACGTAAGGGGGGCCAATGGAGCCTAGGGATAGTGCGCTTTGGGGGCTTACTCGTCCTGCAATCATGGATGCTTTGGGGAAAATCAAGGCTGCCGTAATTGCCGAAAAGAAGATCGACAAGTATTCGTTTTTTCCTGCACTGAAGTCGGTGGGTGAAGGTCAATATATCCAACTTGAATCAGACTATGGTGTTCCCAATTACGGAAGACTTTTCGAGAGCCGGGGGCGTTGGAACACCAAGCCGTACGTTTATGAAGATCTTGCTGGATATTCAGATCTCCTGTCGTACGTGAGGGCGCACTCCGTTTATGCGCCGTTTAATGGTTGGGAGGGAGATCCTTCGGATCGTTTTGGTCCATTCATGCTGGAGGCTGGCGTAGCCGATCTCGTGTTGGAGGTAGCTGCGCGCCACGCACAAGTGAAAGGGTTCGAATGGGATGAATCTTTTACACTCTCTCGGTATTTGGAGATGGAGCGTTGGTGGCAGTCTGAACCCCTCGAAATCCGGCTGTGTGTCCCCATCCTGAACGTTTCCTTCTTGGATGATGTGATTCCGCTAGACGGGAATGTTCAGATTCGAAGAATCACGGACCAGGAACACCTGGAAAGGCTGTTCTCCCTAGAGCAATATAAGCGCGACTGGTGGTCGAATCGGGCGGCTACACACGCTCTTTTCATCGACGATGCGGTAACTATTACGTATCCGCGCAGGTACGGTGGGCCGGTGTGGGGGGAGTTTCTCTACGCCATCATTGATCGCGCTATGCAGGCGATCTCTGTGAGATCGGACTTTCCTGTCGGGTATCAGCAAATCTGTTATGAGCCGATCGGCTGGTCATCGGGCTACAGGGCTGGGCTGGGGCAGCTTCAGAACGGATTCAGCATTGCCCGTTATTCCAAGAAGATGGACGAGCGTGCAGAAGCTCCGGCGATCACCTTTAGTTCCGAGGCCGGTGGGGAGATTTCCCAATACTTTGTTGCGCTGGCCGACGCAAATCCGCAGGTCTCTTTGGCTGCCAGTAGACTTCAACTTGCCACACTGCGAGACGATGAGCTGGATGAAATCGTGGACTTGTGCGTGGGGATTGAGGCACTTCTAGGAGGCACTAAGGCGGGTGACACAACGTATAAAATCGGCATTCGGGGCGCCGCCATTTTGGCCCGCGAAGGATTTGAAGACTCGGCGAAAACTGCCGGTCTCATTAAAAAGGTGTACGCGTATCGTTCGCTGATTGTGCACGGCCAGGTGAAGTATGAAAAGAAAAGGATAATCAAACTGGGAGGTGAAGAATTTCTGGCCACTGACATTGCAGATTATCTCCTGCGGCAACTTCTTAAGGTAATACTGAAGGCCCCTTCTGTGATCGATCAAATAGATGATGACCGGGTTGTTTTTGAGGTGAACGATCAATGGGTAAAGCGGGGCAATCTCGACGATGCCACGGAGTGGCGCCAAGACCTGCAGTAAGCAGCGTAAGAGGAAATAATCCGTCGACCAGCGGGTGGGGCAGTGGCAACATGGCGTCATGAATGACGAGCACGAGCCGGACGAGGGCTTCGACGATGAGGATCCGGGAAAGGCGCTTGAGCGCTTTCGGGGTTCCGTGGACCCGCTCATCAAGTGGCAGCAGCACTGGGCAGCGGATATGACCTTGCCAATTAGCAGGATGCTTCAGGAGTCGGCTGCGTTCCAGGTTAACCTAATGCAGAACTTCCCGAGGGTCGTGTCGCCCTTGATTTCCCAGGTATCGCGGCTTCAGAAGCAGTTGCAGGGGATGCACACCTTCCACAGCTCTCTACGTGCGCTGGTTGAGTCGGTCAACCGTTCGTATGCGCCGCAGTGGGAACGCATCTTTGAGTCGATCAGAGACTTTCAGTCGCGCATCTTCCCGGAAAACTGGGAAGGTGTAAGGCGTCCGGGTATCAATGAGTTCGAGTCTCTTTTGATTGACGAGGGGATCGCCTTGATGTGGGTTCCTGGGCCGAAGGTAATCCAGGCCCTCTTGGACGCCTCCACTGCCACAGAGCGGCGGCGCATCATCAGTCGTCGTTGGAAGAGCATAGTCACCGACTGTGAGGCGGCGCTGAGCGGCGTGACCCACCCCGACTTGCAGGACTCCAAGAAATTCGGGCTCGATTGCGTGCGGGCACTTCGGGAGGGGCACTCGGCGCCGGCGCAGGCTCTTGCTGGAAACCTTCTCGACAGTGTCTTGCGCAGCAACTTTGATAACGCGGATCGGCTTGAGGTGACGCGTAACAACTTCAAGAAGAACGGTGTTCGTTTCAACCTGGACGATTACAAGATCCGGGCGGCTTTCACGTTCGCACCAGTTTGGTGTGCGCACGCGAAGTACAAGACGGAAGACGGCGACCCGATCCCGCGTACCTTTGGGAGGCACCCGACCACACATGCCGTTTCGCGTGCCCAGTACAGCCGGATCAACGCTGTAATGGGGCTCATGCTGGTTACGTCGCTCATTAAGTTCTTCGACGCAGAGAAGGAGTGGCCGATCAAGCGGGTGAAGCGATCGTGACTAGTACTCCAGCCGGACTTCGGCGTATGTCTTGGTCAACGGCTTGAGCGTGGGGATTTTAGCTGGATGGTGCCGGGTGAGGGACGAGTTCGCCCGGCCTGTCCCGCGAACGAATGACCACGCCGTGTGTAGTGACTGCGACGGGGACAGCCATTGCACGTGATCGATGACGTACCCGCCTCCGAGTGGGAACACGGGCTGGAAGAACTCTTCTTGCGGATCGGACACCGCTTCCCCCGCGTCGAACCCAGACGCCGGATGCGGGACTACGTGCGAGGACTGCTCGGGCCAGTGGGCCGCAAGAACTCCTGGCGACTGGCAGAGTTCGCCGGGCACTCCACCCCTGACGGATTGCAGCACCTCCTGGCGAAGAGCCGCTGGGAGGCCGATGAGATACGCGATGACCTGCAGGGTTACGTCGCCGAACATCTCGGCGCCGACGACGGCATCCTGATCATCGACGACACCGGATTCGTCAAGAAGGGCACCACCTCAGCCGGGGTGCAACGCCAGTACTCCGGAACCGCCGGCCGCACCGAGAACTGCCAGATCGGCGTCTTCGCCGCCTACACCACCACCCGCGGCCACGCTCTCGTCGACCGCGAGCTCTACCTCCCCAAGTCCTGGACCGAGGACCCCGAACGCTGCCGCACAGCCCGCATCCCCGAACACCGCCCGTTCGCGACCAAGAACGAGCTGGCCCGCACCATGGTCCTGCGAGCGCAGGCCGGCCCCCTGCCCGTCGCCTGGGTAGCGGCTGATGCCGCCTACGGACAGGACTCCCGCTTCCGACGCTTTCTGGAGGACACCGGCCTGCCCTATGTCGTGGCCGTTCCCAAGTCTCAGCAGGTCCACGGCCCTCGCATCGACCACCTCATCGGCCAGGCCCCCGACGAGGCATGGCAGCGGCTCTCCTACGGCGACGGCGCCAAAGGACAGCGGCTCTACGACTGGGCTGCCGCCCGCCTGCTGGCGGTCTGGGAGTTCGACGGCGACGAGCCCACCCGACAACGCTGGATGCTCGCCCGCCGCAGCATCACCAAGCCCGACGAGCTCGCATACTTCCTCGCATCCGACCCCTTGGACGCCACCGTCGCCGATCTTGCACGGATCGCCGGATGCCGCTGGAGAATCGAGGAATGCTTCCAGAGCGCGAAGAACGAATGCGGCCTGGACCAGTACGAAGTCCGCCGCTACGTCGGCTGGCACCGACACATCACCCTCGCCATGCTCGCCCACGCGTTTCTCGCCGTCAGCGCCGCCCAAGATCGCCAAAAGGGGGAGCCGGTCACGACACACCCGACCTCCTGGACCTCTCCCCGGCCGAGATCCGCCGTCTGCTGGCAACTACCAACCAGCGTCCTGCTCGGCAGGGCAACCATGCGATGAACTGGTCGAGATGGCGCCGCCGACACCAGGCTCGGGCCCGCCGCAGTCACTACACACGACGTGGTCATTCGATTGCGGGACAAGCCGGTCGAACCCGCCCCTCACCCGGTGTCGGCGTACACGCGAACGTTCGGGACGCCTGATCCTGGGCAGCGCCGCTACAGAGCCCAGATGTGGAGGGCCTGGTTGAGTTCGGACACGGTGTACCAGGTGCCGTCTCCGAGAGTGTTGGGCAGGGCGGGCACCTCGAAGGGATAGGTGATCTGGTCGATCAGCCGCATGTGAACCGCGTCGACGAGCCAGTGCCGGCCTGTACCAAACTCCTCGTCGCTCTCGACGGTCCCGACGACGAGGGTGCTTTCGTCGACGAAGCCGCCCTCGTAGTCGAAGAACACCTGCGCCTCGTCATCTGTGGCCTCCTCCTCGAACGCGGGATGCGAGGGAAGCACGTCCGCGGTCAGTTCGGCCACCACGGAGCCGTCGGCGACCCGGTGAACGGCGAGAACGTCCTGGTCATGGGTCACTGTGAGCAGGCAGTCTCCGCTCGGGCTCACCCCCAGCAGGACGCGGTCCTCATCGCCGAAGCTGTGGACGATGAGGGCATGACCATCCCAATTCCCCCAGCGCAGAGGTGACCCGTCCTGGCCCTCCCCGATAGTCAGACCCATCTGGCCGGGGTCCGGATGCGGAACGTGGACGGAGCCCGCCGCGGCCGTCCCAGTCTGGGTGCGGGCCAGCACCGCACCGTCAGCGGCGTCAATGACCAGCCACTCTTCCCTGCGGTCGTGGTCCGGGGCGTCGTGCTCCAGAGGACCGTGGACATGGGCCCACACGGTCGTCCCGTCCGAGGAGAAGCCGGCTGAGCCACGGTTGGCATAGCGGTGGTCCCTGTCGTCCGCGTACTCGGAGAAGTCGGTGTGCCCCGCGCAGCCCGCCCAGCAGCGGTGCCGTATTTCCCACCGTGGGCTTCCCGACTGGTCAACGGCTCGCAGCGCATGCGGTCCGGCAAAGACAACGAGGTCAGCGGCAGGCGACGCTGCGCTCGTGCCGAACCGGCGAGGCCAGGGCGCTGGGAAGGAGACGGTCGAGGCCGTGGCCAGCGGCTGGACTTTCTGGACGATCAGCCCCGTGTCCCCTCGCTGTACGAGGAGCCGCGATGCGGACCGGGACTCCAGATGAGGCGCGGCGTCTGCCCCGGAAAACGGCAGCGGGGCCGCGAGCGTAGTCACGAGGCGAGCAAGGCGAGGCACAGACGCTCCGAAAGGGCTGGGGGACTCATGCCGGGACCCTATGACAGGCCGCTGACCCCCTGTGCTTTCAATCCTCTCCGCAGCACTGACGCAGGATGCATGGGACCGGAGGGACGCGGAAAGTGGGCACGATTCTTCGTGCCCGTCTGGGCAGAGAAGGGCATACCTCGAACCCGGTGCCATCCAGCTAAAATCCCCACGCTCAAGCCGTTGACCAGGACATACGCTGAAGTCCGGCTGGAGTACTAGGGGGCAGGAGGTTCCTCGGGAGAGAGTGGAAGCGGACCGCATGGCACACGCCCTGAATACCGGTCAGGCGGCCCGGTTGCTGGGGTGGGTACGCGGCCGAACCCGCGGTGGCCTCCGTCTGCACGCGTTTCGCCCTGCTCTACTACGCCGGCCCGCGTCCCGAGGAAGCGGTGGCGATGCGTGTCCAGGACGTTCAACTGCCCGACGTGGACGCTGCGGATCAGTGGTGCGAGCTGCTGTTCCACATGGCTCAGCCAGAGGTCGGCAAACTGGACCGACACGGGGGCCATCCACGAGGAGCGCGGGCTGAAAGGGCGAGCCGCAGACGATACGCGCGTTGTTCCCGGGCATCCGTCGCTCACGAGGATTCTGCGCGAGCACATCAGGGCCGAAGATCTGAAGCCGCGCGACTTGCTATTCCAGGGTGAGGGCGGCGAACTCCTTGCAGGCTCCGGCATCCGCCGGGCCTGGCGATCGGCCCGCGCCGCGATCTTCACGCCTGCGGAGTTCGGCTCGCCGCTGGGGAAGCGGGTGTATGACCTGAGGCACACCCGTTGACGAAGTGGCTGAACCACGGCATCCCGCCGGCGGAGTGGGCGGGGAACAGCGTGCCTGTCCTGCTGGCCATCTACGCCCGCTGCGTGTCCGGTCAGCTCTCGGAGCTCAAGAAGCGGATGGAAGCCGGGAGGACCTCCCCGAGCGGCCTGACGCGGGCTGACGAGGGCCCGGAGAACGTCTCCGTGGATTCTCCGTAGCCACCCGCAGAAACCCGGTGACAGCCGGACAGCGCCGGACCGTCCTCGCGGCAGCATGCGGGCGGTCCGGCGCTTACGTTCCAGCTACGCATCGCTCGGTAATATGCCCCTGACCAGCGAAAAGGCCCTCCGGGTCGGAGGGCCTCACAGTGGTGCGCGCTGTGCGCCCCCGGCAGGACTCGAACCTGCGGCCAAGCGCTTAGAAGGCGCCTGCTCTATCCACTGAGCTACGGGGGCCGGGTGCCGGCCTGGTGCCCCGGAAGGCGTGGGTTCAAGCCATCCGTGACCTTGCCGGGACAAGGATAGGGCTCCGATCGCCTCGTCCCGGTTGCTTCACCTGCGTGGCACGATGTGGAGGTTCGGTGAAGCGAACCGATAATCGCAGGTAGGTGCGATTCATGCACCGCTTTTGGCGCCTCGCGGCCCGGGTGTTGTGCACTCGTTATAGCTGCGCCCCACTCGTCCCCTCTGTTCCCGGGACGGATTCGCCGCGCAGAGGGGCCTATACGCTTCAAAAAGGCTCCAAAATTGGGCATTCTTCACATGTGGTGACCATGGATGTACGGCCCCAGCTCATCGACGCACTTTCCGCCCTGCGCGACCGTGTCGCTGCCGTGCGTCTTCCCCTCCCGCTGCCGGACGCTCCGCGCGCCCGCCAGACGCGGACCGAACTGCTCGCCCAGCTCGACGACTACCTCGTACCCCGGCTCAAGGATCCCGGGGCGCCGCTGCTCGCGGTCATCGGAGGATCAACCGGCGCGGGCAAGTCGACGCTCGTCAACTCGCTGGTGGGGTGCCGGATCAGTGAAGCAGGTGTGCTGCGCCCGACCACCCGGACCCCCGTGCTCGTCTGCCACCCCGACGACCACCACTGGTTCGCCGGGGCACGGGTGCTGCCGCAGCTGACCCGGGTGTGGCTGCCCCCCGGGCAGGTGCCGGACCCGGACGGCCTCGACCACTTCGGGGCCGGCGGTGACCGGGACGACACCGTGCTGCGCGTGGAGACGGCGGCGACCCTGCCCCGGGGGCTCGCGCTCCTGGACGCCCCCGACATCGACTCACTCGTCGTACGGAACCGGGTCCTGGCCGCCGAGCTGATCTGCGCCGCCGACGTGTGGGTGATGGTGACCACCGCGTCCCGGTACGCGGACGCCGTGCCGTGGCATCTGCTGCGCACGGCCAAGGAGTACGACGCCTCCCTCGTCATCGTCCTGGACCGGGTGCCGCACCAGATGATCGCCGAGGTGTCCCGGCAGTACGCGGCCCTGCTCACCCGGGCCGGCCTGGGGGAGGTGCCCCGCTTCACCATTCCGGAGCTGCCCGAGTCCGCGGGCGGCGGCAGCGGGCTGCTGCCCACCACCGCCATCGCACCCCTGTACGCCTGGCTCGCTCACCGGGCGCAGGACCCGGCGGCCCGTCAGCAGGCCGTGGGGCGTACGGCGTCCGGGGTCATCGACTCGCTCAACGTACGGATGCCCGAGCTGGCCGGGGCGGTGGCCGCGCAGTACGCCGCGGCCGTGCGACTGAACGGTGTGGTCGAGGCGGCGTACGAGAAGGAGCTGGCGCGTGTACGGCGATGGCTCCGGGACGGCGCGGTCCTCGCCGGCGGCGCCCGCACCCGGTGGCGCGGATATCCGCTCTACAGCACCGCGGGGGAGCTGCTGGACGCGCTCGTGGAGAGCCTGGTGGCCCTGTTGCAGTGCGCCGTGGCCGCCTCCGACGAGCAGATCCGTACGACCTGGCGGCGTGAGCCCGCCGCCAGGAACTTCCGGTTCGAGGACACCGGGCGGGAGGAGGGCGGGTGGGGGCCCGCCGAGGACATCCAGGGCCGGATCGGCATGGCCGTACGGCGCTGGAGGCGGGTCCTGGAGGAACTCGCCGAGGAGGAGGCGCGGCTGCTCGACCGCAACGCGGCGCCCGACGCCGAGACGGTGGCGGCGCTGCTGGCCGCCGCCCTCCTCGGCGGACGCCGCGCCAGGGGCGCCGGGGAGCAGCTCGCCGAACGGATCGGTGCCCAGGGGGCCCTGCGCCTGCGCGACAAGGGCGGAGCACTGCTCACCGACTGCCTGGACCAGGTCATGCACGGCGAGCGCGACCGGCGGCTCGCACCGCTGGACGCGCTGGAAGTCGCCCCTGATCCACAGGCCGAACTGATCGCCGCGCTGTCCGTACTGCAGAAGGAGAGGTGGCAGCGATGACTGCCGTCACTGACCAGGGCCGGGACGAGGGCGTGGGGGAGGCGCGGCAGGACGACGGGCGCCGCTGGGACGACGGGCTCATCGCGCGCCGCGCCACCGGGACCGCACAGAGGAGCGCGGAGGACGGGCCGGTTCCGGCTGCCCAGGACGTCCCGGAGCTCCAGGACGGTCCGGGGCCCCAGGCCGAGGCGTACGGGCTGGGCGGCGGCCCCCTGCGGTCGCGGCTGGACGCGCTGCGGGAACTGGTCGGGCTCTCCCGCGCCCGGCTCGACGGGGACACCCTCGCCGAGGCGGGACGCGTGCTCGACGAGGCGTCGGCCCGTCAGCGGCTCTCCTCCCGGCACACGGTCGTCGCCGTCGCGGGAGCCACCGGCAGCGGGAAGTCCACCCTCTTCAACGCGCTCGCGGGCATCCAGATCTCCGACACCGGGCTGCGCAGGCCGACCACCTCCGCCCCGATCGCCTGCAGCTGGACCGACGGCGCCGCCGGACTGCTCGACCGGCTGGCCATCCCCGGCCGGCTCCGGCGCAGGCCCGTGCAGGGCGGCACGCCCACCGACGAGGCGTTGCAGGGGCTCGTCCTGGTGGACCTGCCCGACCACGATTCGGCGGCGACCGGCCACCGGGAGCAGGTGGACCGGGTGCTGGCCCTGGTCGACGCGGTGATCTGGGTCGTGGACCCGGAGAAGTACGCCGACGCGGCCCTGCACGAACGCTATCTGCGGCCCCTCGCCGGGCACGCCGAGATCTCCTTCGTCGTGCTCAACCAGATCGACCGGCTCCCCGGCGAGGCCGCCGACCTGGTCCTGGACGACCTGCGCCGGCTGCTCGACGAGGACGGCATGGCGGTGGGGGAACACGGCGAGCCGGGTGTCACGGTCATGTCCCTGTCCGCGCTCACCGGGGCGGGGGTGGGCGACCTGCGCGAGGTGCTGGGCAGGTTCGTCCAGGCCCGTACGGCGGCGGCGCGCCGGCTGTCCGCCGATGTGGACGCGGCCGCGGCGCGGCTCCGGCCGCAGTACGTCGCCGAGGGGCGGCC
>Ga0196960_10000020_pt1 | contig 57365 bp, 51 predicted proteins | sample S3v_5metaG_FD_183187 | JGI IMG/M metagenome (GOLD analysis project Ga0196960, IMG submission 183187) | Soil microbial communities from Anza Borrego desert, Southern California, United States - S3+v_5 | ecosystem: Environmental > Terrestrial > Soil > Desert | place: USA: California | collected...
GCCGCAGCGGCGCGCGGGCAGAGGCGCCGCCGGGGCGTCCGGATCCGGGTCCGGCGGCGACCGGTACGCCGGCCCGGCGGCGGGCTCGCTCGACGACGCGATCTGCGCGGTCGTCTCCACCGCCAACCCGCCGCTCGGCCGCACCCGCGCGGTGGAGATCCTCCGCGGCAGCCGGTCGAAGAAGATCGCCGAGCACTCGTACGACGGCATGCCCGACTACGGCGCATTCGCCCACCTCGCCCAGGGCGAGGTGCTCGGCCGCGTCGACGAGCTCATCGCCGCCGGCCGCCTGCGCTCCACCGGCGGCTTCCGCCCGACCCTCGAGCTCGCGTGAGCGCCCCGCTGCGCCTCGGCGTCCTCGCGTCCGGGAGCGGGACGAACCTCCAGGCGCTCCTCGACACCGTCCACGAGCGCGAGGCGGTCGTCGTCGGCGTCGCCTCCGACAAGCCCGACGCGCTCGCGCTCTCCCGCGCCGCCGGCGCCGGTGTCCCGACCCGCGTGTTCCCCCGCGCCGAGTACGGCACGCGCGTCGAGCGTGACCTCGCCATCGCGGACTGGCTCCGCGAGCTCGACGTCGAGCTCGTCGTCCTCGCCGGCTACATGCAGCTCGTCTCGCCCGACTTCCTCGCGGCGTTCCCGCAGCGCGTCATCAACGTCCACCCGGCGCTGCTGCCCGCCTTCACCGGCATCGGCGCGATCGAGCAGGCGATCGCCTACGGCGCGAAGATCACCGGCGTCACCGTCCACTTCGTCGACGAGGGCGTCGACACCGGCCCGATCATCCTCCAGGCCGCCATCGACGTCCCGCTCCACGCGACCCCCGAGCGCCTCCACGAGCTCCTCCGCCCGCTCGAGCACCGCCTCCTCCCCGAGGCCGTCCGCCTCTTCGCCGGCCACCGCGTCTCCATCGACGACACGAACCCCAGGCTCGTCCACATCACCGACACGGCGACACGCGCGCCGCACTCGCGCGCCGGTCGCTGATCGGTGCTGTTCCGCGGAGCGGGATCGGTACCCCTCGGCGTTCGAGTCCGCCCCGGCCATACGGGCCGCGCAACGCGGGTACCACCAAGCAGGCGTGTACTTCTCGCACCAGTTCCAGCCGCAGACCAACGGCGGCTTCCACCTCGGACACCAGCCGCACTCCTTCGGCCAGGTCATCGTGACGTCGGCGTCCTTGCCGACGCAGAGCCAGTCGTTCACGTCGTTCCCTGGTCTTCCCGGGTATTCGTCGCCCCACGGTCTCCTCTCCGTCCGCCCGGCCTATCTCGACGCGCCGATCACCCCGCCCGAGAAGATGCAGGTCGAGGAGGAGCCAAGCCCGGAGATCGGCGCACCCAGCGACTTCGACGGCCACTTCGACCTCGGCCCGCGGTTCACGCCGAGCGAGCACGCCGCAACGTACGGCGGGTTCGACTCGTTCGTCCCGATGCACAGCACCGATCCGTACGCGGCCTTCTCCCGGACCTACGAAGACCGAGACGTCGTCGAGAGCTACGGGTTCCCCGATCACACGACGTTGCAGCGGCAACGTGCGCTGCGCGACGCCCTGGGCAACCACGCGAGGATGGTCGACTCGGAGGCGAGGAACGACAAGTCGCCCTCGGATCTGCCGCGCGAGCTCGCGACACCGCTGCAAGAGGAGATCGCCAGGCACGCGGCGCTCCACCTGCCGCGCATGAAGCTCGGGAAGATCTGGGACGCGAAGGCCGCGTCCTACAGAGGGGGTAAGGGCGGCTCGGACCTCTACGGCTACCTCCGGTCTTCGCCCCCGGTCACCAAGGAGCTCAAGCGGCTGCAGGTCGTCGACCCGGAGCTGCACCACGCGCTCATGAAGTCCCGTCATCCCGCGTTCGCGACAGCGTCCATGAACCTCTTCATGCTCACCCGCGGCAGCGGGAGCGCCCCGGGGCAGCACGATGCGCTGCATGATCTGATGTCCGCCGGCCTTCAGAGCGGGTTCAACTTCGCCCTCCCGAGCGCGGAGGCGGTGATGGACCATCTGATCGGCACAGGCGCGTACCAGCGCGACCCGCGCACCGGACGGCTCGTCCTCGTGCCGCAGCGACTGGGCTGAGACCCGGGCCGCCTCCGCCCGGCGCTTGTGACGAAGCGCTCGCAGGGAATAGCATCCGCGCATGGAGACCCGGGCGCAGAAGAAGGCCAAGCTCGCCCACACGCCGACGACCGCGCCGGCCGTCCCGTTGTCGTCGTCGGTCGGGTCGCACTTCACGCAGCACTTCCCCGTGCCGTCGCCGTACCAGGGGACGTCGCTGCTCTCGAATCCGATCGGCCCGTCGAGCACCGGGACGATCCCGCTCTGGCAGCCGCAGCAGCAGGTCGTCCTCAACTCGATCCTGTCGAACCTGAGCAGCCCGCCGCCGGCACCGGTCGATCCGCACGTCGCCGCGTTCAAGAAGCAGTACTCCAAGCAGGACATCGTCCAGACGTACGGCTATCCGAGCCAGACGACGGTGGACGAGCAGGACACCCTCGCGCAGTCGATCGGCGACTACGTCAACATGCACGATCCGCAGCTGTCGTCGGCCGATCTGCCGACGAACCTGCCGTCGCACCTGGCCGGCCCGCTGCGTGAGCACTTCGCGAGCATGGCGCCGCTCAGCCTCGGCCACAACCCGCTCGGGGACGACTGGGAGCACGCCCGCTCCTCCTACACCGGCGGCATGCGCGGCATCCCGCTCTACAAGGCGCTGCGCAGCACGCCGATCGTGCGCAACGCGATCTCGGGCCTGGGCATCTACGGGGACGGCGACAAGACGCCCGAGCTCCACCACGCGCTGAAGAAGCAGGACTTCCCGGAGCTGGCGGTCAACCCGCACAACCTCCTGGTCCTGTCGCGCAAGCACAACGGCGATCCCGGCATGCACGACCAGTGGCACGGCGTCGCTGCCGCCAAGGGCGGCAACCGCTACCAGTACGCGCTGCCCGCGGCGAACGTCGAGATGGACCGGCTGCTCAACCTCGGCGCGTACAAGACGCGCAAGATGAGCGGCAAGACGGTCAACGAGCGCGTCAAGACCAAGTCCTGACGCGCCGGGTCGGGGTCACCGGGCGGTCGGCGCGCGCGATCCGCCACCCTGTGGGGGCCCGTGCCGGCCTCGGCCGCGCGTTCCCGGACCCGACCTCGGAGCACCCGCATCTCGATCTCGACCCTCGCCGCGCCCTGGCCGGCGACCGCGCGCCCTGACGCGCCCGCAGACGATCCGTACGCCGAGCTCGCCCGCGACCTGGACGCGATCGTCGACGGCGTCCGCGCCGACCTGGGCGAGCGCGACCGCGCGTACATCCAGCGGGTCATCCGCACCCAGCGCCACCTGGAGGTCGCCGGGCGGATGCTCCTCCTCGCCTCCCGGTACCGCCCCGCGGCGGTCGCCGGCACGGCCGCGCTGTCGCTGGCCAAGGTGCTGGAGAACATGGAGCTGGGCCACAACATCCTCCACGGCCAGTGGGACTGGATGCAGGACCCGGAGATCCACTCGAGCACGTGGGAGTGGGACGCCGCCTCGACCGCCGCGTCGTGGAAGCACGCGCACAACTTCCAGCACCACACGTACACGAACGTGCTGGAGCTCGACCGCGACCTGGGCTACAGCGCGATGCGCGTCGAGCCCGAGCAGCCGTGGCACCCGGTCTACCTGCTGCAGCCGGTCTACTTCTTCCTGATGGCCGCGACCTTCGAGTGGGGGATCGCGATCTACGACATGGAGCTCGACGCGGTCCGGCGGGGCGAGAAGCCGAAGGAGAAGGCGCGCGCGGAGGTCCGCGGGCTGCTGCGCAAGGCGCGCCGGCAGATCCTCAAGGACTACGTCGCGTTCCCGGCGCTGGCCGGCCGGCGCGGGGCCAAGCGGGCGCTGGCGGGGAACGTCACGGCGAACCTCGTCCGCAACGCGTGGGTCCACACGATCGTCTTCTGCGGCCACCTGCCGGAGGGCGCCGAGACGTTCTCCGAGGAGGAGTTCCGCACCGAGACCCGCGGCGGCTGGTACCGGCGCCAGCTGCTGGGCTCGTGCAACCTGGAGGGCTCCCGGCTCTTCCACCTGCTCACCGGCAACCTCTCCTTCCAGATCGAGCACCACCTCTTCCCGGACCTGCCGAGCAGCCGGTACGCCGAGATCGCCCCCCGCGTGCGCGCGGTGTGCGAGAAGCACGGCCTGCCGTACAACAGCGGCCGCCTCGGGCGCCAGTACGGCTCGGTCTACAAGCAGACCCTCCGGCTCGCGTTCCCCGGCGGCGGCTGAGCGCGCTACGCCTGCGACTCGCCCTCGCCGGAGTCGCCGGTCGCGTCCTCCGCGTCCTCGCCCTGCGAGGAGCCGGTGGCCTCGCCCTCCCAGTCGCCGCTGACGCCCGCGTCGGGTTCCATCGGCGGGTTGGCGGCCGCCTTCTTGGCCTCGTCGAGGTGCTCCTCCACCTGCGCGAGGTCGTGCTGCATCTCCTCGCCGCCGCGCTCCAAGTCGCGCTCGGCATCCGTGGTCGGGCGGTCTCCGCGATCAGCGCTCATGGGCGTCCCCTTCCCGCGACGCCGCCTGCCGACACCCGGAGGGCATATCCTCCGCCGCGATGGCGCTTCACGAGATCGCACCGGATCAGACCCCTGGACCCGTGCAGGTGCGACGCGCCCTGCTGTCGGTGTCCGACAAGACCGGCGTGGTGGACTTCGCGCGCGGCCTGGCCGAGCTCGGCGTGGAGCTCGTCTCCACCGGCGGCACCGCGAAGGCGCTCACCGAGGCCGGGCTCACGGTCCGCGCCATCGACGACTACACCGGCTTCCCCGAGATCATGGACGGCCGGGTCAAGACGCTCCACCCCAAGCTCTACGCCGGCCTGCTGGCGGTGCGCGACGCGCCCGAGCACGCGGAGGCGATCAGCGAGCACGGGATCGAGCCGGTCGACCTCGTCTGCGTGAACCTCTACCCCTTCGAGCGCACGGCCGCCCGCCGCGGCGTCGGCGACGGCGAGGTCATCGAGAACATCGACATCGGCGGCCCGACGATGATCCGCGCGGCGGCCAAGAACCACCGCTACGCGACGGTCGTCACCTCGGCCGCCTCGTACGACGCGGTGCTCGAGGAGCTGCGCGGGAGCGACGGCGCGATCTCCTACCCGACGCGCGAGGCGCTCGCCGCGGAGGCGTTCTCCTACACCGCCCGGTACGACACCTCCATCGCGCGCTGGTTCGCGGAGAAGGAGGAGGACTTCCCCGACCTCTACGTGCGCGCGTACGAGAAGGTCCTCGACCTGCCGTACGGCGAGAACCCGCACCAGCGCGCCGCGTACTACACGCAGGTCGGCGAGCGGATGCACGTGCTGTCGATGGTCAAGCAGCACCACGGCAAGCAGCTCTCGTTCAACAACCTCCTCGACCTCGACGCCGCCCGGCGGATGGCGGGCGAGTTCAGCGTGCCGGCGTGCGTCATCGTCAAGCACAACAACCCGTGCGGCGTGGCGGTCGGGCGGACGGGCCAGGAGGCCTACGAGCGCGCGTTCGCGTGCGACCCGGTCAGCGCGTTCGGCGGCATCATCGTCGTCAACCGCACGGTCGACCGCGCGTTCGCCGAGAAGCTCTCCCAGCAGTTCATGGAGGTCATCTTCGCGCCGGGCTTCGACGAGGCCGCGCTCGAGGTGCTCCAGCAGAAGAAGAACCTGCGGATCCTCGAGGACAACGAGCGCCGTGTGCCGCTGGTCGGCGAGCGCGACGTCCGCCAGGTCCTCGGCGGCCTGCTCGTGCAGGACCGCGACTCAGGCTCGGCCGAGCGCGAGGACATGCAGGTCGTCAGCGCGCGCCAGCCGACCGAGGAGGAGTGGGGCGAGCTGCTCTTCTCCTGGAAGGTCTGCAAGCACGTCAAGTCGAACGCGATCGTGCTCGCCAAGGACCTCGCGACGGTGGGGATCGGCGCCGGGCAGATGTCGCGCGTCGACTCCGTGCGCCTGGCGGTCGAGAAGTCGCAGGTCCCTTCTCTCGAAGGTGCCGCGCTGGCCTCCGACGCGTTCTTCCCGTTCGCGGACGGGCCGCAGGTGGCGGTCGACGCGGGCATCCGCGCGATCATCCAGCCGGGCGGCTCGGTGCGCGACGCGGAGGTCATCGAGGCGGTCGACAAGGCCGGCCTGGCGATGGTCTTCACGTCCACCCGCCACTTCAAGCACTAACGGGGCGCGCGGTGGGGTAGCCCCCGCTGCGTGACTGCAAGGAGAATCAGCGCGGCCCTGGTCGCCCTCGTGCTCGGCATCGGGAGCGCGGGGTTCGCCACGGCGTGCAACGACCGCGAGAACCAGGAGAGCGGCAACCCGGGTCAGAAGGACTCGGAGGGCGGCATCTCGACCCAGGCGACCGATCCCGGCGCGACGATCGCGCCTGAGAACTAGCGCCGCGCCGCCCCGGACGACGTCGCGGGCGGGCGCGGTGAGGCGCCCGCCGCCACGTTCCCGCACGTTGCGAACAGCCTTCCCCGCAACGAGCGGGAATCGAGGATTTCCGTCCGATCCGTGCCCCACCATGGCCCGTTCGTGACGGTTCCCGGACCCACCCTTCGCGACTGGCAGGCCCGCGCCCTCGAGGCGATGGCGGACTGGTCGGAAGGCTCCTTCCTCATCTCCGCCGCCCCTGGCGCCGGCAAGACGGTCCCCTCGCTCGCCTTCGCCGCGCAGGAGCTGCGCGCGGGGCGCATCAAGCGGGTCGCGGTCGTGTGCCCGACGTCGCCGCTGACGCGCCAGTGGGCGCGCGCGGCCGCCATGGTTGGCCTCGACCTGCTCCCGGACGCGCCGACGCTGCGTCCGCCCGGCGACTTCCAGGGCGTCGCGCTCACCTACGCGCGCGTCGCGATCGGCGCCGCCGAGTACGCGAAGACGTGCTCGCCCGGCACCCTGGTCATCGCCGACGAGGCGCACCACCTGGGCGAGGAGCTCGCGTGGGGCGCCGGCTTCAAGCTCGCGTTCGGCGCGGCGCCGCGGTGGCTGCTGCTGAGCGGCACGCCGTTCCGCTCCGATCAGAGCGCGATCCCGGGCGTGAAGTACGACGGCGGCGAGTGCGTCCCGGACGTCTCGTACTCGTACGCGGACGCGATCCGCGACGGCGTCTGCCGACGCGTGACGTTCGTGCCCTACGACGGGACGCTCCAGTGGCAGTCCGGCGACGACGTGATCGAGACGTCGTTCGACGAGGTGCTGACCAAGAAGGAGGCGGGCCGCCGCTACCGGACGGCGATCTCGACCGAGCTGCCCGACGGCCTGCCGAAGATCCTCCGCGGCGCGCACGAGCGGCTGATGCACGAGCGGCTGCACGGCGGGCACCCCGACGCGGGCGGCCTCGTCGTGACGGCGGACTCCGAGCACGCGCGCGCCGTGGCGAAGGCGCTGCGCGAGATCACCGGCACCGTGCCGACGGTCGTGCTCCACACCGAGGCGGGCGCGCACAAGAAGCTGGACGCGTTCCGGCGCTCCACCGAGCCGTGGATCGTCGCGGTGAACATGGTGTCCGAGGGCGTCGACATCCCGCGCCTGCGCGTGGGCGTGTACGCGACGGTGGCCAAGACGCCGATGATCTTCCGCCAGATCGTCGGGCGGTTCGTGCGCGTGATCCCCGGGCGCCCGCGCGAGGCCGCATGGGTCTTCCTCCCGGCCGACCGCGGCCTGCGCGCTTTGGCCGGCGACCTGGAGTCGGAGCTGCGCCACTCGCTGCGGCCCGCCGACGACGGGACGACGGGCGAGGAGGCCGAGGGCCTGCTCGACGACGACCTCCTCGAGCGCGCGAACCGCGAGGAGAACGAGCCCTCCGACATGGGCTTCGTGCCGCTCAAGGCCGAGGTCGCGCCGCAGATGGACCTGTTCGCCGGGATGGGCGGCGGGTTCGGCGAGCCGGCCGTCGAGGAGCCCAAGCTGTCGCCGGGCGCGCTGGCGGCGGCCGAGGCGTTCGGCGTGACGCCGGGCGTCGGGCCGGCGGTCACGTCGTTCCCGTCCGCGGTGCCGCCGCCCGAGTCGCCCCCCGGCCCCCCGGCCGACGAGCCGCCCCTCTCGGCCTTCGAGCGCCGCGCCCAGCTGCGCCAGGAGCGCCACCAGCTCGTCTCCAACCTGCGCCGGATGGACGGCCGCTCCCACGCGGAGATCAACGCCGAGGTCAACCGCCAGCTCAAGATCGGCTCGGTCGAGAAGGCCACCATCGACGAGCTCGAGCGCTCGATCAAGCTCCTCCACGACCTGCTCTCCAAGACCGCCAGACGCCGCCGCTCCCGCGGCGCCGCCGCGGCGCGCTGAACGCGCTCGGGACCCGCATGCGCGGGTCCCGTGGAGTGCCCCCGGAGGGATTCGAACCCTCGGTCTTCGCATTAAAAGTGCGCTGCCTTGACCGCTTGGCTACAGGGGCACGCACACCTTAGTCGCGACGCCGGTCCGTCCGGAAGAGCTGCGAACATACGTTCGTGTCCGAAGGCGTCGTGAAGCCCTTCTTCGTCCGAACCGGTCGTCCGCCGCTCGCGGACGGCAAGGAGCGGCTGCTCGAGTGCTCGCGTCACGGCGTCATCGAGCACCGGCTCTTCGATGACAAGGCCAACGGCCCGCGCTGGCGTTGCAAGCGGTGCGTCGGAGAGGCGGTGACGCGCCGGCATCGCAAGCTCAAGACGCTGCTGGTCCAGGCCGCCGGCGGTTCGTGCGTGGTCTGCGGCTACGCGCGGTGCCTGGTGAACCTCCACTTCCATCACGTCGATCCGGCGACGAAGGAGTTCGGGGTCTCCGTCTCGTCGGGGAAGGGGCTGGCGAAGTCGATGGCCGAGGCGCGCAAGTGCGTGCTCGTCTGCGCGAACTGCCATGGCGAGATCGAAGCGGGCCTCGTGCCGTGCCCGCCGCTCGGGACGGGCTGGGTCGTCGAGGAGGCGGAGCTTGTGCCCGAAGTTCCGTCCGGCGCCTAGGCGAACATATGTTCGTATGGAGCAGCTCGTGTTCGCATCTCTCGATCGGCGGCAGGTCGACTCGCCGCTCCGCGTTGCGGGGCGGGTCATGGAGTGCCGCAGGCACGGTGCCTCGGAGCACCGTCTGGGGCGGGCGGCCGGTGGGCCGGCGCGCTGGCAGTGCGTGGCGTGCGCGGGCGAGGAGGGCGTCCGCCGGGTCCGCAAGACGCATCGCATCCTCGTCTCGGCCGCGGGTGGCCGGTGCGCGTGCTGCGACAACCCGCGCGGCCCGCTCGATCTGCGGTTCCTGCGCCGCGACGCGGACGGGCCGGTCGTGCTCGAGCCGGCGGCGCTGGCCGGCGACAGCCTGGTCGACGCCTTCGCCGCGGCGCGCGAGTGCGTGCTGGTCTGCTCGCCGTGCGCGGTCAAGATCCAGGCGGGCGTCGTCCCGGTGCCGGTCGCGCCGGCGGCGGGCCTGGCGGACGCGGCCTAGACTGCGTGGCGCGCGCCCCCATGGTGTAGCGGTTAGCACGCGAGCCTTTCACGCTTGTAGCACGGGTTCGATTCCCGTTGGGGGTACTTCAGATCGAGCGGGTGAGGCCGCCGTCGACGAGCAGCGCGACGCCGGTGATGTAGGAGGCGCGGTCCGAGCAGAGGAACGTCGCCGCGGCGGCGAGGTCCTCCGGGGTGCCGAGGCGGCCGACCGGGACGTCGGTCGCGGCGGCGGCCTGCGCGGCCTCGATGGAGCCGTGGTTGGCGGCGATGCGGTCGGTGGCGATGCGGCCGGGGAGCACCGAGTTGACCGTCACGCCGTCCCCGGCGACGTCGCGCGCGACGGTCTTCCACGCGGCAAGCGTTGCGGCGCGGTGAGCGTTGGAGAGCATGAGGTTCGGCAGCACCTCGCGCACCGACGTGCTCACCACGTTCACGATGCGCCCCCACCCGCGCGAGCGCATCGACGGCATCACCGCCTCCACCAGCGCCATGGGGTGGAGGACGAGCGACCGGTACGCGGCCTCCCACTCGGAGCGTGGGAAGCCGAGCGGGTCGGGGCCGGTCGGCGGCCCGCCCGTGTTGACGATCAGCACGTCGATCGGCCCGCCGAGCGTGTCGGTCACGTCGGCCACCAGCGCCGGCACCCCGTCCACGTCGTCGGAGGCGTGCGCGAACCCGGCCGCGCCGAGCTCCCGCGCCGCGTCGGCCGGCGCGCGCGACGTGATCGCGACCGACGCGCCCTCCGCGACCAGCTCCGCCGCGATCGCCCGCCCGATCCCGCGCGAGCCGCCGGTGACGAGCGCGCGGCGGCCGTCGAGCCCGAGATCCATCGAAGGCGTGCGGCGCTAGACGCCGAGCCGCGCCGCCAGCTCGCCCGGTCGCCCGCCGACGAGGATGTCCTTCAGCCGGTCCTCGACCGGCCCGCGGATGAGCATCCCGAGCATCCGGCCCGGGTCGCCCTCCATCCGGTACACGGCGCGCGTCCGGCCGCCGCCGAGGTCGGTCAGCTCCCACGCGCCGTCGACGGTCTTGAGGTCGCCCTTCTCCTGCGTCCACGACACGCGCGTCGGCTCGCTGTAGGAGAACGTCACGACGGACTTGACCTCGCGGACCTTCGCGTCGCTGACGGTCTCCGCCCGCGCCACGCGCCCGGAGCTGTCGCGGTCGATGACGCGGACCTCGTTGAGGCCCTCCTGCCACTCCGCGGCGCGGTCGACCTGCACGACCTCCGCCCACACCGTCTCGATCGGCGCGTCGAGCTCGATCGACGCCTCTCCACCCAGCTTGCCCATGCGCGGCATCCAACCACGCCGGACCGCCCGGTGCGCCGTCGCGCGACCTCCCACCCGCCCCTCGCCGGAGGCCGACCAACTAGCCTGACCGGGCCGGAGGGCGGTTAGCTCAGCTGGTCAGAGCGCGCGCCTTACAAGCGCGAGGTCCCCGGTTCGAGCCCGGGACCGCCCATCTCGCTCCGCGACGCCCCTGTCGGGGAACGGACCGCGGTGCCGGTGACGCGCGACCGCACCGCGTGCCGTTCGGCACCAAGGTAGACCGCGAACGCGCCAACTCCGGATGAGGTGACGTTTACTGCTTGACGACCGCTCTCCGGTGAAGCATTCTCGCCCGCGGTCGGCTGACGACCGACCAGCACAGGCGCCGGGACGGCGCCTGAACATCGGCGAGCCCGAAGGGGACGGAGGACAATATGCGGCTTGGTGCGCTCTTGCGCGTGCTGCGCGCTGCTCTCGAGCAGGGTGCGATCGATGGTGGACGGGTGCGGCAGGTGCGTCGCGCGGCGATCCTCGTCGTCGTGGCGTTGGCTTCGGCCGCCACGTTCGCGTACGCCCAGCCCTCGGCCCCTCGCATCAAGCCGGCGAAGGGCGCGGGCGACGCGCCCAAGATCCCCGCCGCGGATCCTGAGAGCGCGACGAAGTTCGCCGGCCTCGGCGACGCCGAGGCGTGGAAGCTCGCACGCGGGCTGCTCCCCGCCGACTTCGCGCTCCCGCTCGGCAGCGATCCTCAGGCCACCGGCACCGCGTCGACCGTCGCCCGCTCCGCCGCGAGCTCGGCCCCCGGCACCTCCGCGGTTCCGGCCGCCGACGCCAAGGTCACGTACCTCAGCGACCACTCGGCCCTCGTCCAGGCCGCGGGCAAGCCCGCCCCGTCGCTCGTCGCCTCCACCTTCCCGCTCCGCACCCGCGACGCTGCCGGCCGAGTCTCGCCGCTCGACCTGCGTCTGCGCCAGAGCGGCCAGTACCTCATCCCCCGCAACGCCGGCACCGGCGTGAAGCTCGCGCGCAACCTGCAGCGCAGCTCCGTCCTCAGCGCCGTCGGCCTCAAGGTCCGCGCCGTCGGCGCGTTCGCGCGCAGCGCCACGGCCCGCCAGGCCTCCACCGCCTTCTACGCGAACGCCGCGAAGAGCACCGACGTCTCCCTGTCCGCCGAGCCCGGCGGTCTGCAGGCGATGTGGGTCCTGCGCGCCGCGTCCAGCCCCCAGGACCTCTCGCTCGCGCTCGGCGCCTCGTCGATCCGGCTGAGCAAGCGTCCGAACAGCGAGGTCGTCGTCCGCGGCAAGGGCGGCAAGCCGATCGCGCTCGTCCGCGCCCCCGTCGCCTGGGACGCCCGCGGCGTGCCGGTGCCGGTCAAGACGTCCGTCGAGGGCAAGAACGTCCGCTACCGCGTCGCCCACCGTGGCCGCGAGCTGCAGTACCCGATCGTCGTCGACCCGATCGTCGAGACGTGGAACTGGAGCGGCGTCACGACGACCCCGCCCGGCTGGACCTCGACCGTCGCGACCGGTCACACCGCGACCGTGTCGAGCGGCCTGCGCCTGAACTACACGGGCGGTACGCGCACGACGCCGGGCGTCGCCGAGTGGAAGTACACCGCTCCGACCGGCGCGGCGATCACGTCGTTCACCCCGGGCGCCGTCGCCGTCACCAACTCGCCGACGGGCTCGACCTGCGCCTGGGTCGGCCTGCGCACCTCGGGCGGCACGGTCATCTCGCCGACGCCGAGCGCCGCGACCTGCAACATCACGACGCTCGCCTCGTCGACCTACACCTCGGCCGTCACGAACACGGCCAACGTCGCGTTCTTCCGCCACGCGCCGGGGACCACGGCGGTCACCGCGGGCCTCACGCTCCCCAGCGCGACGATCACGCTCGACGACGCGAACGTGCCGGCGATCGGCGCGACGACGTACAGCCACCCGGTCAACGGGTGGGTCAAGGGCCAGGCGATGTGGGCCAAGCCGGCGGTCACCGACGGCGGCCTCGGCGTGAAGACCACGACGCTGAGCCGCGGCGGCACCGCGGTCGACACCAAGACGCAGACCTGCACGGGTCTCGCGGGCGCGACCTGCCCGACCTCCGTCACGCCGCAGCTCGACTTCGACACGAGCGGCCTGGCCGAGGGCATCCAGCACACGTTCGCGATCAGCGCCACCGACATCCTCAACAAGCCGGCGGCGACGACGCCGAGCTTCACGGTGCGCGTGGACAAGGGCATCCCCGACGTCAACGTGAGCGGGTCGGCGATCGACGCCCCCATCACCAAGGACACGCCGCGCGAGCTCGCGATCGCCGCGACCGACGGCGATCCCGCGGAGGCCGACCCGGCGAAGCAGAAGGCCGGCGTGAAGTCGATCCGCGTCACGGTCGACGACGTCCCGCAGAACCCGGACACGGTGCAGGGCACCTGCGCCCACGGCTGCCCGCTGGCGCGCACGTTCACCTTCAACCCCGCGTCGTACCAGCACGGCAACCACACCATCAAGGCGACCGCCACCGACCAGGCCGGCAACGCCACGACCGTCGCCAAGCGCGTCGCGGTCGACAAGGCGGGTCCGCGCATCGGCCTCAGCGGCCCGCTGGTCGACGCCCGCGGCACCACGCTGACGAAGGAGAGCTACCGGCTCGACATCGTCGCCATCGACGGCGTCCACGACGCCGCCCCCGAGTCGGGCACGCAGGACATCGAGGTCCTCTGGCAGGACAACGCGACCGGTGCGTGGACGCAGCTCGACTACATCTGGCGGGCGTGCGCGACCGACTCGTGCCAGCTCGAGCACCAGTACACGTTCGAGCCGCGCCGCTTCTCGGGCGCCGGCCGCATCGCGATCAAGACGCACGACAAGCTCGAGAACGAGTCGTTCGAGTACGTCGACCTGACCCCGAGCTCCACGGCGACGTTCGAGACGACCGCGCTCAGCGGGCTCGAGGAGTACCTGCAGTTCGACAGCGTCTCCACCGGCGGCGGCGGCCGCGCGCACGTCAACCAGACGACCGGCAACCTCGTCTGGAACCTGCTCCCGCTCGTCAACGCCGGCCGCGGCCTGTCGACGTTCGCGAACATCACCTACAACAGCCAGACCAAGGTCCCTGACGGCACCTTCACGCCGTACGACGAGATCGGCCCGAACTTCTCGCTCGGCCTCTCGTCGATCACGCGCGTCAACGAGCCGCTCGACATCACGCAGGCCGACGCGGCGACCGAGCCGCGCATCACGCTCGTGGATCCCGACGGCACGCGCCACGTCTTCCGCAAGCACAGCTCAGGCCTCTACTACGTCCCGCCGGCCGGCTTCAACGTGCACCTGCGCCGCTACTCCAGCGCGTACGACCGCACCTGGGCGGCGACGCGGCCCGACGGCGCGACGTACTTCTTCGACGCGCGCGGCTTCCCGACGTACATCGAGGACCGCAACACCAACGTCCTCAAGTACACGTACGAGATCGTCCCGATCGCGTCCGGCGTGTCGTGCCCGACGTGGGGCGTCACGACGGCGTCGTTCAGCGCGACGCAGTGCCGCCAGCGGCTGCTCTCGGTCACGGACTCGGCGGGCGTCCGCGACGGCGCCCCGAACCGGAGCGTCACGCTGCAGTACGAGGCGGGCAACGCGGGGCGGATCGCGTCGATCACCGATCAGGGCGGCCGCGTCGTGCGGTTCACCTACAGCGGTGGCCGGCTGACCTCGATCACCCAGGCGAGCGGCACGCCGGCCGAGCGCGTGCACAAGCTCCTCTACGGCCCGACCGGCCTCGGCGCGGTGCAGGATCCGCGCGGGGCGGAGACGCAGTTCACGTACACCAGCGGGCACAAGACCCGCCTGGCCGGCCAGTCGCCGGCGGTCGACGAGCTGTCGGACATCCGCGTGTCGCGGGTCACCCAGCGCGACCGCCGCCACCGCGACTACACGTACGACAAGGCCCCGGCCGAGAGCGCCGTGCAGTGGCAGTCCCGCGCGTCCGACGCGCGCGGCGAGACCACGACCTACCACACCGACCACCGCGGCCGGACGTTCCAGATCATCGATCCGCGCAGCACGGTGACGAAGCTCAAGTGGGACGGCGACAACAACGTCACCGAGGTCCTCGAGGCGGTCGACGAGCCCGAGGCGGCCCGCACGACGATGGGCTACAACACGAACGGCCAGCTCGAGTGGATCGCGTCTCCCGAGCACGACCGGACGGACCTCAACTACACCGCGAGCAAGGGCCTGTTCCAGGCGGCGAGCGGCGAGGGCCTGGACGACTTCGTCACCGACCTCAACGAGATCGAGTCGCCGAAGGGCGACGAGACCGGGACGCCCGGCGACTTCGCCGAGCTGTTCGAGCTCGACGGCCGCGGCAACGTGACCGGCCGCCGCGACGGCGAGGGCAACTGGTCCCGCTCGTGGTTCGACCAGTACGGCCGCGTCGTCAAGGAGACCGACGCGATGGGGAACGTCACGCGGTACGAGCAGTTCCACCCGAGCGGCCAGGCCGGCGTCATGATCGACCCGAAGCAGGGTCGCTGGGAGTACGCGTACGACGCGGTCGGCAACCTGACCGCGACGACCGACCCGCGCGGCGCCCAGTTCGGCGGCGTGAGCGACCCGCAGCACCGCTTCAAGGCGCGATTCGAGTACGACGCGCTCGACCAGCTCGTCGGCGAGATCCTCCCGAAGGACTCGCGCGCGGGTGACTTCATCACCCGGCGCTACGACGTCGACCCCAACGGCAACGGCAAGCGCTCCGTCGACGGCGCGGGCGCCGAGACGACGGTCGTCTTCGACGAGATGGACCGGCCGACCACGGTCACCACGCCGCCGGTGGCGCACGCCGGCGAGACCGAGGCCGCGCCGGAGATCAGCCGGTTCGAGTACGACGGCGAGGGCCTCGTCACGCGCGAGCAGCGCCCGCGCGGCGACGAGAACCAGGCGTCGTCGCTCGACTTCTCGACCGACTACGAGTACGACGCCAACGGCCAGCTCGTCGTCCAGCGGGAGCACCAGCTCGAGCCCGGCGGCGGCCTGACCTCGCTCGTCACGTCGATGGCGTACGACCGCCGGGGCAACCTGACGGGCGTCGTCGATCCGCGGACGAACGCCGCGGCGAGCGTCGGCCCGGTCGCGGCGGCGCAGAGCGACACGTACCGGCGCTGGCGCTTCGGCTACGACCGCTCCGACCGGCGCACCGACTCCATCGAGGATCCGAGCGGCGAGGACATCCGCCGCGAGTACCAGTACGACGCGAACGACAACCTCGTCATCGAGCGCGTGCGCCAGTTCCAGGGCGGTCAGCCGCGCTGGGACGAGACGTACCGCCGCTACGACGGGCGCGACATGCTCGTCAACGAGACCGACCCCGAGGGCGAAGAGCGGCGGTACGAGCGCCGCGCTGACGGCCTCGTGGACCGGATCCTGCACCCGCGGTACTTCGAGACGGGCTGGCAGGAGAACGAGTTCGCCGAGCGCTTCGTCTACGACGCGAACGGTGACGTCGTCGAGCACCACCTGCCGCGGACCGACCTGACCGCCGACCCCGAGTCCGGCTACACCTGGAAGTACCAGCGCGACGCCGTCGGCGATCCGCGGAAGGTCACGGACCCGCGCGGCAACTCGTTCGAGAACGCGTTCCTCGACGCGGGCGTCCTGCGTGCCACCACGCGGCCCAGCGCGTGGAAGGTCGAGAACGGCGCGCTCGCCGAGAAGTCGTGGCAGGAGATGGGCAACGACGCGGCCTCGCCCGGCCTGCCCGACTCCGAAGGCGACTTCGGTGCCGTCGAGGGCTCCGGGATGCCCGGGCTGCTCCCGAAGGCCGGCCGCACCGAGTTCGGCTACGACGACGAGCTCCGTCTGACGACCGTCACCGAGTCGCTCGACGCGGGGACGCCGGCGGACGACGTCACCTCGCGGCTCGACCGCGACGCGCTCGGCCGGGTGGTCAAGGTCACCCGGCCCCGCGACACCGCGGCCGGCAAGGTCATCAGCGAGCTCACGGGCTACGACCGCAACGGCAACGTCGCCGTCACGACCGACGGGACGGGAGCGTCCACGCGGCGGGAGTACGACCAGTTCGACCGGCTCGTCGCGCAGCACGCACCCCAGGGGAGCAGCGGCACGCCGGACGTCGCGAGGTACACGTACACGCCGAACGACCTCGTCTCGTCGGTCGAGTCGCCGCGTGGCCCGAAGTCGTACAGCTGCTACGACCGGGTCGACCGGCTGATCAGCTCGACCGACCCGACGAACGGCTACTCGTCGTACACGTACGACGACGCGGGCAACGTCGTCAGCGAGACCGCCCCGCGTGGGTACGCGGCGGACCCGACGCCGACCACCTGCGGCGACGCGGCGCCCGGCGCGGCGTCGGACGTCGCCGACCACACGACGACGCGCACGTACGACAAGCTCAACCGGGTCAAGACGGTGCAGGACGGCACCACGGCCGGCGGGCAGCTGTACGAGTACGAGTACGACGCCGACAGCAACGTCACCAAGGTCACCGCGCCCGGGGCGAGCACGGATCCGGCGGGGCCGGTCTCCGGCGCGGTCCGGCGCAGCACCGAGACGCTCTACGACGCCCGCGGGTTCGCCTACCGCACGACGGTCAAGCGCGGGAACGTGGATCGCATGACGGTCACCGAGCGGGACGGCAACGGCAACCTGCGCCGCGTCGTCAACCCGAACGGCGTGGAGGCCAGCACGCGCGCCCCGAAGTTCTCCGCGAAGACCGCTCCTGAGCGGACGTCGATCGCCTCCACGGACGACCGCGAGAACGACGTCGTCAAGCTCGCCACGCGGGACGCGACGCTCTACGAGTACTCCGACGACAACCTCCTGACGGCGGTCCACCTCCCGACGGCCGTGACGGAGCCGAACGAGCCCGAGGACGAGCGCTACCGCCAGACGTTCCACCTCGACCAGCGCGGTCGGACGCACTACATCGACGCGCCCAACGAGTGGACGAAGGCGCCGACGGTCTGCGAGGCGGGCAAGCTCGACCAGTCGTTCAACGAGCCCCTGAAGACGGCCTGCGTCCAGCGGACGACGCTCGACTACTTCGACACCGGCTGGATCCGCCGGTCGATCGAGCCGGCCGGCGCCCGCAAGGTCAACCAGGACATCACGGTCACCGGCGGCGAGATCCACGAGTACGACTACGACGCCCGCGGCCTGCAGACGTCGTGGACGGTCAAGAACGCCAAGGACGAGCTCCGCCGGACGAGCACGCGCTCGTACTGGCCGAACGGTCAGCTCGCGAGCCGGCTCGCCGATCGCGCCGGCAACCGCAAGCCGGAGGACAAGCCGCGCGAGTACGACTACCGGTACACGAAGAACGGCCAGCTGGCCTCGGTCATCGACCGCGGCATGGACATCAGCGCCGGCAACCCGGGCGACGACCGCGTCTTCCGGCTCGGCTACGACGACGCCGACCGGCTGATCGCGACCGACGAGGACGACCTGCCCGGGCGGCCCGGCATGGACACCGCCATGCAGCTCGATCCGGAGGGCAACGTCGTCGAGCGGTGGCACAACGGCAAGCTCCCGTCCACCGTGACGGTCTCCGGCGGCAAGGTGACGGGGAGCACCAACTTCCCGAGCTTCACCGGGACCCGCACGTCCTTCACGTACGACCCGTGGAGCCGTGAGACGAAGACGATCGTCCGGCCGCAGAACACCGGGGACGTGCGTCAGCAGATCGACACGGCGTACTGGCCCTCGGGCGAGAAGCGCGAGCGCGTCGAGAAGACGTTCCCGACCGCCACGCCGGGGACCCTGACGGTGCGCTCGACCGAGAAGTACGGCTGGACCACGGACGGCCGCCCGAACAGGACGACCCGGACGCCGGCGGCCAAGGACACCACGTACGGCTACGACCCGAACGGCTTCCGCACGGCCGACGAGACCGGCGGCTACAAGGTCAACGCCCGCGGGCAGATGACGCAGTGGCAGCGCCTCAACGGCGGGCCCGTCGTCAACTACAAGGTCAACGGTGCCGGTGACGTCCTGCGCAAGGAGGACAAGGCGTCGCCCTCGGTGGACGTCGACTACCGGTACGCGGTCGGGCGGCTGGCCGAGACGGTGACCGCGATCGGCGGCACCACGCCGACGACGCGGATCGAGCGCCTCGGCTACGACCTCGCGTCGAACAACGTGCTGTCGGTCAACCGGATCGTGAACCCGAACCAGGGCACGAACGAGCAGCAGCAGCCGCTCGCGTCGTTCGACTACGACCCGTTCGACCGCGTCACGCAGCAGACGCTGCACCTGAACGAGACGACGACGCCGACGGGCGACGACGGCTTCGACCGGGAGTACTTCGACTACGACGCGTTCGACCGCCGTGACAAGCAGCGCGAGTCGCAGAGCCGGAACGGCAGCCCCGAGAGCATGGCGGCGAGCACCGTGGACTTCGGCTACATCGGGACCACCGACGCGCTGTCGCGTCGGGCCCCGCTGTGGAAGAGCGACTACATGGCGAGTACGTGGGACTACGACTCGAACCTCGAGGCGATCGGTCAGGGCCGCACCACTCCGACGGGTGACCGGACCTCGTACCGCACGCTCGCCAAGGACGTCAACGGCACCGTCGAGGCGCTCCTCGGCACCACAGGCGCCGCGGCCGCGACCGAGACCTACCGCTACGACCCGTACGGCAGCGCGGTCGACGCGAACCAGCGCGAGCACATCGACGGGCTGGTCAACAACGACCTCGAGTCCGCCCGGTCGACGGAGGCCAAGGACAACCCGATCCGGTTCCAGGGCTTCTACTTCGACTCCGGCGTCCGCACGTACGACATGCGGGCCCGCTCGTACCTGCCCTCGGCCGGCCGGTTCCTGACCCAGGACCGCTTCGAGGACTCCACGGGCGACTTCAACCTCGCCTCGGACCCGCTCACCCAGAACCGGTACGCGTTCGCCGGTGGCAACCCGGTCTCGAACGTCGAGTTCGACGGACACCGCGTGTGCGGTCCCCAGGACTGCAAGGGCGCGAGCAACAAGGAGAAGGCGAAGCGCAACAAGCGGGCCGCGGAGGCGCAGGGCGAAGCCCAGCAGCGGTCGGCCGCTCAGCAGGTCGCCGGTCCGCCGGCGCCGGAACCGGCTTCCATGAGCCACCAGGCCCAGATCGACCGGCTGCGGGCGAAGGAAGCCGAGATCCGCCAGTGGCAGCAGAAGAAGAAGGCGAGGGAGGAGCGCGAGAAGAAGGAAGAAGGCGGCATCCTCGACGGCCTCGAGCAGTCGGTCGGGCTGGTCAAGGGCACGCTCTCGCACCTCGAGAAGAGCCTCAACGCCACCGACCAGGACGACTATCGCGAAGCGAGTCGCCAGAACTGGGACATGCTGAAGGGAGCAGCCACCGATCCGGTCGGAACGCTCAACGACATGGCACAGCCGCTGGAGGACGCGTACAACCAGGGTGGCCTCGACCAGGCTGCCGGTGTCATGCCGGGCATCGTCGCCAACGCCGTCGGGGTCCGGGGTGTGGCCCGAGGGGGGCGCGGATCGCGCGGTTCAGGAGGGTCGAGCGCCTCTCGCAGCGCGGCGGCCAGTGAAGAAGGCGGTCTGAACCTCTTCAAGTTCAACCACCCGACGTCGACGCGCGCCGACGGATGGCGCCCCGGTGACCGCATGCTGTTCCTGCCGAATCAGGGCAACGTGCGCGCGAACTGGAAGCAGAACTCGACGCGGCTTCGTCAGGAGATGCGAGCCGGGCGTCCGATCTACGACTCGCACGTGGATGGATCCGGGAACCTCTTGCCCACGACGGGCTTCCTCGCGATGGAACGCAACGTGCTCGAGAACCGCGGTTGGGAGTACGACCCGAGCCGCCGCGCATGGAAGCCTGGCGGTCGATGATCACCGAAGGCGAGTTCCAGACGGCCGTCGCCGAGACCGTGGGAAGCTTCCTCGAAGCTCGCGGCTTCCGATCTGCGGGCGGTGAGGGCTACGGAGCGCGATTCGCGGCTGACGAGGTGGTCTTCAGCGTAGATCTCGATGCAGGACGCTCGTGGCAGCTCGAGGTGTCCGCCCGCATGTCGAGAGACTCTGAGCCCTCCTTGGCGCTGAGCGACCTGCTTCGCGCGGCCGGTGCCAAGGAGGAGCAGATCCTCCCGCTCCGTCTCGTGCAGGTCACGGAACGCGAGACCCTGGTGAGAGAGCTCCTCAGCGCGACGGCCGCGCTCGACGGACATCTTCGCCCGGCGCTGGCCGGAGACGCTGCGTTCTTCGAGAACGCGCGCCGGATCAGGTCCGATCACGCGGCGGCCTACACCGCCCGCGTCGTCGACCGCTCGCGCATCGCGGAAGCCGACGAAGCGTGGACGGCCAAGGACTACGACCGGGTCAACGACATCTTGGACCCGGTGCGCGAGCGGCTCGATGAGACCCACGCGCGGCGGCTGGCGTACGCGAAGCGGAAGTTGTAGAGATGCCACGGTCGAGCAGGAAACACGGAGGAAGCATGCTGGATGCGCTAGGCACGCAGGCACGACGCCTGCTGACCTCGACGGTGTTGGCCGTGGCGGTCGTGGGTGGGGTCGGGGTGGCCGAGGCCGCCGCGACCGTGGACGCGCCGATGGTGGCGCTGTCGTTCGACGACGGGCAGGGCTCGGTCGTCCAGGACAGCTCGCCGTACGACAACGACGGGACGATCACGGGCGCGCAGTGGACCGAGGTCGGCCGGCACGGCGGTGCGCTGGAGTTCGGCGGTGACGACCAGGTCGTGATCCCGAACGCGGCGGAGTTCGACGTCGAGCAGATCACGATCTCGGCGTGGGTGCGGCCGACGACCGGCAAGAAGTGGAAGGCGATCCTGACGCGACGCGCCGACGACTACGGCTGGGACGGGTTGGCGTACGCCCTCTTCGCGAGCACGGACTGGGACAACAGCGCGCCGGTGGCCCAGTCGCAGTGGGAGCCCGCCTGGGGCGGGTGGCCGCTGCGCCTCAACCAGTGGTCCCACGTCGCGGCGACGCATGACGGCACCTTCTGGCGGATCTACGTCAACGGTGTCGAGGTCGGTCAGCGCGAGGCGAAGTTCCTCAAGGACAGCGACCGCCCGATGGTGATCGGCGGCTCCGAGGACTTCCCCGCGGAGGGCTTCGAGGGGATGATCGACGAGCTCCGCGTCTACAACCGCGCGCTCTCGGTCGAGGAGATCCAGCGCGACCGCGACACGCGCGTCGGCAAGCCGGTCGACGGCCAGCCGCAGGAGCCGGCGATGGCGCTCAGCTTCGAGGACGGGGCCGGCGGGGTCGCGAACGACTCGTCGACCTACGGCAACCCCGGCTACCTCAGCGGCAACGCCCGCTGGACCAACGAGGGCAAGTTCGGCAAGGGCATCCGGATCGAGGGCGAGGGCCAGGTCATGGTCAACGACTCGAACTCGCTCGACGCCACCTCGTTCACCGCGTCGGCCTGGGTCAAGCCGCGCACCGACACGCTGTACCAGTCGCTCTTCCAGCGCGACCAGGGGCTCGGCTACGTCTCGTGGCACGTCTACACGACCGACGCCTCGAAGGGCAGCGCGCCGTTCGCGCAGGTCGATCCCACACCGAGCTCGCAGGGCGGCGAGTCGTGGCTGATCGCGCCGACGTCGGCGGTGCTGCCGGTCAACCAGTGGACCCACATCACCTACGTCGTCGACGGCAGCTTCCAGCGGCTCTACCTCAACGGCGCGCAGGTCGCCAGCGTGGCGGCGCCGTACGCGCTGCCGGCGATCGGGCCGCTGCGGATCGGCGGCAGCCAGTGGGACGGCGAGGCGTTCCAGGGGATCATCGACGAGGTCCGCTACTACGACGAGCCGCTCGGCACGACGAAGATCGTCCAGGATCGCGACACGCCGATCCCGCGCTTCGCCGGCAAGACCTCCGAGACCGACGGGGACGGTGAGACGCCGGCCACGCCGGTCCCGCCCGCCGCCGACAGCCCGCCCGCGGAGCAGCAGCCGGCGCCGGTCGTGGCCCCGTCGTTCGTGCCGGCGTCCCCGCTCCCCGCGGCGGTCGCGAAGGCGCCGAGCGCCACGCGCAAGCCCGCGACGAAGACGAAGAAGAAGACGACGACGCGCAAGGCCACCAAGCGCTGCGTCGTCAAGAAGAAGGGCACGAAGCGCGTGACGGTCTGCGCGAAGGCCAAGCCCAAGCAGAAGGCCGCGGCGAAGCGCAAGCGCCGCTGAGCGATGATGGCGGCCGTGGACCCTGCCACGGCCGCCTCGCTCCTCCGTCACCTCGGGCTCGATCCTGCCGCGCCGCCGCCCGCCACGCGCGCCGGGCTGCGGGCCGTGCACCGGGCGTTCGTGTCACGGGTGCCGTACGAGGCGCTGAGCGTGCAGCTCGGGAGGTGCGGGCCGCTGGACGAGGAGGAGCTGGCGGGGCGGATCCTCAGCGGGCGCGGCGGCTACTGCTTCGAGGTGAACACGGTGCTGGCGGGGCTGCTGCGGGCGCTCGGGTTCGAGCTCGCGATGCACCAGGCCCTCGTCGGCGGGGACGGGCCGACGAACCACATGGCGCTGATCGTCGACCTGGGCGAGCAGGGAAGGTGGATCGCCGACGCGGGCTTGGGCGAGGGCGCGCTCGACCCGCTCCCGCTCATGCCGGGCACCTCCGGCCCACCGCCCTTCACGTGGCGGGTGGAGGAGCGCGCGGACGACTGGTCCGTGGCGAGCCACCCGTACTGCTCGTTCGCCGGCTTCCGGATCGAAGGCGAGCCGAGCCCGCTCAGCGCCTTCGCCCCGCACCACGCCCGGCTCTCGACCACGCCCGACTCGAGCTTCGTCCAGACGCTCGTCGTCCAGCGCCCCGGCGATGACCAGCTCACCACGCTCCGCGCGCGCACGCTCTCCACGGTCACCCCGGACGCGACGACGAAGCGGATCCTCGCGGACGCGGCCGACTTCGAGAGCACGCTCCACACGACGTTCGGCATCCCGCCGCACGCCCTCACCGACGCGCAGCGCGCACGGCTGTGGCGGCAGGCGTCGGAGCAGCACGACGCGTACGTCGCCCGCCGCGGTGTCGGCGGGACGACACCCGCCCCCTGAACCGGCGCGCGACGTCGTTTCGATGGTCAGACTCGTCGGCGTCCACTGGGGAGGGGACGGCAGGGATGCAGCTCGCGTTCACGATTCCGCTCGACTTCATCGACGCGCACGCCGGGCGCCTGACGTGGCGCGAGCTGGTCTTCGGGCTGGACGCCGGGCTGCTCGACCCGCGGGCCGCGCGCGAGCTGGTGGCGACGAACGCGAACGCCAACGCGATCGCGGGCGCGAAGGCCGGCCGCGTCATCGACCTCCAGGCCTTCGCCCGCAGCCGCTCCGCCGACCACGCCCGCGCGAAGCTCGAGCGCCTCGCCCGCCGCGAGCCCGAGCAGCTCCACGAGCTGATCCGCGACAAGTGGCTCTTCCTCGTCCTCGCCTGGCTGTACGAGCACCGCGGCGCGCGGCCCGACCCGCTCGGCGACGTCGAGCAGGTTTACGCCGCGTTCGACTTCCCCGAGTGCATGGAGGGCTTCGTCGCGTACCTGCCGAGCCGCGACGGCGCGCAGAAGGACGTCGTCGGCAACTGGGAGCGGTTCGTCCGCACGCGCCAGGACGAGTACGGCACCGCGTAGACCGCAACTTCGCGTTCACACGGCCGATCACACGGGCGTGGCCACGCTCGCCGCAGCACCCACCCCCACCGCCGACAGCGCCCGCGCCGTCCTGCACAGCAACTGGGTCGACAGCCCCGGCTACACGCGCCCGACGAGCGACGGCCTCTACCCGCACCAGTGGAACTGGGACAGCGCCTTCGCGTCCCTCGGCTGGGCCGTCCTCGACCCCGCCCGCGCCTACCGCGAGCTGCGCAGCCTCGTCGGCGCGCAGGGCCGCGACGGCTGCATCCCGCACATCGCGTTCTCCCCGGTGCCGCAGTTCTACTTCCCGTCCGCCGACTGGTGGCCGGCCGCCACGAGCCGCGACGGCCGCCGCATCAGCGCGATCTCCCAGCCGCCCGTCGCCGCCACCTGCCTCCGGCTGCTCTTCGAGAAAGCGCCCGACGAGGAGCAGGCCCGCCAGCTCCTCGCGCCGCTCGAGCGCTGGCACGCGTGGTGGCTGAACGACCGCGACCCCGAGCGCACCGGCGAGCCCGTCGTCATCCACCCGTGGGAGTCCGGCCGCGACAACGCACCCGACTGGGACGGCGCGATGAGCCGCCTGCCCGAGCTGGACGTCGCGGCGCTGCGGCAGGACACGCGCTGGGTCGGCATCGACCACCGCCCGTCGCACCGCGACTACGCCCGCTACGCCTGGCTCGTCCGCGCGATCGGCAAGGCCGAGCAGCGCGGCCTCGCCCGCTACGGCCCTTCCGCGTCCTCGATCCCGGCACGTCGTCCATCCTCGCCGCCGCCTGCGCGGACCTCGCACACCTCGCGGACCAGCTGCAAGAGCCCCGCATCGCCGAGCTGAGCCGCATCCAGGCCGAGAAGGTCGAGCGCGCCCTGCGCAGCCGCGCGGACGCCGACGGCCTCGCCCTCGCGGTCGACCTCGTCGGCGGCGACGTGACGGAGACCCGCGGCGCCGGCGTCGCGCTCAACCTCCTCCGCACGCAGCTCACGCCACGCGCCCTCGACACGCTCGAGCGCCTCGCCACCCACGACGCCGACGAGCTCGCCGCCCCCACCGGCGTCCGCTCCTGGCCCAAGAGCGACGCCACGGCGTACCGCCCCGACTCCTACTGGCGCGGCCCGACGTGGGCGAGCATCACGTGGCTCTGCGCGCTCGGCCTCGAGCGCCACGGCCGCCAGGAGGCCGCCGACGCGCTCCGCAACCGCCTCCGCCACGCCGTCGAGACGCATGGCGAGCGCGAGTACTGCGACGGCGACACCGGCGAGGGCCTCGGCACCCGCAACTTCACGTGGACCGCCGCGCTCGCCCTCTGGTCTGTGCCCGGACACGCATAGCCGGGCGGCCCGCCGGGGCAGGGACCCCTGGTGCCCGTCCCCACCCCGCTCCTCGCCGCCGGCAAGGGGTTCACGTTCGCCGACCCCTTCGCGCTGACGATCCTCTTCGTCGGCTTCGCCATCTTCGTGGCGATCGCCGCGCTCTCCCACCAGCACGAGCGCGCGTTCTCGGCGAGCGTCATCTACCTCGGCCTCGGCCTCGCCGCCGCGCTCGTCGTCAACCTCGCGGACGCCGACTGGATCCACCCGCTCGACGACGCCTCGCTGATCGAGCACCTCGCCGAGATCGCCGTCATCGTCGCGCTGTTCAGCGCGGGGCTGAAGGTGGAGCGCTCCGTGCGGTCGAGCGAGTGGACCTCCGTCTGGCGCCTGCTCGGCATCGCGATGCCGCTCACGATCGCCGCCGTCGCACTGTGGGGCGACCAGGTGATGGGGCTGAGCCTCGGCGCCGCGATCCTCCTCGGCGCGATGCTCGCGCCGACCGACCCGGTGCTCGCCGGCGACCTGGGCATCGGGCCGCCCGGGCACGACGAGGAGGACGAGCCCGAGCCGCAGTTCGCGGTCACCGCCGAGGCGGGGATGAACGACGGCCTCGCCTTCCCGTTCGTCTTCCTCGGCCTCTTCGTCATCGAGGAGGGCGGCACGGACTGGCTCGGCACCTGGTTCGCCGCCGACCTCCTCTACGGGATCGTCGCGGGCCTCGCGATCGGCGGCGCGGCGGGCGTCGCGCTGGCGTGGCTGGCGGTGCGGCTGCGCGACCGGCGCTTCCTCGCGACGGAGCTCGACGGCTGGCTGGCCATCGCGTGCGTGCTGCTGATCTACGGGCTCACCGAGATCGCCGGCGGCTACGGCTTCCTCGCCGCGTTCGCGGGCGGCCTGGGCTTCCGCCGGTACGAGCACGGCCACGAGGTCAACCGGCGCGTCCACGACGGTGCGGAGCTGCTGGAGAAGTTCGGCGAGCTGACGCTGATCCTCCTGCTCGGCTCGATGGTGACGCTCGACGGGCTCGGGGAGCCGGGCGTCAGCGGCTGGCTGCTCGTCCCGCTCCTGCTCTTCGTCATCCGCCCCGCGACGGTGCTGCTCTCGCTGATCGGCTCACGCGTGCGGACCGGCCGCGAGCGCACGTTCGTCGCGTGGTTCGGCGTGCGTGGGATCGGCTCGCTCTACTACGTCGCGGTCGCGATCGGCAGCGGCGTGCTCGCGCCCGCGGAGGCGCAGCGGCTCTTCTGGGTCGTGGCCGTCGTCGTGATCGTCTCGATCGTCGTGCACGGCATCACGAGCTGGCCGGTGGAGAAGCGGCTCCTCCACACCGACCCGCGGACGGACTAGCGGTCCACGTCGTCGAGCCCGCGGAGGAGACGCGCCGCGACGCCGCGCAGGGTCTCCTTGCCGGCCGCGTGCGTGCCGTTGCCCGTCGTGGTGATGGCGAGGGAGACCTTCAGCGAGCCCTTGGTGAGGAGCGCGGCCTGGTGGTCGACCGCGCCGGTGCCCGAGCCCCAACCGCCCTTGAAGTAGAGCCGCCACCCACGCGGCGCGACCTCGCCGACGCCCCACCGCTGCGACGGCGTGATCGTCCGCAGGAAGCTGAGGATCGTGCTGCGGTGCCGCGCGGGGAGGACGTCGTCGAGGCGGAGCATGAGCTTCGACAGGTCCCGCGCGGTGACGCGGCTGTTCCCCCAGATCGGGCTCGCGGGCGTGAACCGCTCCATGCCGGCCGCGCGCGCGACCTCGCGCAGACCGGCGGGGCCGACGCGCTGGAAGATCTTCGTCGCCGTGACGTTGTCCGACGCGCGGATCATCGGCATGAGGAGCGCGCGATCGCCCGCGTTGAGCGCGCGGCGGCGGACGCTCGGGCGGCGGCAGTACGCGGCGGCGAGCATCACCTTGAGCGTGCTCGCCGACGGGACGGTGCGCTGCGTGTCGTGGCCCCAGAAGCGGCCCTCGGTGCGGACGGCGAACGTCACGTGGCCGGGGCGCTGCTGCGCGTAGGCACGCGCGGCGGCGACGTCGGGCTCCCACGCGCCGGGCGTCGAGGCGTGGGCCTCACCCGCCGCGGCGCCCGTGATGAGCGTCGCGACGAGGAGGAGGAAGGCGGTGGTGCGGCTCCGGGTCAAGAGCCGCCCAGCTTAGAGCGGCATCTTCGAGCGGCCCTTGCGGCCGGCCGACCCGCTCTTGCCCATCATCTTGCTCGCCGACTCGAACGGCTTGGCGAGGAAGCGGCCGATCCCGGGCGTCTTGTGCGCGCCGCGGGACCCGAGGTGCATCGGCGCCTTGCCCGCGCGCTCCGCGTGCCCCGACAAGCGCGGGAGGAGGAAGGCGAGGACGAGGAGGACGACGCAGAAGGCTGCGACAGCGGCGATGATCATGTTCGATCCCTTACCCGCCGAGGGCGGTCGGCAGTTGCCCGCCGAGCTTTCGGTCCAGGCTCTCGGCCGAGCGGGCGGCGCGGCCGGCCTCGGTGAGCGTCTGGCGGCCGATCTGCTGCAGGTCGCGCCCGATGCCGCGCAGCTCGTTCACCCCCGCGACGCCCTCGCGCGTCAGGGTCAGGATCTCCCGCTGCACCGCGAGGCTCTCCTCGAGGATCGTCAGCTGACGCGGCGCGATCTCCGCCGCGCGCGTGATCTTGGGGACGGTGTGGAGCGCGCGCAGCTCGCCGAACGTGGCGGCGGAGCGGACGAGGACGCGCTGGAGCCGGTCCTGCTCGAGCAGCGTGTCGCTGATGCGCGAGACGTCGCGCGTGAGCGCCGCCGCGTCGTCGGCCAGGCCGGGCAGCCGCGCGACGTCGTCGGCGAGCCGCGGCAGGCGCTGGAGGTTGCGGCCGGCGCCCGCGTCGAGGAGCGAGCGGGCCAGCGCGCCGGCGGCCTGGAGCTGCTCGCCCACCCGCGCGCGGTCGAGCTCGGTGACGAGCGGCGTCGCGGCCTGCACCAGCGGCAGCGCCTCGCGGGTCAGCTGCTGCGAGCGCGGCAGGCCCTTGCGCGTGTCCTCCACCAGCGGCTGGACGTCGCGCACCAGCGGCTGCACGTCGCGGAGCAGCGGCTCGACCTGGTCGAGCTGCTTGGCGGCGACCGCGAGCTGGCGGTCGACCGTCGTCCGCTGGTCCTCCAGCAGCAGGATCTGCGTCGTCAGCCCGCCGACGAGGACGAGCGCGAACAGCCCGAGCGCAATCCAGAGCGGGAGCGGCAGCGTGATGCGAACCGTGGGGGCGCTTTCTGGCACCGGCCCACTCTCCCCGCGCGGGTCACGCGATATGCGTGCGGATCGTCACGCGGCGCGGGCGCGGAGGCGGACGGGCAGGCCGTCGCGCGGCCCGATCGTCGGCATCTGGCGCACCTTCAGCCGGTAGCCGGGCTCGACCTCGGGCCGGAACCGGCGCAGGAGCAGCGCGCTCAGCGCCCGGATCTCGACCTGGCCGAACCGCATCCCGATGCACGTGCGTGAGCCGCCGCCGAACGGCACGTACGCGCCCTTCTGGAGCTCGGCCTTGTTCTCGGGCGTGAACCGCTCGGGCCGGAAGGCGTCCGGCTCGGGGAAGACGTGCGGCAGGCGGTGGCTCGCCCACGACGAGTAGTTGACCGGGATGTTGCCGGGGACCGGGTGGCCGTTGAACTCGTACGGCGCCACGGACTTGCGCGGGCCGACCCACGCCGGCGGGTACATCCGCAGCGTCTCGTCGAGCGCCATCTCCAGGCGCGGGAGGGCGGTGCCGGAGAGGTGCTCGCGCTCGAGCGGGGCGGTTCGCCCGATGACGTCGTCGAGCTCCTCGACCAGCCACGCGCGGACGTCCGGGTTGCGGTCGAGCTCGTACATGAGGAACGTGACGGTCGACGTCGTCGTGTCGTGGCCGGCGAAGAGGAGCGTCATCACCTCGTCGCGGACGTGCTGGTCGCTCAGCTGCCCGCCGTCCTCGTCGCGCGCGTCGAGGAGGAGGCTCATCAGGTCGTCCCCGCGGCGGCCGGTCGCGCGGCGCTCGCGGATCTCGGCGAAGATCAGCTCGTCCAGCTGCTGCCGTGCCCGCTGCATCCGCGCGAAGGGGGTCCGCGGCCCGCGCAGCGTCTGGCGGAAGTAGTCCTGGGCGTAGTAGCCGAGGCCGGTCTCGAAGGCGTGGGCGGTGTCGAGCTTCGCGTTGGCCTGGTCGGGATCGAGGCCGAAGAGGGCGCGCATCGCGATCCGCAGGGCGAGGCGGCGGGTCCAGTCGTAGAGGTCGACGTACGCGTCGGTGGTCAGCGCGTCGACCGCCCGGGTGCCCTCCTCCACGATCGTCGTCACCGAGGCCGCGATCCGCTCCTTGTGGAACATCGGCAGCATCGCCTTGCGGCTGCGCCGGTGGAACTCGCCGTCGATGGTGAGCAGGCCGTCGCCGAGGAGCGGGATCAGGTCGCCGAAGTGGCCGTCGCGCCAGCGGAAGTTCTGGGCGTTGGAGACGAGGATGTGGTGGTTGGCCTCCGGCCCGAGCATCCAGACGACGTTGCCGTGGAAGATGCGGAGGCTGAAGACGGGGCCGTAGCGCTCGTAGCTGTCGAGCAGCACCGGGACCGGGTCCTCGAAGAAGCGCTTCGTGCGGTCGAGGTCGGGCTTCGTGTCGCCTGGGGGGAACGGGACGGTGGCGGCGCGCTCGGCGCGCAGGTCGTCGAGCAGGCGCCCGATGGGGTTGGTGGAGACCGGAGGGGGCGGCGCGAGCGGCATCGGCGCGGATCGTACCGGCTGGACTGGCTGGCTGGCCAAACACGGTGTCAAGCGTCCTTGGGCCAGCCGTGTGTGGAAGCAGAACGGCCCGTCGCCAGGGAGGTCGACGGGCCGTTCGCGGGAGCACGCCCACCGCCGGCGGGAGACCGGCGGATCGGTTGGGCGTTCGACGCCGGCGGCCAAAGGCAGGGAGTGTCGCCGGCGACGTCTTGCGGGTGGGCGGTTCGGCTTCGGCGCTAGCCGGTGCCCTCCTCGGTCTCAGGTGCGGTGACGGGCGCGCGCTCGACCAGCTCGCAGGAGCCGTTCGGGGCGAGCAGGCTCGCGTCCGCGATGACGTCCTGGGGGTCGGCGAGGACGTGGTCGGCACCGTCGCCGCAGGTGATCAGGTCGGCCTCGCCGTCGCGCGTGTGGAGCGTGTCGTCGCCGGCCTCGCCGTGGGCCTCGTCGCCGGTCGAGCCGTCGTTGGCCTCGCTGCCGTCCTGTGCGACGTCGGCGCGCGCCTCGGCCCACAGCTCGTCGGGGCCTTCGCCGCCGAGCAGCCGGTCGCGGCCCTCGTTGCCGAGCAGCCGGTCGTCGCCCTCGCCGCCGAAGAGCTGGTCGTCGCCCTTGCCGCCGACGAGGACGTCGTGCGCCTCCCGGCCCTCGAGCCGGTCGTCGCCGTCGCCGCCGAAGAGCCCGTCGAAGCCCTTGCCGCCCAGGCCGCCGTCCAGCGCGTCGTTCCCCGCGCCGCCGTTGAGCTCGTCGTTCCCCGCGCCGCCGTCGAGCCGGTCGTCGCCGGGACCGCCCCAGATCCGGTCGTTCCCCGCGCTGCCTAGCAGGCCCAGATCGCCGTCGTCGCCGCCGCTGACCCGGTCGTCGCCCGCGCCGCCGTCGAGCGTGTCCGCGCCCGGTCCGCCGTACAGCTGGTCGTTGCCGGTGTCGCCGTACACGACGTCCTTGCCTGCCTGCGCCTTCACTGTGTCGCTGCCGGCCTTGGCGAAGATGACGTCGACCGACGCCGTGCCGCTCAGCTTGTCCGCTGCGCTGGTGCCCTCGATCTGCGCCGCGAGCGCGGCCGCGGGCAGCGCCGCGACGGCGAGGGCGAGGAGGGCGGATCGGCGGACCGTTCGAAGCATGCGGGATCAGAACGCTTGTACCCCTTTCGAGTTGCGGTCTTCCACGCCGCTTGTGACTCCGCCCCGGCGCGCTATCCTTCCTCGCCGCTTCACGGGGGCGTAGCTCAGTTGGTTAGAGCGCCGGCCTGTCACGCCGGAGGTCGCGGGTTCGAGTCCCGTCGCTCCCGTCCGACGCAGTTGGTCTTTTCCCGACAACTGCAGGAAGAAGCAAGGGCCCTCGCCGGGCGAAGTCGCGCCGGCTGAGACGCCGCAGGTCACCGCTGGAGGACGAAACGGTGACCACGCGGTGACTTCGGGCGTGCGGTTTTCTGGCCTCGTCCGTTGGCCCGTGTCGGACGTGGTGGGACATCAGTTGGCGCGGTTGCGTCGAGAGGCCTTCATGACCTCTCAGCACCTTCCGGACCTGCCGGCAGACGACCTCGAGCCGCTGCTCACCAAGCGCGGCGTCTCGTACTACCTGGGCGTGAGCGAGCGGACGGTCGATCGGCTCGTCGCCTCCGGGCGTCTCACCGCGTTCACCGTCGGCGGGCACCGTCGCTTCCGCCGGGACGACCTCCACGCCTACCTCCTGCGAAACGAGGTGCGGCCATGAGGCAGCCGGTGCGCTGTGGCCGCACCGGGCTCTGGCTCGCGCGCGTGACGGAGGAGGACGGGCGGGGTTCGCCAGCTCGGCCGGTACGAAAGGAAGCGCGACGCGCAGGCCGCGATCGCGCGGGAGACGGAGCGCATGGCGCTGTCGCCCGAGGAGCGGCGGAAGTTCATGACCGTCGTCGACTTCCGCGAGGAGTGGCCGGAGCGGTTCCCGCGCCGGCCGCGGACGATGGACTCGGCTCTTGCGCGGATCGATGGGAACGTGATCCCGCGCCTCCCACGGCGCGGCCGCATGCCGATCCGCGAGCTGCGGCGGTCCCACGTGCGCGAGCTCCAGGCGACGCTGCTGAAGAAGGGGCTGGCGAAGGAGACCATCGACGGGATCATCAGCTCGTTCTCGGCGATGCTCACCGACGCGGTCGACGACGAGCTGCTGGACGTGAATCCCGCGCGCGGCTTTCGGGTGAAGCTGGGCGACCCGCGGCTGAAGCCCAAGCGCCCGCCGATCCGTCGGCGTGCCATCCCGCCGGACGAGGTCGGTGCCTTCATGGCGGCGCTGGATCCGCAGTGGCTCGCGGTGTCGTGGGCGGCTCTGCTCACGGGCTGCCGGCCGGGCGAGCTGTTCGCGTTGTGCCGCGAGGACATCGACCGCGAGCGCGGCCTGATCTACGCGCACCAGACGGTCGGCCGCTACGGCGAGATCGAGACGGGCACCAAGACGACGCACCACATCGCCGAGAAGGAGTTCCGCGGCCGCTGGACGCTCTTCCCGCCGACGCTCATCGGGCTCGTCGACGACGTCGTCCCGCACCCCAGCCACGACTTCATGTTCCTGACGAAGCAGCGGAAGGTGATCAGCCACCGCAACTTCTACCGGACGGTCTGGCAGCCGGCCCGCGAAGCGTCCGGAGCGACCTTCTCGCTCTACGACTGCCGCCACACCTTCTCGTCGCGGCTGCTCTCGGCGGGCATCCCGCTCGTCGAGGTCTCGGCCTTCATGGGCCACTCCCTCCGCGCCGGGGGAGCCGAGGTCAACATGACCTCCCGCACCTACGCGCACGCGACGGGCGAGCACACCGCCGCCGCGCTCGAGGCGATGGAGTCGTTCGTGCAGAAGGCCGGCGGCGTCCGCGGTCGAGTGCTGCAATCCGCCTAGGCACGACGGTGCGCGATGTTCCACGCGGAACATCGCGCACCACCCGCGGGCTACGCAGCCGAAGCCGCTCGAGCAGCGGCGTCCAGCAGCAGCGCACGTTCCACATGGAACACGCCCAGCTCGACCGCCTCCTCCACACCGCTCACGTCCACGGCGACAAGCCGCGCCGGCCCACCGCCCGGATCCACCGGCACGTCGACCAGGTGCGAGCAGCCGCCGCCCTCGACGACGACCAGCCGCCGCATCCCGTTCCGGTCGCTGTAGACATCGACCGTCGCCGTCGGATCGCCGTCGCCAGCTTCCCGAGCGAGCCACCCGGGCCCGAACTCCGAGCCGGCCGCCCGCTCGATCCACGCGCGCGCGACCTCATCGAAGTCCGCCGGATCCCCGAGCCGCCGAACCACCTCGAACCGCTCGGTCGTCACACGCGCGGCGGGCACGTCCAGCAGACACCACCCACCCTCGCGCTCCACGGCGACCAACCGCCGCTCACGCCCAGCAGCGGTCACGTACTCCCCGACCACCGCCGTCTCAGCGCGCCTCACGACGCCTTCTCAACTTCCGCGGGCGCCTCGCACCCACGCGCACGTCCGGACGCGCAAACACAGCGCGACATAGCCTGTGCGTTGCTCATGGAGCGTCAACCTCCTGGGCCGGGCCCGGCGGTGTTGGCGCACCGGCCGGGCCACTTGCTGTTTTCGCTGCGCAACGCTATCAGCGCAACAAGAAGCGTCCGTAGTTGCGCTTTCTGCTCAGCACGACCTTCGCCTCGTTGCTAGAGCGTCCCTTGTCTGCTACGCCCAGGAAGCGCCAGCGCTACGGCGCCCGCCATTCCCGGCAGGTGGGTCAGCGAGATCGTCACGGTCACACCCAGTTCTTGCGCGCGGTGTGCTGCGTCCCCGTGGAGACGGACGCGGCAGTTCTCCCCACCGTGGACGACCTCGACGTCGAGTGGATCGAAGCCGTCGAGGCCGAGAGCTTTCACGACGGCCTCCTTGGCGCAAAATCGAGCGGCAAGGTTCTGGGCGGGATCGGGCTCGCCCGCACAGTAGTCCTGCTCTCCGCGGTGAAAGAGCTCATCCGCGAGTTCCGGCCGTCGCCTTAGCCGGTCACGCAGCGCAATCGGGTCTGTGAGGTCCATGCCGACGAGCGGTGGAGTGTCCATTCCAGAAGTCTGACGCATCTCGTCCGAATATCCGACACGTCTGTCGAAATTTCCGGTAGGCTGTCGGAAGATCCGACGAGACGGGTGAGGTTATGGCAGCGGCAACCGCCGGGACATACCGCGATGTTGCCGTCGTTGAGGAACTCGTGCTTGAGCTCCTCGCCGACGAGCTTGGAGAGGACGCGGGCACACTTCGGGCGCGGCTGCTCGAGAAGGGGGCAGCGATGCCGATCGACTCACTTGAGCTCTTCGACATCCTCGTCGACCTGAGGAAGCGGACGGGGCTGCGTATCCCAAAGAAGAAGCTCCGGCGCCAGACGATGCGTTCGGTGAAGCTCTTCTGCGAGTTCGTGGCCCGCGAGGGTCACAAGTGAGCGATCGCTCGGGGCGGGACGACTCTCGCGATCTCAGTCGACGGCTTAGAGAAGCTCGCGAGTTCCTCAACCTGTCGCAGCAGTTCGTCGCTAAGCAGACACAGATCCCCCGGTCGGCCATTTCCGACATTGAGCGTGGAGCGCGGAAGGTTGACAGTCTGGAGCTGAAGCGCTTGGCCGCCTTGTACCGGCTCCCGGTTGACTACTTCCTGGGCAATGCGCCACCCAACGAGCTGGCTGGTGGACCTGACGATCCGACCGTGAGGGCACTCGCCCGTGCCGCAAGCGAGATGGGTGATGCTGAAAAGGAGCAGGTCTTGCGATTCGCCTTGTTCCTGCAGAACTTCGATAACCCCCAAGGCGGAGAGGCGTGATCAGCTGGGGTGACGCGCACGCTCGCGCCGCGGTGGCGGCATCCGAGCTGCACGCCGACCTCGACACCGATCTGACACGCCCCGTCGACGTCTTCGAGGCAGTCAAGCGGCTAGGGCTGGTTCTCGCGTTTGCGCCCTTGGGCAAGGTGAGCGGGCTCTACCTCCATCGAGACCCGACGCCGGGGATTCTGCTGCATCAGGGGCACCCGCGTACGCGACAGCGCTACACCGCAGGCCACGAGCTCGGGCACCATGTCTTCAACCACGCGGCGGAGATCGATTTTGACCTAGAGCTTGCGCTGCATCGCGCAAACGGGGGTATCGCTGGCCTAACCATGAGAAGGAGGCCGAGGCGTTCGGCGCTTGGTTTCTGATGCCTCGCAAGCTGGTCCGCAGGGGCTTAAGGGAGCTGGGCATTGGCACTCCTCGAGATCCGCTTGATGTGTACGCGCTCTCGTTGTGGTTGGGCACGAGCTACACCGCCACCGCACGGCAGCTCGCCGTCCTCAAGATGGTCGACTACGGAACGGCGGACGCTTGGGCCAAGGTGGAGCCTGCAACGGTCAAGCACACCCTGGTCGGGGACATGGTGCCTGACGACCTGCGCAACGACGTATGGTGGCTCGACGCCCGTAACAACCGTCACCCCATTTCGGCACGTCCGGGGGACCGTCTGGTTGTGACTCTGGAGGAGATCCCCAGCTCGGGGTTCAGTTGGCGGATCGACGAGCTGCCTCCCACTCTGACGTTGTTGGCGGACTCGTTTCAGGACCACTGGGAGCCAGCGTTCAGTTCCGTGCCGCGGAGCAACGGCACGCTCCTCGGAGGTGCGAGCCCGCGCGCATTCCTGTTCGAGGTCGCGGCGGGCGAGCACGACACCGTGATGCACGTAGCGCTCGTGAAGGAGCAGTCGTGGAATCCGGACTCGCGCTCGGATGAGTTCGAGCTCTTGCTGACCGTGAGCGCTCCTCTACGCGGCATTCAGGTCCCAGAAGAGGCGTTCGCACTCGTTGGCTGACGTGGTTGACCATCGTCATCGACAGACGCCCGTTCGCAATCAGGGTGACCGCCCAACGTGTGTCGGCTTCGCCGTTGCTGCAGCCCACGATTGGATGCTCGGCGACGGCACCATTCTCTCGCCGGAGGACGCGATGTGGGCTGGGCATCAGGTTTGCAGCGTTCCTGGCACGGACGAGACGGCAATCGACTGGGCGCTGCAGGGACTGGCTACGCACGGCCATGCGACTGAGAGCGCATGGCCGTACGGGAGGCCCACGTTCAGGTCGGGCCGGCCGAACGCCGCCCGCGAGGAGGCTAACCGCCGGCCCCTGCCTGTCTGGCGGCAGCTTGCTGACTGTTCAACGTCGGTGGTCGCAGGCGAACTCGACAACTCGCTCGCGGTCGTGATCGGGCTCCAGATCGTTCTCTCAGCCTGGCAGCAGCCCAGCAATGGTTTGATCGACGCGGACGCGGGGCGCAAGGTCGCTGGGGGGGCATGCGGTGCTGTGCGTCGGAACTGCAACTGGGCCGCGCGGGATCATCATCAAGAACTCTTGGGGCCCGAACTGGGCTGACGGTGGCTACGCCGTCGCTACCGAGCGCTATCTCGACCACTACGGCCTCGCGGCCTACGCCTTGGAGGCGTGCGCTACATGACCAAGCTCGGCGATCGCTACATCGAAGCGAACAACCTTTCGGAGGGCTGGCTCGACGCTGTTCGTCTCGTGCGCCACGTCGACGGCCAGAAGGTGGTGCACCTGATGGTGCGGATTAGTGATCCAGCGGCGGAGGTCCAAGAGATCCGCGCCGGCGCGCAAGGCCTGATCGATGCCTGGAACGCCCGCAAGAGTGAAAAGCAGTCCCTTTGGGACATTGAGTCGGTCCGGAACACGATCTTCCCAGCGGCATGGGCGCGCAAGAACCCTCAACCGGCCGACTTGGTCAAGTACTACACCGACCGATACGACAAGCAGGGCCTGCTTGGCTTCAAGGAGAATGGTCGTGGCACCTATTTCGGCCGCATCGTGGCCTACCCGAGGACCGACGATGTTGCTGCGGATCAGCTGAGTGACACCGTCCGGAAGCTGCAAGCCGAGAAGAAGTCGCGAGGGCCGAAGAGTTCTCGATACGAGATCAACATCTTCAACGAGCGCCTCGACCGCAACCCGATGAGTTTCCCGTGCCTGGCGCATATCTCGGTGCACCTCCACGAAGGCCGTGTGCACATGCAGGCGGTCTACCGGAACGAGTACCCTCGTCGGGCGCGCGTATGGCAACTTTCTCGGCCTGGCAGAGCTGCAGGCGTATATCGCACGGGCCGCTGAACTCGAGGTTGGCGAACTCCTCATGACCATCGGTCACGCGGAGGTCGAGTCAGGACACCTCACGGCGATCGACGCGTTGTTGAACGACTTTCCGGAACGTTCGCCGAACTGATTCCGTCGCAAACTGCGGGTGTGCTCGCTGCCCGCCAGTGCCGGCGGGAGGAGGCGTCTGCCGCGCCTGCGAGAATCGCGCGGTGCAACCCCGCGTCCGTCCCGACGTCTATGACGCGTACTGGCGCTTCGCCGCCGAACGCCTGAACGTCTTTCTACGCCGTCACCGAGGGGAGCCGGGTCCGTGGACCGACGACCCGATCCTCCGTAGATACAAGTTCTGTAACACGTTTCGTGCAGCTGACCGGGTATCGCAGTACCTGATCCGCGATGTGATCTACGGGACACGTGCTCAGGACTTGGAACCGGACGATGTCTTCCTGCGAATCGTTCTGTTCAGGCTCTTCTCTAAGGAGAGAACTTGGGACGTTCTGGAGGACGCGACAGGGACGGTTCGTCGAGGCACTCTGGACGAAGCCCGAATTGGCGATCTTCTCGAGGACCTTCGCTCGCGAGGGCCGATCTACACCGCTGCGTTCATTCTCGCTGCGCCTCAGGGCTTCGGCCACAAGGCCAAGCACCGCAACCACCTTGCCTTGGTGAACCACATGTTTCGGCCCGGAGGGCTTGGGCGGGACCTCGCCTTAGCCCGCAGCTTTGAGGCGGTCTACCAGGCGCTTCTGAGCTATCCGGGAATTGGCCCGTTCCTCGCGTACCAAATCGCGGTCGACCTGAACTACTCGGAGCACCTCGATTTTTCAGAGGACGATTTCACCGTTCCTGGTCCCGGTGCGGAGCGCGGGTTGCAAAAAGTCTTTGAAGACAGCGCCGGCTGGTCGCCGCGCCGACTGATCATGCTCATGGTTGAGCGTCAGGACGAGGAGTTCGAACGACTCGGTTTGAGTTTTCCCGGGTTGTACGGTCGTCGCCTGCACGCGATCGACTGCCAAGGGCTCTTTTGTGAGACGGACAAGTACTCGCGGGTCGCTTTCCCCGAGCTCAAGAGCAACCGCGTTCGTATCAAGCAGGAGTACACCCGGCAGGGGCCGCCGCTTCGGTATTTCTTCCCGCCGAAGTGGGGGATCAACGAGCGCCTGGAGCAAGTCGAGCGGCGAGACGCGTTCACGCCTTTCGCTCACGACGAACAACTCACGCTCGAAGATGCGCAGCTCCGTCTTGTGACGCGGGCCGCCGCCTCACCCGGCCGTTCTCGCAGGCCCCCGTCGAACGAGGACGAGTACGACCAGCTTGACCTAGCAATCGGCTCATGACCTTCGGGACAGGCGACGCGATCGAGCTCATGATCGCTCTCCACGCGCATAAGACCGTCGGGTACGGGGACGCCTGGCGCAAGCGTGGAGAACTTCTGTCGATGTTCACCAATCTCGCACGGAAGTACGACCGACTCGTCGTGGCGCTGGACGAAGGCGTCACTAGCGGGGACGAGCGGCTTCACGACACAGCCGCAGACCTTTGCGTCTATGCCGGCAAGTACCTGTCCTGGCTCGCGGAGCAGCACCCCCAGGCGTTCGATGCCGTCAGCCGATCGGTGGCGGCAGCCGACGCTGCTGACGTGAGGAACCCGAAAGCGCTACCGAACGTGCTGCGGGCGCTCGAGGTTGGGGAAGCGCGAGCGGTCGCAGAGACCTGGGCTCGTCTGAAGGCGGCATTCACGCCGCTCGATGATGGTCTCGTCCGTCAGGCCACCAATCCAAGCGTCGCGCCGCTTGCATGGGAGGAGAAGGTCCGCCTTGCTTGGGGGATCTGCACGTCGAGCGCGGCACTGCTTATTGCGCTGAGCGACGCGGACCCTGACGGAGGCAAAGCGTGGCGAGACGAAGTCCAGAGACTCGGCACGCCGCCTCGCCAATGAGTCAGTTCAAGGACGCACTGCTTCGGGACGTCGCTGCGAAACTTGCGGGGCCGCGGTGCCGAACCGCGATCATCGATCGCACGCCAGCGGGCCTGGAGGCGGCGGCCCTCGTCCGCCGGCTCGCCGGCGAGGATGCGTTTGTCGGATTCTTTCATCCCGACTCACCGGCCGGCGGAAGCGGCCTCACACCCTGGCGTGAGCTGGCCCAGCGCTCGCCAGACATCGTCGTGATTGCCGACGATGCCGGCAAGGAGCGGCTCCTCATTGCTGTAGCAGAGGCTCTAGATACACGTGATCCTCTGCCGCAGGTTGTACTTGCCGGTCTCGCGCATCAGAGGCGCGTTGACAGCCCCTTGTTTGACGAGCTCGAGGCACCGGCGCTTGTGCCCTCATACGCCACTGGGCACCCCAATACGCGAGCGCACCTTTTCGACTGCCTTCGGCAGGCAGCCGTCCGCGGGCGAGCCGGTGCCATCGTAGAACTGGGGGCGTTCAAGGGGGGCACGAGCGTCTGGCTCGCAAAGGCAGCGGACGCGCTCGGACTTGACGCGCGTGTGATCGCCTTCGATGCCTGGGATGGCTTTCCAGCTCGACGATCGCTTCTTGACCTCTACGAGCACCCGCGCTGCGTCTTTCGTGATCTCGATGACGTTCGTAGGCACACCAGCGCGTATGACATCGAACTCGTGGTGGGCGACATCTACGAGACCGTCCCCGAGCGGCTCGCGGACGAACCCGTGCTTCTAGCGTTTGTCGACACGGACAACTTCAGCGGCGCGCATGCTGCGCTGTCGACGATCGTGGCTAACCTCGTCCCAGGAGGCGCGGTCGTGCTTGACCACTTTCACACGACCGAGGAATACGTCTATACGGTGGGCGAGCGTCTCGCCGCCCGTAGCCTCCTCGTCGGTAGCGACCTTCTGCACCTGCACGGGACCGGGGTCTTCCTCAAGGTCCCCTGAAGGGACCGAGGCTCAGCCTGCTTCGAAGTCGATCGTTCTCGCGGACAGGTCGAGATGGACAATGCCGCCGGCGTTGTCGCGGAGCGCTCGCCAGATATCGAACGAGCGAAGAATTGCCGCCTGCCACTCCGCGGAGGTCCGGGCGCGCACCTCAAGGTGGGAGCACATTCCCTTGATGGTCCGGAGCAGCTCGTAATCCAACGTCGTCACTCCGTCCAGGAACGCGGCGTGTTGCGCGTACTCGAATACGTATGCGGAGATCGCCTCCTCAATTACCACGGCCCTGCCACCGTCCTCGATCTCACGGACACGCGGATCGCTCGCGCGTTTGGTCTTGAAGAAAGAGCGCGAAACGGGTGACCAGCCTAGGAGTGCCGCGTACGTTAGGTGAAACGCGTCATGGAAGCGGTAGCCGTCGTCCGCGTAGTTCATGTCGGTGAGGTCGTTGCCGAGCTGATCGCCTTCGCTCCGAATCTGGACTTTCATCTTGCCGTCGATCTCGACCGCGGCGAACCGTACCGACGCGCGGCGTGGCAGCTGCTCGCTCTTCGGAAACCCGTCGTCAAGCAGCTTCTCAGGCACGGTGGCACCCTCAGTCGGCCACCGCTCGTTCACCCGATCGAGGTTGCGTGTCGCCACCTGCTCCAACGACAGGTTCATCTTGGTAGCCAGATTCGCGAGGTACCAAAGGATGTCTCCCAGTTCTTCGCCGACCCGCTCGCTGAAAAGCTCATGGGCGTCGCGATCACGGACGCGACGCTTGTATTGGGTGAGCAAAGAGCCGACCTCTGACGCCATGCCTACCAGCGGGTATACGAGGGCACCATGGTCGTCCTCGTCCTCGTCGCCGGCAGCCGGGGCGGGACGTTGGTCAGTCAGATTTGCGAGCCGCTGGTACTCATTCAGATCCACGCGCGCAACCTACATGAGAAACTCGGTCATTTCTCATCACGCGCGAGAACGGTTGATCTGCCGACAGGTTCTTTCTACGGAGTCGGGCGCGGCCGTCGAAGGTGTGCCGCCCGAGTACTCCGCGACGGAGCTACGACGATCAGACCGCTGCCCAGGGACCAGGTACTTCGTCAGCGTCGCTGGGGACCGCTCGTCCCGCTCTGCGCCGCGCCGCAACGTTGAGTCTGTGTAGCAAGTGGTTGGCGCCACGCACGGCAGTGCCTACGAAGCCCGACGGAAGACGCGTGGGCGACTCATCGCTGAACTCAAAGCGGCGCAAGCGACCCTCTGGCAGTTCAATCGTGTCGGTGAACATCTCCAAGGGGCGAACCCAGATAGCCGACGGGTCATCGACGGACCGGTACACGACTACGTACTCGTCCGTCTCCGTATGGCGGCCGACGCTCAGGACTTGATACTCGCCGCCCTTGAAGTGCCTATACGTGCCCGGCGGAACGCGGGCGGGCGTCAATGCAGCATGCGGCATAGGCCTATCATGATTCGCCGCGCGGACGTTTTCTAGCCGCCAGCAGGCTTGGCGCGTCCAAGTATCCGCTCCCGCGCCGGACGTAGGCCGAAAACGCCGCGTAAAAACTCGCGATCGTGAGGCCGCCGAGCATGAACTGCAGGGTCCCGATGTCGGCGAAGAGGCCGCCGATGAAGGCGCTAGCGAGTACGGCCGGTGCTGCGATCGCCACATTGTCCGCGAGGCGCAGTTTCCCCTCGCGCTGCGAGAAGTCCTCGAGCACCTGCTCGGCGTTCTCGACGTCGCCGACGCGCCGTCTGCGCACGTAGTCCTGGAAGCGTTCAAGGACGTCGGGATTCTCGAACCGAACGAGATCGATGATGTCCTGCTGCATGCGTTCGGTCGCGTGAAATTCCCCGAGCCGCTTCTGTAACTGGCGGACCCGCTCGTCACGCCACCACAACGAGGGACCTCCGTCGTCGTTCGCGTACTTACTCTGTAGCGCGGTATCCCCATAGCTGCGCTCGGATGTGCTTGATAGCGGTATGAGCATCAGCTGGCAGACGCTCAGGAACGGCGTGAGCCGGAGCGGATAGGGCCCGGCGTTGTAGAGCTGAAGGGGCATGAAGCCCTCCCAGCCCGGATTCACGAAGTCGCCTGTGCAGTGGATAGATAGGCCAAGTCGCGCGAAACTCGACCGACCCTCGATCTTTCCGGCGTAGCCAGGCGGAACACGGAATCGCTCGTAGATCCGGCCCATCGCGATCTGGCCAGGCTTGAGCGTGATCGAGTCACCCTCCTTGAGATTGGACTGCTTCCAGTCACGAAGGGGGTCAAGGTCCTGGATCTGCGAGTGCCGCAGGTCGATCCTGTGCTCTCTCCCCGGGAGCAGGCGACGCCATATCCGTCTGCGTCTGCTCGGTCTCCAGAAGACGTTGGAGATACGAAGGTCGATGGAGCACGGCTGAACTTGCGTCGACTCGTCGAACTGGTGCGCCGAGTTCGGGCACGTCAGTTCCATCTCCGGCAACAGCGCCCGAATTTCTGTATCGGCGAGGTACATTGCGCGCGCAGCGTACTCGGCATCTCGGTCTGATGGAAAGCGTCATAGTCATCATCGCCGGCGCGCTTGATTGCTCGGACACCTCGCGCCAGTCGGAGGGGTGAGGACACGAGCGGCTCTGCCGCTCGTCTTTCGGCCCACCGGGCCAGAAGGGCGCGCGTCTAGCGCGTTGAGGCGAAGCTGGGATCCGCGTCAAGCGGGTTGGGGGCGTGGAGCGGAGCGACCGGTTGGGGGCCTGGTGGGCCGTGTCGCCGTGCGGCTCTGCCGCACATGCGACTCCGCGCCCGCGGTGTCCGTTCAGGACACCGCGGAAGATGACCGCCCGTTGCAGGCGGTTCGGCGAAGACCTCCGCACGGCGGCGCCCGGGGCACGCCCGGGGCACACACGGCTCTCCGCCCGGGGCAGCGCCCGGCTCTGACGACAGCGCGAGACACGCGCGCGCGACCCTCTATTTCGACCCCGCAACACGGCTTGTTGTGCTGGTACGATCCGACCCGCTCCACGAAAAACGATGACCAGGAGGCACCTCCGAAATGAGCCCTTTGCAGGCTTTTTCGGACCACTGCGTCGGGCCTAACGGCCCTGTCACGCCGGAGGTCGATGGTTGATCTCGCCGTCCCCTCACGATGCTTCCTCGCGGCGTCACGGCGAGGTGTTCGTCCTTTCGCCGTCGAGTCCGCCCAAGCTCGCCGGCAGCGGTGCGTGAGGAGGAAGGGCTCCGCGCGGGTCGGTGCCCGTCGCTCGACGTAAGGGCGATCGGTGCTTCCTCGGAGGACTCTGGACTCAGCGAGTGAAGGTGCTGGCACCTAATGTTCTAGCTGCTTCAGTCTTTAGCGTTCGCTGTGAGGCTGACACGCCGAAGGTGCCAGAGGCTAAGGTGCTCGAACCTTCATGAGTCGCTTCGTCTTCTCAGCGCTCCCCCGATTCGTCAATCGGGACGACGACATCAAGCGTCTGGAGGACTGGTGGCGCGGTTCAGAGCCCAACGCGTTGGCGATGTATGGTCGGCGGCGTGTCGGGAAGTCGTGGCTGTTTCGCCGCTTCGCTCACGATAAGGACGCGTTGGTGCTGGTCGCCGATCGCCGCGCGCAAGGCCCGCAGCTCGACCGCTTCGCCGAGCACCTCGAGCCACATCTCAGAGTTCGGCCCGCCCTGAAGACCGTGCCCGATCTCATCGAAGCGCTCTACGCGCTCGCGGACGACGACAAGCTCCTCGTCGTCATCGACGAGTTCCCGTACCTGCTGCCGCAGGGGGAAGCAGACCGCGACGAGGTGCTCACCGGGATCCAGCGCGTGATGGAAGAGCGCGACGCCTCGAAGCTGAAGCTCGTGCTCTGCGGCTCCTACATCGGGCAGATGGAGCGCTTGCTGTCCGGGCCGCTTCGCGGCCGGCTGACGGCGATGGTCGTCGATCCGCTCCACTTCACCGACGCACACGCTTACATGGACGACGACACGGGTGCCGTCGAAGCCGTCGAGCGGTATGCGGTTGCGGGCGGCATGAGCCTGTACCTGGATGAGCTCGGTCGCGGCAGCACGCTTCGAGAGCGGATCTGCGAGCGCGTCCTCGACCCGCGGGGTCCGTTGTTCAACGATCCCCGCGAGGTGCTCGACGAAGAGCTGCGAACACCTGGGACCTACTACTCGTTGCTCGAAGAGCTCTCGACAGGGAAGAAGTCGCTGGCGGACATGGCGGCGGCGCTCGGTCGGCGCACCACGGACATCCAGGGCTACCTGCGGACGCTCCGCGAGATGCGCATCATCGATCGCGCGGCCCCGGTCACCGCGCGCGACGAGGAGCGCAACCACCGCTACAGCTTGGCCGACGACTTCATGCGGTTCTGGTTCCGGTTCGTCCTCCCGTTCCAGGAGGACCTCAAGGCCGGCCTGGCTCCGACGCGCCTGTACGACGTCGAGATCGCCGACCAGCTTGCCGACCACGTCAGTCCGACCTTCGAAGCGCTCTGCCGGCAGTTCACGCTACAGGCCGGCGCTGCGACCCGGATCGGAAGCTGGTGGGGCAACGCACTGAACGAGCATCGCCGGTCGGGCCTCCGTCAGACGGAGGAGATCGACGTGGTCGGCCTGAGCCGCGGCGTCGTGAGCATCGTCGGTGAGTGCAAGTGGACTTCGCGGGAGATGCCGCACAAGGTGCTCTCCGACCTCGAGCAGTACAAGCTTCCGGCTCTGGGTCAGGCCAGCCGGATCGCCAAGTCCGGTCCGCAGATCGTCCTGTTCAGCAAGTCCGGCTTCGACGCCAAGCTGCAGGAAGACGCGGCGGCTCGCGACGACCTGAGGCTCGTCGATGTCCGTGAGGTAGTCGGCGAACTGCTGGCGGCGCGCTGATCACGATCCCACCCCGCACCGGAACGGTCAGCGGGGCGCGGCAAGATTGGCCTGACCGCGCGGCCGTCGGTGTCTAGATTCGCCGCCATGGATCCGGTACTGGTCGGCGCGCGGCCGCGCCTGGATGCGAACGTCGCCGTCGAGATCGCGCGGGACGTGTTCGGGGTGGCGACCGCGACAGCAGCGCGGGACCTTGGGAGCGAGCGGGATCGCACGTTCCTCCTCGCCGACGCGCAGGAGCAGCCGCTGGCGATCCTGAAGGTGTCGAACTCGGCCGAGGACCCGGCCGTGCTCGACATGGAGGCCGCGGTCGCGCTGCACGTCGCGCGCGTGGATCCGAGCCTGACGGTCGCGCAGCCGAAGCGGCCGACGCACACCGGCGAGGCCGAGGGCGACGGCGTGGAAGGGCTGCGCGCGCCGTGGCGCGACGGCGACGGCACGCTCCACTGGACCCGGCTCTACGACGTCCTCCCCGGCCACAGCCGCATCCCGGCCACCGAGCTCACCGACGCGGCGCTGATCGCGTGGGGCGAGACGGCGGCCAGGCTCGGACGCGCGCTGCGCGGGTTCACCCATCCGCAGGCCCATCGGACGATGCTCTGGGACGTCCAGCACGCGCTGCGGACCCGCGCGATGCTCGGCGACATCCCGGATCCCGAAGCGCGGGCGACCGTCGCCCGCACCCTCGACGCCTTCGAGGAACGCGCGCTCCCACTCTGGCCGCTGCTGCGCGCGCAGACCGTCCACACCGACCTCAGCGTCGACAACACGCTCACCGATGACGACGGCTTCATCACCGGCATCATCGACTTCGGCGACATGAGCCACAGTGCGCTCGTCACCGAGCTCGCATCGGCGCTCGAGAGCGTCCTCAGCGGGCGGGAGGGCGACGAGATCTTCCGCGCCGCGCGGCTCGTCCTCGACGGCTTCCAGCGGCACGTCCCGCTGGAGGACGACGAGCTGCGGACGGTCGGGATCGCCTGGGCGGCGCGGTGCGCGGTCACCGTCGCGATCAGCTCGTGGCGCGCCGCGCGGGGGCTCGAGGACGCCGCGTTCGCCGAGCGCTACAACGCGCGCTGCCTGCGCACCCTCGAGACGATGCAGGCCGTCGGCTGGGACGCGGTCGAGCGCGCGCTCGGCGCGCCCGCGCCGGCCAAGCCCGACCCGGGGCTGGCCCCCAAGCGCGCCGCCGTGTTCGGGCCCGCGGTCGATCCGCTCTTCTACGACGAGCCGATCCAGGTCGCGCACGCGCAGGGCGTCCACCTCACCGACGCGAGCGGGCGCACGTTCCTCGACGCCTACAACAACGTCCCCTGCATCGGCCACGCGCACCCGCGCGTCACCGCGGCGATCGCCCGGCAGAGCCGGCAGGTCAACACGCACACGCGGTACCTGCACCCGGCGGCGCTCGAGCTCGCGGAGCGGCTCACGGCGAGCTGTCCGCCCGGGCTCGACACGGTCATGTTCGTCAACTCGGGCTCGGAGGCGAACGACCTCGCGTGGCGGATGGCGGCCGCGGCGACGGGCAACGGCGGCGCGCTGTGCACCGCGTTCGCCTACCACGGCATCACGGAGGCGACCGCCGCGTTGTCGCCCGAAGGGTGGTTCGACGGCCGCGCGCCGGCGCACGTGGAGCGCTGGGAGCCGCTGGACTCCTACCGCGGCCGGCACCTCGACGGGCAGGCGTTCGCGCGGGCGCTCGCGCGGCTGCGCGAGCGCGGCCTGGCCCCGGCGGCAGCGATCCTCGACGGCGTCCTGACCAGCGACGGCATCGAAGACCTGCCCTCCGAGCACGTGCGCGACCTCGTCGGTCAGGTCCGCGCGGCGGGCGGCCTGTGGATCGCCGACGAGGTGCAGGCCGGTCACGGCCGCACCGGCGAAGCGCTGTGGTCGTTCGAGCGGGCGGGGATCGTCCCGGACTTCGTCACGCTCGGCAAGCCGATGGGCAACGGGCACCCGGTCGCCGCGATCATCACGCGGCGCGAGATCGTCGCCCAGCTCGTGGGACGCACGACGCTGTTCAGCACCTTCGGGGGGAACCCGGTCAGCGCGGCGGCGGCGCTCGCCGTGCTCGACGTCATCGAGGACGAGCGGGTGCTCGATCGGGTGCAGCGGACGTCCGCGGCGCTCCGGGCCGCGCTCGCCGACGTCGCGCAGCGTCACCCGGGGATCGGCGACGTGCGCGGGATCGGCCTTGCATGGGGGATCGAGCTGGTGCTCGACCCCGTGGCGAAGGAGCCCGACGCCGCCCGGGCGCGGGCCGTCCGCGACGCGATGCGCCACGAGGGCGTGCTCGTCGGCACGACAGGACCCGCCGGCAACGTCCTGAAGATCCGGCCGCCGCTCGCGCTGACACCGGCCCACGTGCCGACGCTTGCCGGGGCCCTCGATGCCGCGATGGCGAGCACCGCGACCGGCTGACGTCACGCCGCGCCGGTCGCTGCGGTTCCGCGCCGCCGCCGGGGGAAGGACCGTCGTCATGGAACTTGGGAAGGTCGGGATCTGGATGCCCGCGCGGTTCGGCGCGGGGAGGATGCGGGAGATCGAGGCGTTGGGGTACGGGGCGCTGTGGCTGGGCGGGAGCCCGGCGGTCGAGGAGGCGGTGCCGTTCCTGGAGGCGACGGAGCGGATGACGATCGCGACCGGGATCCTCAACGTGTGGCAGCACGAGCCGGAGGACGTGGCGAAGGCGCGGGCCAACGTCGCCGAGGCGCACCCGAACCGGTTCCTGCTCGGCGTGGGGATCGGGCATCCGGAGGCGACGAGCGACTACACGCGCCCGCTCACGACGATGCGGAAGTTCTGCGACGGGCTGGCGAGCGCGGCCACGCCGGTGCCGAAGGACGAGCTCGTGCTGGCGGCGCTCGGGCCGAAGATGCTCGACCTCTCGAAGGAGCGGTCGCTCGGCACGCACCCGTACTTCACGACCGCCGACCACACGCGGTTCGCCCGCGAGCGGCTGGGACCCGACGCGCTCGTCGCACCTGAGGTGGCGGTCGTGGTGGAGGCGGACGAAGACAAGGCCCGCGCGACCGCCCGCGACTACGCGCGCATGTACCTCGGCCTGAAGAACTACACGCAGAACCTCCTGAACTTCGGTTTCACCGAGGACGACATCGCGAACGGCGGGAGCGACCGGCTGATCGACGCGGTCATCCCGCACGGCACGCCGGAGCAGATCGCGCGGCAGGTCCAGGAGCACTTCGACGCCGGCGCCGACCACGTCTGCGTCCAGCCGCTCGGCCACACGGCGCCGCCCGTCGAGGACCTCGCGGCGCTGGCGCCCGCGCTGCTCGAGCGCAGCTGACGCACCCTCCGTTGGACCCGGTGCGGACCGAGGCGTAGAGTCGCTGCCGCCGTGCTGACACGCTCGAAGCGCAAGCTCTCGTCGCCGCCGCCCACCACGGCCTCCGCGCCGTCCGGGCCGGTGCTCACGTCCGGCGGCGGGGGAGGCTCCACGGCGTCGGGGAGCCTGCTCAGCGTGCCGACCGGGCCGCCGCCGACCGGGCCGGTGCCCGAGAGCGTCACGCAGGGCGGGACGGTCTGGGGGCCGGCGAGCGGCGGGCGGAGCCTGCTCGGCCTCGACACCGGCGTGCAGCCGGGGATGACCCACCCGTTCGAGCCGACGACCGGGCCAGCCGGGAACTTCGAGCAGCGGCGGCGCTTCGTCGTGCCGGGCAAGCGGCGGGGCGTGATCCTCCAGCACATCCGGCGCGATCACACCGTCGAGCAGCACACCGGCGGGACGACGCGGCCCATGACCGACGTGGAGGTCGACACGATGGCCACGGGCGGCGGCGCCGACGCGTTCGCGACCCACCACGCGTACATCGAGGCGTTCCCGGTGACGCCGGGCAAGCGCACGTCGGCGGATGCGCTCGAGGACACGTTCGGGATGACGACGATCGCGCCGCTGGCCGAGCGCGGCCGGTACGACGGCGGGGACGCGCGCGCCCTCGACACCACGACGAGCGGCAGCTTCACGATGCGGGGCGACGCGCGGTTCTACGAGCACCCCGACCCGTACAAGTTCATCAAGGGGCTGGGGTTCGCGAAGCCCAAGACGCCGGGCTTCACGCCGGCGAACGGCCTGTACGAGCGGCGGCTCGGCTCGCTCGGCACGAGCAGCCCCTTCCCCGCGCTCGGCGGCCTCGACGACGTCGACGCCCTCCAGCCGCACTCGGGCCGGATCGAGCACTCCGTCACGTCCTCGTGGGACACCCGCGACCCCGCGAAGGTCGAGTCGTCGCTGACGCTCAACGGCACGCCGTGGGTCGAGCCGCCCCCGGCCAAGAAGCGCCGCAAGAAGACGACGCCGTAGGTCAGGCCTCGCGGAGCGCCGACTCGATCGCGGTGGTGAGCGAGGCGTCGGTGGGGGTGACGCGGGTGGAGAAGCGCTGGACGAGGCGGCCGTCGGCGCCGACGAGGTACTTCGTGAAGTTCCACGCGGGCGGCTTGGAGCCGGGCTGTCGGGCGAGGTCGGCCCAGAGCGGGTGGGCGGGCTCGGCGCGGACGGCCATCGCCTCGGCCATCGGGAAGGTGACGCCGTAGTTGCGGCGGCAGACGGCGCCGATCTCGTCCGCGTCGTCGTGCTCCTGGCCGGCGAAGTCGGGCGAGGGGCAGCCGAGGATCTGCAAACCGTCCGAGCCGAACCGGTCGTAGAGCTCCTGGAGCCCGGCGAACTGGCCGGTGAACCCGCACTTGCTCGCCGTGTTGACGATCAGCGTCGGCCGCCCGCGCAGCTCCTCGAGCGACAGCTCGCCGCCCTCGAGCAGCCCGACGCGGTGGCGGTACAGGTCGCTCGGGCGCGTGAAGCGCTCGGTCCGCTGGAGGTACATCCGGATCGTGCTCAGGGCCATGGGGCGGAAGTGTCCCCGATCCGGCGACCGCACGCCGCTGAGCGGCGTTCAGCGCAGCGGCGCGAGGCGCTTGATCAGCGCGCGGGCGTCGCGGGCGACGGTCTGGCCGTCCTCGTCGCCGACGTAGTACTGGCCGAAGACGCCGTACGTGCGCCCCTGCTCGCTCCACTCGTAGCCGCAGACGTGGCCGCAGATCCGCCACACCTTCCGCGTGCCGACCGTCGTCCGGCGCGGGCGGTAGCCGCGCGTCCGCGACGTCCGCAGATCCTGGTTGAGCTGGGCGCGCGGGCCGCGCGAGAGCGTCATCTCGCCGACCCGGTTGCCGCCGGCCTCGCCGCGGTCCCAGCTGACGACCACGCCGCTGTCGGTGGAGAGCTCGGCGTCGGCGTCGCGCAGCCGCGCAGGCAGCGCGGTGGGGAAGAGCATCGGCGGGTCGAGCTGCAGGGCGCGCAGCTCCGCCTCGACGTCGGCGGTCGGCGCGAGGCTCGTGGCGAGGAGGGTGGCGGTCAGCGCGGCAAGCGGCATGCGGCGGTCAAGGATGCCGCACCCGGCCGGAGAACGACGAAGGCCCCGCCGGAGCGGGGCCTTCGAGAAGTCCTGGTGGGCGCGAGAGCCGCGCCCGGGTCAGTGACTAAGCGGCGGTGACGTTGACGGCCTTCGGGCCCTTGTCGCCGGCCTCGGCGTCGTACGAGACGCGCGCGCCCTCGGCGAGGGTCTTGAAGCCGTTGGCGTTGATGCCGGTGTGGTGGACGAAGAGGTCCTTGCCGCTGTCATCCGGCGTGATGAAGCCGAAGCCCTTGTCGTCGTTGAACCACTTGACGGTTCCGGTAGCCATGATGGGTTCCCCCTGGAAATATGTGTGCTGCGACTGCGGAGGAAGCTTTGAGGCGACGACTGCGGGCGCTGACACTGCTTTGCCGGACCACGGTGGCCCGGCCTGATGGCGCCAGCGTAGCGGCTTCGCACGGGAAGTGCGAACCGTCGCAAGTTCTTCACCTGTTCAGGCGCGGGCGGAGGCGGGGAGCGGCTTGCGCCGCGCGTCCGGCTCGGACTCGATGATGACCCGGCACGGCCGCTCGGCCAGCACCGTCTCGATCGCCTCGCCGAAGATCGTCGTCCCGCGCCGCGCGGGCAGCGGCATGACGATCGCCGCCGCGCGCATCTCGCGCGCCTCGTCGACGATCCGCCGCCCCGCCTGGCCCGCGCGCACCTTCTCCCAGTGCCCGCTCACCCGCCGCCCGGCCTGCAGCCGCGCCTGCTCGATGATCGAGTCCGCCGCCTGCTCCTGCTCGGGCAGCGCCGCCCCGATCGGCGAGGACTGCGGCACGGTGATCAGCACGAGCACGTGGATGCCGCGCCGGCGCCGCGCCGCGAGCTTGGCCGCCGTCGCGAGCACGCCCGGGTCGAACTGCGCGTGGTCGAACGCGACGAGCACCGAGTCGTACTCCGCCTCCCGCTCGGTCACCGGCCGCGGAATCGCGACCTTCACGGTGGTCGTCAGGTCCAGCCCCTGGTTGCGGCGGTACAGCAGGTAGACGACCATGCCGAGCGCCAGCCACGTGACGCCGACGATCGTCACGTCCAGATTGCGGACGACCGTGACGATGAACGCGCCGCCGGTGCCGAGCAGGCCGACGACCGCGAAGATCGGGATGTCGCGCCCGCGCACGTTCCACGAGCCCGGCCCGCGGTAGGGCCGCACGCGGTCGGGGTCGGCGATCCGCAGCCGGATCACCGCCAGGTGCGCGACCGAGAACGAGAGCATCGCGCCGAACGCGTAGAGCAGCACGAGGAAGTCGGCCTGGCCCGGGATGAGGATCAGGCAGGCGACGAACCCGAAGACGACGATGCCGATCCACGGCGTGCCGTACTTGGGGTGCAGCTGGCGCAGCCGGTCGGGCAGCTGGCGGTAGATGCCCATCGAGTAGACGAGCCGCGACACGCCGATCAGGCCCGCGTTCGTCGCGATGAAGAGGATCGTCGCGGCGAGCAGGCCGACGTAGATCTCGATCGGTTGCTGGAGCGGGCCGAGGTCGATCGCCTTCACCACGCCGAGGATCGGGTCGCCGGCGTAGCCGCCCTCGTCCTCCGGGAGGCCGAGCTGGGTGACGTACGTGCCGTCCTCGTCCTGGTAGACGGGCAGCGCTGAGAGCGCGATCGCCGGCAGCGTGAAGTAGATGGCGAAGACGGCGAACCGCACGCGCGAGATCGCCTTGGGGATCGTCTTCGTCTCGTCCTTGGCCTCCTCCGCCATGTTCGAGATCGTCTCGATGCCCGTGTACGCGACCATGCCGAGCGGGATCGCGACGAGGAAGTCGCTCCACGTCGGGGAGACGCCGAAGTCGATGTTGTCGGCCAGCGTCTCGGGCGAGAAGACGAGCGCGAACCCGCCGATCACGAGCAGCACCTGCGTGAGGAAGTCGACCACCGCGAGGGTGATGTTCAGCCCCGCCGACTCCTCGGCGCCGCGGATGTTCAGCACGCCGAGGACGACGATCACGACCATGCCGAAGACGACGTCGCCGGGCGCGTGGCGGAGGAAGTCGAGCGGCTCGAACAGCCCGCCGATGTAGTGCGGGACGAAGAACGCCGACGTCGCGACCGTCACGACGTAGTTGAGCATCTGCGCCCACGCGGCCCCGAACGACGCGGCCTCGTTGAACGCCCGGCGCGCGAACGAGGAGGAGCCGCCCGCCTCGGGGAACATCGCGGTCGCCTCGGCGTACGACGCCGCGGTGCAGAAGAAGAACAGGCCCGTGATGAGGAAGACGAGCGGCGTCAGGCCGAGCGCGAAGCTCGCGACGAGACCCAGGGCGTAGTAGAGCGACGAGCCCACGTTGCCGTAGGCGGTCGCGAACAGGGCGTTGGCACCGAGGACGCGCTGGAGGCCGTGGAGACGTCGCTGGGCCATCGAACGGCGATCAGGCTACTCAGCCGGCTCGCAGCACAGCCGGTCCCGGCCCTGCCGCTTGGCCTGGTAGAGCAGCCCGTCCGCGCGCCGGACGACCTCGCCGCCGTCCTCGCCAGGGCGCCAGCGCGCCAGGCCCATCGAGCACGTGGTGCCGGGGATCGCGTGGCGGAGCCGGTCGGCGACCTCGCGGCCCTCCTCCGTCTCGCAGTTCACGAGCAGCAGCGCGAACTCGTCCCCGCCGGTCCGCGCGAGGACGTCGCCGGGCCGCAGCAGCCGCTGCCACGCCGCCGCGACCTGGGCGAGGAGCCGGTCGCCGGCCGCGTGGCCGCCGCTGTCGTTGACACGCTTGAACTCGTCGAGGTCGATCTGCGCGACGCAGACGTGCTCGGAGCGCCGCTCGGCGACCGCCAGCGCGGTGTCGAGCGCCGCGTCCCAGCCGCGCCGGTTCGGCAGCCCGGTCAGCTCGTCGAGGAACGCGAGCCGCTCGAGCCGCTCGGCCTGCTCGCGGACCTGGCCGTGCAGGCGGAGCACCGCGAAGCCGAGGACCCCGCCGAGCACCGCGAGCACCGCGCCGATCCGCCAGCCCGAGTCCGGGTACCGGGTGCCGCCTTCGACGAGGATCGGCAGCCAGTAGACCGTCAACGCCCCCGCGACGGTGACCGCGAGCGTCCGGCGCGAGCCGTAGAGGGCGATCCACACGATCGGGAGCAGCGCCATCGGGCCGATGCCGGAGGCGTTGCCGCCGGCGCCCTCGCGCAGCAGCGCCACCGCGCCGAGGTAGGCGAGCGCGGGGACGAGCGCCCACCAGCCCGGGCGCTCGCCCCAGGGGACGAGCACGAAGAGGAGCGCCACGACGGCCGACAGCGCGACGCCGGCCACGGCCGCCGCGCCGTGCAGGCCCGGGCCGGGCAGCGCGAGCACGGCGAGCGGCAGCGCCGTCGCCACCGCGAAGGGCAGCCCGCTGCGAACTCGTGTGCTGACCATGCCGGACGTCCGTTTCCCCCTGTCGACCCAGACCCGCCATCCGTGGCGCGCCCTCGAACCTGCGCAGACCTTGCCACGTCGCGGGCCGCGACGGCAACCGGCGGCGCGCGGCGCCTGGGGTCAGAGGACCGACGCCAGGCGCCGGATGCCCTCCGCGATGCGGTCGGGCGTCGGTTCGGAGAACGAGAGGCGGAGCGTCCGCGGGTCCGGCTCGCCGGGGTAGAACGGGACGCCGGGGACGAACGCGACGTCCGCGTCCAGCGCGCGCGGGAGCAGGGCGGAGGCGTCGTGGCCCGGCGGGAGCGTGACCCACGTGAACATGCCGCCCTCGGGCTCGGTCCACGTCGTGCCGGCCGGCATCTCGCTCGTGAGCGCGTCGAGGATGGCGTCGCGGCGCTCGCGGTAGAGCGCGCGGACGGCCTCCAGGTGGGCCTCGAGGTCGGCGTCGGCGAGCCAGCGCGCCGCGGCGGCCTGGGTGATCGTGGGCGTGTGGAGGTCGGCCGCCTGCTTGGCGACGGCGAGCGACGGGCTCAGCTGCGCCGGCGGCTTGAGGTAGCCGATCCGCAGGCCGGGCGCGAGCACCTTGGAGAGCGAGCCGAGCACGATCGTCCGCTCCTCCGCGCCCGGCAGCGCGCCGAGCGGCGGGACGAACTCGCCCGCGAACCGCAGCTCGCTGTACGGGTCGTCCTCGATCAGCCACAGGCCGGTGCGCGCGGCGGCGTCGAGCAGCGCGCGGCGGCGCTCGACCGGGATCGTGCGGCCCGTCGGGTTCTGGAAGGTCGGGATGACGTGGAGGACCTTCGCGCCGTGCTCGAGCGCGGCCCGCTCGACGGCGGCCGGGTCGGGGCCGTCCTCGTCGCCGGGCACCGCCACGAGCCGCGCGCCGGCGAGCTGGAAGACCTGGAGCGCGGCGAGGTACGTCGGCTGCTCGACGAGCACGACGTCGCCCGGGTCGAGCAGCGCCGCGGCCACGAGGGTCAGCGCCTGCTGCGAGCCGGCCGTGACGAGGACGTCGTCGCCCTGCGCGCGGACGCCCCGCTCGGTCAGCCGCGCGGCGAGCCGGTCGCGCAGCTCGCGGACGCCCTCGGTCTCGCCGTACTGGAACACCGCGCGGTCGGAGGTGACGGCCGCGAACGCGTCCTGGAGGCCGGGCACGTCGAAGGTCTCGGGCGCGGGCAGGCCGCCGGCGAACGAGATCACCTCGGGGCGGCGGGTGAGCGCGAGGAGGTCGCGGACGGGCGAGGAGGAGACGCCGGCGAGCCGGTTGGCGACCCGGAGCGGGCGCGGCTGGGGCGCGGCGCTCACGCCGTCCACCGCGCGCCGTCGAAGGTCCACTCGCGGATCGAGGTGCCGTCGCCGTCGAGCTCGCGCAGCTCGCGTCGCACGTGCACGGCCGCGCCGCCGTCGCTGTCCGTCGTGATCTCGACGATCGCCGCGGTGCCCGGCCCCTCGACCACCGGCGGCGTGACGACCTGGAGGAGCGTCCCGTCCGTGTACGCGTCGTCGACGTGGAGGTGGCCGCAGAGGACGACGGTCGGGCCGGGGCGGTCGTGGAGCGTCTGCGCGGCCTCGGCGGCGTCGACGAGGTCGCCGGCGTAGTTGAGCTCCTGCGCGCGCACGACCGCCTCGCGGGAGACGACCGGGAAGTGGGTGGCGAGGACGAGAGGCGCGTCGCCGCCGGGCAGCTCGCCGAGCGGGAGGCAGAACCGGAAGTCGCCGACCTCGACGCAGTGGCGGCCGAGGAGGAGGACGCCGTCCGCGCCCGTGAGCTCGTCCAGCACCGCGACCGGCGGCGCGACCGCGTCGCGGAGCGCGTCGAGCAGCGGCCCGTCGTGGTTGCCGCCGAGCACGTAGGCGTCGGCGGGCGTGCCGGCCCGCAGCGCGTCGAGCGCACGGTGCAGCGACGCGAGGTCGCCCTCCTCGGTCAGGTCGCCGAGGATCAGCACCGCGTCGACCTCCCGTTCGCCGAACCACGCGAGCGCCGCGGCGAGGCGGTCGAGCGCACGGTCGTACCGGACGTCGAAGTTCCAGTGGCCCGTCCGGGGCTCGGGCGTCAGATGCAGGTCGGTGGCGAGGCCGAGGCGCACGGCCGCGGAGGCTACCGGCGCGCGGGCGCCCGCCGCACCCCGCCACGTGTGGTTGGCCCGGAGGGTGGACCACACGTTCCACTGTCCGCATCCCACCCACCCGGCGCGTGGCACCCTCGGTCCCATGCTCGCCGCCATCTACCGCACCACCGGCTCCAGCGACGTCCTCTCCGTCGAGGAGGTCGAGACCCCGCGGCCCGGCGCCGGCGAGGTGCTCGTCCGCCTCACCGTCGCGGGCGTCAACCCGACCGACTTCAAGTCGCGCGCCGGCTCCACCGGCGACCTCGGCTTCCCCTTCCAGGTGCCCGGCCAGGACGGCGCGGGCGTGATCGAGGCGGTCGGCGAGGGCGTCGACGCGTCCCGCGAGGGCCAGCGCGTCTGGGTGTACTTCGCCGCCTGGCAGCGCCAGTGGGGCACCGCCGCGCAGGTCACGGTCCTCCCCGCCGAGCAGGCCGTCCCGCTGCCGGACGGCGCGAGCGACGAACTCGGCGCCTCGCTCGGCATCCCCGCCCTGACCGCTCACCACTGCCTCCTCGCGGACGGCCCGATCGACGGGGGCACCGTCCTCGTCGCGGGCGGCGCGGGCGCCGTCGGCCACGCCGCGATCGAGCTCGCGAAGTGGGCCGGCGCGCGGGTCGTCGCGACGGTCTCCAACGACGAGAAGGCCGAGCTGGCCCGCACCGCGGGCGCCGACGCGGTCGTCAACTACAAGGCCGACGACGCGGTCGACCAGGTCAAGGCCGCCGCGCCGGACGGCGTCGACCGGGTCGTCGAGCTGGCGCTCGGCGCGAACCTGGAGCTGGACGTCGCGGTCGCCGCGCCGAACGCGATCGTCACCTCGTACGCCAACGACGCCGACGCGCCCACGCTCGACGTCCGCACGCTGATGGTCCCGAACCTCACGCTGCGGTTCATGCTCGTCTACACGCTGCCGAAGCCCGCGCTCGCGCACGCGGTGCAGGACGTCTCCGAGGCGGTCGCGGACGGCGCGCTCACGCCGCTCCCCGTCCACCGCTTCCCGCTCGCCGAGACGGCCGCCGCGCACGACGCGGTGGAGGGCGGCGCGGTCGGCAAGGTGGTCATCGACCTGCCCTGACCGGCCCGCATCGGGGGTTCCGCCGATAGGCAAGGGTCCGGAGACATGGCAGGCTGCGGAGCGTGTCATCGCCCGGAGCAGACCTCGTCGCGCGTGACGCCGAGCTGGCGCGGCTGGCGCGGCTCGTCGCGGACGCGCGGGAGGGGGTCAGCGGCACGCTCGTCCTCTCCGGCCCGCCCGGGATGGGGAAGACCGCGCTGGTCGAGGCCGCGGTCGCGATGGCGGACGGCTTCGCGGTCCTGCGCGCCCGCAGCGCCGAGGGCGAGGCGGGCCTGCCGTACGCGACGCTCTCGCAGCTGCTCCTCCGCGTGCTGGACCGCCGCCACGCGCTGGCCGCCGG